>Ga0068872_10003827_pt1 | contig 11421 bp, 7 predicted proteins | sample NOAtaG_7_FD_66441 | JGI IMG/M metagenome (GOLD analysis project Ga0068872, IMG submission 66441) | Freshwater lake microbial communities from Lake Erie, under a cyanobacterial bloom - NOAA_Erie_Diel1S_2200h metaG | ecosystem: Environmental > Aquatic > Freshwater > Lake | place: USA: Ohio, Lake...
AAGTCACCCGGTGCGATTCATAAAATTCCATATCGGGCCTATGCCTCTGAAATCAATGATGGTATTACCTCACTCATTCATGATGGAAAAAAATACCCCATCAGGGTATTCGGAAAGCACAATCTTCAAAATATTTCCGCTGCTTTTGAAGTATGCAAGCAACTTGGACTAACTGAACAAAACTGTTTGACTTCCATCGGAGATTTTGAAGGCGCTGCTCGCAGACTGGAGAAAATCTATGACAATAAAGGAAGGACTGTATTCAGAGATTTTGCACATAGCCCATCAAAATTAAAAGCCACGATTGAAGCTGTAAAAAAGCAATTTATTGGCAGGCCCTTAATTGCCTGTATGGAGTTGCACACATTCAGTAGTTTAAACAAACACTTTTTATCAGAATACAAAGGCTGCATGGAAATGGCTGACAAAGCAGTGGTTTATTTCAATCCAAAAACCATTGCACATAAAAAATTACCACCGGTAGATGCCACTGAAGTGTATGCTGCTTTTGGGTCTGAAAAACTTACGGTTACTGATAATTCCCCGGCTTTCTCTGCCTTGGTTAAAGAAATATTGGCAGAGTCAACTCATCCTGTATTGCTCCTGATGAGCTCGGGAACATACGATGGTGTAAATTTGGAAGCCCTATATAAAGAGGACTAAGAATTAAAAAAAACTCTGAAATTATTTTTCCTTTTAGGAGATTTTTTATTCGTTCTAGTTCAGCAAAATATTTTTCCGGGATTTAAAATCTCATTGGGGTCGAAAACTTTTTTAATGGCCTTCATGAGTTCTAACTGAGCAGGTGATTGCACAAGATGCATGTATCTTTTTTGCACATATCCAATGCCATGTTCACCACTAATGGTACCTCCCAAATTTTTACACAGTATAAATATTTCAGCAATAGCATCATGAATCTCATGCTCCCAGAAATCATCACTTAAACTTCCTTTTAGAATATTGATATGGAGATTTCCGTCGCCTGCATGACCGTAGCAAACAGAACGAAAACCATATTTCCGCCCAATCTCTTTTACGCCCTCAATAAGTTCGGGCAATTGTGCCCTCGGAACAACCGTATCTTCTTCCTTGTAAACAGAACTTGCCCTTACTGCTTCCGCAACAGACCGACGAAGTTTCCATAAGCGATTTTTGTCCGATTCGTCTTGGGCAAGAAGAATTTCTCCGGTTTCAAAAGCAGTAAGTAAGTCATATGTTTTTTCAAGCTCTTGAAGGATGTGTTCTAAGTTGTTTCCATCAAATTCAATCAGCAGCTGAGCTTCTGCTTCAGCATCGGGAGAAAAGCCCTCAACACCTATGTATGCACAAGTAAGATCAATTGCGTCCTTCTCCATGAATTCGAGTGCAGATGGATTGAGACCTTTGCGAAAGAGCAGGGAAACCGCTTCACATGCCTGACGGATTTTTTTAAACGGCACCAGCATCACCTGTCTGAACATTGGATATGGAATGAGTTTGACCCTTATTTGTGTAATTACAGCAAGGGTTCCTTCACTGCCAATCATGAGGTGGGTAAGGTTATATCCTGTTGAATATTTCAGGGTATTGGCACCTGTCCAAAAAATTTCTCCATCCGGCAAAACAACTTTCAGATTCAGGATATAATCTCTAGTTGTGCCGTATTTAAGAGCTCGAGGCCCTCCGGAGCTCAGGGCAACATTTCCACCCAAAAAACAGGAGCCTTTGCTAGCAGGATCAGGGGGATAAAAAAGGCCCAATTCCTGCACTGTTTGTTGCAGGAATTCGTTGATTACCCCGGGTTCAACAGTTGCCTGAAGATTGTTGGTATCAATCTCAAGAATCCGGTTGAATTTTTCCATCGACAGAATGACGCCTCCCATCACAGGTAGCGCTCCTCCGCTTAAACCGGTTCCGGCACCTCTTACAGTAACAGGAATATGTCTTTGGTTACAATGTTTTAAAACTGTAGCAAGTTGAGATTCATCTGAAGGAATAAGAACAATCTCAGGCATAAACACAAAATCCTCCGTTGCATCTGATGCATAACCAAGCATCTCTTCCTGCTTTAAGAGCATGCCATCTTCACCCAAAACATGCTTGAAAATACTGATATCTGGGGGCTCAACTGCGCTGTAGTTGTTCATCTTGCAAAGTAAATGCAATAGTATGGAAAAGAAAAAATCAAAGGCCTTATTCTCTCTGTATTTCGCATTAGTTTCACTTTATTTGCACAAGATAAAATCACATCTATGCGGGCTTACATCAAATTTTACCTTGGTATTATGAGTTTACTTTTCTTCCTCTGCCTAACATGTACCGCTATCGCAGGGGAGACAGGAGAAAAATGGAAGTTATCGGATATTTTTTCGGGGCAGAAATTTACTGTTCAGATGGAGTCACATCCCACGCCCTCCGTGAATCCAAAAAATTATCTCTACATGCAGGAAATTGACCAATTCAGAGGCATTCTTTCAGCCTCTTATATTTCCGGTAAAATAACCGATACACTCATCAATGGAAATACAATCAGATGCAATGATACCGCTGTTTCATTTACTTCATTTATCGCCTCTCAGAATGAACGCTTTTTTTTATTGCAGGGCAAGTTGTTTCCGATTTATCGGCATTCTTTCTCTGCCATTTATTATCTCATAGAAAGAGGCAAAAAGGATGCTGTTGATTTTGCTCAAGGTAGAAATATTTCTTCGGTTTCCTTTTCACCGGACTCAAAGAGAATCGCTTATGTATTTGAAAGGAACTTGTATGTTTATGAAATTGTCTCTAAACAAACCCAGCAGATTACCACTGACGGAAAAGAGAATCAAATTATTAACGGAGGAAGCGATTGGGTATATGAAGAGGAATTTGGCTTAACAGATGCATATTGCTGGAGCGCAGATGCAGCACATTTTGCGTTTTACAGATTTGATGAATCAGCTGTGAAAGAATTCAGTTTCACTTCCTACAAAAATCAAATTTATCCGGGTGCGATTACATGGAAATATCCGAAAGCCGGGGAGGAAAATTCAAAAGTTGAAATATGGGTATATGACCTAGAAAAAAAATCCTCTGCCTGCGCTTTTAAAACAGGATCGGACATGGAATATGTTCCGCACATACAATGGGCCGGAAACAGAAACAAACTGCTTATTCATGCCATGAACAGACTTCAGAACAAGATTGAATTTCTGTTATATGACATTGCTGACAAAAGCACCGAAAAGGTTTACGCTGAGTCTTCACCTGAAAATTATATTGATGCGCCCGGACCATGCATATTTGCCGGCAATGACAGGTTTTACTTTCTCTCCGAACAACATGGCTGGAAACATCTATATAGTCTCTCTCTGGAAGGTGGAAAACTACAACAACTTACCAAGGGCAACTGGGAAATAGATAATTTAATTGGTTATGATGCACCATCAGGTACCATCTATTTTAGAGCAAACAAAGACAATTCTCTTTCTCATCAATTGTATAAATCAGATTTAAATGGAAAAAAAATTCAAAAAATAATTGACCTCGAAGGAAGTCAAACAGCAGTTTTTAACGGCGATTTCTCTCTGGCCATGCTCACCTATTCCTCGGCAAACAAGCCCCCGCAAAAAGTGCTTGCCAATACGCAAACAGGAAAAAAAATACGCGTTATTTCATCGAATGACAGTGTGCTTGCACAGCTCACAAAACTTCCTTTCTCTCCCAAAAAATTCATTCGCATCCCCGGTACGCAAAGTGATTCCATCAATGGCTGGGTGATTTATCCTAAAAACTTTAATCCTTCGATTAAATACCCTGCTATTATTCATATTTATGGTGGCCCGGGGCGCAACATGGTTGTTGATCAGTGGTCAAATAGCGAAATGCTTTGGCACCAATACATGAGTTCCCGGGGATATTTTATTTTCTCATTCGATGGACATGGAACCCAGATGAGAGGAAAAAAATTCAGAACATCCACTTATGGTCAACTGGGTAATCTGGAAACGCAGGACATGATAATGGCTTCCCGTTACCTCAAATCTCTTGGGTATATTGATTCCCTGAGAATTGGCATTCAAGGCTGGAGTTTTGGGGGATTCCTGAGTCTCCTGAGCCTTGCCAAAGGGTCTTCCCATTTTGCGGCGGCCGTTTCGGTTGCGCCTGTTACACATTGGAAGTACTATGACAATATCTACACTGAGAGATACATGGGCTTACCAGACAAAAATCCTCGCGGTTATGATGAGAACTCTCCTCTGGAATTTGCTTCATCCATCAAGGGAAAATTGTTTCTTATTCATGGAACTGCAGACGATAATGTACATTTTCAGAATTCAGTAGAAATGATAAGGAGAATGCAGGAATCAGGAATCCCTTTTGATTTGATGATTTACCCAGATAAAAACCATGGTATCAGCGGTGGAAAAACCAGGCTGGATGTGTATTCCAGAATTTCTGAATGGTGGGATAATGTCTTCGGAATTGATTAGGTTTTCTTCCAATGAAAGGAAAGAATAAGCCGTTCAATATCCTTTCTGATAAATTGGTTAGCAGGTGCCAGAGAATCAGTATTGACCGGGACATTGAAGTAAAGTGCGCCCCTCACAAAATGATGCACACTATCTGTGAGATAAAACTGCGTTGAGCTTGCAGCATCTCCGCCTAACTCATACAAAAGACCAAACACTCTTTCCTCTGTTTTTTCAATCTTCATCTCGTCGATTGATGATGCTTTCACAGTGTGTTTATAAGCCAGTGTGCGGGCGTCTTCAATGTGTTTTGCAAGATCGTTCCTAAGAGCAAAATAACTGATGAATAAGGTGGCTTTATTCTGATCAAACTGCAGGTTCATCCAATATTGTCCATCCTGTATTCCTTTATATACTTCGGGTCTCGCATATACGGGATAATCAAAACCATAGGGATAATTTGCAGAAAGGGAGATATATTTTTTATCAGGAAAATCAATTCTCATATACCCTCTGGGCTTGGGTGGAAACTCAGGCTGACAGGAGCTTATGAGCAAAGAAGCACCAAGGAGTAAAACAATGGGCATGATCGTTTTGCTTTTTGATTCCTCTTCAATCATCAGCTTCACCCTTTTAATTCTTTTGCGATCGACAGACTCAACAACAAAAGAGTAATTTTTAAAAGTAATTTTCTGGTTCTTTAAAGGAATAGAGCCTGTAATTTCAAGAATAAAACCCGCGAGTGTATCAGCTTCTCCACGGTTCTTTTCAAACACCTCTCCATCAATCTGAAGAACCTTGTAAAAATCATTTAGCATGATCCTGGCTTCAAAAATATAGGTGTGTGAATCCAATTTGCTGTAGACCAATTCGTCGTCGTCGAACTCATCATTGATATCTCCCAGAATTTCTTCTATGATGTCTTCGAGTGTAACCAATCCGTTGGTTGCACCATATTCATCCACCACAATAGCCATATGCATTTTCTGGTGCTGAAACTCTTTAAGAAGGTCATCAATTTTTTTGTTCATCGGAACATAATAGGGTTTTTGCATGAGGCTATTCCATGCAAAATCATCTTCCTTGTCCAAGTGAGGAAGCAAATCCTTAGTGTATAAAATTCCTACGATGTGATCATCGTTTTGTTCGTACACAGGTATTCTGGAGAATCCTGCTTCTACAATTGATGAAAGTGCTTTCCCAAATGGAAGATCTTTGCTGATGGAGAACATCTGCAACCTTGGGCGCATGATTTCTCTTGCCTCTGTGTTTCCGAATTCCACAATTCCTTTCAGGATTTTTTGTTCTTCTTCCGGAGAGTGCTCATTGCTGGTTAATTCAAGAGCCGTTGAGAGATCGTCAACAGAAAGTCGTGTTTTAGAATCTTTAAAATATCGGTCGAAAAGAGAGGTAGACCTTATGAGCAAATAACTGAACGGACGAAAAAAACGCTCGGCAATATCCAGCGGGAAAACCAGAATAAGTGCGGCCCTTTTGGCGTGTCGGCGGGTATAAATTTTAGGTATAATTTCACCGATAAGAAGAATAAGGAAGGTAACCAGGATTACCCTAAGCAGAAACTCAAGATCCGGAGACAATCCGTGAAAAATTTCTTTGGAAACGGACTCGGAGAGGATAATTACAAAAATATTGACCAGGTTATGAAGGAGCACAACGGTGGCAATCAATTTTTTCTGTTTACCTAAAAGTTCTAGAATTTTGCGTGAGGCGTAAGAATCTGTCTGACTTAATTCATCAAGATCGGACGGAGATAGTGAAAAAAAAGAAACTTCGGCCGCTGCGACCAGTGCAGAGAGTGCCAGAAAAAAGGCAATGCCGGGAATGCTCATCCACAGCATGGGGTTCCATTGAAGGAGAATAAATGCAAAGATGCTACTGACCGGGTCGTCCATACAAAGTTTCAAAAGGGTAATCCGTCCATGTCGGAAGGATCGGCATGAGAACCCTGCTCCTCCTCTCCGGGAGAATGTAATTCACTGCCCTGGTATTCTTTGCGGTTGCCCAATACAAGCAGGTTGTCAACAACCACTTCGGTTCGGTATTGCTTCACTTTATTTTGGTCTTCCCAATTGCGGGTATGTAATTTCCCTTCAAGGTACACCGTGGACCCTTTTTTTAGGTTCCGTTCGCAGTAGTCTGCATGGTTTCTCCACGCTACCACATTGTGCCATTCGGTTTGTTCTTTCCTACTCCCGTCTTTATCACGATATACTTCGGTAGTAGCAAGTGAAAACTTGGCTATGCGTATTCCCTGCTCGGTGGTTTTTACCTCGGGGTCACGGCCAAGATTGCCTACTAGGATAACTTTGTTGATTCCGGTTGAGGCCATAACAAAACAAGTTCACCGTCAAAGATAGGACTTTTCACTTATCACAAAGGCGGATTTTTGCGGCCTCTTGTGGATTTGTAAAAATTCATTTCATCCATGTATTCAAAGGCTTTGTGGGGCATGAAGTAGCGGATGTTTCTTCCCTCAGCAATTGCTTTACGGATAAAGGATGCAGAGATTTCAATGAGGGGCGCTTCCCTGCAAATGACGATATTCGAATGCTCAGGAAAAGTGGATGTAGAATCTGAAAAACCCGGGCGCGGATAGATCAGCAGTCGGAAATGGTGAAGAATATAATCGTAGTTTTTCCATTTGTGAAATGAAAGCAGGTTATCAGATCCCAGAATAAGCGAGAACTGATGTGCGGGATATTTTTCACAGAGATAGACCAGGGTATGGCTGGTGTAGGAGGGCAAATCCAGCTTTGACTCTACATCACAGGGTTTGATAAACTGAACATCTTCACAGGCTTTTTGCAGCAACTGATAGCGGTGGTGAAAGGCCAGCAACTTCGCCTGCGATTTAAAAGGGTTTTGCGGAGAAAGCACCATCCATACCTCATCCAGTTCGGTGAAACAGGCAAAATAATTGGCCAGCATCATATGGCCGTTATGCACAGGATTAAAGGAACCGAATAAAAGACCTATCCGCATGAGTTACAATTGCGTCACCACTCTTCAAAGATAGGAGCAATCCTAGAGATTATATAATTTCGATAGAAGATAAAGTTTCGGGGCTGGCAAATGTTACATTTGCACTTCTAAAAAAAACCTCGCATGGAAATGGCCTTTATTGCCTTTGTAATTGCTTTTTGTGTGGTTGTTTTTTTTACACCCTCACTCATCAAAGTTTCCATCCTAAAGCATTTGATGGATAAACCCGATGGTGAGCGAAAATTTCATGAAAGAGATATTCCCACTATTGGCGGAATCATGATTTTTGCAGGCACCCTTTTTGCCTATGCCATCTGTTTTCCTTCCCCTTACATCGAGAAATTCAATTATGTGCTTGCCGCTGTTTTCATTACCTTTTTTGTAGGTATCAAGGATGATATCATTGGAACAGCACCCCTAAAAAAACTAGGCGCAAACATCTTGGTTGCATTCATTTTGGTTTTTGTTGGCGGAATCAAAATCAAAGGCCTGCATGGCATTTTCGGGATAAATGAATTTTTTGGAGGATTTTCAGAGGCGTTCTCTATTTTCACCATCATTGTGGTGATGAATGCCTTTAATCTTGTAGATGGAGTAGACGGACTTGCCGCAGGAGTTGGCTTAATCTCCAGCATGGTTTTTGGTTGCTGGTTTTTGGTTGCGGGCAATTCTGTGGAAAGTAGTTTGTGTTTTTCGCTCGCAGGTGCACTCCTCGGATTTTTGGGATACAACTATTCTCCTGCACGCATTTTTATGGGGGATTCGGGGTCGCTCACCATTGGCATTGTCATGGCTTTTTTAAGTATCCAACTCATCGAGTATGAAAAAAGTTATTATTTATCCACACCCCTCGATACCATTTCAAAACCCGCGCTGGCTGTGGCAAGCTTGTTTTATCCTTTGACAGATACGCTCAGGGTATTCATCCTCAGGGTGGCCCGGGGAAAATCACCTCTAAGTGCCGACAGAAGCCATATTCACCATAGGTTGCTTGACCTTGGCTTTACCCACCGGGGTACGGTAAACATTATATATTTACTCACCTTTTGTTCAGTAGTTACCTGTTTTGTTACCCGGTCTCTCCAACCGGAATTCTCACTTTTCTGTACCATTGCAGTACCTTACTTGCTCCTTCAGGTACCCGCCCTGCTCAAATCCAAACAATGCATTTGGTAAAATGGTTTTTCGTCATAATCTGTCTGTTACTGCCCGCCCCTTGGATGTTTGGGCAGGATACGCTGTTGCCCATCTCTTATAGCCACATTGATGATTGTGTGATGCAGTATCCTGTTGGGTTTGCCTTGCCGGATAACCATGTGCACCCTTCGGATTCACTCCCCTCAAAATGGACTCTATCTCATAATCCTTTGCGCCTGACGGGAAGCAAAACACCCGAGAAATTATTGATAGACATTTTTCCCGTAATGGAGGCATGGGGAGGATATGATTCGCAGACAAAAAAAGTGATTAAACACGGATTTGTAGGTGCCGGTATAAATCTCCTATGGAAAAACCGCTTGCATTTTTTTGCTTTTGCCGGAGCGGGTATGACCACGCAAGCCGCATATATTGACAGCGTAACATCTCTGTGGGGGATTATTCCAGGCACAGGCACTGCCAAACAAATTTCAAACGGATCTTATCAGTTCCAACACGCAAAATTATGCTTGTCTTATCGCTTACATAAATATGTGACAGCAGAATTGGGCTATGGAAAAAATCGCTTTGGAAACGGCATCAGAAGCCTCTATTTGGATGATGTTGCATCACCTTATCCTTATTTGCGCATCAACTCCCAATTGGGTAAAATTCGTTACACCAATTTGTTTTGTAACTTTTACGATATCAGGGGCAGCCAGGGCATGCGTAATCAATTTGTGAACAAGTATGCCGCCATGCATTATCTGTCTTGGGACATCACCCGCTGGCTGCAATTCAATGCCTTTGAGGCCATTGTTTTTCCGAGCAGAAACCAAAACGGCAGTGGGCATTTCTTTGAACCCAACTACCTAAACCCAGTTATCTTCCTTCGACCTGTTGAGTATGCCGTGGGCTCTCCGGACAACTCGCTTCTTGGAGGCGGATTGTCTATTCGGTTTCTAAAACAGTACAGAATTTATGCGAATGTGATACTGGATGAATTTTTACTGAGTCGCGTCCGAGAACGAAAAGGGTGGGTAGACAACAAACAGGGTCTGCAAGCAGGCATCGTTGTTCAGCAGCCTATGAACATGAAGAATTTGCAGATTCAGGCAGAAATTAATTGGGTAAGACCCTATACCTATTACCACCGAAACTCACTTCAGAACTTTGCCCACATGAACCAAGCGCTCGCTCATGCCCTTGGAGCAAACTTTACCGAATATTTTGTGCGTGCAGATTATTTTTTTTACCGGAATATCCGCCTGCAAGCAAACCTGATGTATGCCAGCATTGGATATGATTCGCGCGGACTGAGTTACGGCCAAAATGTGTATCAACCCATGCATCTCAGACCGAATGAATTTGGCAATGTAGTAGGTCAGGGACTATCCACCCAGCTTTTGCTCTTGAGTGCCACCCTGAACTGGAATCCGGATCAATTATCAGGCATGAGTTTTTTCGCTTCTCTTACCTATCGTCAGTCAAACAATGTGGAATCTCGGGCGAAGTCATTTATTCCAAGCCTGGGTATCCGCTCCCAGTTCATGCCTTTTAACAGATTCTTCTGAGCATTTGAGGGTCTTATACACTTGATATTTACTACTTTCGCAAGGAGTTTGGATTGAGGTACACTGCGACAAACACCGGCATATTTTTACTTGTCATCTCACTGACACTGCCCTTTCATGCGTGTAAAACCAGCAAATCCTCTTCCCGCCAACCTGAGAAAAAGTTTGCGCTTGATTTTACGCAGAGTGAACAAGTACCAGAACCTCCTCCTGAATATCATGGTTCAATAAAGCGTGTAAATGACATCCAACACATGCGGCTTGAGATTGATTTTGATTGGCAAAGAATAAGCCTCAATGGCAAAGTCACGCTATTGGTTAAGCCATGTTTTAAACCTGTTTCGGTGCTCAACCTTCAGGCTAAAAATTTTGAGATCAGGGAAGTGGCCATGTTGTCAGGCAATTTAAAAACCAAACTCAAGTATCTCTACGATAACAAGCAACTAAGTATTGATCTTGGCCGCAACTTTAAGCCAACAGAAAGCTATACCATCTATATCGATTATGCGGCGCATCCTCATCCTGTGCAAGGCCGGGGAAACGAGGTGCAAGCCAATAAAGGGATGTATTTTATTGTCCCCGAAAAAGGAAGTCCCTCTAATCAAAGGCAGATATGGACTGAAGGGGAAACTTCCTTTAATTCCTGTTGGTTTCCCACAATAGATTCCCCAAACGAGAGATTTACCCAAGAAATTGCCATCACCATTGATAAGGAACTTACAACCCTTTCCAACGGTATGTTGGTTTGGCAGCAAATGAATGCCGACAGCACGCGCACTGATATCTGGAAGCAGAACATTCCTTCACCACCATATCTTACTATGATAGCGGCAGGAAATTTTAGCATCACTTACGACAAATGGAAGGACAAAGAAGTGAGTTATTACACTGATCTTCCTTATGCGCGCTATGCCAAAGACATATTTGGGAAAACTCCCGAAATGATGGATTTTTTCTCAAAAAAAACGGGGGTTGATTATCCATGGGAGAAATATACCCAGGTGGTAGTCCAGGGTCACTTAGTTGGCGCAATGGAAAATACATCTGCCACCGTTTTCGGAGATTTTATCCAGCAGTTGCCAAGGGAACTCGCTGATGAGAACAATGAAGAATATATTGCTCATGAGTTGTTTCATCAGTGGTTTGGCAACCTTGTAACCTGCGAATCATGGGCAAATTTAACCCTCAACGAAGGCTTTGCCTCATATGGCGAATATTTGTGGTATGAGCATAAATACGGCAAGCTAAAAGCCGACGAGCATCTTCGGAAATTT
>Ga0068872_10003830_pt1 | contig 11419 bp, 7 predicted proteins | sample NOAtaG_7_FD_66441 | JGI IMG/M metagenome (GOLD analysis project Ga0068872, IMG submission 66441) | Freshwater lake microbial communities from Lake Erie, under a cyanobacterial bloom - NOAA_Erie_Diel1S_2200h metaG | ecosystem: Environmental > Aquatic > Freshwater > Lake | place: USA: Ohio, Lake...
TGGGGCTCGAACCCACGACCCCCAGAACCACAATCTGGTGCTCTAACCAACTGAGCTACGCAGTGCATCTGTTTGGGGCTGCAAAGAAAGCCCCTTTTCCTTTTTTTTCAAAACAGAAATGCGGCTCAGGCTTTCTTCTGTTCTTTCGCCCAGGCATCCTTCAGACCGACGGTTCGGTTGAAGACCAACCGGCCGGTTTTACTGTCCGGATCAGGAGTGAAGTAGCCTTTGCGCAGAAATTGAAAATGCTGACCTTCTGAAGCGGAAGCCAATGCCGGTTCGGCCATAGCTGCCGGAATTACATGCAGGGAATCCGGGTTGAGGTATTCCTTGAAATCGCCTTCTTCTGAAGACGGGTCTTCTACCCGGAAAAGGCGGTCATATTCTCTGATTTCGCAGTTTATGGCAGTAGAAGCATTAACCCAGTGAAGGGTACCCTGCACCTTAAGGCCGCTGGTATCTTCACCGCTTTTGCTGTCCGGGAAATAGTGGCAAACCAGTCCGGTGACGTTTCCGATGGCATCTTTCTGAACTTCATCACAGCGCAGGATGTAAGCACTTTTAAGGCGAACCATCTGACCCGGTGCCATACGGAAATATTTCTTCGGAGGATCCTCCATAAAGTCTTCCCGCTCGATGAAAATCTCCCGCGAAAAGGGCATTTCCCGAAGACCGCCTTCCGGATCTTCCGGATTGTTTTCGGAAGAAAGTAATTCGGTCTTACCTTCGGGGTAGTTGGAGATGATCACCCTCAGCGGATCGAATACCACCATGCGGCGCAGGGCGATTTTATTGAGATGCTCGCGCACGCAGAACTCCAGCACCCCCACATCCACGATGTTATCGCGTTTTCCTACCCCGATGCGGTCGGCGAAATCCCGGATGGCCTCCGGAGTGTAGCCGCGGCGGCGCATTCCGGAAATAGTGGGCATACGGGGGTCGTCCCAGCCACTCACATGCTTTTCATTCACCAGCTGGAGCAGTTTTCTCTTACTCATGACCGTGTAGGTAAGGTTGCGCCGGGCAAACTCATATTGGTGAGAGGGGAAAATCCCGAGCTTCTGAATAAACCAGTCGTAGAGTTCCCGGTGCAGGGCAAATTCCAGCGTGCAAATGCTGTGGGTGATGTTTTCGATGGAATCACTCTGGCCGTGGGCAAAGTCGTACATCGGGTAGATGCACCAGGCATTGCCGGTGCGGTGATGATGGACATGCTTGATGCGGTAAATGATCGGATCACGCATGAGCATGTTGGGCGATGCCATGTCAATTTTTGCCCGAAGTACTTTCTCACCGTCTTTGTACTTTCCGTCTTTCATTTCACGGAAAATACGGAGGTTTTCTTCCATGCTTCTTTCTGCAAACTGATTGCGGCGGCCGGGCTGCGTAGGACTTCCTTTCTGAGCGGCAATTTCCTCGCTGCTGCTGTCGTCCACATAGGCCAGACTATCCATAATGAGTTTTTCAGCAAAGGAATAAAGCTGAGGAAAGTAATCGCTTGCGTAAAGCTCTTCGGCCCAGTCAAATCCCAGCCACTTTACATCCCGCTTGATGCTTTCCACATATTCGGTTTCTTCCGTTGCCGGATTGGTATCATCAAAGCGGAGGTTGGTTTTGCCGCCGTATTTTTTTGCCAGTCCGAAATTCAGACATATGGAGGATGCATGACCGATGTGCAGGTAGCCATTCGGCTCCGGCGGAAAACGGGTAAGTATGCTGTGATGCTTTCCCGATTTCAGATCCTGCTCAATAATTTCCTCCAGAAAATTCAGGCTTTTTTCCGGATTTTCGTGTGCTTCGCTGTTCATTTTCAGAAAAAATAACCGGTCTTGCCGGCGCCGCAAAGAAAGGCCAAAAGGACTTCAACGGCAAAGACGCAGGGATTTTACTTTCCATCCACTGATTTCCCTTTTTTTGATGTAAAATTGCGTGGCTTGATTGATATCAGGAGATAAACCCATGTTCTGTAAGAGTGCTTTGAATACCGGAAGCCGCCGTATATTTACTTTATTGACCTCACTGGTGCTGCTTTTACCAGGTACCCTGTATTCCAATCCTGTTAAAAAAGCCTATCTCCTCATTCGCAAGGGTGCTTTGGCAGAAGCAAGACAAGTAATCGAAAAAGCAAGAAGAAAAGGGAAGGATGATTTTGGTCTCGACTACATTCAGTCGCATTATCACCTCAGCCCTTATCAGAAAACCCTCAGCCTGGATTCCGCCTACCGGTTTTGCCTCATTGCCATTGAAAAATACAGAGCCGAATCTGCTCAGGGTAAAAAACGCTACGAGAAACTTAAAATAGAGCACCTTCGCATAGACTCCGCAGAACTTTATTCCCGCAAAGACTACCTGGACAGTCTTGGTTTCTCCAAAGCCCAGAACCTGGAATCAGAATCAGCTTACCAGTGGTTTCTGGATAATTTCCCTAAATCCACCCGCCTGGACAAGGCACGGGGAAAACGGGCTTCACTGGCATTTGCCCGTGCTAAAGAAGAAAACAGCTATCAGGCTTTTGCTCTGTTTCTTGAAAACTTTCCCAACGCTAAAGAGGCGGTGGAAGCCAAGGAAATAAGGGGCCTGATGGAATATCAGACCACAGCGAACAGCGGTAAACTTGCCGACTGGGAAGATTTTATAGGTAAAAACCCCAACAATCAGTATATAGTAAAGGCTCAGGAAAAAATCTATGAAATCAGTACCCGTGTGCACCATCCGGATTCCTATTTCCAGTTTATCCGGAAATACCCCGAAAACCCGAATGTGAGCAAGGCCTGGGAGTGGATTTATTTTCTGGAGGATCCGGGTCTTACGCTCAAACAGCTATCCGCCAAATACCCTGGGTTTCCGGAGGAAAATTTTGAACTGCAGCACCGGTTTCGTTCCACGCCACTAATACCGTTTACAGAGCGCGGAAAATTCGGATGGATGGACTTTAAGGGTCATCACATCATCCGGCCCAGGCTGGATTCCATTCCGGAAGAGGCGCGTTGCGAACTGGGAAATATGCAATTCATAAAAGCATTCCATAAGAAAAAAGCCGTTGTATTCTGTCTGGATTCCTTTCCTGCAACAGAAGCTGAATACGACGATGCCGAACCTTTCCAGAGAGGATTACTGAAGGTTTTCAAAAAAGGTAAGGAGGGACTCTACCACATGGGCGGATATCCCATTCTGGAAGCCCGCTTTGAGAAAATCAGCATTCTCAACCGGAATCTGCTGGTCATTCAGCAGGGCAGCAAGCAGTCGGTTTTTACCGCCAAGGGAAATAAAATTGATCTTCCCGGTGTGGATGAAATTATTCCTGCCGGAAATTACCTGGCACTTCGGAACGGACTCAAATTTGCCCTCATCACAGAAGGCGAACTTCTCCGAAGCCTTGAAAATGAAGATCTGAAACCGGAATACCGTTACAGAAGTGTCATTCCACTATCAACCAATCGCCTTCTCCTCAATGAAAGCGAAGACTCTTACCTGCTTAGCAACAATAAAACATCCCTGCTGAAAACAAGCAAGGGAATGCGTGTAAAAGCCTGTGAATGGGGCATTCAGCTGGAAAGAAGTGGTCTGGTGAGCATGGTGGATACCAATGGCCAACCAATTGGCGGGGATTTTGAACAGATTCTTATCGCAGGAAACATGGCCATCGTTAAAGCAAATGGTAAATTCGGATTGATGAACCGCTCAGGGAAACTGGTCCGTTCTTTTCTTTACGACAGTCTGAGCCCATTTTCGGCCAACATTTTCCATGCCTGGAAAGGCGGAAAGCGCCTTCTCCTATTTGATTCCGGCAGAGAAATTGCCTTTTCCGGAAACCGTTCACCGGAAATTCTGCGTTTGATGGATTCCGGTGGAAATCCGAAAATGACCTACATCTGCCTGAGCGATTCTGCTGGCAAAAAAGCCGTTTTTTCCAAATCAGGCAGGCAAATTCTTCCTTATTCCTGGACGCAGATCAATCTTTCAGAACCTCATTTTTTCATCATTGAGGCAGACCGGAAATTCGGACTGGCCGATACCAGCGGAAAAATTCTGCTGAAGCCGGTTTACACCGGTATTTCATCTGTAAATGCAGAATATGTCTGTGTGGCCAAAGGGAAGCAGATTTCAATTCTGAACCCCTACAGCCAGAAAGTTCTTCTTGCAAAACTCAGCAGCACAGCCAAAAGCTTTGGCCCCTCCCGGAATCTGTTCGCGGTACGCCTTCAGGATAAAGCCGGCATCATAGACCAAAACGGAAAACAACTGGTTCCTTTTCAATATGATGACATTATGTACTGGAATCCTACCAAGTGCCTGGTAAAGAAGAACGGCTTCTGGTATTTCTATGTAATGAGCAATGGAAAAGAGCTGGTAAAGGCTATCAAAAAAGTTCATCTGTTGCTGGAGCGGGAAGGCGAAATGATTTTCGAAATGGAATCCGACGGAAAATCCGGACTGGAAAGTACCCTTCGGGGGGAAATTGCCTCTACGTCGGATGATCAGGTTATCCTGTTTGAGCATCCGAGCGGGGTCTGCTTTTTTCTGGGAAGCCGGGTGCAGAACAGTTCGGTTTACAACCTCAAATACATTGACCTGAACGGCGACCTCATTAAAACCACACTGCTCACGGAAGACGAATACGAGGGAATTGTCTGCGATTAGTGCCGTGCTGGTTTTTCAGGCTTTTGGCTCAACCAGCAGGGTTTTTTCCTTCTCCACCTTCACAAGACCCGGTGCTGCTCCTTTGATTTTTCTAACATACTTCCGCTCTGTGAGCATCACCGGACAAAGGCTTTCATTCTTTGCTTTGGAGTGAAAGGCGGCAAGCCCGGCTGCCCTTTCCAGCACCGGTTTCGGAATGTTCTGTCCTTTTTTCATACGCACAATCACATGACTTCCGGGAACATCCCGGGCATGAAGCCATAGATCGTCCTTATGACTCAGCCGCAGGAGTTCTTCGTTGCCCCGGGCGTTCTTGCCGATGCGGATTTCATAGTCCATAAAATGAAGCAGGTGAAAGGGAAGACCGGTATCGTCCTGCTCCTGTTTCGGCTTTTCACGGTCCGGCACAAGTTTGCGCAAAGACCTCAGGTCGCGGGTTTCTTCCAGGGCCGCAATGGTTTTAAGCAGGGCCGCATTTTTTTCCTTCCATTCCAGCAGGCTGTTTTCAATGCGTTCCAGATCGGCCTGTTTTCCTCGGGCCTTGCGGTAAAAGCGCTCGGCATTCTGGCTGTAAGAGAGGTCTTTCTTGAGGGAGATTTCAACCTTAGCGCTTCCGTCAAAGGCCGTCAGACATACCTTTTCAAGGCCAGGCGGTATGCTGCTCCCATAGGCCATCAGCAAATCAGCTTTCAGCCTGAAATCAGATTCTTTCATACTGTTCAGCAACTCATGTTCCAGGAGCTGAATCCGTTCCATTACCCGGTGCCGGCTTTGCTGAAGGTTCTGAAGAGAGCTGCTTTTTTCCTTTTCGAAATAGGTAACCTGCCAGTAAAGCCGGTAATAGCGGTTGGAAATCTCTCTGATGTCCTGCGATTCGAAGAGAATTTCCGCAACAGGAAAAAAGCTCACAAAAGCCTCGTTCTCTTCCCTGCAGATGAAATAAGATGCAGGCTCCCGCAGGGTTTCCATCATCCGCTCAAAGGATTCTTTCTGTGTGCCGGAAGCAGAAAGCCCGGACCAGTATTTCCACATTTTTTTGGAAAAGCCCGGGCATCGCCGCCTCAGCTCATCCGGGTCCGGATGCCATTCATAGGCAAAAGACGGAGGCGGTCCTGGCAGAGGAACAGCATCCAGGTCCTTTTTCAGGTGATGATTGAAGACCGACAAAACCTTTTCCCCGTCATGCAAAATCAGGTTGGATCGCTGTCCGTACATTTTGAAACTCAGGAAAAGACCGTTCCCGAAACGAAAGCGGAACAGGCGGTCATCCCGGAAAGCCAGTATCTCATCCAGAGGCTGAGCGAGAATTTCCGGAAAAAGACTGACCGAATTGGCACGGCTCCGCGCCGGTTCATCCGGAAAACTCAGTATGGAAACCCCCTGTGACAAATCCGCACGGATGCAGAATTCCATGCCATCCGGTTTCAGAAAAACCAGCACAAGCTCATCTTTTTGCTGAGAGTAGCATTCAAACAACTGGCTTCCCTGCAATTCATTGCGGAGAAAAGAGGCCAGCTGAAAAAAGAAAAACGGACTGTGGTACATGGAAAATTACAGGTTCCGAAAAAGGAAAGGCCTTGCCGGAAACCGGCTTGAAAGTACGGTTTTTCTGCTGTAAGCGCTATAGAGGACTTTTTTTTGAATGCAACAAAAAAGCCTGCCCCTTTTCGGAGCAGGCTTCTCTCTGTGCCCGGGACTGGATTCGAACCAGCACACCCTTACAGGCGCTACCACCTCAAAGTAGTGCGTCTACCAATTTCGCCACCCGGGCTGAAGGGAGCGCAAAGGTAGCAGCTTCGCGGCGAAGCGCAAGCATTTTTTCAAAGGAATTTATTTTCTTTGGGCTACTAAAACTAAACGCTTATGAAAGAGGATTTTCTGCAGATCATCTGGCAGATGCAGTGTTTTTCATTGCCTGCCCTCAGCACCGAAGGACATGACCTTCATGTCATCAAACCCGGCATCCGCAACGTCAGCGATGGACCGGATTTCAGCAATGCCCGCATACAGATGGACGGCCTGGAATGGAACGGCTCCGTAGAAATTCACCTGCGCTCGGCTGAGTGGAAGCAGCATGGCCACCATTTAGACCCGGCCTATGAAAGCGTAATCCTGCATGTTGTCTGGGAGGAAGACCTTCCGGTTTTCCGGAAAGACGGCAGCCGCATACCCGCCCTTGAACTGAAGAACCGGGTTTCACTGGATCTGATGCTGAAGTACCGGGAACTGATAAACACACGGGAAACGATTCCCTGCTGGAGATTCCTTCCGGATATGAACCCCCTGATTCCGGAATCCATGCTGGACCTTGCGCTTGCCGGCCGGCTGGAAAGAAAGGCCGCAGAAATGCAGAAGCTCTTCCGGGAAAACGGGTTTTCAAGGAAGCGGGGACTGGCACTCATGTTGGCCCGCTGCCTGGGGATGAAAGGAAATGAAGATGCTATGGAGCAGCTGCTCAGGTCCTTGCCTGATGCCCTTCTCAACGCTCGCGGCACAAGCACAGTAAAAATCCTGGCCTGGCTGCTGGGTCAATCCGGACTCGGTTTCCGGGCAGAAGAAAATGCTCTGGAGAAAGAACATCAGCTGCTGAAGGCTGCATTCCGGCCCGAACCCCTGAACCTGCTCTGGAAAAAATCCGGCATGCGGCCCGCATCCTTTCCGCTGAAAAGAATTCGGCTGCTGGCCGCCCTGCTTCCGGACCTGGACAAACTGGCAGAGATGCTGTACGGAAATACGGAGCCGGAAATAGAAAGTGCAGGCGGCTGGACGAAGCATCCTGACCTGAAGCCGGGCACATTTTTGCACCGCCACCTGATGGTAAACTTTCTGGCACCGGCCTTCATCATCCGGGCGCAGGAAAACGGGCAACCCGAATTCAGCCAGCTGGCCATGGACATGCTGCATGCCCTAAAAGCGGAAGAACACCACATGAGCCGGTGGTTGCGGGAATCCGGATTTCCTATGCAGACGGCGGGCCACAGTCAGGGAGGAGTTGAATTGCATCAGAAATGGTGCAGCCGGCGCCGGTGCATGGACTGCAGAATCGGGAAAGAAATCCTCAGGGACGCTGTGCTTACTTTAGCGGAATGATGAGGGAGGTGCCGGAAGGGATGTTGTCGGAACTGAGTCCGTTGGCAATTTTGATGCTTCTCGCCGGGATCCCGTAGCGGGCGGCAATGGCATTGAGTCCCTCGCCCTGCCCGGCAGTGTGCATGGCTTTTATTTTCACCTTCATGTCCTTGTCTGCCTGAAGGTTCATGTCTTCCATGTTGTTCAGCTCCTGCAATTCTGCCGGCTTGTTGCCAAACATGGCGGCAATCTTGAAGAAGGTATCGCCCTTTTTGATTCTGTAATTTAAAACGGTACCGCCGGCATCGGTGACGGCAGCAGGGCTGGCAGCAGGTTCAGCAGCAGGCACAGCTTCTGCCGAATCAGGAGCAGGAGTTGCCGGATTTTGAGCAGCCACAGCACTGTCTTTGGCTTCCCTTTCCGGAAACTCATCATAAGCCTTTTCCTCCTGAGGAGGCGGGGCAAGGGAAGAATCTGCCGAATAGGAGGAGCTGTCAGGTGCAGCGGCTGAAAGCAGCTGACCAATGCCGGAATTTTCACCCGGACCGAGGAATATGAGGAGAATCAGAAGCAGGCCGAGACCGGCAGCTACGTAGATCAACTTATTATTTCCGGGATTTTTTCCGGCAGACCAGGCCATGTTTCGACTAACTTTGTATTCGCTGATGCAAACATATTGAATTGACTTTACACCTGCCGTGCTTTTGCGTAATATTTGCCTGATGGCCTGCCTCTGCTTCCTTAGCGGAAGCCTGATGGCGCAGGACAGCCTTCGTCTGCTTCGCTGCATAAAAAAACTGAGCTCCAGACAAATGGCTGGAAGGGGCTATCTCTATCGTGGACATGAAAATGCGGCACGGTATCTGGAGCTGAGGTTTCGCCGCGCAGGCCTGCGGCCTGCGGGCGGCAGTTTCCTGCAGGAATTTACTCTACGCCAGCATGTATTTCCCGGGCTTCCGGTATTGCTGCTTAATGGCAGGAAACTGCAGCCGGGCCGGGATTTTATCCCGGCCCCGGCGAGCCCCGCCCTGCAGGGCCGCTTCCGTATTGACAGCCTGCCGGAAAAAGCAGGTGGTGAAGCACTTCTTGTAAAGGAAAAAGAGGAGTTTTCCGGCAACATTTTGCAACTGCCTCCCGACCTTCTTCTGCGCCCTCAGAGGAAACTAACCCACAGCCTGGCCACTGAAAGCAAGGGCATTCCCGAAATCCGGATTCTGGACCGCCTTCTCCGAAAAGACGATTCGCTGGTTGAGATTCGTCTGGAGGCCGAAACGCGAACCCTGCAATCCTGGAATGTGATGGGAACAGTGGCCGGCACCCAGCATCCTGACAGTTTTTTGGTACTATGCGCCCACTATGACCATCTGGGAAGTTTTGGATTCAGTACATGGTTTCCGGGAGCCAACGACAATGCCAGCGGAGTGGCCATGCTGCTGGAATTTGCGAGGGAAATTGCGAAGAAACCGCTGCGCTATTCGGTGTTGTTTGTGGCCTTTTCAGGAGAAGAAGCCGGTCTGCTGGGAAGCCGCTATATGGCAGAAAATCCGCCGGTTCCTTTGTCAAAGATCCGCTTTCTTTTCAACCTCGACCTGATGGGTTACGGAGAAAAAGGTGCCACCGTGGTGAATGCCACCTTGCATCCGCAGGAGTTCGCCCGCCTTCAGGAAATCAATGAGGCATTTCATCTGCTGCCGGAAATCAAATCCAGGGGCAGGGCCGCCAACTCCGACCATTATCCTTTTTCGGAAAAGGGCGTACCCGCCTTTTTCATGTACCTGATGGGCGGCCCGGGACACTACCACGATGTGCACGACCGCCCGGAAACCCTGAGCCTGCGCGGCATGCGGGGCGCCTATCGCCTGATAATGGATTTTTTGAGGGGGTTTTAGCCTGGCCTGCCGGACAAAAAAACCGGCGTTCATTTCCATCGGCTTTTATCTTTGCTTAAATGACCCTTTTGAAAACGCTTTTCAACCTACTCAGTCTGGCACTGGTTTTTCTGGTAAGTATTCTCCATGCTCAGCCTGCGATAGAGTGGCAGAGGTGTTTTGGGGGAACTGATGAAGATTATGCCAGAACCATTGTCCAGACGAATGACGGGGGATATATTTTTGCTGGATCCACCGGCTCTTTTAATGGAGATGTTTGGTTAGTAAAATTAAATGGTTTGGGCGTCCTTCAGTGGCAGAAGTGTTTTGGTGGTTCACTCCGGGAAAGTAGTAATTTTACTCATTCTGTTCTGCAAACAAGCGATGATGGTTTTATTTTTACGGGAATCACTAATTCTAATGATGGTAATGTAAATGGCAATCATGGAGGTATTGATGTCTGGGTTGTGAAATTAAGTTCAGCAGGTGACATCCAATGGAAGAGGTGTCTAGGAGGAACGGGTGATGATTACAGCAGTTCAATAATTCAAACCAATGATGGCGGTTTTATTATTACCGCTGACACTTATTCGAATGATGGCGATGTAGTTGGTAAGCATGGTTTAGAAACAAATTCAGATCTGTGGGTAGTGAAGATGAATCAAACCGGAGATATTCAGTGGACCAGATGTTTGGGTGGTTCGGGCAGTGAAGGTATAGCTTCCATACAGCAAAACAGTGATGGCGGATATTTTTTGGCAGGATTTACTAATTCAAATGATGGCGATGTAAGTGGATTTCATGGCTTGGCAGATGTTTGGGTGGTGAAAATAAATTCAACAGGAGATATTCAATGGCAAAAGTGCCTTGGAGGAACAGAAGCAGATTACGGTTATTCCGGAAAGCAAACCAGCGATGGGGGGTACATTGTTGCAGGTGAAACCGGTTCCGTTGATGGTGATGTAGCTGGAAATCATGGTGGTATTGATGTCTGGGTTGTGAAATTGAATTCAGCAGGAGGCCTCCAATGGCAACGGTGTTATGGTGGAGGAAGTTCTGAAATTCCCTCTTCCATTCAGATAAGCAGTGATGAAGGATTTATCTTCTCTGGTGCTACACTTTCCAATGATTGTGATGTGAGTGGTCATCACGGTAGTATGGATTTTTGGGTGGTAAAATTGAATTCAACAGGAACCATTCAATGGCAGAAATGCCTTGGAGGATCTGATTATGATCGCTGTTATTCTGTTCATCAAACGAAGGATGGTGGTTATGCTATTGCGGGAGAAACCAGATCCAACGATGGTGATGTTAGCGGATTTCATGGGATTAATTCCAATTTAAATGATGCCTGGGTAGTGAAATTGGGCTCAGTAATAACAGACCCTGATCCATTTCAAACCATTCCTACCTGTTTTCAAGTTATGCCCAATCCCGCCAGTTGTGTCGTTCAACTGAAAGCAGCGGCAGCCTTTGTGGGCATGGCTTACCAGATTTTCAATGCGCAGGGCAAAGCGGTCATGATCGGGCAGATCAGCGCAGAAGAAATGCCTCTGTCCACCGAAGGCCTTCCGGCGGGCATCTATACCATTCTGGCAGCAGGGCGGGCAGCGAGGCTGGTAAAGGAGTAGGCTAAAGCCTATTACGGAGCCTGAGTGAATGCACCCCCAAAATCAGGGAAATGAGATCATTTTAGGTGCAAAATTTTTGCAAATAAAAAAGGGTTACCGCATTTTACTACGATAACCCTTTGATTTTCAGTGTCGGGGTGGCAAGATTCGAACTTGCGACCTCCTGCTCCCAAAGCAGGCGCGATAACCGGGCTACGCTACACCCCGAAT
>Ga0068872_10003831_pt1 | contig 11419 bp, 6 predicted proteins | sample NOAtaG_7_FD_66441 | JGI IMG/M metagenome (GOLD analysis project Ga0068872, IMG submission 66441) | Freshwater lake microbial communities from Lake Erie, under a cyanobacterial bloom - NOAA_Erie_Diel1S_2200h metaG | ecosystem: Environmental > Aquatic > Freshwater > Lake | place: USA: Ohio, Lake...
GTATTCTAGTGTATTCTAGTGTATTCTAGTGTATTCTAGTGTATTCTAGTGTATTCTAGTGTATTCTAGTGTATTCTAGTGTATTCTAGTGTATTCTAGTGTATTCTAGTGTATTCTAGTATTATCTAGTGTATTCTAGTGTTTTCTAGTATTATCTAGTGTATTCTAGTGTTTTCTAGTGTTTTCTAGTATTATCTAGTGTGTTCTAGGGTGTTCTAGTGTGTTCTAGGGTTAAAGATAAAAAAAATTTTGCCTGGAGCAGGGTTTGAACCTACGAGGTCTTGCGACCAGTGGATCTTAAGTCCACCTCCTTAACCACTCGGACATCCAGGCACTAATTATTATATAGAAGTTTTTCAATTCAATTTTTTATTTACATATTGATATCTAAAAATACCAAATTTATAATATTTATACGTTTTTTAGTAAAGTCAATATGAAAATAAAAAATTGATTTGTATAAAAATTAATTTAAGTTTATTTTAAGGAAATAAAAGAACAAAAAAATACTCTCTGTAATATATAATAAATGTCAATTCATAGAGAATTAGATTACACAGCAAAAATTAGATCAATTACACGAGTAGAATTTGGTATTCTAAGCCCCGAAGAGATTATTAAAAGATCAGTTGCCCATGTTCATAAAACTACTTTATATGAGAACAATGGTGAACCAACAGTTGGAGGTTTATTTGATCCAAGAATGGGTGTAATTGACAGAGGGAAATTATGTAAGACTTGTCATTTAGACAGAACTTTTTGCACAGGTCATGCGGGTCATATTGAATTAGTAAAACCTGTATTTCAGTTTCAATACATTTATATTATTTTGCGTTTCTTAAAATCAATTTGTTTGTTTTGTAATAAGTCTTTAATAGATATTAACAGTCCTCATGTGCGTTCTATTATTCGTAATTGTGGGGATGATAATCAAAAATTATTTATGGAAATGACTGAATTAGCTTCTAAAAGAAAATTATGTGGTCGTGAAAGTGATACTGACACTTTAGGTAATCCTAAGGGATGCGGTTTAACTCAACCATCTAAATATCAAAAAGTGGAATTTAAGATTTTCGCTGAATGGAAAGTAGGTAAAAATGAGAAAAAGGATAAGGAAGAAAGAAAACTCAACTTAACACCTGAAAAAATTTCAACCCTATTTGCTAAAATACCTAGAGAAGACGCCGCTATTTTTGGTTTCTCTGAAAATTGGTGTTTGCCTCATTGGTTAATTACTAATGTTCTCCCAGTATCCCCCCCATCAGTTCGTCCATCCGTTCGTCAATACAACAATCAAAGAAGTGAAGACGATTTAACCATCAAATACATTGATATTATCAAGTATAATAATATTCTGAAAAAGAAATTACACAGCGGTAGTTCCAAAGATACGATCGGTTATTACTTTTTATGCTTACAGTTCCACGTAGCTACTTTAATTGATAATGAAAGTCAATCTAAAACTGCTGTTACTAGAGCAAGTAATCGCCCATTACGCACTTATAAACAACGTTTACACAGTAAAGATGGTCGTATTCGTGGTAATTTGATGGGAAAACGTGTAGATTTCTCTGCACGTTCCGTTATTACTCCAGATCCCAACATTAGTATTGATCAATTGGGTGTTCCTAAAGAAATTGCTATGAATTTGACTTCACCTGAAAAAGTGAATCGTTATAACTATCATAAATTATATAAATTAATTTTGAATGGTCCTCATAAACATCCTGGTGTCAAGAAAATAAAGAAGTTGAGTGATGGTAAAACATTCACATTAGAATTTTGTGATAACCCCAAAACATTAAAGGAAATTGCTGATAATTTAGAAGAAGGTGATACGGTTCATCGTCATTTGATGGATGATGATTATGTTCTTTTCAATCGTCAACCCTCTCTACACAAAATGAGTATGATGGCACATAGAGTTGTTGTTATGGATCACAGCACATTTCGTCTAAACGTATCCGCTACTAGTCCCTACAATGCTGATTTTGACGGTGATGAAATGAACATGCATGTCCCTCAATCCTTGCAAAGTGCTATTGAATTACGTGAAATAGCCGCTATTCCCAAGCAAATTATTAGTCCTGCTAGCTCTGAACCTATTATTGTCCCTGTTCAAGATACCTTGATCGGATTATATAAAATCACTGGTGAAGGGGTTAAATTCAATCGTCGTGAAGCATCTGCATTATTATCAAAAGTTTCTACTTTTGATGGTGATTTACCTCCGCCATCTATTGAGGGTAGTGATGGTCAAAAACGATTTTGGTCTGGTCATCAGTTAGTATCTTTGATTTTACCGGAAATCAATTTGAAAATGGAAAATAGTGCCGAAAAAGAAGTTGAAATTGTTCAAGGTAATTTTATTAAAGGTCAGGTTGATAAGTCCATTTCTAAGAAGATTGTTCATATAATCTTTAATGACTTTGGTCCCAAGAGTGCTCAAACTTATCTTGATAACCTTCAAAGTATGATGACGGCATATTTAATTAGAGAAGGATTTAGTGTAGGTGTTGGTGATTTAATGGTTGATCAAAGAGTAAAAGGAATTATTAAGAAGATTGTTGATAATGGTGCTGGAAAAGTAAATGCTATACATCATGATATTCATCAAGGCACGTTTAGTGATTTAAGTTTCTCTAGTAATTCTGATGCATATGAACATAGAATCCGTATGATTGTCGGTGAAATCGAACGTGATATTGAAAACTTAGTGATTGCAACTGCCAAAGACAATCGTATTTTACAAGCTATTCTATCTGGTTCCAAAGGTTCAACTTTCCACTTCCGTTCAATGGTTGGTATTGTTGGCTCTCAAGCCGTTGATGGTAAACGTATTCCATTCGGATTCTCTGAAAGAACACGATCATTACCTCACTTCTATAAATATGATGACGGGTTGATTCCAAAAGGGTTTGTAACTCACTCATTTATTGACGGTTTGAGCCCTGAAGAATTCTTTTTCCATGCTATGGGTGGTCGTGAAGGTTTGATAGATACTGCCGTGAAATCTGTTATCGCTGAAACACCAGTAGTCTTAATAGAAGATGGTAAAGCTATTTATACTAAGATTGGTGATTGGATTGATAATCATATGTTGAAAAATTCTTCCAATATTCAACTTTCATCTGAATATAATATGGAATCACTTGAGTTATCTGAAAATGTTTTAATTCCAACTATGGATTACCATGGTAATGTTTCATGGGGTAAATTAACCTCAATCACAAGACATGATCCAGGTGAAGTTTTATATAAAATTAATACTTTAAGTGGTCGTTTTGTTACAGTTACGGCTTCCAAATCTCTTTTAGTCTGGAAACAAGACCTAAAGGAATTCAGAGAAACCTTAACGGATCAAATAGAAATCGGTGATTATTTACCTACAACTGCTAAACTCTTATCACCACCCCAAATAATTAATAGTATTGATATGTCTAAGTATGGCTTTACATCAAAAGATACATCAAAAGATACATTTGAACTAAATTATGAAAATGGTCAATTAATGGGGTCATTATTAGATAAAGATAATACACCAGATAATACTCAAGTATCTTTCTTGACTAAACTAGTTAGTATGAAACATATTCCAGATGAAGTTTTTATGAGTTCTGATATGTTTATTAAAGGATTCTTATCAGGTTATTTTTCAGCAAATGCCTATATTTCCAGAAATTCTATAGATATTAATTCAACATCTTCAAGATTAGTTGAAGGCATTTCTATGTTATGCTCGAGATTAGGAATCTTTGCAAAGATATCAGATACAGGTTTGAGTTTATCTATAGGATCACAATGGGCTAAAATGTTTCATGATCAAATAACATTGATTGATGATAAGAAACAGACTGCTCTCACATCTATGACATATTCTGACAAACACATTAATTTTGAACCAATGGTGGATGTTGTTAAAGATCAAATCATATCTATTTCTAAGGTTGATCCAAAAGATCATCCTAAAGTATATGACGTAACTGTCCCAGGAACTTTTAACTTTGGTTTAGCCAATGGTCTTCAAGTGCGTGATACTGCAGAGTCAGGTTATATTCAACGTAGATTGGTCAAAGCTCTTGAAGATCTTAAGGTGCATTATGATCATACTGTTCGTAGTGCTATTGGTGATCTTTATCAATTCATCTATGGTGAAGATGCTATTAATGGTTCTGGTCTATTAGAAAAACAGAATTTAAAGTTCTTGTATTGGCAATATAATAAGATTTCTGATTCCTATCGTTTCAGTGCATCTGATAAATGGGAACTTTTTATGACAGAAGATGCTGTTAATAGAATGAAAAAGACAAATGGTTGGAAAGATCGATTGGATAGTAATTTTAAGGACGTTATTGATGCTAGAGATTATTTAGTTCGTGATGTATTTAAACACAATTATGAGACTAAGGTAGTAGCACCCCTTAATCTTCAACGTTTAATTGACAACATTAAAGCTAAATTTAATCTGAATACCCAAATGAGATCAAATTTGACACCTTTTGAAGTTGAAGATGAATTAAAACTATTGGCAAATGATCTCCAAACCAATGGACACCCTCATAAAATCTTGATTGCAATGATTAAATTCTATTTTGCACCAAAACAATTGATTAAGAAATATCGTTTTAATAAAAGTGCATTGACATACATGATGAATTATATGAGATCTAAATATCAACAAACTAGAGTGGATCCAGGTGAAATGGTGGGACCTTTGGCGGCTCAAAGTATTGGTGAAATTTCTACCCAATTAACGCTCAACACTTTTCATACTGCGGGTAAGGCATCTACTGTTACGACTGGTGGTGTGGCTCGTTTGAAAGAATTGATGGCTAATTCTAAGAAGATTAAGAGTCCAAGTATTGTGGTGTATTTGGATGATGAATATAGTCAAGATAAGGCAAAAGCTTTGAATTTATTGCACAATCTAGAGTTAACAACTATAGAGAATATTATAAGTTCTGTGAGTTTGTATTTGGATAGTAATAATAATACGAATATTGAAGCTGATAAATCCTTGATTGATATTTATAAATTGTTTGGTGAAATTACTGAACAGGTTAAAGACGATAATCCATGGATTTTGAGAGTTAAATTTAACAGAGCTGAAATGATGGAAAGAAACATCAGTATGAACGATTTATATTTAATCATTCAACAGAATTTTGCGAATGTCAATTGTATTTACACTGACGATAACTCAGGTGAATTAATTATGCGATTGAAATTAGAGTTTGATAGTGATGATAATAACGCTGATAACGATATTCGTAAAATGAAAGAATTTGAACAAAAGATAGTTTCAACTGTTGTTAAAGGTATTCCAGAAATTAGTCATGTGTCTATGGATACTGTTAAAGAACGTGTAGCGCTCGTAGAAGGTAATGTTTACGCACCTGTTGAAGAGAGAATCTTAATAACTCAAGGATCCAATTTGAGAGAAGTTTTATCACAAGAACATGTTGATCCAAATAGAACTAGAAGTAATGACATTAACGAAATGTTAGCAACTTTTGGTATTGAAGCCGCTCGAAATACTATTATAGATGAATTTTCTGCACTAGTAGGTAGCGTAAGTCAACGTCATGTTGGTTTATTAGCTGATTTTATGACACATAAGGGTTATATTATGCCTATTGACCGTCATGGTATTAACCGTGGTAATGCGGGTCCTTTAGCTAAATCGTCATTTGAGGAGACTATTGAACAACTATTACAAGCTGGTGTGTTTGGTAAAGTAGATAACATGTTAGGTGTATCTGCTAATATTATGATGGGTCATATTACACCTGCTGGAACTGGATTCCCTAAAGTCTTCTTGGATGAAAAGATGATTGCAGATGAACTTAAAAATCGTCCGGTTCAACCTAAGATGGAAAAGATGAGTGATCAAGATGTTGTTGATAAATTTATGAATATTTCAGAATTCTGTCAAGATGGTGTTGGAATCAACTTTGACTTAGATAACATCCCAGATGATCATGTCAAACTAGATCATATACCAAAAGTTGAAATTGAATAAATTAAATATTCAGTGAATACTTAATAAAAAAAATAAAATTACTTTAATAATACTATTTTAATGATTGTATAAGAACTTTCATTTAATTTAGTTAATAATTTTTTTCTTTGAGTCAATTAAAAGAATCAAATGAGCTTATCCTTTGATCAATCAACCCCATTGATAATGAATATTTTATCGGCGGGTTTAATCATACTTTTTATTATTGCAATCATATATACACTAGTGATTAAACCTAGAAATGCTATGATAAAAAGATTACTTAATAGTAAAACAATTGCAACTCTATCACCGGATGATATAGCTAGAGATGCTAGAGATAAAATTAAAAAAACTGTTCAAGATCAAATTGTAAAAATTAAAGGAAAATTTATTAAAATCGGAAATAACTTTGATGATTTATCTACTGAATTAAAACAGGAACTTTCTAAATGTTATCAAGAAGGCGGATGTATATTTTAATTATTTTTTTCAAAAAAATAGCATTTTAACAAAAATTAACAAAAAATTAACAAAAAATTAACAAAAAAATGTTGTTTTTGATGAGTAAGGAGTTTAAACCTAAATATATAGCGAATTTTATACCTATGTCATACCGTTGCTTTTTCCTATTTTTACATTGTTTTAATGCATAAATTAAATACAATATAATACACACCAACATACAAAATCAACATTTTTTCCACATTTTTTCTAAATTAACCAAAATTAACAAAAATTAACAGCATTTTGATGTGTTTTTGTTAATTTTGCTATTTTTTTCGTATTATTCGCTTTTTAGAATTGTTTTGTAGATATATCTACTGTTGTTATATGACTAAAAATATACTAAAAATGTATTTAAAAATACCCATTTTTCGCCATATATTTGTAGAAATTGTGATAGTTAAACCATTAAAATATATTAATTTTAAAATTTTTAAATTTATAACAAAAGTTATAATGAAGAATTTTAATGGTAATATATATATAATTTGAGCATTAGCTTACAAAATAGAATTTTCATAAAAAAGTAAAAAATCATTTTTTATTCGCACAAAAACCACTCATTTTTTTTGTGCAGAAAAATGAGTGGTTTTTTATAAGTTCGAAATCAATATTTGTAAATTTTACCCCCTTAAAAATGTCCTGGGGGAACTATAAAACCATTTTTTATTTTTTAGGAGAACATATTAAGTTCACCCTGGTTTAATAGATAAAAATAGAAAAAAATACACATTCGCAAAAAATTCGCAAAAAATTCGCATTTTTTTGAAGAAGTTATTATAATTGTTATGTTGGTAAGCGGGTTAATTTTGTTAAAAAAAAATAACTTGATTGTGTAATAGTATATTTTTAGGAAGTATATTAGCTAAAATGTTGAATTTACGTTTGTGGTGTGGGTTTTTTTCCTACATTTTTAGTTTCCTTGACTTTAACTAAACTTTTCATAACTGTCATTGCAGGAGCATACTTGTATTTTTCAGAAGCAACCTTCATAAATTTTGCGCCTTGTTTAATATTTTTAACGATTGATATACCTTTTGTCAATGCCATTCCGATATCATACATAGATTTAGGGTCTTCATAGTTCTTGATTAGAAATAGACAAATTAGGTTAGCTTTAATTTCAGATTTATAAAGTTTATCTCCATTACGGTAATGATCTATAATAGTTTGCGCCGCACTTATAGATTTGTCTAGATCTGTTTTTGGTTTCTTGAGTGCATTAGCAACATTAATTAGTTCCTGAGCTAGTTGAACGAGATCACCTATCTCTTTTTTACGTTCTTTAACTTTTTCATCATCTGTTTTTGTGTCTACTTCAGTATTACTTGCACTTGTAGCTTTAACATCACCTACAGATTTAACATCTTTATTTATTTGATCTGGTTCAACAGATTGTTTACCTAGATCTTTATATTTTTGCTTATCATCATCGGATAAAGCTTTCCAATTTAGCACAACTTGTTGCATGATGTTTTTGACATTATTTTTTTTTAATATTGGTGTTTGTTCTTTAATATACATTTGATATCCTGATAGTTGTTTATTTGTTGAAGGTTTTTTTACTTTCTTAGATGGTTTTTTAGAAGGTTTTTTATTATCATTATCATCATCTTCTTCATCTTCTTCATCATCATCATCATTTTCTACGGGTTCATCAATATCAGATGATACATCATTTTTCAATGAAGCTTTTGATTTCGATTTTTTATTATTTTCAGGTTGAGGTTGAGGATTGCTAAAGTTTAAATTAATATCTTGCATAACTTGCTTAAAATCCACATTAGAAATCTCTAATATTTGGTTTATAAAAGCTAAATCACCATTAGGATCTTGTGTCATTTCAGATGATTCTGATTCACCAGTAAGATTAGTGTTAAGATTAGTTTCAAGAGTTCTAGGCTTTCTTTTAGGCATTTGTTCATTTTTTTCTTTAATGGTTTCAGTATTATCTTGATCATCTTCTTCTTCTGATTCATTTTCAGATAAATCCATATCTAAACCATCCATATTAATATTTTTAGTCATAACAGACATAGTAGTTGGATCATAACCATAATCATCGATGAATTTCTGGACTATTAAGTGATCACGTTCAACTTTTTGCCCTTCATCCATATCTTTTCGGATGTTTTTTTCAATGAGTAGTTTGGTTGCAAAGTCTTTTTTAAGGTTTTCTATTTCCTTAATTAAGCCTCCATGATTTGTTTTATCTAATTCAGCCAGTTCTGTAAAAAGATCAGTCTTAATAACAAATGGTGTTTGATCGTAATTCTCCATTTCCTGGAAATAACAATCACTAACAGGTAAAGTTTTAAAAATTACACTTGATTGATCATCAATAATATACCTGACGATTAATTCATATCTACTATTAATATAATTGTCTCTTTTAGATTTACTCAATTCTTTTAATTTGAGAATATATTCCTCCTCAATAACTCTGTTTTCAACTGACATTCTATTTTATAATTTGATTCCATACTACATCATCAAAACAACTTTCAATTTTTTTTTATTTGCTTGTCCAATAAAGATACACATGATTCCCATTGTAATTCACTTACTAATTCTTTAGCTTCTACACCATCCTTTTTTAATTGTTCATTATTAGTATAATAAATATTTAACCCCTTTGTTAAATCAGCTTTTCTAATCATTTTACCTAATCCCATACCTAAACTAATTGATACTGGTTCAACATAGGATTCTATCGGATTTATTCTAATACCTCCTTTTTGAAATAATTCACCTAATCCGGCAAAATTAGGAACCAATTGAGGACATCCATATCCAGCTAATTGAATAGAAGGAAAACCAAAGAATTCACCATGACTAGTGCACACACCAATATCAGCTGATGAATAAAATATACTTAGTGTTTCATCATTAAACATAGGATCTTCATTATGAGCTACTGTTAATTTTAGATGATGACTCCAATCCTTAATACCAATTTCTTCTGCTAAAGTTTGATATAATCTAGGTATATCCCAACCACTTCCAACTACACCACAATTCAATAATAGTATAATTTCCTTTTCAGGATATTGTTTCAAAAAATCTAGATAACCTTTTAACAATATGTCTATTCGTTTATCTGGTTGATTTCGATATCCACTATATATTACAAATGCATTTTCTGGAATACCTAATATATGTCTCGCTTCCTTTTTATCATACACCTTGAAATTACTTTGATTAAACCCAAAACTAATTTTAGTTAAAGGTCTAGTAAAATTGTTATTTTTTAATTGTTGTAGAGCAAATTCAGTTGGAACAAAAGCTTGATCTAATGTATGATCTAAAATTTCTATTACATCTTTTCGTATTATTTCATTACCTATACAAATATATCCAAATACTTGTGTATTAGATATTCTTTCTAGTATTGATGCTGGTAATTCTGGATTACTTTTTCTTTCTTCCTCAGTATATTCTCTTTCTTTACAAATATAATTTTGATATAATATAGTAGAATATTGTGAAACTAATAAAGGATTATTTAATATTATAATATAATCTGGATTCCATGATTGCACCAGATTAATTAGTTTTTGCATACCCAAATCATTTATATTATTATCCATACCATCAATAACCATATATCCTACATCATTATAACTATTATTATGAAACCCAAACACTCTCAAATCATATTTACTTTTAAGATAATTACATATTTCTCTAGTAATTTTACCATAATCACTATTATAATTAGGAGAATCACCAATCCATAGAAGTTTTTTCATATTTGCCATGTTGCTTTTATTTTTATAATTTTTAACTTAAACCATTTCCAATAAACTTTTTAGAAAAAAGTTTTATCAAAAAATTTAACTGGTGTAGAAAAAGTTTTATCAAAAAATTTAACTGGTGTAGAAAAAGTTTTAACAAAAATTTAACTGGGGTGAAAAAAGTTTTAACAAAAATTTAACTGGTGTTGAAAAAGTTTTATCTAAAATTTAACTGGTGTTGAAAAAGTTTTATCTAAAATTTAACTGGTGTTGAAAAAGTAAAAAATCTAGATGTTCTAGTTGAATTTATAATTTTTATTTTATAATTTTATATATTTTATATATTTGGTATAATTTTTTGTAATTAAAAATATAATAATAATTATTATTATTAATATAATTAAAATTTTTCGATAAAATATATATACATCTATATTTGTTAAGTCTATAAAATTTTCTTTATTCAATAACTTTAAACACGCATTTACAGTATTTATATCTTTTTTATGATGACCTGCAAGATGAACTAAAAATGATTCATCCATGTTTTCTAAACAATTATTATTATTTAATACATAATAAGGGTTAACCATTATATGTGGTTTTAAATTTTCATCTTTTAGTAAATAGGTAATAAAAGCACCTTGCTCATAATCATTACCACCCCAATTACCTTCTGTTTTCCATTCTTTTACAGAAGAATCAAAAGACCATCGATTTTTATTGTATTTTGATACCCATATATCTATAATTTGTTTACCCATTTTATTATTTTTAATTATAAAAACACCAGCATTAAAATCATAATTCCAAGGTGGCATATCTTTCGTTATAATAATTGAGTATTTACTATTTTTTTCTAAAAAATTAATTATTTTATTTTTATCAAAATTAACAAAAAACGCATCACTATCAACCCAAAATATATAGTCTATATCTTTTTTTTCATTCATTATTTTTTGTAATTCAAAAATCTTATTCCAATATGGTGGGCTATTAAAATCTGATTTTTTTTTATTTATATATTCAATATTATTTGAAGAACATACTGTTCTATTATGACTCATAAAGTTATTTAATAATTCATTATCTCGATCTTCTAACTGAAATACTAAAAGTTTCATTTATTATTCTATCTAGAAATAAATCTTTAATAGAATACATCTAGAAAAAA
>Ga0068872_10003832_pt1 | contig 11419 bp, 9 predicted proteins | sample NOAtaG_7_FD_66441 | JGI IMG/M metagenome (GOLD analysis project Ga0068872, IMG submission 66441) | Freshwater lake microbial communities from Lake Erie, under a cyanobacterial bloom - NOAA_Erie_Diel1S_2200h metaG | ecosystem: Environmental > Aquatic > Freshwater > Lake | place: USA: Ohio, Lake...
GTCGACTGACCGAGCAGTCCCGTGGTCGAGAACGAGAGGGTCTGAATGTCGGCCCCACCGGCGAGAACGCGCAGAGGGAACGTGGCGTGCTCGGTGGCGTTGTCGGCCGATCCGATCTGGGTGCTGAATCGAAGGTACGTGTTCACGGGCGTCGCATGGAGTGCGGTGACCGTCAGCGACGTGATCCCCGCGAGGCTGAGCGTGGAGGAGGTGATGACGTTGTTGTTCTGATCGGTGATGCGCAGGATCGAATTCGATTTGGCCGGCCCGTAGACGTAGTTGCAACCGGAGCCGGTGAGGTTGATGGTGAACGTGTCGTTCTGCTTCAACTGCGTCGACTGCTTGATCGAGTTGGCGACGGTGCTGTTGCAGGTGAACGCGTTGGCAGTGGTCGCGGCCGCCGGTCTGATGGGAGTCGACGCAATTCCGGGGATGGCGAGAGCACCGAGAACCCCGGTGACGTGGGCGAACAGAAGCATCGTCGAAACGACGGCAGCAAAGAATGAGGGGCGACGAAAACGGGGCACGTGCGGGTCCAATGAGTCGGGCGACGACCGTTTCGTCACCAGACGAAAAGTTTAGACCAAACTCCGATTGGCCCTAAAGGGCCGCTCCGGCGGTGGGTGATTCAGTCTGATCCGGTCTGATTCAGCCCAACTCAGCCCGATACCACGTTGGACGAATCGTGGGCCGCCGCGCGGTAAATGCCGGTGGCCATCATGCTGGTCTCGCTTCGTCGGCGCTGTTCGTACACCGCGGCGCGGATGCCGTGAATGATCTTCGACTCGGGTTCGGCCAACGCCGCCATCTCCACCAGATGACAGGCCAGACGGAGTTCGCCAGTGGCGGCCAGGGCTTCGCCTCGACGAGCCAACACGTCGGCCCCGCCGGCCAACGCCGCCATCTCGCGGGCCAATTCCATCTCGCGGGCCGGCTTCAGGTGGGCGGGATTTCCGTCGTACCAACCGCCGTACAAACGCCAGATGTTTCGCACCACGAATTCGGGCTCGTCGTACGTGGACTTCAAGAACGGTTTCGCCGCCAGTTCGTCGGGCAACTTCACGGTGTGGATGATCTCGTCCAGCCGGGCTCCGGCGTTCATGAGCGCGAGGGTCGAATCGTGCAGGAACTCGAGAGCCGTCGCGGTGTCGTTCAGAACCATGGCCACTCGTTCGCGACCACCGATGGCCGGACCGTGCGCCGGCAACATCAACTCGGGTCCGAGTGCGGCCATGTTGCGCAGCGCGACCGCCCAGTCCCAGGCGTAACGCTGAACCTTCTGCGGGTTGCCGGCGTTGGGGAATTGCCAAATGAAGAAGTCACCCACCACGATCGCCTTGGCGTCGGGAACCCAGGCCCACGTGTGATCGTCGGTCTCACCGCGCGCATGGTGAAGTTCGAAAACTCGTCCACCGACATCGAGAGTGGTCGAGTCGCGATACGTCACGTCCGGGTAGACGAACTTGCGCGGGAAGGAAGGAGCGGGCAGTCGGAACTGTCGCATGTTGATGTGTCCGTTGTAGCCGTTCGTCAGCTTGTAGCGGTCGAATCGCGTGGGAATGGCCTCGTGACCGACGTACGTGATGCGGCGATGCCCACGACCGTCGGCGTCGGCGTCGAAGGCCGCGGCCCCACCCACGTGATCGGTGTGACCATGCGTGTACACGGCGGTGTTCACCGGTGCGGTCGAGTACCGACGGAACTGTTCGACGACCTTGGGTGCCGACAACGCGTGCGACACGTCGAAAAGCACGTGCCCGTCCTCGGTGTCGAAACTGACGACGTTGCTGAACGACTCGATGATGCCGACTCCGTCACCGAACTCTTCGATCTCCGTGGCCGAGGTGGACACGGAGAGTTTCAACACATCCGCGCTGGTTCCGTCCACCAACGCCGCGGATCGATCGAGCATGCCGTTTCTTGCCATGCCGCGATTCTGTCACCAAAGCGGGCGGGGGCTCGCCGATTAGGGTGACGTACGCAGAAAGAGGGGAGTCGGCCATGAAGATCGAAGAGCTGTTCTCGGTGAAGGGCAAAGTGGCACTGGTGACCGGTGGGTCACGAGGCATCGGTGAGATGATCGCCGCCGGGTACCTCGAGAACGGGGCCAAGGTGTACATCAGCTCGCGCAAGAAGGAGCAGTGCGACGCCACGGCGAAGCGTCTCTCCGAGCGTTATGGAGCCGAGTGCATCTCCATCCCGGCCAACCTGTCGGATCTGGCGGGAATCGACGCTCTCGTCGCCGAACTGAAGTCCCGCGAGGACCACATCGACATCCTCGTGAACAACGCCGGCGTGTCGTGGGGTGCGCCCCTCGACGAGTTCCCCGAGATCGGTTGGGACAAGGTGTTCGACACCAACGTGAAGGGCGTGTTCTTCCTCACCCAGCGTTTGCTTCCCTTGCTCGAGGCCCGCGCCACCAAGGACGAGCCGTCGTACGTCATCAACATCGGATCGATCGACGGATTGCGCGCGGCGTCGTTCGACACTCAGAGTTACGGTCCGTCGAAAGCCGCTCTGCATTCGCTCACCCAACAGCTGGCCGCCAAGCTGGCCAAGCGCAACATCATCGCCAACGCCATCGCACCGGGACCGTTCCCCACGTGGATGTTGAGCACCGGCGTGGGCACGGGAGGCGATGTGGAGAACACCGACTGGGATGCCGTCGGTCGACTGAATCCGCGCAAGCGAGTGGGAACGCCCGAGGACATCTCCGGTCTCGCCATCTTCCTCAGTTCGCGCGCGTGCGGTTTCACCGTTGGTGCGGTGATCACGTGCGACGGAGGAACCGTCGTCTCCTGACCGAGTCGACCCGTTCGACGCGGTACTAGGGTCGGGTCATGGCAACGATTCCTCCCGATCACGATTCGAACAACCATGTCGACGTGTTGATCGTCGGTGCCGGTATTTCGGGTATCGGTGCGGCGTACCACCTGCAGACTCTCTGCCCCGATCGCTCCTTCACCATCCTCGAGGGACGCTCCGACATCGGTGGCACCTGGGACCTCTTCCGTTACCCGGGAGTTCGTAGCGACAGCGACATGCACACTCTCGGCTTCAGCTTCAAGCCCTGGACGGAAGCCAAGTCGATCGCCGATGGACCGTCCATCATGAGGTACCTCCGCGAGACGGTGAGCGAGAACGGCATCGATCGGCACATTCGCTTCGATCATTGGGTCACCAACGCATCGTGGGACACGTCCACCTCGCGTTGGACCATCACCGCCAACGACAAGCGCAACGATCGCACGGTGACGCTCACCTGCAACTTCCTCTTCATGTGCTCGGGCTACTACTCCTACAAGGAGGGCTTCACCCCCGAGTTCGTCGGACGCGAGGACTTCCGCGGAACCATCGTGCATCCGCAGAAGTGGCCCGAGGATCTCGACTACGCCGGCAAGAAAGTGGTCGTCATCGGTTCGGGTGCCACCGCCGTGACCATCGTGCCGGCGATGGCCACCACCGCGGCACACGTGACGATGCTCCAACGTTCGCCCACCTACTTGGTGTCGCGCCCCGATCACGATGCCGTCGCCGACACTTTGCGAAAGTTTCTCCCCTCGAAGACGGCCTACGCGATCACCCGCGCGAAGAACATTCTGTTCAGCAAGTACTTCTACGACCGCTCTCGCACCCAGCCGGAAAAGGTGAAGCAGTTGGTGGTGGGTGGAGTGCGCAAGGCACTCGGTCCCGAGTACGACGTGGCCAAGCACTTCACGCCGTCCTACAACCCGTGGGATCAACGAATGTGCTTGGTGCCGAACGGCGACTTTTTCTCGGCCATCAACAGTGGGAAAGCGAGCGTGGTCACCGACCACATCGATCGTTTCGTGGAGAACGGCATCAAACTGACGTCGGGCGAGGTGCTCGAGGCCGACATCATCATCACCGCGACGGGCTTGAACCTGGTCACCCTCGGCGAGATGTCGGTGGAGGTGGACGGACACGAGGTCGACTTCGCCAACACCTGGACGTACAAGGGCTTGGCGTACTCCGACGTGCCCAATTTGGTGTCGACGTTCGGATACATCAACGCCTCATGGACTCTGCGCGCGGACGTGGTGAGCAAGTACGTGTGCCGGTTGTTGAATCACATGAAGTCCACCGGCACGCAACAGGCCACCCCGCGTCTTCGCCCGCAGGACGCGAACATGCCCGCGCGGCCGTGGATCGACGACTTCTCGGCCGGCTACATGTTGCGCGTGATGCACCTCATGCCCAAGCAAGGTGATCACGAGCCGTGGATCAATCCCCAACTGATCGCCCGCGACAAGCAGATCATCGTGAAGGCTCCGATCGACGACGGGGCCATGCAGTTCACCAAGACGCCGGCTCTGGTCTGATTCGGGTTCAGCTCGCGAGAGCGGGCTCGGACGCCCGTGACTTCTCGGGCTCCCAGCCCGGCCCGGCGAACACGTAACGCAAGCGATCGTTCAGATTGTCCGCCGACGCCACGTCCTTGGCGATGTTCACGAACTCGCCGTAGGCCATCTTCACCGGATTGTTCGTGCGGATGTTCTTGGTGAGTCCGTACTGCACCTGACGAATCTCGGGTTCGAACGTCTTGAAGAAGCGATCCCAGATGATGAGGATGCCGCCGTAGTTCTTGTCGATGTACTGCTTGTTCGCTCCATGGTGCACGCGATGGTGCGACGGAGTGTTGAAGATCTTCTCGATCGGAGCGGGCAGACGGTCGATCGCCTCCGTGTGGATCCAGTACTGGTACAGCAGGTTCAGCTGACGCGCCTTCAGGAACGTGTTGTACCGAAATCCCAACAGTGACATGGGCCAGTACACCCACGTGGTGAGCACACCCGACCACGTCTGACGCAATGCCGTGGACAGGTTGTAGCGACGCCCGGAGTGATGCGCGGCGTGATCGGCCCAGAACAGACGGACCTCGTGCATCCAGCGATGGTTCCAGTAGTAGAGAAAATCCCACACGATCATGGCGCTGACGATCGACCCGCGATGCGATCCGATGTTGCTCACCCGATGTCGGAACATGAACCCGTGTGCCCGCCGATACAGACCGTCGAGCGCGAAGCCCACCACGATGGAGCCCACCAGCAATCCGAGACTTCCGGCGGTGTCCTTCTTCTCGTACCCCAACGGGACGAGTGGGTCGGGTGTGGGGTCACCGTCGTCGGTCGGAGCGATCGCGTCCACGGAAGGAAGTTCGCGCAGTCGACGACGCTTCAACGTGCGGTGCTCCCAGATCATGGTGGCCACGAAGGCGGGCAACGTCAGCTTGTCGATCAGGTCGATCTTCTTCAGCGGACTGGCCATGGGCACACCGTACCCCTCGGGTCAGGACAACTTCTTGGCGAGACGCAATCCGGCGAGTGCGCTCGGTTCGGCCAGACCCTTCATGGCGATCTCGTAGTCCGGAAGCGCGTACACCTCACCGTCGTCGCCGATCATGAGGAAACGATCGAACTTGGCCAAGAAGGTGCGGTCGTGACTGACGGCGATCACCGTGCCCTCGAAACCATCGAGTGCTTTCTCGAGAGCCTCGGACGATTCGATGTCGAGGTTGTCGGTGGGCTCGTCCAACAGCAGAACGTTGTGCCCCTCCAGTTCGAGGCACAGAATCTCGAGGCGCGCCTTCTGGCCGCCGGACAAGGTCTGGAATTCCTGTCGAGCGTTGTTCACCAGTCCGTAGCGGGCCAGCGCGCGCATGGACTTCTCGTCGTCGATCAGACGATCACGGACGATGTCGATGCATTGGCGACCGGTGAAATCGGGACGATCGTTGATCTGCGTGAAGACACCCACCGACGTTCGCGGGCCGAAGGTGATGGTGCCCTCGTCGGGAGCGGCACCGTTCAACACCGCGAGCAGGTGGCTCTTCCCGGTCCCGTTCGGTCCGATCAGACCGACGCGCTCTCCGTGGTACACCTCGTCGGAGAAGGGGAAGAAGAGACTTCCCACCGAGAGGTTCTCCAACTTGGCGACGCGACGCGCCGCATCGGCGCCCCGCAGTCGGACGTAGATCTGTTGGTCGGCCACCGGCGGGGGCGGAGGTCCGAGAGCCACGAACTTCTCCCAGCGGGTCTCGGCGGCGTTGGCCTTGGTGGCGTTCTTGAAGTTCTGCGCCGCGCGCTGCTTCATGATCTTCATGTGATGGAACAAGCGACGTTCTTCGTCGTTCCAGCGCTTCAGTTCGTCACCCATCAATTCCTGGCGCTTCGCACGAGCTTCCGGGAACGTGGTGTACGAACCACCGTGACTCCAGCATCCCGATCCCTCGATGACCACGATCTTGGTGGCCACGCGTTCGAGAAGCGCGCGATCGTGGCTGACCATGAGGATGGTGGACTTGCTGGACATGATCTGCTCTTCCAGCCAACCACGCGTCGGAATGTCGAGGTAGTTGTCGGGCTCGTCCAGGAGCAACACGTCGGAGCCGGAGGTCAACAACAGATCGAGAACGAGACGCTTGCGTTCACCTCCCGACAGTTCGGAGACCAATCGTCGCGAGAAATCGTCGATGGACGACTTCACACTGCGTTGCGCGGCGGCCTGCCACTTGGTTTCCAGTTCGTATCCACCGAGGTCACCCCAGTCGGACAACGCGGTGGCGTACCCCATGCCATCATCGGATCCATCGGCCAACGCTTTCTCGGCGGCCACCAATGCTCGTCCCGCGACGCGCAGCTGTGGAGGTGCGACCTCGATGAGCATCTCGCGCAATGTGTCGGTCGGTCGGGACATGCCCACGTCCTGGGTCATGGTGAGCATCGAACCGTTCACGGTGAACTCGCCACCGTCGGCTTCGATGACGCCCGACAGGATGCGCAGGATGGTGCTCTTGCCGACACCGTTGGCTCCCACCAGAGCCGCGTGCTCGCCGGGGGCGATACCGAAGCTGACGTCGAAGAAGAGTTGATCGGCGCCCGGCGGTGCGTACTCGAGTTCGGAGACGACGATGCTGCTCACCGCGCCAGTCTCGCGGGAGCAAAGCCCGACTACACCGTCTCGGACGACACCTTCAGCAACAACTTGCCGTGGTGGCCACCGGTCATGAGCATGTTCATGACCACAGGAAAGTTCTCCACCCCGTGCTCGATGTGTTCGCGCATGACGATGTCATCGTTGCGGTACCACTCGGCCAGTTGGTTCTCGGCGCGCGCGTAGTGGGCGGCGAAGTGAAAGACCGCGAAGCCCTCCATGGTGGCGTGCCGCTCGGCGAGCTTCAGATAGTTGCGCGGTCCGCGAACCTCGTCCATGTTCTCGTATTGGGAGATCGCGCCGCAGATGACGATTCGCGATCCTTCGACGATGCGCATCAGAACATCGTCCAGAATCTCGCCGCCGACGTTGTCGAAAAAGACGTCGATGCCGTTCGGTGCCAACTCGTCCAGACGTGCCCCCACGTTCTCGTGTCGGTAGTCGATGGCCGCATCGAAGCCGAGCTCCTCCACGAGGAACGCGGTCTTGTGGCTTCCGCCGGCGATGCCGATCACCTTGTCGGCTCCGCTCAGTCGGGCGATCTGTCCGGCCACCGAACCCACGGCACCGGCCGCGCCGCTGACCACCACGGTGTCGCCCTTCTTCACCCGTCCCACGTCGACGATCCCGAAGTACGCGGTCAAGCCGGTGGTGAGACCGAGCGCGCCGAGCCAGGCGTTGGCGGGCGCGATGTCGGTGTCGAGTTTGCGCAACGCCACCGCGGGCATCACCGCGTGAGTCTGCGAGCCGAGCGGGCCGAACACCTTGTCGCCGACGCGGATCGTGGTGGAGCGACTGTCGATCACGTCACCGACGCCAAGGGCCGGAATCACGCCGCCCAGTCGAGCTCCCCGATGGAAACTTCCTTCGTCCAGTGTCGTTCGAATGAACGCGTCGATCCCGAGCAGATCCACCGCCACCAGCACTTGTCCGTCCTCGAGTGGTGCGACGGGCTCCTGCAGGAAGGAGAAGTTCGAATCGTCGGGGCGACCGGTGGGACGACTGGCCAACACCACCTTGCGATTCAGAGGGCTCATCACAAGCCGCCGTCGACACCGAGAATCTGTCCCGTCACCCAACTGGATGCCGGTGAGACGAAGTAGAGAACCGCCTGACCGAGATCGTCGGGCGTGCCCAGTCGTCGCATCGGCATGCGGAGAACCTTCTCCAACTTCGGAAGATCCTCGTCCTGCAGGCGCATTGCTTTCATCATGATCTCGGTGGGCACCGCACCGGGCATGATGCAGTTCACTCGGATGCGCGGACCCAATTCCTTCGCGTAGGTGACGGTGAGCGAGTTGACCGCGGCTTTGGCGGCCGCGTAGTGACCACTACCCATCACGGTGCTCACGGCGGCCTTCGACGAGATGTTGACGATGCGACCGCCATCGCGCATGAGTCGTGCCGCGGTGTTGGTGCAGACCCAGATCGACGTGAGGTTGAGTCGCATGGTGGCGTCCCACTCGGCGGGGTCCAACTGGGTGAGCGGCGCCTGGATGGGCGAGCCCCCGGCGTTGTTGATCCAGATGTCGAGGTGACCGAACTCGGAGATGGCCTTCTGGGCCAACGCTTCCACGGCGCCGTTGTCGGTGACGTCGGTGGGCATGGCAACGGCCCGACCACCTTGGGCTCGGATATCGGCGGCCACTCGTTCCACTTCATCCGCGCGTCGGGCGGCGCACACCACGGCGGCGCCAGCGGCGGCCAACGTGTGAGCGATGCCCTCGCCGATGCCCCGACCGGCGCCGGTCACCACGGCCACGTCATCGGACAGGTCGAACAGTCGACTGGTTGCTTCGTTCATCGCGCCCCCTCGTTGCGAACGAACGAAAGTTACCAATAGTAAGTAATCTGCGAAAGGGACTCTTTCGGGTGAGGAATTCGATGAAGCAGACTGTCGGCATGGGCAAGGCATCGGTGACGACCGCACGTCGACCGGGTCGACCGGTGGGCGGCCAACTGGAGGTTGGTCGCGAGCAGGTGCTCGATGCCGCCGAACGCGTCATCGCCCGTGAAGGTGCCGGGGCGTCGATCGATGCCGTGGCCCAGGAAGCTGGCGTGACCAAACCCATCGTCTACGACCGCGTCGGTGGCCGAGCGGACTTGGCCGATGCCTTGGCCGAGCGACTGTCGGATCGCATGGTGTCGGCGTCGGCGGCGGCCATGGCCACCGAACCGGCCCTCACCAAGGAGTCGCTGACTCGTTTCATCGAGGCCAGCCTCGAGGTGGTGGGCCAGCACCGGAATCTGTTCTTGTACGTCACGGGGGGAACCACGGACCAGACGGCCCTCGGGCGATTGACGTTGGCCGAACGTTCCACGACCCCCATGACCTCGGTCTTGGCGCAGTGGCGGACCGGGCTGGGCCAGGACCCCGATGTGGCCCGGGCCTGGGCGTTCGGCATCGTGGGCATGCTTCAGATGGTCTCGTTGTGGTGGCTCACGCAGGATGAACGTCCGGCCGCCTCCGTGGCCGCCCAGATCAGCGAACTCTTGTGGCACGGACTGCCCGGCCCGAATACACCGCCGTAAATTACGAGGGGTAGATAACGACCCGCGGACGGTGTTACTGTCGTCACAGGTTTGTTGGGGGGAACAACATGGCCGCAGAGGACAACTACGAGGATCTCACGGAGTGCGCACTCACTCCCGAACTCGAGAAGAAGCTCGTGAACGCCCTGGGCGAGTGCGTCTTCATGTGGGTCAACAGCAAGAACGAGCCGTTCGGGGTCGTGATGTCGTATCTCCCCAAGGACGGCAAGATCTGGCTCACGGCCGCCGAAACCCGCAAGCGCATCCCGGCATTGCGTCGCAATCCGCGCGCGGCCATCTGCATCAACAGCACCGGTTCGAAGTTGGGGGGTGGCAAAACGGTCACCTACAAGGGCAACTGCTTCATTCATGATGATCAAGCCACAAAGGATTGGTTCTACCCCGAGTTCGCGCATCGGTTGCGCCCCGACAATCCGGCGGCGGCCGAGGCCTTTCGTTCGTTCCTCGACTCGCCCCATCGTGTGATCATGGAGTTCGTTCCGGATTACACGCTCAGTTTCGATGCCACTCTCATGTGGGCGCGTTCGCCCGAAGTCGTTCAGTAACCATCAACACCAACCGCTCATACCAACGGAGATCACCATGTCGATGACCGAAAACGTTCCGGCCCACTTGCGGGGCAACGGTCGACCCACGCAGGAAGAACTCACGCTCACCGATCTGAAAGTCGTCGGACGCATACCGGCCGAACTCGACGGTCGGTATCTGCGCAATGGCGCGAACCCGTTGACCGGAATGAGTGCTCACCCGTTCTTCGGAGACGGAATGATTCATGGTGTGCGTCTGCGCGACGGACAGGCGCAGTGGTACCGCAACCGTTACGTGCAGACTCCTTTCATCGCGGATCCGTCGATCGACATCCTGGACCCGAACGTCACGCTCGACATGACGTGTTCGAAGGCCAACACGCACGTCGTCGGCCATGCGGGCAAGATCCTCGCGTTGGAAGAGGGTCATTTCCCCTACGTCCTCGACGGAGATCTCAACACGGTGGGATCCACCGACTTCGGTGGTTTGTTGAAGGGGCCGTTCACGGCGCACCCCAAGATCTGCCCCACCACCGGCGAGATGTTGGCGTTCGGCTACGCGCCGCTTCCGCCCTATCTCACGTATCTGCGCGTCGCGGCCGACGGAACCATCGCTCAGGTCGAACCCATCACCGTGACCGGACCCACGATGATGCACGACTTCAACATCACCGAGAACCACGTGGTGTTCATGGACCTGCCGGCCGTGTTCAATCTCGATCTGGCGCTCGAGGGCAAGATGCCCATCGAATGGGGCGAGGACTATCCCGCTCGATTGGGCGTCATGCCGCGCAACGGCAACGACTCGCAAGTGAAGTGGTACGACATCAACCCGTGCTACGTCTTCCATCCGATGAACAGCTACGAGGAGGGCGACACCATCGTTCTCGACGTGGTTCGTTTCGATCACATTTGGAAGAAGGGCGCGATGGACTTCCCCAACCCCTACCTGTGGCGTTGGGTGATCGACACGCGCACCGGCAAGGTGTCCGAGGAGCAGATCGACGATCGTTCGGCCGAGTTCCCGCGCGTCAACGACGCGGTGATCGGCAAGAAGCATCGGTTCGGCTACGAGATGTCGATGGGCAACGCCGGATTCGGTGAGGTCGATGCCGGCGCCATCTTGAAGTACGACCGTCAAAACGGCACCCGCACGTCCATCGAACTGGGCAAGGGCCGGGTGTCGGGAGAAGCCGTGTTCGCACCGGCCGCGGGGGCGACCAGCGAGGACGACGGCTACCTCATGACCTACGTGTACGACGTCTCGTCGGACACGAGCGAGTACGTGATCTTCGACGCCAAGACGATGAGCGCCGATCCGATCGCAACCGTTCAGCTGCCGCGGGTTCCCTTCGGGTTCCACGGCAGTTGGGTGCCGGCCAACG
>Ga0068872_10003836_pt1 | contig 11414 bp, 8 predicted proteins | sample NOAtaG_7_FD_66441 | JGI IMG/M metagenome (GOLD analysis project Ga0068872, IMG submission 66441) | Freshwater lake microbial communities from Lake Erie, under a cyanobacterial bloom - NOAA_Erie_Diel1S_2200h metaG | ecosystem: Environmental > Aquatic > Freshwater > Lake | place: USA: Ohio, Lake...
CTGTTCGGCCCGAATGGTATCACTCACAGAAAAAACTTCCTTGAGCGGATCTTCATCTGAGGCAAAACAATTTACGCCCACAATCTTTTTTTCTCCTGACTCTATATGCTGTTGGTATTTGTAAGCACTGCCGGCAATTTCATCCTGCATATATCCCTGTTCGATGGCTGCAACGGCGCCACCGGAAGCATCAATGATGCGAATATATTCCCATGCCTTTTGCTCAATTTCATCCGTAAGCGCTTCAATAAAATAAGAACCTGCCAATGGATCCACGGTTTCAGGAACACCACTCTCATGGGCAATAATCTGTTGGGTTCTGAGTGCAATTCTGGCAGCTTCTTCTGTGGGCAGGGCAAGGGCCTCATCAAACCCGTTTGTATGCAATGATTGGGTTCCTCCCAGCACTGCAGACAAAGCCTGAATGGTTACTCTGATGATGTTGTTGTGAGGCTGTTGAGCGGTAAGGGTTGATCCTCCGGTTTGTGTATGAAACCGAAGCATCATGCTCCTGGGATTTTTAGCGCCCATCTCCGAAACTATTTTCGCCCACATTCTTCTGGCAGCACGAAACTTTGCTACTTCTTCAAAAAGATTGTTGTGTGCATTGAAAAAGAAAGATATCCTTCCGGCAAACTTATCAATATCCAGTCCCCGTTCCATGGCAGCTTTTACATAGGCTTTCCCGTTGGCAAGGGTAAATGCAAGCTCCTGCACGGCATTAGCTCCGGCTTCCCTGATGTGATAACCACTCACTGAAATGGTATTCCACTTGGGCAACTCGAGACTGCAATACTCAAAGATATCAGTAATAATGCGCATCGAAGGACGAGGAGGATAGATATAAGTGCCCCTGGCCGCATATTCCTTCAGCAAATCATTTTGGATGGTTCCGGAAATATTTTTCAAATCAGCGCCTTGTTTTTTTGCCATGGCAATATACATAGCAAGAAGTGTGGAAGCGGTAGAATTGATGGTCATTGAAGTAGTGATTTTCTCGAGTGAAATTCCACCGAAAAGAATTTCCATGTCTGCCAGAGTATCAATGGCAACCCCGGCTTTTCCTACTTCCCCCTCAGACATAGGATGGTCGGAATCGTACCCAATCTGTGTAGGCAAATCAAAGGCAACACTCAGTCCTGTTGTTCCGTTTTGTAATAGGTAATGGTATCTTTTGTTTGATTCCTCTGCCGTGGAAAACCCGGCATATTGGCGAAAAGTCCACAAACGGCTGCGGTACATATCGGTTTGAACACCCCTTGTAAACGGGTACTCTCCCGGGTTTTCAGGATTTCTAGGAAGAGGCGCGTAGCTGGGTTTTATTTCAATGCCAGAATCAGTAAAAAACTTTTTTTCGTCCATGTCGATGATTAAGTCCAACAAATGTAAAACAATCGCGATGAAACTTCGTTTCTTTGAGGCAACATGAAAATACAGCAGCAAACAGCAGTTCTGCTCATTAATTTAGGGACGCCCGACAGTCCATCAACATCGGATGTACGCCGTTACCTCACCGAGTTTTTAAACGATCCGCGTGTCATCGATATTTCCCCCTTGGGGCGCGCAGTTCTCGTAAATGGTGTGATTGTGCCCTTCAGGGCCCCAAGGTCCGCCAAACTCTACAAAGAGATATGGGATGAAAATGGCTCTCCCCTACTCTTCCATAGTCTTGCGCTAAAGGACTCACTGCAAGAAATGGCGGGCGAAGAGTACCATGTTTACCTGGCCATGAGGTACGGAAATCCATCCTTGAAGACAACCCTGGAAACGATACGAAAAAAAGGATTTACGCGTTTGCTTGTATTGCCCTTGTATCCTCAGTATGCCTCCTCTACCACGGGTTCGAGCATTGAAAAATTTTTTAAATGCATCTCTCATTGGGAAACATTGCCAGAAATCAAAACCGTTCAATCCTTTTATCAGCACCCCGCCTATCTGGATGCTGTTTGCCGGACAGCTGCGCCCTATGACCTGAAATCGTATGACCATATACTTTTCAGTTTTCATGGTATTCCGGAAAGGCATATCCGCAAGAGCGATATCTCCGGAGTTTGTCTCAAAGACTCCTGTTGCGAGCAAATACATGCAGGTAATCACCTTTGCTATAAGGCAGGATGCACCTACACGGCAAGGATGGTGGCCAAACATTTAGGAATACCGCAGGACAGCTATACCATCTGTTTTCAATCCCGTTTGGGAAAAACTCCGTGGATCAAACCCTATTCAGATCTGGTAATTAAAAGTCTTGCTGAAAAAGGTGCTAAAAAACTGCTTGTCTTCTCTCCGGCATTTGTGGCTGATTGTTTGGAAACTGTCCATGAAATAGGAGTAGAGTACGATGAACTTTTTCAGGAACATGGAGGAGAAAAAGTAACGCTTGTACCTTCCTTAAACGCAAGTCCTGCCTGGGTAGAAGCATTGCACAAAATCATCAAAGAAAATTGCTGATCAATCCTTTCTTACTCTTCTCAGCAGAAATCTGAAGAGAGGTGGAAACCATTGTCTGAGCAGTGGCATAAGCAACTCCTTACCTCCTATAAAAATCTCTTCACGGTTGCTTTCTATGGCTTCTACAATTTTATCGGCACAGACACTAGGTTCCATGGCACGGGCGTGCGAAGCATCCATAATTCCGTGAGGCTCTCCGGATTTGCCCAATGCATTCAAAGAGACTGATGTTTTTATTTTACCCGGGCAAACCATCAATACACTGATTCCCCTAGACTCACATTCCAACCTGAGGCTTTCGAAATACCCATGCAATGCATGCTTGGCAGCACTGTAACCGGAACGGAAATAAAAACCAAACTTCCCTGCGATGCTACTTATTACCACAATTTTTCCTCCTCCCTGCGCCATCATTCGAATGGCAACCAGTCGCCCTATTTCGGCATGGGATAAAAAATTTGTTTCCATGAGATTCCTGAGCATGGTCTCAGATGTCTCGGTGCTTGTGAGTCTTTGACTTACACCTCCATTGTTGATGAGGATATCGATACCACCAAAAGACGCCCAAGCATTGTTTACAATTTCCTCTCTGCTTATATCGGTATCAGCGAGGTCGAAAGCGAGCACACGCGTTTTATCACATCCCAGCTCCTTACATAGGGCTTGTAACTTTTCCTTGTTTCTTCCTGAGAGAACCAAAGAACAACCAAGCGCAGAAAATTTTCTAGCCAGAGCTTCTCCTATGCCCGAAGAGGCACCGGTAATCCAAATGCTTTTGCCTGAAGGATTCATGTGGCTACAAAGAAAAACCTAAAATCACTACATTCGCTGTCCCCGAAAAATAATTCATGGAATTGCCCAAATCATTTCCCTTTGCTGAGGCCGAAAACAAGTGGTATACATACTGGCTGGAAAAAGGTTTTTTCAAAAGTATCCCTGATCACAGAGAACCCTATACCATTGTGATTCCTCCACCCAATGTAACGGGTGTGTTGCACATGGGTCACATGCTCAACAACACCATTCAGGATGTGCTGGTGAGAAGGGCGCGCATGCAGGGAAAAAATGCCTGCTGGGTGCCGGGCACCGACCATGCCTCTATTGCAACTGAGGCTAAGGTGGTTCAAATGCTTGCAGAAAAAGGAATAAAAAAATCCGATTTGAGTCGCGAAGAATTTCTGAAACACGCATGGGAATGGAAAGAAAAATACGGGGGAATCATCCTCGAACAACTGAAAAAACTGGGCGCTTCCTGTGATTGGGACCGCACGCGTTTTACGATGGATGAACCACTGAGCAAAGCAGTGATTCAGGTTTTTGTAGACCTCTACAACAAGGGAAAGATATACAGAGGTACACGCATGGTTAACTGGGACCCCAAAGGACTTACCGCCGTTAGTGACGAGGAAGTAATTTACCGAGAGGTCCAATCCAATCTTTATTATGTAAAATATCCGATTGTAAACCATCCTGATGGAAACGCTTCCGAGAGCAATGAGTTTATTACAATTGCCACAACGCGGCCGGAAACCATTCTCGGAGACACTGCCGTTTGTGTTCATCCTGATGACCCAAGATACCTGCATCTGAAAGGAAAATATGCACTGATACCTTTTGTGAACAGGCTTGTACCCATCATATTTGATACTTATATCGATATGGAATTTGGTACCGGCGCCCTCAAGGTAACACCTGCCCACGACATCAACGACCATCAACTGGGAATCAAGCATGGTTTGGCTTCCATAGATACTTTATCTCCTGATGGAACAATGAGTGAAGCTGCCGAGCAATACATAGGAGAAGATCGGTTTGTGGTACGAAAAAAGATTGTAAAAGATCTTGAAGCAGCCGGATTACTTGTAAAAACCGAATCTATAAAAAACAAGGTTGGACACAGCGAGCGCACGCAGGCTGTGATTGAACCCAAACTTTCTGTACAATGGTTTTTAAAAATGGAAACCATGGCGGGCCCTGCATTGCAAAGTGTAATGAACGATGAGGTAAAACTATTACCTGAAAAATTTAAAAATACCTACCGCCATTGGATGGAAAATGTGCAAGATTGGTGCATCTCCCGGCAGTTGTGGTGGGGTCAGCGTATTCCTGCCTATTACTTGCCGGATGGCAATGTGGTGGTGGCAGAAAACCGGGAAAAAGCAGAAGCTGAATGCATCAAAAAGTATCCCGGTGCAGATCCCAAATTATTACATCAGGATGAAGATGTTTTAGATACATGGTTCAGTTCATGGCTTTGGCCCATTTCTGTGTTTGATGGTTTTGAGGATTGCAATAACAGTGATATCAGTTACTATTATCCCACCAATGACCTTGTAACTGCCCCGGAAATCCTGTTTTTCTGGGTAGCCAGAATGATCATGGCAGGGTTTGAATACCGCGGAAGCAAACCATTTAGTAATGTTTATCTTACAGGAATCGTGAGAGATAAACAAGGCCGGAAAATGAGTAAGTCGCTGGGTAACTCTCCCGATCCCCTTGAGCTAATGGCAAGGTACAGCGCCGACGGCGTAAGAACAGGTATGTTATTTTGCTCTCCTGCCGGTAATGATCTTCTTTTTGATGAATCACTTTGTGAACAGGGAAGAAATTTTACCAACAAAATCTGGAATGCATACAAGCTGGTGAAAGGTTGGACAACCCAGGAAATGAAGCCTTCAACATGTGATCTGTGCGCAATGGATTGGTTTCAGCATCGTTTGAACCAGGCTTCAGAAACAGCTGATGATCTCTTTGGTAAATACAGAATTTCAGAGGCCCTGATGTGTCTGTACAAATTAACATGGGATGACTTTTGTGCCTGGTATCTGGAATCTGTGAAACCCGAATTCGGCAAGCCCGTTTGTTTAGAAGTTTATAATCGAACACTTGCTTTCTTTGAACACATAATATCGCTGCTACATCCCTTTATGCCTTTTATTACAGAGGAAATCTGGCATAATATTGCCTCGCGTTCCGAAGGCAGCAGTCTTGTTGTTTCATCTTGGCCTGTTGCCGGTACTTATCAAACGGAAATAATCAGGGCTTTTGAACATGCATCAAATGTAGTGAGTGAAATCAGGAACTTTAGAAATGCAGGAGGCTTATCGCCCAAAATAACCCTTGATATTTACTCAGAAGATGTGGGCTTAAAGGAATACCAAGCACTCATATGCAAACTCGCAAATTGCAAGCTTCTTTTGCAAACCGGAAAACCTGATGGATGCAAGCCGGTATTAGCAGGTACCACCGAACTTTGGATTGCCGCTGCAGGTTTCTCAAGTCCGGAGGAAGAGAAAAAGAAAATTATTGCAGAGATGGAATACCTGAAAGGATTTCAACTCAGCGTTGAAAAAAAACTCGGCAACAGCCGGTTTGTAGAAAATGCAAAACCCGAAGTGGTGGAAAACGAAAGAAAAAAATTGCAGGACGCAAGTGTTAAGATGGACAAGTTATTGCAACAACTGCAGGCCATCAGCCAATGATTAAAGCAGTTCTCTTTGACATGGATGGGGTTTTGGCCGATACTGAACCCTTCTGGCAGGAGGCACAGTGCAAGGCTTTTGGTGAAATTGGAATCAACCTAAGTGCCGAAGATTGTGCTACAACCATGGGCATGAGGGTACATGAGGTGGTAGATTTCCGTCAGAAAAGTCATCCGCATTTGCATTTCAACAAGAATCAGGTTGTGGATTCTATTCTCTTTGATGTAATGGAAAATATCAGAGTAGGCGCAAAGCCCCTACCCGGTGTTACTGAATTCCTTGAATTTTTGGAGAATCTCGAAATTCCGTTGGCACTTGTTTCGTCCTCACATTACCGCGTGATTCATTCACTGCTTGATACCCTTCAGTTGCGTCACTATTTCGACCTGATTCTTTCCACAGAAGATATGCCCTATGGCAAGCCACACCCAATGCCTTACCTCCAAGCCGCTGAATATCTATGCGTATCACCTGAAGAATGTCTTGTTTTCGAAGACTCGCCCAAAGGTGTCTTGTCAGCACTTTCCGCCGGCATGCGTGTAATTGCCATACCCGATAGTCGTGTGAGTGAAAATCCTATCTTTGCGCTAACAGAATTAACTTTAAATACTTTTAATGAATTGAAAAACGAAAAAATAATAGATTTTTTTGGCTAAACAAAAATAACTATGTTTGAACATTGTTTGAGATAAATTGTTTATATACAAATGAACATCTTGAAGTTGCTCGCTTTTTTGATGCTGATACATATTACCAGCATCAGAGCACAAAGTTTTTCTTACATTGATTTCACCCAATTCAGGGAAGGAGATTTGCTGTTTCAGGATTTAGACTGTGGTGATCTTTGTGATGCAATCGAGAAGGTTACCCAAGGTCATCAGGGGCTAAATGTATCGCATGTCGGAATGGTTGTGAAATATAAAGATTCTCTCTGGGTCATTGAGGCGTACAGTAAAAAAGTTGCTTTAACTTCCTTACCCGATTTCATGGGTAGAATTGTGAATTCAGATGGCGATCCAAAAGTTTTTGCAGGAAGGCTAAAGTCGGGATTTGGAAATCTTGCAAGAAAGGCATCCGAAGAATCAAAAACCTATTTGGGCGTTCCCTATGATGATTCTTTTTCTTCAGGATTAGATAAAATTTATTGCTCAGAACTTATTTATTACACTTATAAGTTTGCCAACAAAAATATTGAGGTCTTCCCTCTTCAGCCCATGACATTCAAGGATCCCGATACCGGATTAATTCTTCCAATCTGGGAAAATTATTTCAGCGAAATGAATATGAAAGTGCCGGAGAACGAATTAGGTTGCAACCCTGCAGGCATCTCCAGATCTGACAAACTCGATATCTTTTTTTCATTCGGCGACTTTTTAAAATCTGAAAAAGAAAAGAGAAAAGAGAACCAATATTAGGAGGAGTATTCACTTACAGCACCAACAAAAGAGAATAAAAGAAAAAGAAACAAAAGAAAAAACCAACCAATTACAAACACTTAATTTTAAAAAAATGGCAGTAAAAGCAATGTTATTCATCGATGGTTCATGGATGTACCATAACCGAAAGCAAATTGTCAATGCAGATGAAAATGAAGATTTTGACATCGATTACAGAAAGATTCCCCTAATTGTCAAAAAATTCTTGGAATCAAAACTACAAACCGATGTAGACATGGTGAAGACACATTACTTTGCATCCATCGCTATCAATCGTCCCGGATTTGACAATTCAAAACAAAGGCAATTTTTTGAAATGCTGTCTACTCGTTGTTTTTACAATACCGAGGTTTATGAACTTGATTTCAAAAACATGGAAAAAAGTCGTCATGAAAAAGCAGTAGATATTGCCTTGGCTGCTTCCATGCTTTATTATGCAGCGGTTCCTGCGGCCTATGATATTGCTGTTGTGATTGCAGGAGATTATGATTACCTTCCACTTTACAAGCGTGCCAAACTTCTGGGCAAAAGGGTATGCTTGGTTGGTTTACATCCGATAGGTGAGTTTTATCCTACTTCACCCAGGCTTACGGAGGACAACAGGTTGTTCGATCTTCCAATGATTTTCATGGACGACTATGCCATGGAACTCAGACTCACCAAGGAAGAAAGAAGTCGCAATTGCGACGGATGCGCAAGAGAAGAAGTAACCACCTGGGAAGGTGAAAAATTCTACTGTATGGTATGCAGGGCAGAAAACCATGCCTCCAGGATTGACAGGGTTTGCGACAGCTGTGGCAAAAGTGAATCCACCACCTATACCACAGAATGGTTTTATTGCCGCGAATGCCGCGAGGAATATAATCGTACCCGTGGCAAAAGCAAGACCGGGGTTACCCGTCCGATGTAAATAAGAGAAACATTCATTCAGAAAAAGGGCAGCAATGCCCTTTTTTTATTTGGTAATTTTACCACGCATGGATTTCCTTTTTTCATTTGTATTGAAACCTTTCCTTCGGATACTTTCCGCCCTGCCCATGTTTTGCCTCTATCTTATCGCAGACCTCATGCGTTTCCTTCTTGAGCATGTAATCAAATACCGCAGGAAGGTGATTTCAGAAAATCTGGAAAAGGCATTCCCGGCACTCTCAAAAAATGAGATTAAAAACATAAGACATCATTTCTACAAGTCATTCGTTGATGTTGCCATCGAAACCATTTCGCTGATGCAGCTGAAAAAATCAACACTCATGGATGGGATGAAGCCCGATGAGGAAGCAAAAATGTTGGTAGCAACATATGGTGAGAAGAGGATTCTCCTGCTGGCGGGCCATCTCGGTAACTGGGAATGGATGGGACAGGCAATGAAATTGCATTTCAATCTACCGATGCTTAGTGCCTATCATCCACTTCACTCCGTGGAAGCAGATGAGTTTTTATTTCAGTTGCGATCTCGCTTCGGACTCATACCGGTTGCAATGAAATCATTGACAAGAAAAATCAGTGAGAAAAAAGATGAAGCTTTGGCAGTTGCACTTGTGGCTGATCAGGCTGCTCCTCCCGAATCGGCGCACTGGTCGCTGTTTTTTGGAAGGCAAGCAGCATTTTTCCAAGGGCCTGGTAAGATTGCGATCAAGTACGGATTACCGGTAATCTATCTGAGCAGCAAAAGAGTGAAAAGAGGAAAATATCAACTAAATGCAAAACTTTTATGGGATGGAACAGAGAGCATCACAGCATCCAACATCACAGAGAGATTTGTAAATGTTCTTGAAAATGACATTCGTTCAAGACCGGGAGATTATCTCTGGAGCCACAGAAAATGGAAACATAAAAACCCTTACGCTTTGTAAAAAAATGAGTCATTTAAACAAAACCCGATAGCCCTACCTGATGGAAAGAAAAAATATTATGCTCGCCGGTTATAATGGATTAACAGGGACTCTGGTGAGAAAAAAACTACAGCATCATATGGGCGGAAAATTATGGCTCATTGGCAGAAAATCACCTGAAGAAACAGGCAACAATGAGTTGTTTATGCAAACTGATTTTTCTGAAGATTCATTACAATCAATGGTGTTTACAGATGCGCAAACCCTGATCATCTGCCTAGGAACTACGCTAAAAAAAGCAGGCTCCAAAGAAAATTTCTTTGCCATTGATCATGACATGGTCATTAGCCTAGCAAGAAAAGCCATTCGTTCCGGAGTTAAAAACATCCTTCTGGTTTCAACTGCCGGTGCAAATGTTCAGTCACGCAATTATTATCTCCGCACAAAGGGCTTGACTGAAAAAGACATTTACTTTCCCGAGTTGGAAAGTCTGGTCATTTTTAGACCCATGCTTCTCATGGGTAATCGGCAAGAGAAAAGGGCAGGAGAATTTGTGGCATCCATTATCATGAAGTTTCTGGATGTTTTCATGCGTGGCCCGCTTTTGCAATTCCATTCCACACCCGTTGAAAAATTGGCTGCAGTGATTGTAAAATATACGATAAATCCTTCACCGGGTATAATGATTCTTGAGAACCAATCCATCCTTTTAGAGCAAACTGATAATTGATGCTCTGCTTTGTTACAAAACGATGCTTAGATCTTTATTTCGTCCTCGCTTTTGTCAAAAAAATGATACTCCAAAAAACCGTATGAGGATACAGAGCGGAGGTGCACAAATTTTCCGAATTTCATGAACCATCGCATCCTTGGCGAAGGGAGTCCATTTTTGAAGTAGGCTTCCAAAAATGGATGCAAAGCAAGCGTAACACCTTTTTTATTTTGGTTAAGAAGAATATACCTCAGGTTGTTTTCAATCTGATCTATCAGGAGAATACTGGCCTGCACTTCACCGCTTCCTTGACAAGTAGGACACTTCTCGAGTGTTGAAACATTCATTTCCGGTCTCACACGCTGTCGGGTAATTTGCACCAACCCGAATTTGGTTGGGGGCAGGATGGTATGCTTGGCACGATCGGCACGCATTTCATCTTTTAGCTTATTGAAAAGCATTTTCCGGTTATCCGGAGAGTGCAAATCAATAAAATCAACCACAATGATACCTCCCATATCCCTCAGTCGCAATTGTCTGGCAACTTCGGTGGCTGCGTCAAGATTCACTTCCAGTGCATTGGTTTCCTGGCTCATGTCGGAGCGCTGTCGGTGACCACTGTTTACATCAATCACATGCATGGCTTCTGTATGCTCAACAATGAGATACGCACCGCTCTTCATCGGAACAGTTTTACCAAAAGAGGCCTTAAGCTGACGGTCAACCCCAAAATGATCAAAAATCGGCTCCTTGCTCTTGTATAATTTTACGATATCTCTTTTTTCGGGAGCGATGTTCCCTAAATAGTTTCTGATTTCCTCATACAGGACTTCCTCATTAACATGTATACTGCTGAATGATGAATTGAGCATGTCTCTTAGAATGGTTGAAGTCCTGTCCAGTTCACCCAATACTTTTTTGGGCGGAAGGGAAGTTTTAATCTCTTCGAAACAGCTATCCCATTTCTCGAGAAGTTCCTTGAGGTCATTCTCTATTTCGGAGACACCTTTGTTCTCTGCCACTGTTCGCACAATTACCCCATAATTTTTAGGGCGCAAACCCTGTATAATTTTGCGTAATCGATCTTTTTCCTCTGTTGATTTGATTTTTTGTGAAATCGAAACTTTATCTGAGAATGGAATGAGCACCACATACCTTCCGGGGATTGATAGGTCGGAAGTGATTCTAGGTCCTTTATTTGCGATAGGTTCCTTGGCAATCTGCACAGGAATAAGGTGGTTTGTGGATAGCACTGAGGTGATTTTTCCACCTTTATCGATATCAGGCAACAACTGAAAGCCGGACAGATTGGGCTTTTGCTGCTTGTTTTGGGTAACCTGTTTTACAAATTGCTGTAGTGAATTAAATTGTGGACCTAGGTCGAGGTAATGCAAAAAAGCATCTTTCTCGTAACCGATATCAACGAAAGCTGCATTAAGTCCGGGCATCACCTTGCGGATTTTTCCCAGGTAAATGTCTCCGACTGCGAAATTATTGTTTTTCT
>Ga0068872_10003844_pt1 | contig 11403 bp, 27 predicted proteins | sample NOAtaG_7_FD_66441 | JGI IMG/M metagenome (GOLD analysis project Ga0068872, IMG submission 66441) | Freshwater lake microbial communities from Lake Erie, under a cyanobacterial bloom - NOAA_Erie_Diel1S_2200h metaG | ecosystem: Environmental > Aquatic > Freshwater > Lake | place: USA: Ohio, Lake...
AAACGCCTGCTCAATGGTGATTTCTACCTTGGGCTGTGCTGTGCGTGGTTTCATGGTTGGCTCCTTGTTGTTCACTATACCCATATTATAGCAGATTACCATTTTCTGGTCAACCGCCTAGTATCCCAGGGCTATCAGCCATAAAGCTGCGATAACACCAACATACCAGTAAGCGGTAAAGCTCAATGCTATGATAATCAGCCAACTGTAGATCATTGTATGGCCTCCGGTGCTGGTTGCACACCATACTTGATCTGCGCCGCAAGTTCCACCACTCGATGGAACTCTGTTAGTTCATCTTCAGATGCCAGCACTTCTGGAGCATTTTGCATGACCACACTCCAGATCCGTTGCATATCTTCCAAGGTAAGCCAAGTCTCGATGCCGTCCATTATTGTTTCACCGAGTCTTTGACCACTGCCTTGGCGGAATCTACGCCGCGATCGGCAATGCGTGCCACATCTGAAAATGTCACGCCTGCCCCACCTATGATGATGCCTGCTACAAATGCAATAAAGATTTTCATAATGCCTCCAGAGTTAAAATTAAACCTGTAAACCTTGTTTGAGATGCAGTTCTACCGCTGTTTCGGATCCCCAGCAGACACTGGGCAACCGATTGAAAACGAACTGACAGATGGGCTTGAGTAGAGCCAAGTTGTCATCATCGGCATATACCACAGCCATCTGCAGATCGTTGCTGAGCACCGCAGTCAAGAACGATCCTGGACTGCGGCTTTCAAACACATATCGTTCCAAGGCCATCACAGTCTTGGCAGGAATGTCATAGCCACGACTGTCCAGTCTATCGGCAGCCACTTCGGGAAACATAGCCAGCACCTGTCCCATTATACCCGCTCCAGGAGATTGGCTGGCACATTGTACATACCGCGAGCAGTGTTGACCAAGATGTTCTTGATCTTGACACGGGTCACCGGACCCTGCAGATCCTGGCCCAGTTTGGGGTGATAAAACTTCACAGTATCGCCCACGCGGATTGACACTTTCAAATCTCTGCCAATCTGGCGCCGGCGGAACTTGATGGCCTGGCCAATGGCATTGAGTTGATCGTTGGTAAAATTACCCTGCATGATCTCAATATTGATTTCGTTGATGGTAGGCACTGCGATCTCCTGATTGGTTACGATATGCTTAGTATAGCAAAAAGGGAATTTTTGGTCAACCTGCCAAGACTTTGAGTATGGTGGCCTGCAGATCGGTGACTTCTTCACGAGGAACATAAAAGTCCGTCAAGGGGTCATAGTACTCACCGGCACGGGCATCATAGTACAGCACACGACCGTTGGGATAGTGGAAAGGGCCTTCTAGACCCTGACGCGGACCAAACTCTTTGGAGTGCTTGAAAACGGTATATGCCACTGTGGCTCCTGTTTGTTTACTATACCCATATTATAGCAAAACGGGAATTTTTGGTCAACCGCTCTGTAACCGCTAGGTTAGTGGGTACTAACCTAGGGTCGGACCAAAATGCTGGTAGGCCTGGGGGTTGAGTTCAAAGCCAATGAATCTGCGATCCATGGCCAACACAGCGCGACCTGTGGAGAATGATCCACCAAAGGGATCCAAAACCAAGTCGCCGGCATTGGTGCTGTAGTCAATGAATTTTCGGATAAATGTTTCTGCTAACTGATTGTTGTTGCGTATCTCACCGGTCTTGTACTCTCTGGGCAGATTTTGAACACTCAGCCGATCATTGTAGGATTCAGTGGTGTCGTCGAATCTGCAGTGTGTGTTAAAGGTGCGTGGCTGTTTTCTAGTTTGGGGTTTGGCCCAGAACAACACGTGATAATGACTGCTGACCCATTTCCGTTTGGTGTAGACACCAAAGGTGTACTGTGCTATGATGTGATTGATTTCTTCGAGTTCAGTTTCATGCAGAGCATTCAAGATATGATGCAGATTTGAGTAGCCACTCACGATGTAGATTGAGCCGCCGGGACGCAACACACGCTCACATTCCCGAATCCAGGTACTGCACCAGGCACCATACTGATCACGTGGCACGTCTACATAGCCACCAATGACCTTGGATTCATCGCGATTGTAGTGTGTGTCCAGTTGATCCCCCGCGATGCCATAGGGTGGATCAGTGAAAATCATGTCCACGGAATTGTCCAAGACGTGCTGTTGCATACCCTCCACACAGTCTTGATTGTAGATCTGGTAGGAGTCGGTCATCGCCATCTCATAGTAAACAAAAAGTAATCTTCTTCTGAATCGAAATAAAAGATGTAGTCGCCGGGGTCACGATCGTTGGGCAAGGATACCATTTGCCAACGCCAGTCTGCTGTGAGATTTTGGCGGCACCACTGTATCACCGGATCCAGTTCGCCAAAAGGTTTGAAAGTACGCTGTGCGTGGTTGAAACTTTCGGCTGAACGTGAGTCAATTTGATCAAAGTCAAGTGATAGTTGCATACTCAGGTACTTAGTACCCGCTGTGGCCCGGCTTGGATTATTCTGATACCGTGGTCAGTCTGGGAATGGCATCTGCTGTTTGTTGATCTATGGCACAAACCTTGCCAGGAAAACGACTTTTGAAATGTGTGCGTATTTCTTCCCAGGTACGTCCTTGTGCTAGAAACTCTTGGGTGTTTTCGTTGTAGACAAAAAACATGTCATCCACTTGCTCTACCTGTGCTATGACCAAGATGTCTGCTACCTGTGACATGTCGTGGATCAACCGTTGTGCGCGACGCATCAAGAGATAGTGATAGATCCTACGTGCTATCCACGCACCTGCAATAAATCCAGCAATGAGATAAAGTGCAAGTTCCATAGTTGATATTTAACTCCGTAGATTTTCCATAAACACGATCTTGCTCAGTTCTTGGCCCAGGTCCTGGGATTCCTGTATGATGTTCAAACGATACTCGGGCTCACTGCTGCCCAATCCTTTGTTGGTTCCGTTGTTGGAATAGTTGCGTGTTTCCACGATCCAACCACCTTGGGCACGATAAAGATTGAAACTCATGTGTCTGCTGTTGAGGCTGCGGTTGTGACCCGACGAGTCAGCCGTCACCAGTTGATGCAGTTCTTTGCTGTCATCGAGCCAGCGGCGTAGACTGCGTTTAAATCTATTAAGCATGATTTTTCCTTTTGCTTGCTATGTATTGTTCGTTGTGTGTCCAAGTCTTGCCATCTTTGAGGAATCCCCATTGCCGTTGATGTGGTCCGGGTATGAACAAGGTCCAAGGTGTCACCTCAGGTTCTAACTCTATGCGATGATAAGAACCAGCAGGGCAAACACGGAAATGTCCAGGGCCGCGCCATACCCGGTGTTCGCAGTACACATGACCCAAGGAATCTAGTGTGGGTATCCATTCCCAGTAGCCACCTTTGAGGATCAGGGTAAAATAAGGCCAAGGATGGTCATGTGGATCCCAGGGATCACCTTTTAGGAACTTGTGTACAAAGATGTTGAACGGAAAAGTCACACGATCCTTGAGCAATAGATAATATCGCTCAAGATAAGGCTCTTGATTCTCTCTATCCAGGATCACTCGATGGCGTCCCAATCGTTGCATGAATTTTTTGAACATTGGAATAGTTTACACTGATAAGGTTATTGGATCAATAACATTTGGTAAAAACAAAACAGGTGCCGTGTAAATAGTGAAAACATTGCTCTAAAATGATAAATAAACGCAACATAGGAGATAACAATGACGTCATGGAACAAAGGCATTCCAATGAGCGACGCTGCAAAGAAAAAGAATGCCAAAACATATGCGGCTAAACGGTTGGCCATTACTTACACAGAAAAAATCTGTAATAAATGTAATAATGTCAAATCCTTAGAAGACTTTCCTCCGCGCAAAGACAATGCCGACGGTCGTCATGGTAGTTGCAGGACCTGTGATAATATCAGAAAGAAAAAATACAAACCAGATAGCAGTAAAAGTAGACAATACTGGTTAAAAAGCAAATTTGGAATAGGACTAGAAGAATACAATAATCTATTGCAAAAACAAAATGGAGTTTGCGCAATCTGCGAGGATCGCCCAGGTAACAACAGGAGTCTTGCTGTAGATCACTGTCACTCCACGGGAGCAATAAGAGGCTTATTATGTTTTCGTTGTAATGCAACCCTTGGTAAGTTCAACGATGATATTAAACTCTTTGAAACAGCTATTAACTATCTAAAACGCTAACTAAAAAGAAAGGCCATTGGCCTTTCTTTTGTCTTGTCACATTGAGATTAAATCAGGTAAACTAATTTAGCCCTTAAGAGACTCAATAGTTAGTCCACGAGCTTTTGCGGCGTAGCCGAGGGCCACGATTTCGCGGCTGGGTTTGCCCATTTCGTACTCGGTCACGTTCACACCATTACCTGCGCGACGCTGGTTAGCGTAAACAGCATAACCATTGTGGCGAATGCGGCTAACTTCGGCACCAATGTTCTTGATACCAAAACGCTTTTCGGCCTGGCTTGCGGTCACTTTCTGACCATTGTAAAGAGCGTTAAACAGTTTAAAAGTTTTTGTTTCAGGGTTGAAGTATTTCATAAAGTCCTCTTAAGTTAGTTCGCCGTTGTTTACAGCGTGTTACAAGTATAACAGTTCTTGAGTTGTTTGCAACAGTTTATGGCAAGATATTTTGGAGGAAATTTACCTTTTACTGCTTGCACAGTAATGCGGCACCAACACTGCCGGCACTGTCACCTAGTTCGGCCCGGACGATCACAGTATCAAAGGCGTCGGAAAAAAGGTGTTCACGGATCATGGTATCCCCGGTGGTCAAGATATCAGGTAGGTTACTGAGTCCTCCACCCAATACAATACAATCGGGATCCAGGACCTGTATCAAATTGGCCATGGCCAGACCATAGTCCCGATACCACTGTAACAGTCTACCAGGGTCTTGCGCCAGGATCACATCAGCAGGTGGTGGGATCTCATTGGTCTTGGATGGATATGAATGCTGTATGGCACCGCCACCTAGATTACTTTCCACACAACCCCGGCGACCACAACGGCAGTTGTACCGATCATTCAGCGTGGTATGCCCCCACTCGCCCAATATACCATTGCGACCACGAGTGATCCGACCATATTCCACCAATGCACCGCCTACTCCGGTACCTAGTATCACACCAAACACACGATCATAGCCACGGCCTGCGCCCATTCGTGCTTCTGCCAAAGCAAAACATTGTGCATCATTGGCCACTGTGACAGGTTGATGTAACCAACAGGCCAGATCACGTTCAATGTCATGGCCATTCATGTGTTCAATACTGGAATTCCTCAGCAGTCCAGTTTGAGCATTGACGCTGCCCGGAGTGCCGAGGCCCACAGAATGTTGGCCTATGCTGGTGGTGGTTATGGCTGTAAGATACTGTTGCCTGATGTTGGTGAGAACTTGTTGCCGGCCCAGATTTGCTTGTGTAGGGCCACGCTGCCGGTATAAAACATTATTATTACGATCAATAACCGCGCACTCAATTTTGGTACCTCCTAGGTCAATACCTACTCTAAATTCAGATTCTGGTTTCAAAAAGTTTCCCAAATTTCTGTTGGAATTCATACAGCGTGGTGATTAGTCTGCGTGGGATATTGCCGCCTTCGTTGATCTCAAATATCACCCAAGGGCATTCTTCTCGTTGTTTGATCTGATGGATCCTGATGCTTTTGCCATCTTCAAAGTCTACTGTTTTGCCTACATATTGATACAAGGTTATCTCCGTGGAACTCCACCTGGGGGTTTGGGCAGTTGCGGCAAAGATTTCCAATAATCCAGCCACTTCTGCTGTTCTTCTATATGTCTTTGTTGTGCTTCGTTCATCCTGCGCACTTCGTTGAGATGTTCTTTTTGTTCGTGCTGTCCTTGTGCTATCTTGTCTATCTTTTGGTCCATGTAATTGAGTCGCTGTTCCTGCAGGCCCAACCGTTCTTTGAAATAATCAATGTCATGGCCTCGACTGGCTGCTATGGCATACAGAACTAAAACGGTCACGCAAAGTACCATGACCAAGGACCATAGCACCTGAGTTTTTTCTACTGGAGTTAGATCATTCCAAATCTGCATTTATGCACGGGGCCTCGCTTCACACCAGACTAGGAATCGGCCATCCGATTGCCTAGCAGCGGCATTGTATTGTCGCACCTTATCCTCACACATAGAACGGGTAACAAAACTATCCACGTCTATGGTCCAACCATTTAGAAACATAACAAATATCCAGGTCATCAACAGCCTTTGTCGCCATCACTGCGGCATTCATCAATGATGCGCTGGCTCCACATTTCTTCGTTTTCCAGCACAGGGATATCGTAGGCTCCCACAGCAGGTAGATCGCTGTAGTGATCCCACTGGGTGGTGGTTTTCTTGCCAAAAATCCTGTCCCAATTCTGATCAAATGTGATTTGATCCACTGAACTAGGACGCGGTTTAGAGCCCTTGCCCGCCATAACTTATCTCCTGTATTCATACTTATGTTAAGCCCGTGGCCGGGTACTAACTGCCTGTGCTTAAACGCAAATAGCCCGGGCGGTGCTCAATGGGCGAAAAAGATTCTATAAAGCAGTGATGACCATCGCCGGAATCACGGATCACCGCGTCTGCGGCCCGATACAGAGCGTTCCAATCTCGGCCTTCGATCTTGCTAACCACTTCACCACTGTCGCCCCAATGTTCGTCATAGACCACATACTCGGCATCCTTGAAGGGATGGCACAAAGTCATGTTTTCTACTTCGTAGAGGCTCCAGGTGCTGGTCAGCCCGTAGTGATCTTTCCAATGATCATATTGTTTCCACTTGCGATTGAACGCCTCTGACTCTTGCTGATAAGCAGATTTCAGCGCCTCACGGATGCGCTCTGCGCCCTTTTCGCCATTGAGGCCCTGGTACTGCAATTCCCAAAGGGTGTTGTGGATGACTTTGAATTCGTCTTTAGTCAGTGTGATATCGCAATACATTATGATTGCTCCTTGGAACTTAATCGCAGATATTCTTGATACAATTCAAGACGTTGATAATATTCGTTCATGATGTGCTCAAGGATGCCGGTCTGATCCAAACGACCACTGCGCTCACGGAGAAGTTCTAACACTTCGCGATCAGCATCAGTAATGGTAATGGTGATCTTGACATCAGGCTTGGGTTGGAGTTCGCTCATTCTTCAATTCCGAAATGTTGTTTCAATTTCACGCATACAACTCAATACTACTTGTTCTTGTGTAGGTGGTACAAAATGCCTAATGTCATTTGCTCTGCTACAAGCCTCTAAACATTCAGCCACGATCAACTGGGCGAACCTATTCAATTGTGCTGGCAAAAGTTTATCTGTGTTGGGATTAGACCAATATTCTTCTGTCCAGATTTTATCTTTAAGTTCTCGAATTCGTTCGTTCATTCCTTCACTCCATATTCGGCTTGGATCAAGTTAGCGGCCACTTGCCAGTAGTTATGTCTGCCGGCCGCGGCTTCGTGCTGGATCATCAAGAGATTGACAATCTGCTCCACCAAGAACCGCTGATGCTCTTCCATGTTACGCATCTGATGGATCTGCTCATCTTGCCGGGTAAGTTCCATCACCCGCAGGAGATTCATCAGGGCCGATTCTGACCAGTCGCATCGGCCATACACTTCTTCCAAGATTTCAAGTCTGTTCATAACTGTTCTTTTGGATTATTAAAACAAGTGGAAACTCATACAGCCCGACAGCAGGCTCACTGACAAAGCAACGATAAACAATTTCATTGCTGTTCCTCTAAGGCCTGCAGTTGCAGATACTCTTGGTTGAGTTCAGCGATCCGCCGTTCATTCCTTGCGTTGGCTTCCAGATCCAGTTCTCCGCGCACTTCGCAGAGATGGATCAGTTCTTCAATCACATCGTTCATGGTTCTCATATGATCTCCTTTGTGCCGCCGATCCGACGGCGTTCCAGTTCCGATTCCAGCAAGTCTCGCACGATGGTGTCCTTGACCCCCATACTCCGGAGGCCGCGATAAAGACTGTATCGTTGTTGTAGTACTTCGGTGGTGCTCTTCACAATGTCTGCTTTGAGTTCATCCATGGTCATCGTGTCTCCTTAGTCTAGTCTCGATCCAGCATAGGCTTCAATGCCATACCGTTTCAGCACTTTGGCATAGGCTTCAGCACCGGCTTCCAGGGTGTCTACATTCTGGCACCCAAACTTGCTGGGATTCCAAAGTTGGAGTCCGCCATCGTAGGCCTTGCGGAAGCCCACTTCTTTAAGGCGTCGGCCCAGTTTGGTTGATGCCTTTTCAAACACCGTGACCCAGGCAAAGCCACAGGCCATCTGATCCTGCCCGCCTAGTTTTTCCTGGAAGAACCGGGCCGCGGCCTGCTCGGCGGCCAGAGTGGCTTCAAAATGTATTTCTTCTATGGCTTCAAGACTAATAGTAGTTGTCATATCTGCTCCTTTTCATTTACAATACACATATTATAGCAAAAAGGGATTTTTTGGTCAACCTTGGGAAAACCTAGTAGCACTGCGCTCGCGCCACCATTTTTTAACACGCCAGACCAAATAGTGTAACCATTCTTTGCGATGAATCATCATTGCCTCCTTGGGTTAAGAATTTGTGGTATGCTTACAAGATTTTCTAAACTGGAAACCTGGGCAGGTACAAGACCAGCCACCAGGCCAACGGCTCACAGTGTATTCGTTGCCCTTGCTACCTGAAACTGTCCAGGTCTTGACATCTGTGTCAATTGTGGTCACTGACCCCGAGATGATTTCCAGATCAGCGATGGCCGAGGCATTGATAACCCGTATGGGAAAGTCAGCGTCACCGGTAATGCAGAATTCCCTGTCGGTCAGCCACTTGTGTGATTTGACCACGCGGCCTTCAAATACCTGAACACCGGCCCTGGGTGGGATCATGGACGCGGCCATACGGTCGCGTAGCGTCACACGAACCACACTGTCAACTGAAGGTATTTTCATAGTGTATTGAGTATACGGGATTCTGAATATTCGGTCAACAGGCATTGATGGCTGTCATTTAGAGCACGATACATCTGTGCCTTGCTCACTCCAAAATGATCATAGCCTTCTTCCAGCATAGTCCAGTAGCCTTCGTCGGGCGGAAAATCCAATTGGCCAGGCGTCATATGATACACCACGGCGTGATATGTTTCGCCGTGACACACCACGGGCAACACCTGTCGGGTATAGTAGTGTGGATAGCCTTCTCGAACATCCAATCTGGCCAGATGTTCATCGGTGATCTGCCACAGCACACCAGCCACCGACTGATTGTGAGTGGGCACAACATCGGCGTGGACAGCAAAACGAAAACGCCATTCCTGCAGATGCGCGGCGCCCAGACTACGAGCAACACCGTCGGCGCTGAGTCGTTCGCTCATGGCACCAGGATTGGTGTTCATGCCATAGGCAAAATAGTAGTGTAGATTTTTACTGTCCATACACATATATTAGCATATCTGGGAATTATAGGTCAACCGCAGGTTAGTGCCTACTAACCTAGCGTAAACTAGCGATTCTTTGCGCCATTGCGGCAAACATCTTTGTATCACGCTCGATCAATATAGACCTGCGTCCTTGATTGTGTGCGGCCACACCAGTGGATCCCGATCCAGCAAAGGTATCTAGCACTGTGTCACCGGGGCGACTCAGCAAGGCCACAAAGTATTCCAATATTTCTGTGGGCTTTTGTGTAGGATGTATCTTGTCTCGACCCAGTCCACCACTGTAAGTCAAGGTATTGGGTATCACACACTCCACTATGTCATCTTTGCGTTTGCGGCTGTCTAACATGGTCTGTGCCTGCTCTTCGGCCATGGCCATGATCTGCGACAAGGCATAGGTGGGATGGTCTTTGATCAGTTTATACACTATGCTAGCGACTTTGTCGGCTCTGGCATAACGCTCAACGATACTGTGTTCTTCGGCATCGGCATTGAAGGTTCTGGTGCCGCCGGGCTTGATACCAAACAGCACATACTCACAGGCACTAACAGGATTCACTCGACGATTGAAAGGAACTGCAGCGGGCTTTTTCCAAGTCCACACTCGCTTGGGTTCAAATCCCTGTGCTTCCATGATCTTCCAAAGATATGAAATATACTGATCAGAAATGAACACAGCAAAGGCTCCGCCCTTGCGTAGTTTGCTGTGCCATACACCGGCCCAGGATTCCATTTGCTGTAGGAATTCTTCGTGGCTCACGCTGTCCCAGTCCTGCTCAAAACTTTCACTGAAACGCTGGCTGTGTATGGTGTTTTTGTTTTGGCCAGTTTCGGGATCAATCCACTCGGGTTTGGCGCCACCATCACTGATGTTGTAAGGTGGATCTGTCAACAGCAGATCTACCGAACCATTGGCAATTTGGTCAGCAGCTACAGTACAGTCTTGGTTAATGAGTGTAAAATGGTCAAGAATTGTATTGGTATTCATAGTATTATTATATGCTAAATATCTATCTCAGTCAAGTATTTCCAAATGTTAATCAATGAACTAGACCAAAATATGCCAAAAAAAGCATATGCAACCCGGGCGCAAAGCCAGCATTTGGCCAATGAGCTCCGGCGGCATTTTCCCCAAGCCGATATCAAAGTGGAGAAAAAGGCTACTAGCCCTGTTCACTACCTGCGTATACTTAGATCTGATATCAACCAAATAACAGATTTCTTTAAAAATCGTGTGGGTTTGGAAAGTTTACCTTTAACTCAAGAGCAACTTGGAGTAACCGGCAAATATCAAAAAAGTATGCTGAGTTACGAAGCAGATGGTGCGATTTATACCATAGTGGTGGCCAGCAGTGGAAGATCTCCCACCGACGACGCCAACAAAATAAATGTCAGCATCAAGGAATTGACTCCGGCAGCATTAGGCATTGCCGGAAAAAAATATAACCGAGACCAGTTGATAGCTGCTGTGAGAAATGCTGTTCAAACCAAGTTTACCGATCGTCCAGACCTACAGCAGGTATTGTTGTCTTTGTTACAAGTGGCCATTGGCACTATCAGTACTTTACCTCCAGAACTCAATGATAAACTCAGTGCTCGCAGCCGAGCCCAGATAGGTGTAGATTTTGGCGAAGTATTGGCACCAATCATGCTCATGGATGCCAACGATACAGCAGAATTTCCTTCGGAGGGCAATGCCAAACTCATTGATGTATATGTGGGCGATCGAGGTTATAGTGTAAAAAGTCTTACAGGATCGGGCACGAGTTTTGCCAGCATTGTGGATCTCATGGATCGCTATGAAAACTCTATCATCGACGATCAAGAAAAACAACAGTTGTTTCAATTATTCAAAGCATTCCACCCATCATCTGGCGGCATCAATGTTGACAAACTCATACGCGGCGCTAGATTTATCAATACTCCCGAATACCAAAAACTATTACAGATATTAGGAGTCAAAGATATTGATTCTTACAGT
>Ga0068872_10003848_pt1 | contig 11400 bp, 12 predicted proteins | sample NOAtaG_7_FD_66441 | JGI IMG/M metagenome (GOLD analysis project Ga0068872, IMG submission 66441) | Freshwater lake microbial communities from Lake Erie, under a cyanobacterial bloom - NOAA_Erie_Diel1S_2200h metaG | ecosystem: Environmental > Aquatic > Freshwater > Lake | place: USA: Ohio, Lake...
CGCCGCGCAGCAGTGCGGTACTCATCCCACCCACCACCGGTGTGCCCGTGGCGGGCGCATAGGCGGGGTCGAGGGCGTCGATATCCACGGTGAGGTAGATCGGCATGCCGGCTGTGATGCTCCGGATGCGCGTGGCGATGTCGGCGCTGGAAAGCCCCTCCAGCGCGTTCATGTCGAGCACGTTGAATCCGTGCGTCTCGTTTGGCGTGCGGATGCCCATCTGCACGGAATGCGCGGGGTCGATCAGCCCGTCGCGCGCGGCTTTGAGGAACATGTTGCCGTGGTGCAGCGGATCCTCGGGTCCGTACTCCCATGTGTCGCTGTGGGCATCGAAGTGCACCAGCGCCATCTTCCCGTAGGTGGGGAAATGCGCCTCCAGCAGGGGCAGGCTGACGAAGTGGTCGCCGCCCAGCCCGACCACGCCGGTGCCCTGCCGCACCAGCCGGCCGGCACGCTCGTGCGTTGCGGCGATCATCTCGGGTGTGGAACCGGGCCGGAAGGCCACGTCGCCTGCATCGATGCACGCACGCCCTGCGAGCACGCCGGGCGGCCAGGGCCATAGCGCATCGCCGAATTCTCCGGTCAGCGTGGACTGCTCGCGGATGGCGCGCGGCCCGAAGCGCGAGCCGGGGCGGTTGGTGGTGGCCAGATCGAAAGGCACGCCCAGGATGGCGAGGTCCGGCGTGCGTCCGTCCGTGTCGCGGGGCAGGCGGGCGAAGCCGGTGTCGCCGGCCCAGGTCATGCCGAGGGCGTGTGCGTCCTGATGGCTCATGGTGTGTTCCGATGTGTGCGGGCGGCGGTGGGCCGACGTTGGTACCGGGCGAAAGGGTAGCCGATTCCTGATCCCAGCCGGAAAAGGGCGTGGGCAACTGCTGCGCTCCTGAGCTGACAGCGCCACTGTCGTCCTTTCGGTCCGCACTGACCTGCATCAAGACCGTTCCCGCCCGCTCCTGCCAGCATTGGCCCGCGCTCAACCCGATTCGTGGGTCCTCCCTGAGGGCGCGAGGCATCGTTGATGGACCAACTGCTGCGAGTACTTCAGGCCGGTGCGGGCAATCTGGCTGCGTATCTGGCGGGGCATGTGCTGCTGTGCCTTTTGCCCGCGTTCTTCATCGCCGGCGCCATGACGGCACTGATTCCCCGATCCAGCGTTACCCGCTGGCTGGGGCGCGATGCGCCTGCGCGCGTCTCCTATCCGGCCGCCGCGCTCGCGGGTTCCCTGATCGCGGTGTGCTCCTGCACGATCGTGCCGCTTTTCGCGGGTATCCACCGCAAGGGCGCGGGTCTTGGGCCGGCCATCTGTTTCCTGTTTTTTGCGCCGGCGGGCAACGTGATGGCGCTCGCCTACACGGGCAGCATTCTGGGGCCCGGCTTCGCGGTGGCGCGGCTGATCCTGTGTTTGTGTTTTGGCGTGGGCATCGGTCTGCTGATGGCGACGATCTTCCGCCACGACGATGCCCCGGTCTCTGCCGCAGTGAACCCTCTCGCCAGCGACGAGGCGCGAATGGATGCCGCGAGCCTTGGTTTGTTGCTCGCGTTGCTGGCGCTTCTGGTGGCCGGGACGCTCAGGCTCTGGCCCCTGACGGCCACGCTGTTTGCCGCGGACCTGCCCGTGCCCGGCGCGCTCGCCTGGCAGACGACGTTGCTCGCCTGGGTGCCCTTCGATGCAGCCAGCGGTGAAGAAGGCGTGAGCGTGCAGGGCAGTGTGCTCATCGCGCTGATGGTCCTGCTCGGCATCAGCGCCTGGCGCGGTCTGGAGGGCATCATCGAAGGCGCCAACATCTGGACGCGTGTTGCGCTGGTGCTGGCCTGCCTCACTTTGCTGTTCGCGACGCTGCGTCTTGAGCCGCATGCGGCGGGCCTGCGTGTGGTCTTCACGGGTCGCACCGTGGCGATCGCGCTTGCCGCGTGGGCCGTCTGGCGAAGCGGCCGGTGCCTCTCACCCGAGCAGTCACGAAGCTGGCTGTGGGAAGCCTGGCGCTTCATGAAGCAGATTTTCCCCCTGCTGGTGGCGGGTGTGTTCGTGGTCGGGATGGCGCGCACACTGATCCGGCCCGAGTGGATCGAGGCGATGTCGGGAAGCAATACCCTCTCCGCCAATGCCATCGCCGTGGGATTCGGGGTGTTCATGTACTTCCCCACGCTGGTCGAAGTGCCGGTGGCGCGCATGTTCCTCGACCTCGGGATGCACCCCGGCCCTTTGCTCGCCTATCTGATGGCGGATCCCGAACTCAGCCTGCAGAGCATGCTGATGGTTGCGGCGGTGATCGGGCGACGCAAAACAGCGGCGTACGTGGGCCTGGTGGCGGTGTTCAGCGTGTGCGCGGGCCTGCTCTACGGGGCCTGGATCGATATGGCGCTCTGATCAGGTTTTTGCACAAGGAGAAGGATCATGCGTGTCGTGAAGATACTCGGCCCCGGTTGCGCCAATTGCCGCAAGCTCGAGGCTGTCGCGCGAGAGGCCATTGCCGCCGCCGGCGTTCAGGCCGAGGTGCTCAAGGTGAAAGACATGGCGGCCATCATGGCCTACGAGCTCACGTCCACGCCGGGGTTGGTGGTCGATGAGCGCTTGGTATGCAGCGGGCGGATACCCACCATCGCGGAAGTGCGCGGCTGGTTGGGAAGCTGAGGGGAGCAGGCTCCCCTCGCGCGGGGATCAGACGGCGTAGGCGGCCTTGTCCTTGCCTTCGAGCCACTTGGGGCTGCGGCCGCGGCCGGACCAGGTTTCACCCGTCTCGGAGTTGCGGTACTTGGCTGCCACGCTGGCCTTGGCGGCGCGCGGCTTGCGCGCGCCCGAGGAGAAGATCTCGTTGGCGCTGATCTCGTAGGCCTCGACCAGTGCGCGGACTTCCTCGACGGCCTTGCTGCGTTCTTCGCGCTTCAGGCGGGCGATCTGCTCGTCGAGAGCGGCTTTCTGGGCCAGAAGTTCGGGCAGGGATGCCATGTATGCTCCGTTCCATAACGCACACGAAACGCTGGCTGGGTGCCACGGGGCGTGCTTGGGGTGGGTGGTGCCCAGGGGCGGAATCGAACCACCGACACGGGGATTTTCAATCCCCTGCTCTACCAACTGAGCTACCTGGGCGCGAGAAGGGCCGTATTTAACCGGCGCCCCCGGGGGCGCGTCAAGAAAAAGCCTCGGGCATGGTTCATTGGCCGGGTCCGCTTTCGCGGGTGCGGCCCGCTCCCACGTGATGATGGGCTCGAGTGCGGTTGTGTGGAGCTCGCTTGCGGCGGGGACGCTCCGAAGGCGCGCCATGCGCGCGACGGGAATCGCTCGGGCTATCGCCCTGTTAGCATGCGTTCCAGTTCCATGCTGTCCCCGCGCTGAGGTCTCTCATGAACCACGCCATCAATCCCGAACTCGCCGCCCTGGAGCCCGAATGGCAGCGCGGTTTCGGTTGGGTGGAGTGCGAACTCGGCGGTCGCGTCTGCAATCTGCAGCGGCAAGGGCGCTGGCGCCCGGCGTGGTTCTTCGACCTGGAGAAAGACGGTCAACTCCTGCCGCTCTACTTCCGCGGCGATCGCGGCTGGGAAGAGGGCCAGCGCGTGGCCTCGGTGCTGGACCACGAGTGGAACGTCTACCGCGTGATGGAAAAGCACGGCCTGCGCGTGCCCCATGTCTACGGCCTCTGCCCGGAACCCAAGGGTCTGATCATGGAGCGCGTGCCCGGGCGCTTCAATCTGGGCACGGTAGAAGACCCGGAGGAGCAGCGCAGTGTGCTCGAGCACTACATCGAACTGATCGCCGAACTCCACCGCATTCCCGTCGAGGAGTTCGAGGCCTGGGGGCTGGAGCGTGCGGCCGGTTCACGCGGGCTCGCGCTGGGCGATTTCGATGCCTGGGTCGAGAACTTCCGCAAGGCCAAGCGTCGCCCGGAGCCGATGTGGGAGTTCGCGGTGCAGTGGGTCTACCGCAACATTCCCGAGGGACGCACGGAGATGTCCTGCCTGCAGGCCGACTCGGGGCAGTTCATGTTCGAAGACGGGCGCGTCACCGCACTGATCGACATGGAGCTTGCCTATCTCGGCGATCCGCTCGCCGATCTGGGCGGGCTGTTCAGTCGCGACCTCGGCGAGCCGCTGGGCAGTCTGGCGCACGCGATCCGGCATTACGCGAAGGTCTCGGGCCGAGCGGTCGATCTCGACGTGGTGAGATTCCACGCGCTGCGCTTCAACCTCTGCACATCGCTCGTGATGTCGCACTTCGTGGCGGGTGCGCAGCCCGGCGAGGATCACGCGATGTACCAGGCCTGGTCCATCGTCTGGGGGCGTGCCGCGCTTGCGGGCATCGCCGAGCTGATCGGCGTCGAGCTGCCCGAGCTGCCGACGTACACGCTCACGCCCACCTTGCGTGCGCCGGCCTTCGATGCACTCGTGCACAAGCTTGGCGCGCTGCGTGATGCCGCGCCGGACGAGGGCCGCCGTTACGAACTCGACCAGCCATATCGCCTTGCGCTCGCGCTGCAGCGCGCGGATGGGTTGGGGCCCGCTTTCGACGCCATCGAGCGTGACGAGATCGCTGCGCTGTTGGGGCGCCGCGTTGAGGATCTGGCCGAGGCCAACGCACAGCTGGAGCAGCTGGTGCTGGCGAGCGGGCCGGAGCGTGATACGGAGTTCCTTCGCTACTTCCTGCGCCGCATCCTGCGCGAGCACGAATTGCACCGCCCCGCCTTGCTGCAGTACGGAGACAAGGAATTGCAGCCCTTCGAGTGAGTTCCTGGCGCGGGTGCCTGAGCGCCCGCAACGTGGTTACAAGGCTTCAGTGCGCGCCATCAGCCGGCGGCGGTACGTAGCCCTCGGCCTGTGTCACGGATTCGTTCGCCAGGAACTTCTCCATCTCCTCTTCGAGGAAGGCCCGCGCCGTGCGGTCCATCATGTTCAGGCGCCGCTCGTTGATGAGCAGCGTCTGGTGCGCGATCCATTCCTGCCAGGCCTGTTTCGAGACCGACTCGAAGACCCGTTGCCCGCGCGCACCGGGGAAGGGCGGTTGCGCCAGCCCCTCCATCTCGCGCTGGTACTTGCGGCAGAAAACGCTACGGCTCATGGGCGGTCTCCGGCGGGCAGAGGGCATCGATCAGTTTTTTCACGGGCGCCGCGAGGCCCAGCGCACGCTGGCCCGGCTTGTACCACGCGAGGCGCTGGTCTTCCAGCACGTGATGGCCCAGGCCTGCGACGCGGATGTGCACCGGGCTCACATCGAGATGGAAGTGGCTGAAGGTGTGGCGGAAGGCAGTGCCGTGGTGGAGGCTCGCCGCCGGTTCGCCCGCGATGCGATCGCAAGCTGTGGCGGCATCGGTGGCGGAGTCGATCTCGGGAAAGCTCCACAAGCCGCCCCAGATGCCCGCAGGCGGGCGCTGCTCCAGCAGGAATTCCCCCTCGGGATTGCGGATCACCAGCATCTGGCAGCGGCGCTCCGGGATGCGCCGCGTCTGTTTGCGTGAGGGATAACGCGTCGGTGTGCCCTCGGCGCGCGCGATGCACGGCCCGGCGAGCGGGCAGAGCGCACAGGCCGGGCGGCTGCGGGTACAGAGCGTGGCGCCCAGATCCATGATGGCTTGCGTGTAGTGCGCGCAGCGCTCCTGCGGCGTGAGTGATTCCGCGATGCGCCAGAGCTCTTCCAGCGTCGTGCCGCGGGAGGTATCGCCCTCGATTGCGCAGAGCCGGCTCAGCACGCGCTTCACGTTGCCGTCCAGAATCGGCGCCCGCACGCCGCAGGCGATCGAGAGGATAGCCCCCGCGGTCGACCTTCCAACCCCCGGCAGCGCGCAGAGAGATTCCAGCGTGTGCGGGAAGACGCCCGTGTGATCGTCCCTGATTTTCTGCGCCGCGCGGTGAAGGTTCCGCGCACGCGCGTAGTAACCCAGCCCCGTCCAGTGATGCAGCACATCGTCGATCGGCGCATCGGCCAGCGTGCGCACATCCGGGAAGTGCGCCATGAAGCGTTCGAAGTAGGGAATCACCGTCCCCACCTGCGTCTGCTGCAGCATGATCTCCGAGACCCATACCCGGTAGGGCGTGATCCCGCGCTGCCAGGGGAGATCATGCCTGCCGTGCTGGTCGAACCAGGCGAGCAGGCGCGCGGCCACGGTGCCGTCCTGCAGATCCTGCGGTACTTCTCTGGAGGGCGTGGAGGTCACGGTGTGTCTGCTCGGCCGGGCCTGTCGTCAGCGCATCGGGTCAGAGGCTTTGCCCGGGCGATCTTGCGGCATCGTGCCCGCCTGCGCGGCCGGGCGTCCAGAGCTGCCGTCACAGTAATGCCTGCATTCACGCGGGATCGCGGTAAGGCTGCGCGGCTATACTCCCACCCCTCACGCACTCCCTTTCTCGACGAGGCATGAATCGCATGGTAGAGCGAATTGCCGAGGTCTCCCGCGACACGCTGGAGACACAGATCCGCGTGCGCATCAACCTCGATGGCAGCGGACGCACGCAACTCTCCACTGGTATTCCTTTCCTCGAGCACATGCTCGACCAGATTGCCCGTCACGGCCTGATCGACATCGACATCGAGGCCAAGGGCGATCTGCACATCGACGCGCACCACACGGTCGAGGACATCGGCATCACGCTGGGGCAAGCCATTGCCCAGGCCCTTGGGGACAAGGCCGGGCTGGTGCGTTACGGGCATGCCTATGTTCCGCTGGACGAGGCGCTGTCGCGCGTGGTGGTGGATCTGTCCGGCCGTCCCGGGCTCGAATTTCACGTTCCCTTCGTGCGGGCGATGATCGGCGGCTTTGACGTTGATCTCTTCCACGAGTTCTTCCAGGGGCTGGTGAACCACGCCAAGCTCACGCTGCACGTCGACAACCTTCGGGGTCAGAACGCGCACCACCAGGCCGAGACGGTCTTCAAGGCCTTTGGCCGTGCGCTGCGCATGGCAGCAGCCGTTGACCCGCGCCAGGCCGGCGCGATGCCCTCGACCAAGGGCAGCCTCTGAGCGTTCTCCGGGCATGAGCCAGCGCATCGCAGTCATCGATTACGGCATGGGCAACCTGCACTCGGTTGCCAAGGCGCTCGCGCATGTCGCGCCTGCTGCCGAGGTGCACGTCACTGCTGATCCCGAACTCATCCGTGCGGCAGATCGTGTGGTCTTCCCCGGGGTCGGTGCGATCCGTGACTGCATGGGCGAGATCCGTCGCCTCGGTCTGGTACCGGTGCTGCACGCTGCGGCTGCTTCCGGACGCCCGATGCTCGCGATCTGCGTGGGCCTGCAGGCGCTGATGGATCACAGCGAAGAAAACGACGGCGTGGACTGCCTCGGCGTCCTGCCCGGTCGCGTGCGCCGTTTCCCCGATGGCATGCAGGACGAGGAAGGCAACGCCCTCAAGGTACCGCACATGGGCTGGAGCCGTGTCGCACAGGAGCCGCACCCGCTGTGGGCAGGCATCCCCGACGGCGAGCGGTTCTATTTCGTGCATAGCTACTACGTGGACCCGGCCGACCGCGCGCAACTCGCGGGCGGCTGCGAGTACGGGCTCGAGTTCGCTGCCGCGCTGGCGCGTGAATCCCTCTTCGCCGTGCAGTTCCACCCCGAAAAGAGCCACACAGCGGGCCTGCAACTGCTCCGCAATTTCTGCCACTGGAACGGACGATGCTGATCATTCCCGCCATCGATCTGAAGGATGGCGCCTGCGTGCGTCTGCGTCAGGGCCGCATGGACGAGGCTACTGTCTTCGGCAACGACCCGCTCGCCATGGCCACGCGCTGGGTCGAGGAGGGCGCACGGCGGTTGCACCTCGTGGACTTGAACGGTGCTTTCGCGGGTGAGCCGGTGAATGCTGCTGCGGTCCGTGCCATCACCGGGGCCTTTCCGGAACTTCCGGTGCAGATCGGCGGCGGCATCCGCAGCCGCGACACCGCAGCCCGTTACCTCGACATGGGCGTGCGCTGGGTCATCATCGGCACGCAGGCAGTGAAGGATCCCGATTTCGTCGCAGCGCTCTGCGCGGAGTTTCCCGGGCACGTGATCGTCGGCATCGACGCGCGCGATGGAATGGTCGCCACCGAGGGCTGGGCCGAGGTTTCGGCAGTGCGCGCGGTGGATCTCGCGCAAAGGTTCCGTGAGGCCGGCGTGAGCGCCATCGTCTACACCGATATCGCGCGCGACGGCATGCTCTCCGGCGTCAACCTGGAATCCACGCGCGAACTCGCGGAACAGGGCGGCATTCCCGTGATTGCATCGGGCGGTGTGGCAACGCTTGCCGATGTGCAAGCCCTTGCCGCCATCGAGAAGACGGGCATCTGCGGCGCCATCACAGGCCGTGCGATTTACGAGGGCACGCTGGATCTGCGCGCAGCTCAGGCCTGGTGCGATCAGGCGCCCGGAGGCTGAGATGGGGCTCGCCAAGCGGATCATTCCCTGCCTCGACGTCGACAAGGGCCGTGTCGTGAAGGGCGTGCGCTTCGTGGATATCCGCGATGCAGGCGATCCGGTCGAGATCGCGCGGCGTTACAACGAGCAGGGCGCCGACGAGATCACCTTCCTCGACATCACCGCCAGCCACGAAGGCCGCGACACCACGCTGCGCACGGTCGAGCGCATGGCGAGCGAGGTGTTCATCCCGCTCACGGTGGGTGGCGGCGTCCGGGAGCTCGCCGACATCCGCAACCTGCTCAACGCCGGCGCCGACAAGGTCTCTATCAACAGCGCCGCCATCCTCAGGCCGGAGTTCGTGCGCGAGGCGGCAGAACGCTTCGGCACGCAGTGCATCGTGCTTGCAATAGATGCCAAGCGCGTGAGTGCGGCGGGCGAGCCGCTGCGCTGGGAAATCTTCACGCATGGCGGCCGCCGTGGTACGGGCACTGATGCCCTCGATTGGGCGGAGAGGATGGTGGGCTACGGTGCTGGCGAGATACTCCTCACCAGCATGGATCGAGACGGCACCAGAGACGGCTTCGACATAGCTCTCACCCGGGCGGTGAGCGAGCGGGTGACGGTTCCGGTGATCGCCTCAGGCGGCGTTGGAACCTTGCAGCATCTGGTTGATGGCGTGCTGGAAGGGCATGCCGACGCGGTGCTTGCCGCGAGTATCTTTCATTTCGGGGAATACACCATCGCCGAGGCAAAGGCCTGCATGGCGGCGGCGGGAATAGAAGTCAGACTGTAGGCGGACGCCCGGATATCACTCCGGGCTGAGGTTCGAGTAAAAGCTCGACAGCACGCGTGGCTCTGCCAGCTGGATGAAGTCGATGAAGTCGCCAAGCCCTCTTTGCGCATCGAACTTCGATTCGAACGGCCCGATGGAAGCGCCTTCGCGCGTGGCGAAATACCAGGCACTGTTAACGGCGAAAAACCGGTCTGTCCGCATCGGGACAGCTCCGAGTTCGCCATTTCGCCTGTCAGATACCATCATCTCTACCCGGGCGGTTTGCATGGAATTAGCCCGCACTGCTCTGTCATGGTGCAGTGGAGTTTATACCAGCATCGAATACATGCCCCAAGAATCTACTTGGGCACGAGACTTTGTCAATTATTACCTTTGGCTGCCAGGCTCAGGCATCTACTGACGCGCCGGTGCGCCGTCCTGCGCCGAGGACCATCGCCCGGAGCAGGTTGAGGGCCTCGTAGAGCTGGTAGTCCTGCTCGCGCAGGGTGTTCGCACTGGTACCCGCACGCTCCTTGCTTCCGTTCTCGGTCTTGCCATTGGTGTTGCTCAGGTGACCGTCGAGGTCTGCTTCCGTCACGGTTGGCCCCGGTTTCACCGGTGTGAGGGTGGCTCTCTCGACCACGATATCGGGCTTTATCCCCTGCGCTTGTATGGATCGACCAGAGGGCGTGAAGTAACGCGCCGTCGTGAGTTTGATGGCGCGGTCCTCGGCCAGAGGGAGGACCGTCTGAACCGAACCCTTGCCGAAGCTGTCGGTGCCGACAACAACCCCTCGATTGTGGTCTTGCAGTGCGCCGGCGACGATCTCGCTCGCCGAAGCTGTTCCGCCATTGATCAGCACCACTACGGGCACGCCGTTCAGGAGGTCCCCGGGTTTCGCGCTGAAGCGTGCGCTGGCGTTCTCTATCCGGCCTTCCGTGTACACCACCAATCCCTCTTCCAGGAAGGCGTCGGCCACTTCCACGGAGGCTTGCAGCACACCGCCCGGGTTGTTTCGGAGGTCCAGCACCAGTCCGCTCAGTGCGCCCTTGTTTGCCGCGGTCAGCGCGTCCAGCGCCTTCACGAAATCCTTGCCTGTTTCACTCTGGAACTGCGCAATCCGCATGTAACCGAGCCCGGGGTCCAGGATGCGCTGCCTGACGCTGCGTACGCGTATCACGTCCCGTACCAACGTGACATCGAAGGGGCCTTGAGTGCCTTCGCGCACCACTGTCAGGATGATCTTCGAGCCTTTGGGGCCGCGCATTTTCTCGACGGCCTGATTGAGCCCCAGCCCCTTCACGGACTTGCCATCGATCTTGATGATGATGTCGCCGCTTTCCATCCCGGCGGCCTTGGCAGGCGTGTCGTCGATGGGCGTAATGACCCTGACGAAGCCATCCTGCTCTGCTCCCACCTCGAGGCCCACCCCTCCGAACTCTCCTGTGGTGCTTTCGCGCAGTTCCGTGAAGGAGTCCTTGTCGAGGTAGGCGGAGTGTGGGTCGAGGCCGTTCAGCATGCCTTTTATGGCATTTTCAAGCAGCGTGCGGTCGTCGACTTTCTCAACGTAGGCCGAGCGGATCTGGTTGAAGACCTCGGCGAAGATCCGGAGATCCTGCAGCGGCAGCACGCCCTCAGGCGGCTCTGCGATGGCGTTGTCCTCTGGCGCTGGCGCTGGCGGCGGCTGTGGCTCTTCTGCCAGGGCTGCGGACCCCCACAGGAGTGCCGCTGCGAACGCGATCGGCGCAAAGCCGACCGAAAGGTGTCTTTTCTGGGGCGTCTGGGCAGGCATGTGTGGGCTTGTCGCGCGTGCACCGCGCTGTCCGAAAGGGGTCATGATCGCAGTTTGCATCAAGCCTCCCGCAGGCACCAGCTGGCAGATTGGTCAGCTTCGGGGCCGCGTGTATACTCGCGACCTTTCGCGCGAAGCGCCGCCCAGGTGCATCCCGACAGCCGTCCCGAGTACCCGCATGGAACTCTTTTTACAGTTCGTCGTGGCCAAGTGGTACCTCTTCACCGCCGCTGCGGTGCTGATTGCCATGCTGCTGGCTCATGAGAAACGTCGCGGGGCACCCTCGGTGTCGCCGGTGCAGTTGTCGGCAATGGTCAATCGTGAGGACGCTGTGGTCCTCGACCTCCGTGATGCCAATGAGTATCGCGCTGGCCACATCATCGACAGCGTGCACATGCCGTTCGCCAAGCTCTCCGAGCGCATTGCGGAGCTCGAACGCTACAGGGATCGGCCTGTGATCGTGGTCTGCAAGATGGGGCACCACTCGGGTGCCGTAGCCAAGACCCTCCGTGAGAAAGG
>Ga0068872_10003849_pt1 | contig 11399 bp, 10 predicted proteins | sample NOAtaG_7_FD_66441 | JGI IMG/M metagenome (GOLD analysis project Ga0068872, IMG submission 66441) | Freshwater lake microbial communities from Lake Erie, under a cyanobacterial bloom - NOAA_Erie_Diel1S_2200h metaG | ecosystem: Environmental > Aquatic > Freshwater > Lake | place: USA: Ohio, Lake...
AGCCCGAGCTCCAGCTGGGCCCGCACGGACCGGTCGTGCTTGAGGAGCGCGGCGTAGCCGTGGGTGGCAAAACCGCCGAGCAGCTCGAGGTGGGCCGTGGAGGCGGCCGCGGCGAAGGCGCCGGGGATGTCGCCGCCGATCGCGTCGAGGCGGTCGCGCAAGGACGAAAATCGACCCTCCCAGTAGCGCGCGACGGGGGCGATGGCGGGGTCCGATTGGTCTGCGCGGGCGCGGGAGAGGCGGTCGTCCAGATAGGCGCGGAGCTGCCGCGGGAAGCCCGGGCTGCGGAGCTGCTCCAGCAGGACGGGCGTGAGGCCCACGCTCATCGGCGCGCGCAGGCCGCGGGCGCGGAGATCCTCCAGCACCCCGAGGAGCGGGAGCCAGACGCCGACCGCGGCTTCGAGCAGCCAGACCTCGCCGTGCGGCCAGCGCCCGTGGTGGCGCACCCAGGGCATGTGCCCGTGAAGGACGAGGACGAAACTGCCGAGTTCAGCCACGGGAACCTCCGACTAAGCGGGGCGACGGCCGAGGCGGAGCTCGAGCCCAAAGCGGGCGCGCTCTTCGCCCCACAAGCGCAGCGGCCACCACAGCAGCACGGCGCTGCCCTGGTACACGGCGCGCGGGGCGCCAGCGGCCGGCACCGGCGCGTGCACCGGCAGGTGCAGCAGCCCCGCGGGGCGATCCGGGCGGAGACGGAGCATCACGCCGAAGTCCGTCCAGGCGAAGGCGGCCTCGGGCGCGTCGCCGATGACCGCGGGCTCGGCCGCGCCGATGGGCGGGCGCCCCGGCAACCGAAGGCCGCGGGCGGGGCCGTCTCGCCCATCCAGCCCGGTGTTGATCTCGACGGCGAAGCGGCTGGACAGGACCTCGCGGGAGCGGTTGACCAGCTCCCAATCCACGCGCAGCACCGGCTCGTCGGAGGAGAACACGAGCGTGCGGGTGAGCCGAAGCAGGCCCTCGCCGTGGGCGCCGCGCAGAACGCCCTCGCGGGCGAGCACGACTTCGACCGCACCGTCGGGGCGCGGGCCGGCGCGCTCGACCCGGTACGGCGCGCCCGCGAAGTCGCCTTCTTCGTCGGCCTGGCCGCGGGCAAAGGCGCTGAGCGGGGTCGCGGGGCCGAGGAAGCGATCCAGCAGGGCCAGTCGCGGCACGCGGTCCAGGCCGTCCAGCCATGCGGCAGGGACCAGCTCCTCCAAGGGCGTGAGCGCCCCCCGCGACAGCGCCGGCGCCACGCCCTCGTCGGTGGGGAGGTCCGTGTCGTCCTCGGGCGCGTCGACGTCGACGGCCACGACCGGCGCGGGGGCGGCGCGTCCAAACGTCGCGCCGCCTGCGTCCATCGGGACCTCCATCGACGGATCGTCCACGTCGAGGACGACATCACCCTCCAAAGAGGCCTGTGAGGCACCACTCACATCTGCGCCGGGCTCGCCGTCGAGCACGGGCAGGCCCATCTCTTCGTCGAGGCGATGCCACCCTTCGGCCACGCGGTCGTGGGTGTTGACGAGGTTGCCCACGCCCGGCACCCACCACTCCGTCAGCGCACCGCCGAGGCCCGGCGCCACCGTGAACCGCCCGTGCGGCGTGCGAACGCGCAGCTCAGGGAAGCCGTCGCCGTCGGCGTCGGAGGCCTCCACCGGCGCCGGCGGGCCCAGGGCCGCCTCCACCGCGGCGCGGGCCTGACCCAGCGCCTGCCACGCCGCCTGCCGCACGGCCGGATCCCGAAGCCCGCCGCCGGGGGCGGGATCCATCGCCGCCCACCCTTGCGCCGCGAACAGGTGGGCCGCCGCCGCCTCCGTGGGCTCCGTCAGCTCCGGGCGCCGCGCCGCCTCGCGCCGCAGGGCCGCGACGAGGGCGCTCGCGTCGGAGAGCGCGCCGTGCAACCGCCGCGCCGCGCCGTGGCGGGCGAGCACCGCCTCGACAGGCGGACCCACCGCGGCCCGCCCGAGGGCGGCGAGGCCATCGGGCAGCCGGCCCGTCGCCGCGTCCAGCCAGGCCCGCGCGGCCTCCGGGCCGAGCAAGTAGGGCGCCGCATCGCTGGCGGTGCCGGCCGCGGGCGCGAGGCGGCCACCCGAGGGCAGGCGCTCGACCACCTGCACCGGGACGCCCGTGCGAAAGGCCCCGGCAGCCCCGGCGAGGCGCTCCACCAAGGCGGCGGCCTCCCCGATGGGCGCCAGCACGGTGACGCAGCGCTGACCGCCCTCCGCGCGCGCGCGCAGCGCGGGCAACGGCAGGGCCACCGGGAGGCTGACGGCCGGCAGCACGCCCACCGTGACGCCGCCCCGTTCGGCCGTGCCCCAGGCAGGCAGCGCCTCGGCGCGCCCCCCGGCGACCAGAAAAAGCGCCTCCGGCACCAGCACCCAGCCGAGCCCCGCGCGGGAGATCGGGGCGATCAGGCTGGGGTCCCACGCGCCGGCCGGGAGCACCGCGCCGCGCACCGGCACCCCGAGGCGGCCGAGCAGCGCCCGCCGCTGGACCTGAAGCTGCACGAGCGCGTCGCGCTCGTGAAGGAGCGGCAACGCGGCGCCCCCCCGCGGCGCGCAGAGAGGCTCGACCTGCCCGCGGGCGCACAGCTTGACCAGGCGCTCGAGCCACGCGGCGCCGGGGCCGTCCAGCCAGCCCAGCAGCGCGCCCGAGAGCGCGAGCCCACAGCGCACCGCGGGCGCGCCTTCGAGGCGCTCCACCAGCGCGGCGAGCGGACCCCGGCCCACCGCGTCCACCCGCCCGGGCGGGTCGAGCAGGCAGAGCGGGTCAGCAAAAACCGGGATGACCGTGATCGGGTGCATGGGCCGCCGAATCTACCCGTTGCGGTGGATCGGCGCCGCGAGGCGGGCGGGGGCCGGGAGCCCCATCGCCTGCCAGCCCGCCGTGAGGTGCGCGCGAAAGAGGCCGTCAAAGAGGTCGAACATGTCGCTGTGGTGCTCCGGGCCGTACCACCAGAACCAGTCGCTGCCCTCCGCGCTGCGGATCGCCGGCCAGGCCGCCTCCGGGCGCCCGGCGGACTCCCACGCCGCCCGCAAGGCGGCGAGCTCGGCCCACGCCGCGTGGTCGTGCGGGTGCCCGGCCCAGATGTTGAAGTTGGCGTCGATCCAGGAGCCGCGGTGCAGGCGCCGGATGGCGCCCAGGGGCATGGAGTCCAGCACCTCCCCCACCGCCGCCGTGCGCCCGCTGCCGAAGAGCGCGCCGAGGAAGCCTTCGCCGGCGTCGGCGTAGCTCTCCCAGGGGTTCTCGCCATCCAGGGCCACCGGCACGACCCCCCGCCCGGCCGCGCCGGCGAGGAGGTCTCGCGCGGCGGCGGCGCCCTCCCAGCTCGCGTACACGAAGCCCACACGGTCGCTCAGCGCGCGGTCGCGGAAGACCATGCGGAGCGACGTGTCCTCGACCCGCCACGCCCGCTCGGTGCCGCCGGGCGTCCCGCGGTCGCTGCGCCACAGCACGCCTTCGTCGGTCGCCAGCCAGCGCAGCCCGGCATCGGCGCAGAGCCGCGCCACCTCGGGCGACACGCTGCCCTCCGAAGGCCACATGCCATCCACCCGCCGCCCCAGCACCTCGTGGGCCCGGGCCAGCCCCTCGACCACCTGCCGCCGGGCGTCGTCCGGGTGACGGAAGACCACCCCCGGCTCCACGTGCGGCATCGCCTCTTGCACGGCGTGCAAGTCCACCAGCAACGGGAGGATGGGGTGCGCGTACGGCGTGACGGAGACCTCGGGCGCCGCGGCCCAGCGCGCCAGCACCTCGCCGACGAGCTGGCGCTGCACCTCCAGCAGCCCGAGGAGCTGCGCGTGGTCGAAGTGCCGGTCTTGCCGGTACAAGGCGGCGACCAGCGGGTCCCGCCGCGCCACCACGCCCATCCAGGCGAGGTTGCTCCACACCTGCAGGTCTCGCAAGTCTTGCGGATGCTCCAGCACCGCCGCCCGGGCCTCGAGCTCCCGGTAGCGCGACGAGACCCGGCGCATCCCCGGGTGGCCGTGGACGAAGCGCGCCCGGATGAAGTCCCGCTCGGCGGAGGAGAGGTCTTCTGCCGGCACACGCGCGACGCGCTCCCACGGGTCCGTCCCGCCGGCCGTGTAGTGCAGGAGCTGGTCGAGCAAGGACGGCACGACGTTGAGCGTGAAGCGCGCCCCGGACTCGGCGGCGAGGACCGGGACATCGGTGTAGCCGCGGCAGGCGTGCAAGCGCACCCAGGGCATCGCCGGCTCGCCCGTGAGCGGATGCCGGTAGTCCGGTTGGTGCATGTGAAGCAGGAGGGCGATGCGGTCGGCGGCCATGGATGGAAGTGTCGCACGGTCGGTGGACGCGCGGGGGCGCGCCGCGTAGGATCCCTGCGCCATGCCCTCCCTCGCCGACCAGTTCTGCCCCAACGTCCACGACGCGCCGATCACGGCCGCCACCTACGACCCGGACTCCGGCGCGCTGGCCACGGCCGACGCCAGCGGCCTCGTCGCGGTGCAGCGCCCGGGCGAGGCCACGCCGCAGCTTCAGTTCCAGCCCGGCGCCGGCGTGAATGGCGCGCTCGCGCTCATCCGGGGCGGGGCCTACCTCGCCGTGGGCGACGAGGACGGCCGCGTCGGGGTCTACCGCACCGACACCGGCGAGGCGCTGTTTCTGGAGGAGCGGGAGGGCGCGCGCGGCCGGGTGCGGGCCTTCCGCGGGGTCGCCCTCTCGCCCGAAGGCAGCCAGCTCGCCGCCATCTCGCGGGATGGCATCCTTCGCTGGTGGGATCTCGTGCGCGGCGAGCGCAACTCCTGGGCCGGCTTCTCCGGCAGCAGCGTGGAGTTCGACCCGCGGGGCGAGCGCGTCCTCTCGATGGACACCGACGGCCAGATCCGCCTGATGGACCTGCGCAATCTCCAGGCCCTCTACATGGATCGCCTGCAAACCCCCGCCGCCTTCGCGCGCTTCACGCGGGACGGCACCGGCGTCGTGGCGGCCGGCCAGGCCGGCATCGCCGTGTTGCGCGTGGCGGACGGCGCGCTCATCAGCAGCTTCGCGACGCGCGGCGGCTCGGGCATCATGAACCTCGCCCTCTCCCCCGACGGCACGATGGCCGCCGCCATCACCCAGCGCAGCGCACATCTGTTCGCGCTGCCCGGCCTCGAACCCATCGAGTCGCGCCAGCACGGGGCGCCCGGCCCCACGGGCGCCGCCATCTGGACGCCCGCGGGCCTGCGGGTCGCCGGCAACGACGGCCTCCTTCACTCGGGCGGCGGCGGCAGCGCCGGCCCCGTCACCGCCGTCGCGGCCTTCGGCGAGCACCGCGCCGCCGCGCACGGCCCCAGCATCTCGCTCTGGCGCGGCAACCGCCAGGCGGTCACCTTCCCCGTCACCGCCGCCCCGCGCGTGCTCGAGATCAACCGGGACGGCAGCCTCGTGCTCTGCGCGCCAGACCGCGGGCCCGTCGAGGTCTGGCGCACCAGCGACGGCAAGCGCGTCTGGGAGGGCGGCCCCGAGACCAGCGGCGCCGACGAGGTGCTGCTCGGCGGGAGCGTCGTCGCCGTTCGCCTGCGCAGCGGCGGCCTGCGCTGGTGGGACCTCAGCACCAACGCCGGCTTCGAGCTCAAGTGGCCCACCGGCGCCGCGCTCTCCCACGGCGGCACGTGGCTCGGCGTGCTCACGCCCAAGGGCGCCATCCGCATCATCGACCCGTCGACGGGCCGCGACGCGCTGCCCGCGCCCATCCCCGCCGCCGACGCCCCCATCCGCACCCTCGCCTTCGTCAACCGCCGGCCGGACTTGCTCGTGCTCGACGCCGAAGGCGTCCTCTGCCACTACGACCTCGCGGAGTCCGCCCGCGGCGGCCCCGCGGCCCGCGCCCGCGACGTCCTCACCATCAACTGCGCGGTGGACCGCCTCTGGGGCCTCACCGGCGGCCAGCACGCCGCCCTCCGCCTGCCCGACGAAGACCGCTGCTCCATCGTCGTCGTCGACATCCATCACAACGAGGTCGTGCACGAGGTCGCCAACCTCCCGCGCCACGCCACCCTCGACGCCGAGTCCGGCGTCATCCTCGAGCCCGCCCGCAGCGCCGCCCTCCTCGAGCGCGAGCTTGACGGCCGCGAACGCCGTGTCCTGCGCGCGCTGCCCGACGGCGAGTGGATCTCCTTCGGCCGCCGCGGCATCCTCGACGCCAGCGCCGGCGCCGGCGGCAGCATCGGGGCCTGACCAGCGCCCTCCTTGTGAGCCGTCCCTCACAGGGCACTTTGGGGCTTGGGGCGGGGGGCTGCGCCCCCCGCAACGCCCCCCGTTCGGCCGCGCCGGGGGGCGCCGGGCGGGGGGGCGCTCCGCGTGAGCGAGCCTCACACGCCAACAGTCCCGACCAAAGGGCCACGCGCCCCGGGCGGGGCCACCGCGCCAGGCCGGACAGAGGGCGCCGCGCAGCGGCGGTGCCGGCGCAGCCGGCACGGAGGCGCGGGAGCGCCGACCCCGGCGGAGGGCCGCCGCCGGCCGGGACGGCCGGCGGGGCGCCCGGGGTTAGAAGTCGACCGAGGTGCCGCAGCCGCAGGGGCGCTTGGCCTGCGGGTTTTCGATGGAGAAGCCGGCGGACATGAGGTCTTCTTTCCAGTCGATGACGGAGTTCTTCAGCTTGTCCATGTGCGCGGTGTTGACGAAGACGCGCACGCCGTCCTGCTCGAAGACGAGGTCGTCGGAGGTGGGGGCGTCTTCGAACTCGAGCACGTACTTGTAGCCGGAGCAGCCGCCGCCGGTGATGCCGAAGCGGAGGCCGGAGTCGTCGCCGCCGTATTCCTTGCGCAGCTCGCGGACGTTTTCGACGGCATCGGGCGTGAGGGTGATGGTGTCCATGGGGCCTCCAGAGTCTTCCGTTTACGGAAGAGTCTAACCGCCCGTGGGGCGGGTGGAAGGGGGCGGCAGCGCGGGCGGGCTTCGCCAGGCGCGCCAGAAGGCGACGGCGCGCAGCGGGACCTGCGCGGCGACGAGCACCCAGAGGACGGGGCCGAGGGTGTGGCGGGCGAAGGCGCGCGCGGGCTCGCCGTGGCCCATCCAGACGAAGGCGCGGGTGAGGCCGCAGCCCATGCAGTCTTGGCCGGTGAGGGCCTTCCAGGCGCAGAGGGGCGGCACCTGCCAGCCGAACAGGTGCAGCGCGGTGTCGCCGGGGGTGAGCGCGGCGGACAGCGTGACGACGGAGAGCGCGCCGAGAAACAGCAGGCCCTCGGCCTGGAGGGTGTCCCGCCGGAGGCGGGCGGGGTCAGGGGCGCGCGCGGCGGCCCCCACGGCCGACCTCGGCGGCGATGCGGTCCAGGATGCCGTTGACGAACGCGCGGCTGTCCTTGTCGCCGTAGCGCTTGGCGATCTCGACGCCCTCGTCGATGCACGCGCTGGCCGGGACGTCGTGGCAGTGCACGAGCTCGTAGGCGGCGAGACGGAGGATGTTGCGGTCCACCACGGGCATGCGCGGGAGGCGCCAGTGTTGGCTGGCCCCCTCGATCAGCGCGTCGAGCGCGGCGCGCTGGGACTCGACCCCCCGCACGAGCTTGTCGCAGTAGGACATCTCTTCGCTGTCGATGGGCCGGGTGTCGGCGCCCTCGACGCCCTCGACGGGCTGCGCCCAATACGCCCGCAGCGCCGCGCCGGCGTCATCGCCCGTTTGGTCTTGCGTATACAGGACTTGCAACGCGCACTCACGCGCACGACGGCGGGCCATCAGGACTCCAGGGCCCGCAGCACGCCGACCATCTCGAGGGCGGCCAAGGCGGCCTCGGCGCCCTTGTTGCCCATCTTGGTGCCGGCGCGCTCGACGGCCTGCTCGATGGAGTCGACGGTGAGCACGCCAAAGGTGACCGGAAGGCCGAACTCGAGGCCGACGTGGGCGAGGCCCTTGGTGACCTCGGCGGCGACGTACTCGAAGTGCGGGGTGCCGCCGCGGATGACACAGCCGAGGCCGATGATGGCGTCGTACTTGCCCGAGGCGGCGAGCTTGCGCGCGGCGAGGGGCATCTCCCACGCGCCGGGGACCCACACGACCGTGCACTTGGCGTCGGTGTCGGCGCCGTGGCGGCGAAGCGCGTCCAACGCGCCGTCGAGCAGGCGGGCGGTGATGAGGTCGTTGAAGCGGGAGACGATCAGGGCGTAACGAGCGCCCGAATCCTGGAGGTTGGCCTCAATGGTGCGGGGCATGGGTCATCCACGGGGGGGGGCGTCGGCGGGACGGACGCCCGGCAGGAGGTGGCCCAGCACCGAGCGCTGGGCCTCAAGGAAGCGGGCGTTGGTGGCGGAAGCCGGCACAGCGAGCGGCACGCGCTCGGCGACTTCGAGGCCGTAGCCTTCGAGGCCGACGATCTTGCGGGGGTTGTTGGTCATGAGTCGGATGCGGCGCACGCCGAGATCCAGCAGGGCCTGGGCGCCCATGCCCATCTCGCGCAAGTCCCCGGGGACGGGCTCGCCGTGGGTGGGGCTGGCAACGCCGAGGTGCTGCGCGAGGCGGGATGCGAGCGAGTCGCCGCCCTGGCCCACATACAGATAGAGAAGGATGCCCCGGCCTTCTTCGTGGATGCGCGCCAGCGCGGCGTCGAGCTGGGAGCCGCAATCGCAGGTGGGGATGCCGAGGGCGTCCCCGACGGGGCAGGCGGTCTGCACGCGGGCGAGGGCGGGCGGGCCGGCGGTGAGGTCGCCCTTCCACAAGGCGAGGTGGATGCTGCCGTCCGTGACGCTGCGGTAGCCGCGGACGGTGAAGCCCTCGAGGCCGCGCACCTGGGCGGGGGTCTCGAAGAGCCGCTCGACCAGCGTCTCGTGGCGCAGACGGTACTTGATGAGGTCAGCCACGGCCACGACGCGAATGCCGTGCTTCACGCCGAACTGCAGCAAGTCCGGCAGGCGGGCCATCGAGCCGTCGTCGTTCATGATCTCGCAGATGACGCCGGCGGGAGGCAGGCCGGCGAGGCGGGCGAGGTCCACCGAGCCCTCCGTCTGGCCGGTGCGCACCAGCACGCCGCCGTCGCGCGCGCGCAGCGGGAAGACGTGCCCCGGCGTCACGAGGTCGTGGGGGCCCTTGGACGGGTCGATCGCGGCGCGGATGGTGACCGCGCGGTCCGACGCGGAGATGCCGGTGCTGACGCCCTCGCGGGCCTCGATGGAGACGGTGAAGGCCGTGTGGTACGGCGACTGGTTGTTGGCCGCCATCATCGGCAGCGCGAGCTGGCGCACCCGCTCCTCGGTGAGCGTGAGGCAGATGAGGCCGCGGCCGTGCGTGGCCATGAAGTTGATGGCCTCGGGGGTGACCGCGGCGGCGGCCATCGTGAGGTCTCCCTCGTTTTCGCGGTCCTCGTCGTCCACGAGGATGACCATGCGGCCAGCGCGCACGTCTTCGATCGCCTGCTCGACGCGCTTGAAGGGATCAGGGTCCATCACGATGAAGCTCATGCGCTCTCCAAGTCACCCGCCGCGGCCGGAGCGGCCATAGCCCAGCGCAGCGAGGTGGTCCCAGCCGAGGCCGGGGGTGGGCTCGGCGGCGGGGGCCGGGGCGAGCAGGCGTTCGAGGTAGCGGGCGAGGAGATCAACCTCGAGGTTGACGGCGTCCCCCGGGCGCAATGCGCCGAGGCGCGTCTCGCGGGCCGTCCACGGGACGATGTTCACACGGAGTTTGCGGGCGTCCAGCTCGTTGACCGTGAGGCTCACGCCGTCGATGCAGATGCTGCCCTTGACCGCGATGTAGCGGCCGAGCGCGGCCGGGGCCTCCACCCAGAGCACGACGCTCTCGGCGGCGGCCTCGCGCGCGACGAGGGTGCCCACGCCGTCGACGTGGCCCGCGACGAGATGGCCGTCCAGGCGGTCGCCCACGCGCAAGGCGCGCTCGAGGTGCACGGTGTCCCCGGGGCGCAGGGCGCCGGTGGTCGTGGCGGAGAGGGTCTCCGCGCCGGCGGCGACGGTGAAGGTGTCGGGCGGGGCCACGGCCTCGACCGTGAGGCAGGCGCCGTTCACGGCCACGCTGTCGCCGAGGCCGATGCGCTCGCGGTCCCGCCGGCCCACGCCGGCCTCGCCCGCCGGCGCGACGGGCAGGGCGCCGCGGATGCGGAGGGTGCGCCCGTTGCCGCGCGGCTCCACGGAGACGATGTGCCCGAGGGCCTCGACCACGCCCGAGAACATTCAGGGCTCCAGGATGAGGTGGGCGTCGGGGCCCACGCGGTCCAGGGCGACGAGCCGAAAGGCCGGGGCGTCGCGCAGGTGGAAGGGCGCGCCGCCGAGCCAACCCGCGCCGCCCGCGAGCACCCGCGGCGCCAGGAACAGGTGCACACGGTCGGCCACGCCCGCGTCGAGCAGGCTGCGGTGCACCTGGCCGCCCCCCTCGACCAGCACGGACTGGATGTCCCGGGCGTGCAAGGCGGCGAGGATGGCGTCCACGGCGAGGCGGCCATCGGCGCCGCGGGGCACGCGCTCGACGTCGGCGGGGATCTCCGGGCGCGCCGGGGCGTCCTCGGCGACAAAGAACAGGGGCCGGCGGCCGGCGTGCAGGACGCGCGCCTCCGGGCGCACGGAGAAGCCGCTGTCGAGCACGACCGGGAGGGCGTTGCGGCCGCCCGGGATGCGGGTGTCGAGGGAGGGGTCGTCCGCGTGGAGCGTGCCGGCGCCGACGAGCACGGCGTCGTGGGTGTCGCGCAGGCGATGGCCGACCGCGCGGGCCTCCTCGCCGGAGATCCACTTGCTCTCCCCGAAGGCCGAGGCGATGCGCCCGTCCAGCGTGGCGGCCGCCTTGAGCACCACGAAGGGCCGCCCCAGCTCGCGTGCCGTGAAGAACGGGGCGTTGAGCGAACGGCAGGCCTCGGCCTCGACGCCGACCTCGACCTCGATACCGGCCGCGCGCAGGGCCGCGATGCCGCGCCCGGCCACGCGCGGGTCCGGGTCGACCGTGCCGACCACGACCCGGGCGACCCCCGCCGCGATGACCGCCTCGGTGCACGGCGGCGTGCGCCCGTGGTGGCAGCAGGGCTCCAGGTTGACATAGAGCGTGGCGCCCTCGGCACGCCCGCCGAGGGCGGCGAGGGCCTCGCGCTCGGCGTGCGGGCGGCCCGGCCCCGTGTGGAAGCCCTCGGCGAGCACCTGGCCGCCGCGGACGACCACGCAACCCACCGCCGGGTTGGGCGAGGTGCGGCCCTCGGCCTGCCGCGCGAGGGCGAGCGTGCGGCGAAGGTGAGCGGCGTCCGCGGGCGCCGCGTCGGGGGGGGCGGTGCTCATGGGGCTCCCGGCTCGGTGGCGGCCTCGGCCGGCTCGCCGACAGGCTCGGGCGCGGGCCCCTCCGGCGTGCCGGGTGCGAGCAGCGCGGCGAAGGCGTCGAGGCTGTCGACGTTGAGATAGACCGACGCGAACCGCACCCAGGCGACCGGGTCCAGGCCGCGCAGCTCGTCGAGGACACAGCGCCCGATGTCCGCCGTGGCGACCTCGGCCCCGAGCCC
>Ga0068872_10003852_pt1 | contig 11396 bp, 10 predicted proteins | sample NOAtaG_7_FD_66441 | JGI IMG/M metagenome (GOLD analysis project Ga0068872, IMG submission 66441) | Freshwater lake microbial communities from Lake Erie, under a cyanobacterial bloom - NOAA_Erie_Diel1S_2200h metaG | ecosystem: Environmental > Aquatic > Freshwater > Lake | place: USA: Ohio, Lake...
TGCGGCCCTCCGCCCCGGCGGCGATGGCGCCGTTGACCGTGGCCATGCGCCAGAGGTCTGCTGCGGTGAAGGCATTGTCGTAGTGCGTCTCGTTGAGGTACGCCGCGCAGGCCAGCTCCCGCCCCATGTGAACCGAGCCGGAGTAGGTCCAGTCGGTGCCGAGCGCGATGGTGCCGCCGAGCCGGTGGAAGAGCGTCACCTGGGCGGTGTGCCCGTACAGCACGATGTTCGACCGCGGAGACCACACGAGCTGCGCGCCGTCGCGGGCCATGCGGTAGTAGTCGGTGCTGACGAGGCCGATGCCGTGGATGTGCGCGGTGTTGGACTCCGTGAGGTCTTCGCCGGCGAAGCCGTCGCTCTGGCAGCGGAACTCCTCGCGGGCGTAGTCGTCGATGCCCTCCGAGACGTGCGGGATGAAGGCGTCGAAGCCAGCGACCTCCTCCTCGGAGGCCGCGTAGTTCCAGCCGCAGTCGGAGCGGAAGGTCTCGTTGCTGTCGCCGAGGGGGAAGGTCTCGTTCTCCACCGGCGCGATGTCCAGGCCCTCCAGGCCGGAGCTGCGATCCAGGTTGCGGACCAGGCCGTCCTGGGTGCCGGAGCCGACCATGGAGGTGGTGCCGGCGAGGAGCTGCCGGATCTCGCCGAGGCGCCGCCCGTTGTTGCTGTCGGTGTTTTGGGGGGTGGACAGCGAGCCGCGCCAGTCGTGGCGGTGGTCGTAGCGGCGGGTGCCGGTGTCGATGGGCCAGCCCTCGGTGTAGCCGATGTGGTCGTGCGGGTTGATGAAGCCCGGCGAGATGACGCCCGCCGCGCAGTCCACCACCGTCGCGCCCGCGGCCTCGCCCTCGCAGTCGCAGCCGACGCAGGTGATCTCGCCGTCCGGGTCGAGCAGCACCGCGCCGTTGCGGTAGGCGCCGTCCGCGGCGAGGACATCGCCGCGCAGCAGCAGGCCCGGCCCGCCCGGGGTGACCCCGCAGATGGCGCCTTCAGGGGCCGACGGGATGGTGTCGCCACAGTCCACGATGGCATCGGCGTCCGTGTCCGCGTCCGTGTCCGCGTCGCTGTCGGCGTCCGAATCGGCGTCGCTGTCCGCGTCGCTGTCCGCGTCGCTGTCGGCATCCGAATCGGCGTCGGTGTCGGCGTCCGCCTCCTCGCCGGTGCCGCCGGAGTCACCCTTGCCGCCCGCGCAAGCAGGCAGCACGGCCAGGATGCCGAGGACCGGGACGAGAGAGAGCAGCGTGCGCATCAGGAGGCTCCAGGTGGGGCCCGCATCGTGCCCCGCCGCAGCCCCACCGGCAAGCGGCCGGGGGCGCCGATCGGGACACCGGGATACCCCGCGCCTATGGCCTGCTTCTCCCCCCTGCGCGCGTGTCTCGGCCGCCCGTGGGCTGCGTGTCTGGTTGCCCTGGTGCTCGGCGGCTGTGGCCGAGACGAAGGCCCCTCGGGGGCCGAGCGGCGGGCGGCGACGGCGGCCATCCAGGCGATCGAGCTGGTCGCCCTCGCGGCGGAGATCGCGGCGCCGGCGGTGCTCGGCCCCGCGAGCGACACCACGCTCTGCCCCGCGGTCTCGCGGGTCGGCGGCTTCGTCACCCTGGACTACGGCGACGGCTGCCTCCCCGACCGCGGCTGGGTGGGCGGCCCGGTGTCGGGCTCCACCCGCCTGGAGGTGGGCACCACCGCCGCCGTGCTCGCGCTGGACGGGCTGTCGGCGGGCGGCGGGCCTCTCGGCGGCGGGGTGGAGCTGGTGCTCGGCGGGGCGGGCGGCACCGTGCTCGTCGCTTCGCTGCGCCCCGGGCTGGACGACGCGCCGGTCCAGGTGGAGACCGAGCTGTTCTTCGCGGTGGACGGGGCCGACGCCACCTTCACCGGCCCGCTGCGCGTGCAGGACGTGGACGGCGCCGACGTCACGGTGGACGCCGACGGCCTGGTCGTGGCGCCGCTGGGCAGCGCGCCCTGCTTCGCGCCCGCGGCAGGCACCGCCGCCGCCACCTACGGCATCAACACGAGCACCCTCACCTTCTCCGACGACGGCACGGTGTCCTTGCGGGGCTCCCGCGACGAGCGCGCCACCGAGGATGAGGTCTGCGCGTTCTCCCCGGGGATCTTCCGCCCGTGAGCACTTCTCTGCGCCGCCCCATCGCCGCTCCCCTGCTCGGCCTCGCCCTTGCCCTCGCCGCCTGCGCCGGCGGCCCGGCGGAGGCCCCCGCACCGGCCGGCGCGCCGGCCCCGTCCAGCCCGGCGGCGGCGCCGCCCCCACCGCCCGCCGCCACCTGCGCGGCCTTCGCCGGCGCCGTGGTGGAGCCGAGCCTGCCGGTGGACGCCCTGACCGCCTCCCTCGACGCTTGCCTCGCCGACGGCCGCGGCCCCGAGCTGCTGGCGCCGCTGCGCGCCCGCCTGCGCGGCCCGGACGCCGGGGCCCGCCTCGCCACCGCCCGGGTGCTCACCCACCTGCGCGTCCACGGCCGCCCCTGCGAGCACGACGCGACGATCTCGGCCATCGCCGCCCTGCTGATGGGCGGGGTCGCCGGAGACACCGCGCTGGGCGCACGCATCGCGGCAGATCCCGCCTTCGCCCCGGTGGCGTCCGCCCTGCCCGTGCGGCTCGCGCTCGCGGGCGCGCCCGCCGGAGACGACGCGCTGCGCGCGCTGGTCACGGGGGCCGAGCTGTGGGCGCCGCCGCAGGGCGTGTTCGGGAGTCCCGAGCGCGTGGTGCTGGAGGCCGGCGGGGCCGCGGTGTCGACCCTCCGCGCGGTGGGCGACGACGGGCAGCTCCGCGAGTCGGCGGGGCCGGCGCGGCGCTGGGAGGTGGGCGGCGGCGCGCTGTCCATCGACGGCGTGCCCCACGCGCTCGACGCCGAGGGCAATCTCGTGCCGGCGGGGGGCGCCCCGGGGCCGGTGTGGCTGGGGGCGCCGCCGGAGTGCGCCGCCTGAGGCGGCGGTGGGCGCTGGCCGCGGCGCCAGCGGGGGAGGCGTTGCGGAGGGGGCCCCGCCCCCTCTGCCCCAAGACCCGATGACCCCTGCCAAGAGTTGGCGTGTGAGGCGGGCTCACACCCCGCGAAGCACAAAGGCCAGGCGCCGGATGCGCTCGGTGCCGAGGCTGCGGAAGTGAAGCTGCGCGTGGGCCTCCCCGCCGCTCCCGGGTGCGGCCTCGCGCTCGTCCACGACGGCCTCGATCTCGGCCAACACGCGAAAGCGCTCGCCGTGCGGGCTGATGAGCTCGCCGGAGACGGTGGTGCCCGGCTGGAGCTGAGGCTCGCCGTGGTCGAAGACGAGGCCGGCCCCGGTGAGGGAGAGGTGCTCCACCCGGACCTGCCCGACGAGGGTGAGCGGGCCGTCCCCGTGGGGCTCGAAACGCCACGCGGAGTGGAGGACGTGGTCTGGCGTCAGATGGCTTTCGGGACCCTGGACGAGGTGGGGCGCCTCCAACATCCACGGCCCCTCCGGGCCGCCGGGCTGGCTCGCCCGGCACAGCGCGGTGAAGGGCAGGGCGTCCAGGGTGTAGTGCAGCGTGAGGCGCCCGTGAACGCTGAGCGCGAGCGGGCGATCCGGCTGAAAAGCAAAGCGAGAGGAGCCGGATTCCGGCAGGTGAAGGACGCCGGTGGTGCGGATGCCGTCCACCTCGACCTCCAAGTGGTGCCCGTCGGTGGCGACGGCGCAGAGGTGGGCGAAGCGCGTCGCCTCGTCGATGGCCGAGCCAGACCCGCCGGCGTGATCTGCGGCGAAGGCGGGCTTTCCGGAGGCGCGCAGGTGGCCGAAGCGGAGCTGGTGCCGCACCGGCGGGGGAGTGAAGACGGGCGGATTGTAGAGCCCCATGTGCCCCTCCTCGAAGTACGATAGCGGGCTGGCGGCGGGCGCGCCCTGCGCCGCGTCAGGGGGAGGACAGGATGCGCCGGATGCACGGGCTGGTTTTCGCGGTGGTGGCAGCGGGCTGCACGGACTACGACCTGCGCCTGCGCGACAAGTCTCCGCGCGGCGGCCGGGATTCGGCGGACATCGAGTGGACAGAGGACACAGCGGCCCCGGACACCGGGGACACCGGGACGCCCAGCGACAGCGGCAACACCGGGCCCGACGACACCGACGATCCGGGGGTCGCCACCGCCGTGAACTACGTGCACACCGCGCGCACGCTCTACGCGTGGGACGCCTTCAGCGGGCTCGTGCGGGTGGGCGACTTCTCGGAGGGCGGCGGCTTCGCCGATGACATCACCGACATCGCCATCGACGCGGACGGCCGCATGATGGCCGTGAGCTTCACGACGCTCTACCGGGTGGACGCCGCGACGGCGGCCCTCACGGCGGTCGCGCCGCTGCCGGGGGGCAGCTTCGCGGGGCTGGCCTTCGCGGGGGACGGCACGCTCATCGGCGCGGGCGACGGGCTGTGGCGCATCGACCCAGCGACGGGCGCGGCCACGGTCCTGCCCGGCACCGCGGGCATCACGACGAGCGGTGATGTCGTGGGCCTGCCCGACGGCCAACTCTACTGGACCACGCTCGGCAGCGCGGGGGACGACCTCTACACCGTGGACCCGTCGACCGGCGCGGCGCAGCGCGTGGGGGCCATCGCCGAGAGCGGCCTGTGGGGCATCGGCTACACCGACGAGCGCCTGTACGGCTTCAGCAGCGCGGGCCTCGTGGTGGAGATCGACCCGGCGACGGCGGCCGTCACGGACACCTTCCCCCTCGCCGGCACCTGGTGGGGCGCGACGACGAACCCGGTGCGCTGGGAATGACGGTCTGCGGTGCAGGCCCGCGCGGCATCGGGTAGGCTCCCCGGCGTGGGGGCGCGATGCGGCACTGGATGATGCTCGGATGGGCCGCGGCGGGCTGCGGCGGGGATGGCCGCGACGAGGGCTCCGATGGCGTGGCGCCCGCGCCGCTGGGCCCGGAGGCGCCCCCCGCCGAGGTGCTCGGCATCGCCAACCTCGACGACGACGACGAGGACGGCACGGTGGACTGGGAGCAGGCCGGCGTGGCGGGAGACAACGACCTCGCGGCATGGGCCATCCCGGGAGATCCCGCGCCCGACGGCGCGTCCTGGGTGTTCGCCCTGTCGGGGCCGGGAGCGGAGGCGGTCCGCGTCTACGGGCCGGACGGCGCCCTGCTGCTCGACGCGGCGTCGCCCGAGGCCACGCTCCCCGCGCGCGCCGACGGGCTGGCCCTCGGCGTGGAGTTCGGCGGCTTCTTGACGTCGGGCACGCTGTCCTTGCGGCGGGTCGAGGCCGATGGCGCCGAGACGGACGCGTGGTCGGCGGCCCTGCTGTCCGCGCCGCTGGTGCTCAACCACCACCTCCAGTCGGCCGACCTCGTGATGGCGATGGAGTCGGCGGGCAGCGGGTCGCGCAGCAACGCCGCGATGATCCAGGACTTCCGCGATGCGTTGCGGGAGCGCTTCATCGGCTATCCGCTGCAGAGCTACGGGTACGACGTCTGGGTGCAGGACGAGATCGAGTTTGGCACGCTCACCGCGCCGGGCCTGTTCATGGACCTCGTCATCAACAGCGTCCGCTCGGAGGGCAGCGGGCTCGACCCGCTGCCGGCGCGGGCCTTCGCGGGGCCGGACTTCGCGGTGGGCACCTGGGGACGGGGCCGCGTCACATCGCAGGACAGCTTCGGCAACCTCGAGGTGAGCCCGCCGGTGGCGGTGGGCGGCGTGGAATACCCGTTGGGGCGGGTCTACTGGGGGGAGTGGCGCGGCAAGGGCCTGACGGACGACCTCGCCGACCTGCTCATCGCCCAGAAGGTGCAGGCGCCCTTCGTCCTCGATGTGAGCTTCCTCTGCGTGGGCCACGTCGACGAGGTCTCGACCTTCGTCCCGGACCCGACGGCCCCGCGCGGCTTTCGGTTCTACTTCAGCGACGCGCTGCTCGGGCTCGCGCTGGTCGACGCGCAAGACCCGTCGCTCGCGCTCACGCGCTACGCCGACGGCCACGGGTACGCGACGGCGGGCGAGATGCAAGACGACGCGGCGCTGCGGGCCTACAACGAGGACATCCAGGCCAACCACCTGGATCCGATGCTCGAGGTCTTCCGGGCGGAGCTCGCGCTCACCGACGACGAGATCATCCGCGTCCCGGCGTTGTACGAGGAGTCTCGCTGGTGCGGCGGGGACGCGCTCGCCCTCATTCCGGCCACGGTGAACATGACGGTCTCGCCCGTGGACGGCACGACGCACCTGTTCTTGCCGGACCCGTTCTTCCGCACGGACGTCGGGGACCCGTCCTCGGACCCGGTCATCGCGGCGATGGAAGATTTGTTTCCGGCCGACGCGGAGCTTCACTGGGTGGACAACTGGTACCTCTACCACCTCGCCGCGGGCGAGGTGCACTGCGGCAGCAACACCATCCGCCCGCCCGCCGCGTCCTGGGAGACGTCGGCCCGCCACCTCCTCGGAGGCGCCCCTTGACGCCCTTTCTTCTGCTGAGCCTGCTGCCCGCCGCCCTCGCGGCGGCCCCCCTCGCCCCGGCGACGGCCGCTGCCCTCGCGGCGGCCACGCGCGCCGCGCCGGACACGGCGGCGTGGGTCGGGTCGGCCCTTCCCGCGCAGGCGCGCAACGGCGCCCCGATTTTCACGGACCCGCGGTTCTTCACGCCGGGCGGTCTCGCGGCGGCGGCGCAGCGCCTCGCGGCGGGCGAAGACCCGCCGCCGGTGCGGGCGGCCTTGGCGCAGGTCGTGGTGCGCGGGCAGGCGCTTCCGCCGGCAGACGTGGTGGCGCTGTTCCACGGGGAACCGGCGGCCGACGTTCGCGCGGTGCTGGTGGCCGGGGCCGCTGACTTCTCGGCGGCCGATGCGGAGCCCTTCCTCGTCGACGCCCTGCGGGACCCGGCTGCGCCGGTGCGCGCGGCGGCGCTGCGGGCCCTCTCTCAACACCCGGCTGGCGCGGCCTGGGGCAGGCTCGCCGCCCTGTCCACCACCGACGCGGACGCCACGGTGCGCGCCCTCGCGGTGCGCCACCTCGGCTGGTCCGGGGACCGCGGGGGTTGGGACCTCGCCGCCGCCGCCTTGGAGGACGCCGCCCCCGAGGTCCGCCTCGCCGCGCTGCGCGCCGTCGAGCGCCTCGATGCCCCGCGGGCCGCGGGCCTGGCGGCGGTGCAGCGCCTGGCCGCAGACCCGGACGCCGCGGTCGCGACGGCCGCCCGCCGCGTGCAGGGGGGTGCCCGATGAGCCTCGCCGAAGCCGCATGGTCGATGCCCTGGAAGGCCCTCCACGCCGAGGCCGTGCAGGAGGCGCTGCGCGCCCTCGTCGCCGAGGCGCCCGGGTTGCGCTTCGAGCTGGAGCGCGAAGAGGCCGACACGCTGACCGCGCACGTCTTCCTGGACGCCGACGAAAGCGGGGCCGCCCGCCACTTCGAGCTGTCCTTCTACGACCTGGACCGTGACGGCGTGATCCTCTGCCTGGAGCCCGAATGGGCGGACAACGCGGCCCATTGGGAGGAGGCCTGGGACCTCTGCGACACCGTCGCCGAAGCCGTGGGCGGCGAGGTCGTGGACCTCAGCGAGTGAGCCCGGCGAGCGCCGCTGCCGCCGCCACGCACCGGTGCAGCTCGGCGATGCCGGGGGACTCGGCGGGGGCGAGGCGGCCTGGGCGGTAGCGCACCGCGTGGATGCCCTGCTGCACCCGGGCGACCACGGCGGCATCCTCGGCTTCGGTCCGGCCCACGTCGGCCCCCGCACCGGCGTCTCGGGCCCCGGCGTCCCAGACGAGCGTGCGGTAGCGGACCCGGGTGCGCGCCGGACCCAGCGGCTCCAACGCGTTGATCGAGAGCCCCCACGGGTAGACGTTCACCATGAGCCCGGGGAAGATCCAAAGGTAAAACGCCGCGAGCGGGCCATCTGCCGCGAGCGGGTGCGCCGGTGGGAGCGCGAGCACCGGGCCAGCGCCGGCCGGCGCGGGCGCGACCTGGAGCACGGCCCCGGGGAAGGCCTGCACCCGGTAGGCGCCGAGATCCACGGCGCGGGCGAGGGCCGGATGCACGAAGGGGATGTGCAGGCCTTCGAGGTAGTTTTCGACGTACAGCAGCCAGTGGGCCTCCACCAGACGGTCCTCGGAGGCGGAGGGCCAGAACGCGGCCTCGCCCCCGACGCCGCCGAGCAGCGCGGCGAGCAGGTCCACGGCGCCGGCGGGCACGCCCGGCTCCACGGCGGCGAGCAGCAGCGGGCCGACCTCGCGCAGTCCGAGCACGGGGAGGTCGTCCTCGGGCGCGACGGGCACGGCGTCGAAACCCGGCCGCGCGAGGCAACGGCCGTCGAGGGCGAAGCGTCGCCCGTGGTACGGGCACCGCAGGCCCGACGCCGGCCCCGGGTGGTCCACCATGCGGGCGGCGCGGTGGGTGCAGACGTTGGAGAGCAGGCGAAGCGGGCCCTCGGCGGCCCGGCTGAGCAGCACCGGCTCGTCGAGCGCGCCGGGCGCCCAGGTGAGCGGCACGAGCGCCCCCGGCGCCGGCGCCGCCGCGCGCTCGGCCAGCCACGACCAGCCGGCCGACCAGCTGGCCCGGGACAGCGGCGCGAAGACCGCGGCGTCCACCCAGCGCGGCAGGAGGGCGCGGGGGCTCACAGGCAGCTCCGCCGCGGCTTTGGGGCGGGCGACGCCACCGACCCGCGGGGGCCCACGCCCACGGCGCCCGACCGAGACCGTGCGATGGCGCCGGGGCGCCCGCGGGGGGCCGGGGCGGGAAGGAAGGGGGCGTTGCGGGGGAAACCTTGGTTTCCCCTGCCCCAAGACGATGCAGCCACCGCGCGGGACGACGAGAACGCGCTCATCGGCCGCTCCGCGGCGGCGGCCAGGCCCCGAACCACGGCGCGCAAGCGACGGGCAACCCGGGGGCGAGGCCGCCCGCCTCGCACACGAGGAACCAGGTGGTCCCCGCGTCGGCGAGCACACCGGCGAGCACGCGATCCCCGCCCTCGTCTGCGCGCAGGCGATCCACCTGGGCGCAGCGGCCGGCCGCGCCGCGCAGGGTGCAAGGGCCCCGCAAGCGACGGAGGCTGACCGTGGCGTCGGGCCCGCGGGCGGCGGCCCGGTAGGGCTCGAGCAGGAGATCGAGCAGGGACTCGCTGTCGGCCACGGGCACCGCGCCGACCGTGAGCACGCCGTCGGCGCAGGTGAGCGCGCCTTTGGCCTCGGCGAGCAAAGACCAGGAACAATCTGAGGGAACGGACACCGGGGCGCCGCGCCACCGCGGGCCGGCGGCGTCGGGCAGCGGGCCGTCGAGCCGGGCGGACGAGGGGAGGGACGCGACGGCGAAGCGCTCGGGCCCGGCAAAACGGGCTTCGCCGGGCGCAGTCGGCGGGGCAGGCGCGGGGACGACGGCGGGGGCCGGGGCCGCCACCGCACCGGACGCCCCCGCACCGGCCGCGGGCGCGCCCCCTCGGGGCAGGCCGACCGCCATCGCGTGCGCCACGACGCTGGCGCAGACACGCTCCTCGACGGGGGTGACGCCCCCCACGGCGCAGACGAGCACGCGCAGCCCGTCGAGCGGCGTCGGCACCACCGCCACGCGCACGGTGCCGCCCAGCCCTTCCACCGCGACGGCGTCCACCGCGCCGCCCTCCCACACGAGCGGCTGCGCGCGCACCGCGACGCCGGGGTTTTGCCGGGACAGATCCGCAGCCGCCGCCGCGAGCGCAGACGCGGGGTCGCCCACGGCCGCCGGCAGCTCCGTCAACAGCACCCGCCCGCAACGGTGCAGGAAGCCCGACCCCGCCGCCGTCGTCGTGCACGCGGCCAGCGGATCTGCGCCCGCCAGGGCGAGGCGGCCGACGAGCAGCGCCGACACGCCGAGCGTGCTCATGCCCCCTCCGCGTCCAGGCCGTCGAGCAGCGGGTCCGCCTCGGTCAAAAAGCGGACGATCTCGTCCGCACGGGCCGCGGCGTCGGCGTGGCCGAGGGCCTCCATCGGCGCGGTGTAGCTGCGGTCGAAGAGCAGGTAGGAGAGGAAGTCGGACTCGCCCTCGCCGGCGTTTGCGCGGTCGGCGATGGCCGAGAGCAGCCAGCGGAGCTGCGGCGTGACCTCGGGCGGGCCCTCCTGGTACACGCTGCACGCGAGGCGGCCGAGATCCACGCTTGGCCGCAGGTAGAGCGTGCGCACCGGCCGCACGCCGAGGTCGCGCGCGAGGCCCGCGGCGAAGGCCGGACCGTGCTGCCGCACCCCCCAGGAGATGATCTCCGTGACCTGCTCGGCGCGCCGAAGGTCCCGCTCCACCGGGTCCAAGGTGAGGGCGTTCAGCGTCTTGCCGACGAGAAAAGGCAACGTGGGAACCACCGCATCGAGGCGCGTCGCGGCCTCGGCGCCGCGGTCCATCGAGGTGCCCACGACGATGGCGCGCGTGCAGCCGGCCATCCAGACCGGGCGAAGCGGGGTGTTCTGCCGCAGACCGCCGTCGACGTACACCGTGCCTTCGATGCGCACGGGCGGGAACATCACCGGGAGCGCCGCGCTCGCGATGAGGTGCTCGGCCCCCATGCGCACCCGCACCTGCCGCGCGCCCGGCAAGGGGCGGAGGTCGAGGTCCGGGTCGGAGGTCTCCACGAACAGCGTGTTGCTGCCGGTGGCGACCTCGGTGGCCGACACGATGACCGCCCGCAGCGCGGTGCTGCCGAGCGCACGCGCGAGGGCCGCCGCCGGGAACTCGCGGCGCACCAAGTCCGCGAGGGGGGTTGGGTCCAGCAAGGCCGAGGCCCGCCCCGGGTCCAACAGGAGCCGGGCCGCGCTGACAACGCCGGTGGCCGGCATCGTGTAGACCCAATCGACCCGCATCGTCTGCCAGAGCCGGGACAGCCACTCGATCCGCTGCGGCTCGCGGGCCGCCGCGAAGATGCCGTTGAGCGCGCCAACGCTCGTGCCGCTCACCACCGCCGGCCACCAGGGGCGGCCCAGCTCGCGCGGCAGCGTGCAGAACAGGTACCGCAGCACCCCGGCCTCGTAAGCGCCCCGCGCCGCCCCGCCCGCCAGCACCAAGCCCAGCATCACGCCCCCCCGGCGCCGCCCGCCCCGCGCCCTCCATCGTACAGCGCGGCGATGAGCGCCGCGTGCCGGCGCAGGATCTCCCGGCGTCGAAGCTTGAGGGTGGGCGTCAGCTCGCCGGTCTCGACTTGCAAGGGGCCGGGGAGCAGGGCCCAGCGCTTCACGGTGGCGTAGGCCGGGAGGCGCGCGTTCACGGCCGCGACCCGGGCGTCGATCCCGGCGCGCAGGGCGGCGGACGCCCGGTCGGCCGCGGCCGGGTGCTCCGGGTCCAAGGCGAGCAGCGCGACGAGGTAGGGGCGCTCGCTGCCGACGAGGACCGCTTGCGCCACGCCATCTCCGACGAGCGCGGCCTCGATGGGCACCGGCGCGACGTTCTTCCCGCCGGCGGTGACGAGCAGCTCTTTTTTGCGGTCCACGATGCGGAGGAAGCCGTCCGGGTC
>Ga0068872_10003860_pt1 | contig 11389 bp, 10 predicted proteins | sample NOAtaG_7_FD_66441 | JGI IMG/M metagenome (GOLD analysis project Ga0068872, IMG submission 66441) | Freshwater lake microbial communities from Lake Erie, under a cyanobacterial bloom - NOAA_Erie_Diel1S_2200h metaG | ecosystem: Environmental > Aquatic > Freshwater > Lake | place: USA: Ohio, Lake...
GAGAGGCATGTGACGCTTGACAGGACAATGTGGGGGTCCGACCAGACATCCTCTATAGAGCCTGCGGGCCTTGTCAAACTCGTGAAAGGTGTGCGGGACATTGAATTGGCGACGAAGTATCCTGCGGGGCCCCGAATGCAGTTTGAGGGAGAAGAGGCGAAAAAAAAGACTCTGCGCAAATAAGATAATGGAGTCCATTTTGGCGAAGTACTGCAGGGCATGTGAAAATCCTCATATTCAGGTGGTTCAGCAACCCGAACATGAGAATTTTATTTTTGAGATGATGGCGGAGCATTTGAAGGGCCGAGACGGTGGTCCCCTGCGCATTCTTGACATTGGTGGTGGAAGTGGCTGGGATAAGCTGAGGGGCCGTTTTGCAAATGTGGAATACTACATTCTTGATTTGGAGCTGAATAACAAGGAGGGAAAATACATAAAGGGCGATATTACTTCAAAGGGCCTGGAGCTCCCCTATGAGTTTGACATTGTGTTCACGCGCGACACCTTTGAGCACATATTGAATCCGTGGGATGCGACGACGAATGTGCGCAATGCTTTGAAGGAGGGTGGTCTATTTGTCTTTCTGGCCCCGTTCAGTTGGAGATACCATCCTGTGCCTTTTGACACCTACCGGTATTCTCATACGGGCGCTCGTTATATCTTTGAGAGGGAAGGGGGGATGAAGAACATCTTTGCTGGCTACATACCATATGGACCCATACTAGGATTCTGGAAGAACAAGAAGGATTGCACGCATGACAGGCAACCCTTTCCAGCTTGTCTTGAGACTATCTATATAGCCAAAAAGTCCTCAGGGTATGTGTTTAACCTCGCAGAGCTTGATTCCGATTTTTCACCGAATCACAGTGGCTAGAGAGGGGGCCTAAAGCCTCTCCCCCTCCCCTCCTTCACTTGAACTTGTGGCCTTCAAGATTGAAATTGATGAAAGGGTTCAGTGAATAGACTTCTGTTCCGTATTTTTCTTTCAGGAGGCCTTTGACTTTGATGGTCTGTGCCTCTATGCCGCGGAGCCAATTGTTGTATGCCTCTACACCGTATTGTTTCCATGTAATGTCAAAGGTGTCTTTTGTATAGTAGCCTTTAAAGTTGGATTCGCCGTCCAGAGTTCCACAGTCGTGGCCGACGAGAATAATGGTTTTCGCGCCCATATAGGCGGCGAGATGCATGGCTGTTGTAATTGTAGAGTAGCTGACGAGAATCTGGGGGCGGCCATCTTTGTCCTCAGGCAGTGCCGATGGACATGACGTGGTCTGATTTGCATTATGTTTAAAGACCACTATGGAATCATTGTCTGGATAGAGCCTTTCAATCGCACGTAGATTATCCTGGTTTGCATCTCCGCAGCTCCCTTCTGTTATGAAATGGATGGTTCTAGGGCCCTCGGTCCCCCCAGTCTCTTTCAAGACTACATCCATGTGCTTGTTTTCTTTTCGGACAAGATAGCTGGTCTTGAACCGTTTGTAGACCTGGTTGAGGCCAATGGTTATTTTATTAGAGAAGAACTCTGGCCGAATGAATTCTCCAGAATAGCCGGATGCAATCACATAAATGTCTTCACCCGAATGAATATTCTTGAACTCTTCCAGCGTTCTCATCGGTTGTCATGTTCAGATTGACGAGATTTTTTTCATCAGTCTGAACACGAAATGGAAAACGAACCGAACCGCCGCCCAGTCTTTATAATTACGGCCTGCATACGAACAGAGGCACAAAAGGAGGTATTACTGCAGTGTATAGAATCCATAAGGACTCATCATGACACACCTAATATTGTTATTCTAGACGACACACCTCCCGAGTATTATTCGCTGGGCTTTGTTCCGGCCTGGTGCAAGGTTGAGAGGGCATCTTTCCCGAAATGTGGAGAGGTGAATGCATATGCGTGGTCTATGGTCCATAAGGACGAATACTCTCTCTTTGTCTATGTCCATGATTCCACTGTTCTTTTGAAGGCGTTGCCGCTGGACCTCTCAGGGTCCATTTTGCGACCTATGTGGTACGCCGGCCGATTTATCAGCGCAGACACACAGGGCTCGCATTTACTCCCTATTTTAGAGAGGTTCCGATTTCACAGAGAGCAGGAGAAATACTGGAGTACACTGGAGTCTCTTCGGCGAGGGCATGGAGGAGAGGTAGTGTTTGGAGGCATGGCGATGTGGGACAAGGAGCTCTGTGAGAAGCTGGAATCAGAGACGAACTTCCTAGAGGTGGCCGGCCTCTTTGACACCCGACAGAAAAGGAGTTTTTTTGAGAGGTTTATATATGCAGTGGCACAAACTATGCGCCCTTTTCAGCAATTTCGTAATATAAGTGTCTGTGGCGACATTTTCAATCATGGCTATGCATTTACACTCGGGACTGGGGTGAATATTAAAAATGCTGGTAATCCGTATATGTTGAAGGTGTGGCAGGGACGTTAAAGGGCTGGCACTTCCTTTTCAGACTCCCAAACGACCTCTAGGGGGGTCGGATACTCTGAATAGGGCTGGGCGGCAGTTGTTGGCCTGTCTAGGGAGAGCAGATGTTGAAGGGCCCGTGTTCTGCGCTCAAGAGGGGGGCCGGTTTGTCTGGGAGGGCGAGAGAGTTGTTTCCAGCGCCATTCAAACTGAAGAGCTGCACGATGGTCTGGGAATCCCCGAACATGGCACACACGAGTCCAGCTACGGCCTTGTGTGGCTTTTGCACCTCCTGCTCTTTGGCCGTTGTGTTGCTCTAGACGGCGGTCAAGGTCTGGCGTAATTCCCACATAGGTCCGCTGTGAGTCCGTGCTGCTGTTTTCCACTAGAAGGTAACAGTTCCACATCTTCTTTTGCGCTCTAAAATCAGATGAACGGTGGAGGCGAAGAGGAGATTTTTAAACTCGGCGACATTGGTGATTTCCAGGACCTCGGAGATGTGTTGCCGATGGGGACCGCTGCTCTTACGGCCATGAATTTCGGGCTTATTGCTAGCCGCTTTTTCGGTGTGGGAGGCATCAGTGCAAATGCGTTTCATGATACATTTGGGTTAGAGGGTATTCTCGCGAAAGGGGGATGGATTCTTGTGCTTTTCCACTTGGCACGCTGGTGCTACACGCGCTTTTATGTACAGGGCGCGGGGCGTGCTTGGTCTCCTTTTGTGTTCGTGTGTATCTTGCTGGCGATTCAGATTGTGCATGATTTGCTCTTTTATTACGGAATCATAAAGAACACACCGCTAGGAAAAAATGATATGATTGATGGACTGAGAAAGTATGCGAGTGAGAATGGTTCCCGGGTTTTCACGGAGCATGCGATTTTGCTTATTCTCGCGTCTGTTCTCGCGATGGTCTTTAAGGAATCTTCGTCTCTCTTTATTTTTGTGGTGGCTGCGGTTGGAATTGTAGTGTTGCCATTTTTGCTCACGACACTTGGGCCGAAACCTCCTCCGCCCCCGCCGCCCCCTAGCACAAAAGAGGGGGGAGCTGCTAACCGAGGTGGAAACGGGGCATTTGATATGCCTCAGTGGAACGGGCCACGGTTTTAACTTTTGTTGAGATAGTATAGATATGAGCGAATATAGTAGCGGGGTTCCGACCAATGAAAATGGGAATACGAACAATTCCAAAATATACAGCGGTAGATTTCCATTTAATTTGTATGTGGATGGGACGGAAATACCGATGGATGCACTGATTGAGTATGAAATACTTGAAAAATTATATCAGGTAATTGATGCGCATTTTGATGCATACAAGCCAGATAGTGTTCTAGAATATCAGATTGAATTGACCGACGGGTATTCCATTGATTATACATCATCGGCGCCAATGGGTGACTTTAGATTGCCACCTTTAGAGAAGGTTATTGAAGGCAAGAAGTATACTGTGGAGTTTGGTCGTATTCGGACAAATAATGAATCCAATGCGGGATTTTCTAACTTTGCAAATAATTCGCCTGTTCGTAATCGGAAAAATAATAGGGATAAGGCAGGAGCTGAGGCGAGCCTTTCTGATTTTGCGGAGGGGTCACTTGGTCTTGCTCCTGAGTCAGTTCCTTCTCTAAAAGCAAATAATGGAAATGTACAGAGGGCTAATTATAGTAGGAATACAAGTGGGATTCCTGATGAGGAAGATGAACTTGCAATGGAAGAGGTTGTGGCTCCTGTGGCGGCACCCGTCAATGCAGCCCCCTTTAATAATGATGGCTTTACCAGAAAACCTCGTGCCCCTAAAACAGCCAGAGCTCCTGTGGCGGCACCCGTCAATGCAACCCCCTTTAATAATGATGGCTTTACCAGAAAACCTCGTGCCCCTAAAACGGCTGTGGCCCCTGTAGCTGCCCCTGTGCGCAGCCCAAAGGCTGCGAAAACAAGAAAGACTCCAGCGCATATTGCTATACAGGGTGAAGTCCGAAAGGAATTGAAGGCTCTCGCCACTCAGAAGGGGTATCCTGCAAATGTGAAGGCCCCTGTTGCGATTGTTGCTCCTCTTGCAAAACTGCGTAGCACAAACGCGGGCCTCTATAGACAAAAAATGGAGCAGTACATTAACGCCTTAATAGGCGGTGAAAAGTTAAAGAGTCTCGGTATTCCGAAGTCAAAGGATACAATGCGAAAGAAGGCTGCAAAGGCTGCTCAGGCCGCTCAGCCACAGCCTCTAGAGAATGCGATGGGTGCTCAACCCCCACCTCTAGAGAACGCCGCCCCTCGTTCAACAGGTGATCTCGTGTTTGCATTGAAGAACTCCTTTAGAGAAGTCCTTGGCCATGAAGCACCTCCTGCATTCGTTCGCAAATATGTAGCAACAATCAAGAACACTGAAAAAAGGGGGCGAATCACTCCTGAGATGTTCGTTGATGTATGTGCGGCCTTTGGACAAAAACGGACACGAAAAGTGCATCCTAAGAGGAGCGGCAGCAGAAAAAGTAGAAGTAGAAGCACACGCAGCAGAAGTCGCTAATCCTTAAAAATTGAGGTCATCGGGCGTCTATAGCCTAGGTACATTATATAGAATATATAGCTAGCGCAAAAAATGGAAGCTTACCAGAGCAAATTCTTGAACATTGTGAATCCGTCCAGTCCTTGTGGCACCATGCCAGAAAAGACCGCGATGGAGTTCAAATTTCCTTTAGACCCTTTCCAGCAACATGCCGTGGCGGCCATTAGTCGCGACGAGAATGTCCTAGTGACTGCAAAGACAGGTTCAGGAAAGACCCTTGTGGGTGAATACCAGATAGCCCACAGCCTCGCAAAAGGTCGGCGGGTCTTCTATACTACCCCTATTAAGTCCCTCTCCAATCAGAAATTCCACGACTTGAAAGGAATGTTTCCCAGTGTTGGGATTATGACAGGAGACCTGAAATACTGCCCAGACGCCGATGTGGTCATTATGACAACGGAGATTCTGCGGAACCTCCTGTTCAAACAGGACTCGGCCGCCACGCGCCAACTCGGAATCACTGCGGCCTTGAGTCTGGACCGCCTTGACGCCGTTGTCTTTGACGAATGCCACTATATCAATGACCGCGACCGCGGGGCCGTCTGGGAAGAGACAATGATTCTGCTGCCGCGTGAGGTGAACCTCGTCCTTCTCTCGGCCACGATTGACTCTCCAGAATTCTTCGCGGCCTGGCTTGGAGAACTCAAACAGAAGCCGATTCATCTGATTTCAACGCAGTATCGTATTGTCCCTCTCCAGCACGCGGTCTATAGAGGAGATGAGCTACTGACCATCATGGACAGTAAGGACAAGTTTGAATCGGGACTCTATAATGCATGGCTTCTTTGGCGCACAGGCCAGATAAAAGCTGCAAAGGAGCACAGGGCTCGTGTGGCCGAGAGGCGTCACGGGGGCTATGAAGACGGCCCCGTTGCAAGAGGCGAAACTGGCCCGAAGAGTTTCAAGTACCAAATGAATGAGATGGTGCAGCGGCTTGAGGGACAGAAGTTGTTGCCGGCCCTGTTCTTTGTCTTCAGTCGCAAGAACTGTGAGGCATATGCGGCAGCAATAGAGCAGACACTCATTGACTCTTCAGATGTGGCGTCTGTAAAACACATATTGGATTTCCATTTGCATCGTTATGGAGAGGACTTGCAGCGCATGCCGCAATATCAGGCGCTGCGCGCCCTTCTTGAAAAGGGTATCGCCTTTCACCATTCTGGTTTACTCCCTGTGCTGAAAGAGATGGTGGAGATTCTCTTTGGTCGTGGACTTGTAAAGTTGCTCTTCGCAACGGAGACCTTTGCAGTTGGAATCAATATGCCCACAAAGACTGTTATCTTTACGAGCTATAGGAAGTACGATGACGTGACAGGAGGAATGCGAATGCTGAATACGGACGAGTATATTCAGATGGCAGGGCGAGCAGGTCGGCGTGGCAAGGACGACAAAGGGCTTGTTCTCTATTTGCCTGACAGGGATGCAGAGTCTCTTGAGGATGTCAAACGGATGATGGTGGGTGCACGGGCGACGTTCCAGTCGCGGATGACGTTCCACTATGACTTTCTTTTAAAGACCCTGCAGTCTGGAAATCTTGACTGGATACGAGTAATGCGCCAATCATATTGGTTCAAACGCCACGAGCAGATTCTGGAGGGGTGCCGAAAGGAGTTGGCTGCTTTAGAGAAGGAGCGGGATGCATTGAATATACTTGAAACGGATTTAGAGGCAATGGAAAAACGGGAGGAGTTGGCCATGCGACTGAAAACGGCAGTGAATGCCGCGAGAAGAAAGGCACAGCAGGAGTGGGGTGCCTGGGAGAATCAGCATATGGGTGTGCGCTGGATTTCGCTTATAAAGGAAAAGTGGCCAAAGTGGCAGAGCCTCTCTAGAGAGATTTGGAAGTTGAAGGAGGAGATTCAGGATATGAGCGACCCTACACAGGATGTGTGGCTCACATTAAGATCACTTGCGGATATGGGATTTTTGGAGGTGCCGGCTGGGGAGCCGCCTGCTGCCACGCTGGAATTTCCATTGGTATTGACGCAGCTCGGTACGATGGCGACAGAGATAAATGAGGGGCACCCTCTTATTATGACGAAGGCGTATAAGGAGAGGGCGTTTGAAGGGCTGAGCGCAGAGGAGATTGTGGCGTGTCTGGCTGCTTTCTTGCAAGAGGGAAAGGCAGAGGACGGTGCGCCTTCTATAGAGGGACTGGCTGTTCCAGAAAAGGCGCGCAGAGCTCTTTATAAACTGGGAGACGCCGCGCGCTCTTTACAGAACAAGGAGGTACGCTATGAGGGACTTCTTGGAACAAAAGGGGGGTATTGGGAATTGACGACGACGTGGGTGGAGCCAGTGTGGCGATGGCTAGAGGGGGCTACAGCAGTAGATTTGTGTGCTGAGTATGGCATGTATGAAGGAAACTTGATACGTGTCTTACTCAAAATAGTGAACATACTAGAGGAGCTGCGTAGCGTGGCTACTCTTTCCAGTGATGTGGAGCTATTGGAGAGCTTGAAAGGAGTGGAAGTGAAGATTCTGAGGGATGTTATTGTGTGCGATTCCCTCTATTTGCGCATTTAGTAGTGGCTGCGACGACGACGGGTGCTGCGACTGCTGCGACGGCTGCGACGACGGCCGCCTCCCTTTGCAGATGTAGCAGTTGTTGCCTGTGATGTGTTCATGGGCGGAGGCGCACTTGTTGGTGTCATCTTGGCGGGGCCAGATGCAGAGCTAGACGGTCTTGGGGCTGCAGGGCCGCCAGCAGGTGCAGGAGGCTTCATTTCCCTCAATTTGCGCAGGTCAGCTTTAAAGGGGCCGAGTGCTTGTCCAAGATCATTGTGTGCCATAGCTATCTTATCGTATTCGGAACTGGGGTAATCCGGAGGACTGCTCGCCTTTTGGATGGCGCTGCTAAGATTACTCACTATAGTGCGCATCGCCTGAACCTTTGTAGTCAGTTCTTTACGCGCCTGGTTTGTAAGAAGAGAGAGTTGGTTCCTGAGCGCACTTACTCGGGATGTTTTCATTGTCCTTGTCCGGGTATTCAGACTTCCAGAAGCTATCTCGCCCTGTACGGTATTGATTTCGGCAATGATTGCCTCAGGGGTCATTGTTTTCACGTTGGTGAGGGGAGGAGCAGCGGGTCCAGAGGGAGCGGGTCCAGAAGGGCGTATGGAGCCACCAGGGCCAGATTCGGCAGTAGAACTTTTACGAACTGCAGTTGACATTTCTATATATAATTCTGATTTTTTTAAAAAAATAAAATTATATATTTTCAAGGGAGTAAATTACCTGCGGCGGCTGTAGCGGCTGTAGCGGCGCGTCTTGCGCTTACCACCCTTTTGTGTGGTAGGAGCCCGAGGCCTTGTAGCATTGGTTATAGCCTTTGCAACATTAGGCACCACAATCTTTGCAGCATTTGACACAGCGGGCTTGGCAGCATTTCTAGCACTGCGTGTCATAGATGTCACACTTGATGTAGAAGATGCATTCCTCACAGAAGCTACGGCGGGAGCAGTGACTGCATTTGCAACACTATTTGCTATCTTTTTGGCCTGTGCGTTTACAACAGACTGTGACAGAGGCGGAGGCCTTATCTGGGTAGGCATGTTTTTCCTGGTTGTATTGATTGTAGAATGCTTCATTGCGTTAATAGCAGCGTTCTTTGCGGCCTTTGTAGCGGCGTTCTTTGCGGCCTTCTTTACTTCAGCGGCCCTTGCATTGTTAGCCATCTTTTTAGCAGCGGCGTTCGCAGCCGCCTTTGCAGCCGCATTTGCAGCCGCCTTTGCAGCGTTCTGAGCGGCCTTTTGAGCAGCCGCCCTTGCAGCGGCGTTCGCAGCCGCCTTTGCATTCGCCAACTTCTTTTCTTGCATCCTCCTTGTTGCATTCGCAGCGGCCTTTGCATTCGCCAACTTCTTTTCTTGCATCCTCTTCATAGTATTCGCAGAGCTAGCGGTTGTCATTTGTGAGTTGTTCGTAGAAGGCTGCACCGTGGAAAGCGACGTGGATGAACGAATAGGGGCAGACATTTACCTTTTATACTATAGCTGAAGAAAAATACGCGACCGGAAATATTAAAACCGGAGTGGGAGGTCCATTACCTGCGACGGCTATAGCAGCGCGTCTTGCGCTTACCGCCCCTTGGTGTGGTGGCGGCCTTTATAGAATTTATATATATCTTACTATAAAACAAACTAAAGAAATACCGGAAATACAAAAATAAGAATGAAGACCGATAGCCTGCAGACAATCGTCCGAAAATGCCTCACATACAGAATACTGGACCCCTATCTCGCAATGGCAGATACCAATCTATCGCAGACCTTTTTAACGCAAACTGAAAAGAGCGTGGGATTCTATATATTGCTCGTCCAAATATTCTGTATAACCCACTATGATAAACTCCATACAAACCTTCTGTATCTATTAGAAAAGGGGCTCATACGCAACATTTTGGAACTCAATATCACAAAAGACGGAGCCTATTTCCTCGTATACCCCTTTTCCTTTGAACTCTCCATGAGAGAAGTGGAATCCTATAAATCGCAAATCTTCAGAGAGGTAGAAAAATGGACCCAGGACCACCACAACTCCCCAGTGCACCACCAAGTCTATGAGGAATTCTTCCAGCTGTTTAAAAAGACAGTGGCCGAGCACCACAAAGAGTACTATGTGGCGATGCGAGAACGATGCGCGCTCTTTAAAGAAGAGCTCATGCAACAAGTATTTCATCCCAGGCGGGTCCAGCATCTTCTAGAAACATATGACTACATGGACCTATAAGGTCTGGGCCTAGACCCAATCCGAATTCAGGCAGAATCCACCCGGAAAACAATTCTCCTTTTCCAATTCCTCTCTGATGGATTGCAGAAGTAGAATACGCGCACGACTGTTCCAGAAGCGCACTCCTTCGTATCTACCTTTATGGCCCTGTCCCACTCCTGAATCCACACGAACCCGTCTTTCACAACTGTCCCTTTCAAGAAGGGAGCAGTCTTAGGCGCCAAGAGAAGACGGAGAAACACCAGTTCTCTCTCATACGATTTTGCCCTCTTGGATAGCCGCTGTAAAGCGGCGATATGGGTCCGTTCAACAACCGCTGCCGCGTATCCCCTTTCCAGAATGCCCATAAGACAAAGCTGATTCAGACAATCCGCCCAACGGCGAATTGGCGAAGAGGCATGGCAATACAGCTCCGTTCCAATTCCCCAATGGCGCACTTCGTCCTCACTGGAAAGACAATACTCTCCAGAGGCCATCGCCATCTTTTCAGCGGGCAGACCTATCTCTTTACAGAGCTGCAGGAGCTCCTCCTTTGGAGCCGCATGGCGCCTCAAGACTCCTTTTCCATGCCGCCTCAAGAGTTTCGCCGCCTCTTTGTTGTAAAAGAGCATCAGATGCTCAATCCATTTGTGAGAGTCGGAACTTCCAGAGATTTCCGTGAGTACAGAGGCCCATGGGGCGTTCTGAGCGGACTCATATGTATAGGATTCTGTCACGCATATGGTACGTGAGGACCACCACGGCTCCCCAAGCAGTCCCGAACCTCTTTTCCATTTGAAACTGCATGTGAGAACTCTGCGCACCTCTCCAGGAAGGAGTGAAAACGCATTTTCAGAGAGCTCTAAAGGGAACATGGGGTTCACGACCTTTCCATCACAATAGAGGGTCTCCCCAATGGCCGCCGCGGTTTCCTTCAGCCACGGATTCTCTTGTAACCAAGAGGCGACATCTGCAATATGAATGTGTATAATGTAGTCTTCGCCCCCCTCAACCTCTATAGTAATCGCGTCATCAATATCTTTGCAGCCAGGAGGGTCTATGTGAAATGCCTTCAAGGGGGCCTCGGTGGCGGCTCCCCCTGGAATGACAACGCTTCCCTGGCAGGCCCCCCGTTTCCACTTTACAGGACTATAATGAGCAAGAAGAGCAGCCTCTTCAGCCGCAATATCTCCTGCCACTCCGAAAGTCTGAATCAGATTTCCGCGAGGACACGTGGACTCTTGTGACCATGAATCAAATTCAATGCGCACAAGAATATTGTGAAACAGTTCCCTTTTAGAACATCCTACAAAGAAGGGGGGATATGCCGCGTCAAAGGGCGTGAATCTATAGAGGAGGCTGCCACGAGATGTCATTCCATATCTGGCTTTTGAAGTGAGCTCAAGAGTACCGACGAGAAATCGGCCAGTCGGCGCCCGAGAAAGAATACGGGCCACTTTTCTCCCATCCCACTCTACAGTGTCACCGTGAAATGCAGCGGATGCATTCACTGCGGATTCAAAATGAATCTCCTCACCCTCTTCAGGTAGAATCGTGAAGACTCTGTAGTCGCGTGTCTCTAATATGCCTCTTTTTAGCATTTTGATATGGGGGCGCAGCTTTTTGGTAAAAAACTGCAGGGCCAAATCACTCTTTCAAATTTATTGTTGCGCCGCCAAGGCTCTAACGCATGCTAGGAAGCCT
>Ga0068872_10003863_pt1 | contig 11383 bp, 9 predicted proteins | sample NOAtaG_7_FD_66441 | JGI IMG/M metagenome (GOLD analysis project Ga0068872, IMG submission 66441) | Freshwater lake microbial communities from Lake Erie, under a cyanobacterial bloom - NOAA_Erie_Diel1S_2200h metaG | ecosystem: Environmental > Aquatic > Freshwater > Lake | place: USA: Ohio, Lake...
CAAAAGATTGAAAAAACATCATCGCTTACTCCCTGAATTGAAAGAAGGCAACGAGTCCGATCCAAACAACCTGGGCGTGAATGTCACTGAACGTCCTTTGGCCAAGTGCATCCTGCTGGAAGACTCAAGCAAGTGATGACTGATGGACGTAGCGACCCCCAGATTCTAACCCGCATGACCAGGGGTCTCCAAAAGTTCTTCGCAAACTTTTCTTGAAGAGTAGCGCTGGGATGGTACAGAAATGGACGACGATCGAACTCGATTGAATCGATTGGAGACCTCTCCGAGCGAAGCACCCCATCCACTCGCAACAGTTCGATGATGCATTCCGTCAAGGATTTCGCTGGTCCCCACGTGAACGAAGACATCACCCAACGAAGTCATCGCCGTCGCCAACGAGGGCTAGCTACCTTGCACTGTGGCATCGCTAACACTGGATTCCAAAAAGCGGTCATTCGCCGGTTGATCCTTACTTCGATCTTCGCTGCAACGAGATGACGACGACTCGTGTCGCAACCTGTCGCATCATGTCGCTTTTCCTTTCGAAAATCTGTTTTTTTAATTCCAAAACCATCAAAAAAACGATGCTGCTGGGTCGGATCGCGCTTATCTCCTTTCCGGGAGACGAGACATGCGCGATCAAGAGATACCTTCAACCGCCAACCGTTCCGATCCGACGACGATTCGGGAGATCCATCGCAAGATCGAGGGCGAGGTCTCGCGTCATTTGAACGCGGCGGGCCGTGCCCAGAGGAAGATCGTGGCCTCGATGGGCGCGACGGTAGTCGCTGCGGCGGAATGCGGAAGGGCACTACTCGACCTCCAGGCCATTGCCCCCACGGGGCAGTCGACGGCCCTGATCACCGAAGGCTTCTGCACACCCAACGGCGTCAGCCTGAAGACGGCCCAGCGCTATATGGCGATCGCGAGGCAATCGGAGGTGATTTGCCGGCAGCTGCGAGAAGAGAATGAGGAATGGGATCAGCGATCCGACCAAGAAATTCTCTCCGTACTGTCGATCAATCAGGCGCTTGATTTGATTCAGAAGCTGCGGACGGGATCGCAGACGCACCTGGGTTTGACCTCAGCTCCACCGGCCGCCGGGCGACCATCGCCGGCGGACCAGTGGATGATCACTCCCGAGTATGCGTCGGTGATCCGGCAGTTCTGCGGCCGATTCCAGAGCGATTTGACTACTGCTCCCGACGCCAACCCCCTGGAGGCCCTCCGGACGATCGATATCGATGCGATCGATTCGACGATGGAGTTTTCGCCAGGGGTCCATTGGTCGATGCCCGGTACTGACAAGGGGCGCGTCGATCGAATCTGCCAGCTTGCGGCATCAACCCACCGGCAGTCGACAGATCGCGAGTTCCTTCTGTTGGTTCCCATCTTGTCGGCTGCCGGGAGTCCATGCGTGGCTCAGTACCCGCGCGCCTTCAACCCCAGTCCGGTCCAACTGATGAACCTAGCCACCGGCAAGGTGAAGGCGATGTCGGCACCTCACATGCTGCTCTTCGTCAGTTCTTCGGACCGCTTCCGTCACTTCGCCCAATCGTTTTCCACTTCCCACCATGTGTACCTTCCCTTCCAGTCCTAGGAGATTCCTGCCATGCCAGCTTCACCCAAAAAGCCCCCCTCCATCCAGAGAAACGATTATGGATGCGGAGGTGTTGGGCAGTCGATGGTTCCGTTGTTCGTGATGCACTCCAGTGAGCGGACAACGATAACTCGCATGGATGTCAGTCGGGAGAATCAGAGAACCTCGGAGCTATTCTCGAGGATTCCCAACGCTGAGACCCTCACCGTCGGCAACTCGGACACCAGCCTCACGCTACTAGCATCCAATCTGGGACCCAACCATCCCATTTACCAGCAGATTGGGATTGCCGCTGGTGAAGATGGTCTGGCCCAGGCGCGTCAATGCGGCCACATCGCTACCAAGCGATTGGTTGGTACGCAGCATTACAAAGACGTATGCAAACGACACGAATTCCGCAAACTTATCGCATCCAATGGTGTAGCCCCTATCTCGCATGAAACTTTTTACATGGGGGCCGCTGGAGGAACCAGTAGCTCTGGGGCACTCGTCCTGGCGCTGGATCAGATTGAGCGATGCCTCGCCACCAGCTCAACGGTCCACGTTTTGTTTAACTGCGTTGACTCTCAAGCCTACATCGGCCTGGGTGAGAACATCCACCGGAATGCAAGTGCCTTCCTCGAGGAAGGCATCCACATTTTGCGGCAAATTCGTAACAAGTATCCACCCGACAAGGTGGTCATTGATATCAACATGGTCGCGCTTCGGGCCACCTTGGACAAAGATCAAGCCCACGATCGATTGGTTCAAACGTCCTTCGAAGCCCTGGCATGCCCGGACTACCAGGACCGATATCGACGCAGCAATGCCAACGAGGTTCTCTTGGGTCCGCTGGGCAATCTCAACTACATCACGGTCGACCAGTGGTACCCGATCACTCGGAAGGAAGTGGTCGAAGTAACTTCGGCTCTTTACTACCAAGATTTGTATACCTCGATGAAGAGGTTGGGAGTGCCGGCTGTCCGCGTTCGCTCGTTGGAAATCAGTTGGAAAAACATCCCATTACCGCGCCCATCCACTGATGATTTGCTGCAAGTCTTCGAGTTCTATACGGATCAAGAAATCCTGCATGAACTCGAAGCTCCGGCAGCAGTCTATCGTCCCGGCTTGCATGCACGGACGCTGGAAGGCGAAGAGGTCGACCTCGAGCGCCTTCAGGAGGTTTTCTCCGAGGTGCCAACCTCCCACAAGGTCGCGATCAACCGCATCCTGCTTGCCATGTCGATCAAATCGGCGCTGAGCAAGGAGTTGCGAACGACGAAGTGGCGCATCGAGCGTATCGGGAAGAAGCTCAAGCGGTCCCGCCGCGCTGTCGAACGGCGGCTGGCTTGGTTGCGAAACCACGGCGAGTTCCTTCTGGCCGGAAATCCGTTGGTCTCGACGACGGAGAAACTCCTCGAAGACCACCGCAATAACAGCGACAAGCTCCATTCCCTCAAGGCTTTGCTGGACTACATTCCCCGTCATATTCGGCTGTGCGATTCCGAAATCCGAGTACTCAGCAGTCGCCTGCAGATGCTGCTGGAGTGCCTGGACCGCTACCGCGCTAAAAGCGAGGCTGAAGATCCGACCCCACGTTTCCTGGTTAAGGACCTCGAGGTGGTCTTTCCTGAAGTTTTGGCGATTCTCGAGTTCGAAGACCACAACCAGGAGCTGGTTCTTGGGTCGTTCGTCAAGGAAGTGACGCTGGAAGGGCTGCGATGCCTCAGCGGGGCCAAGAGCAACAACATTGAAGACATCGTCGATCTCTTTGCCAGCGCCGCGCCTTTCCCAGGTCCAGGTGTGGGCGGCGTTCGGGCTGTTGGCGCCGCCGCCTCTTGGGTTTTCCCGCAGCTCGATGCTCGCCTGAAGTCCTCCCTGCTGAAGCAATTCGAGGTCCGGTTACCCGGTTCAACGATCCTCTTCAACGACAAGGTGCGTATGGGGCTGGAGGTGACGAAGATCCTCGACTACCGGCCGCTGACCATCGAAAACGCTTTCCCGGGCGTGCTTCGAGCAGGCCTTGAAGAGAGCCACGAGAGCCCCCGAAATGTGCTGTTCCATTCCCCCGAGGCGATCGCTCGTCGGGCTGCCGCCATGGGGAATCTCACCGCAGCAACTCCTGCTGGCGAAGGCTCCGCACCCTCACCGCAGACTGCAAGTCCCCGGCAGGCGGAAGACCAGACCGCTGCCGTCGCTTCCATCGACCGTCTGCCACCTACCCGCACCAACGATCAAGCGGCTGTCGGTGCTCCGACCGACCACCACGATCCGGTCGCTTCGACCAATCCAGCGAAGGCCGAGAAAGGAGCTGAACCCAAAACGATCTAGGTACCCCAACCGCTGGGCCGACTCCGCTGGGCCGACTCCGCTGAGCGGCCCTTCATGGGGTCGATTACCAAGCCCACCGATTCGTCAGTTCAGGTTTGTTCAAGTCTCCGTCGCCATCCTCTAGTGCTCCGCGTTTTGCTCAACCCATCCAGATCGATTGGAACCCATCTCCCAAAAGGAAACTGATGCAATGACCAGGTATTCATCGTTGATTCGCAACCGCGATGCGCTGCGAACTGAACCGGAAGCCCCTGATACGGGATCCTTCCATGCGCCAGGAGGCTTCTGGATGTATTTCTGTCTGCCACCGCTCTGGGGCTATCTGATGCTGATGACGCTCGCCATCCAAGAGGCCAACTCCGCCTTGGAGGTACCGCACCGGACCGCGAGGCTCCATCCGATGTTCCAGTGGGCGCTCTACCCTACCGGGATCCCGAAGCTAATCGCCGCCATCAACGCCGCCAACCGAGATCGTCAAGATTGGTTGGATGTCACCAAGCAACAGCTCGAGCGATTTTACGATCGATCGATGAAGCATTCGTTCCATATCTTCCATAACCCTTCCATGGCGCGTGAACCGCTTGAGGAGGCAATCAACACGGCTGGGCTGCTTGGAAAGCCGCCGTCGATCCCTAGCGCGCTGCTGGAAAGCATCCCCTCGGCGGCCAGCCTTCCCAAAGGTTCGACGCTTTCCATTCTGCGGTCGGATATCGGCGCTGGGACGCTGATCGATTTCCAGGTCAAGCCGCCAGCCGGGCAGTCGATTCCTCCCATCTCGGCAGTCGACATCGTGCTGGAGGGCCCAAACGGTCCGATTCCCCACTTTGCGGTCGAACGCACGCAGACCAATATCGGAAGCGCTGCGATCGTGGTTCTCCTGGATTGCTCCGGTTCGATGAACGGACTTCGGTTCGATCAAACCAGAGCGGCGCTCGAGTCGTTCAGCCGCCAGGCCGGTCCTCAGACTCAGCTGCAATTGATCGCCTTCGAGTCGACTGTTCGTGCGCTGACTCCGCTGACGACCGATAGGAACCTCTTCGTTGAAGCGCTCCCCAGTCGCAGCACCAATGGAGGGACCGAACTGGCCCAAGGCCTGGAGGTTTCGCTCAGGAGCCTGGAGACGTCCAGGCTCCCGGTCAAAGCGGTTGTCGTTTGCAGCGATGGAGAGGATGACAAGCTCGCTGCCGCCCTGCCGTCGTTGATCGGAAGAGCGACCGGGTCGAGGACCAAAATCCATGTTCTGGCGATCGACGACCCAGGTCTCGATCAAACCAATCTCAAGACGCTGGCGGAACAGACCGGGGGGATCTGGACTCTCGCGGCGCAGCCTCAGGCGATCGCCTCGCAGCTGGATCAGATCCTGGCCACTTTCACCGAAAGCTCCTATCGACTGACTGCATTGAACTTTCAGAAATCGACTCAGCTCCGGCTTCAAGTCGGCAATCTAAAGGCTGCCATTGGCGATACGACTTCGGTCCGCTGAAACTCCGATCGAAGCGACATGCATGTCGCTTCTGATCTGTCTGAAATCCCCTCCCAGTACCTAGAGCCTAACTGTCTACGAAAAACTCTCACACCGTTGCATTCTCGCGAATGCGTTGGACAGCCAGACAGCCCCTTTCGACGCTGAAAAACAACTGTTTTCGGCGTCTACAACCTGCAGGCAGCCCCCCGATGAGTAACCGATCCACCTCCATCAGCTTTCGACTCGATGAGTCGACCACGGCAGTCCTGGATGACTACTGCAAGCGATCGGGGCTCAGCCGGGGAGCGGCCTGCCGATCGCTGGTTATCAACTCCCTGGCCGGTGGCGACCCGGTGGCCACGACGATGCTGGTGGAAGAGTGCCTTCAGCAGCTTGCCCGTCAGCAGGCGTTGCTTCAATCGCAGCGGCGCAGCTTGCCCTATCTGCTCTATGCCATCCTCACGGAAATCGGTCGCCAGGATGCGGCGACGGCAGCCGAAGTGGTTCGATCCACCTTCGCAAAGATCCCCAATCAGGAGCCGTCATGACCGGGACGATCTGCAAGCTGCGGCCTGGGAATCGCGGCGAGTACTACACCCTGGGAAACAACTACTACCTCAAGCCGGGTGAGGATGCCGGCCTATGGGTGGGACGGGGTGCTGCGCGACTGAAACTAGCCGGTGCCATCGATTCGAAATCCTTTGGGCGGCTGCTGGATGGCTGTAATCCGAGGACTGGAAAACCGTTGCTGGGTCGCCGGTATGCCAAGCGGGTTCCGGCGGTGGACATTCACTTCGCAGGGTGGAAAGCGCTTTCCGTGGTGTGGGCCTGCAGCCCCGAACCAGACCAGGATCGCATCAAGGGATTCAATCTGGAATCGGTCCAATTCTGCCTTCGGTTCATCGAGCGATTCCTTCCCCTGGTGCGCACGGGCGCCGGTGGAGCGGTGCGTCAGAAGGGAGAACTGACGGCCGGCCTTTTTGTCCATTACACCAGCCGCAATCAGGGTGACCCACAGCTGCATGTCCATGCGGTGATTCCGAATCTCTCCTGGGATGGGCGATCGAAGTTCCGCCATCTCAACACGATCGAGCTTTACTCATGGACGAGAACACTGGGCCCCATGTTCCGGATGCATCTGGCGCACCTTTTGAAGACACAAATGCATCTGCAGCTGGATGCTCCTGCCGGTGGGAGTTCGACTAATGGTTTGACGATCCGTGGAGTTCCCGACAAACTCTGCCGGATCTGGTCGAGTCGCCGACGCGAGATCGAGGACCTCGTATCCGAACAGCAGAAAGCTGGAATGCAGGCGACTGCAAAAACTCGATCCTGGGCGAACCAGAAGACTAGGCAGTCGAAGGATCGACTGCCTGGCCTCCAGCAGCTGCAGGAGAAATGGTTGCGAGTGGCTGACCAATTGGGGTTCGACATTCGGCAGCTCCCGACCGCTCGACCGGTTCTCCATCGCCGTCGCTTCGAAAAGCTCTTCCGCAGGGCGCTTCGGGATGCCATCCGGGGTGCTCATGAGGACCAGGCGCATTTTCCGGTGCGACTGATCCTGCAAAAGGTCTTCGAGAGGATGGAACACACGGGGTTCCACCCGCGAATGGTGGTGGAACGAATCGATCAGGCGCTCTCGCAGCAGCGAGACTTGGTCCATCTGCAGGGGGAAGGTTTCAACCGGATTCTGACCACTCGGAAGATGTGGCAGATGGAAGAGAAGCTGCTGGCCGACTGCGACGTTCTGCGCCAGCGGACTGGTGCCAGGGTCCAGAGTTCGAAGCTCGATCGTATTCTGGCGGATCACTCCCACTTGAGTGGTGAGCAGGTTGAGGCGCTCAAGCACCTGACTCAGCAGAAAGGGGCGTTGCGACTGCTGCAGGGCGTGGCCGGGGCAGGGAAGAGCCGGACTCTGGATGCGGTGCGTGATGCGTTCGAGCGATCGGGGTACCGGGTTCTGGGCGGTGCCATTTCGGGAATTGCCAAGCAGAACTTGGCCGAGCAGGCGGGGATCGAGTCGCGAACGATCGCCAGTTACCTCTACCACATGGACAGGTCGGTGGGACGAAAGATCTGTGACCGGCTGATCCATGATTTGAAGCAGTTGGTGCGTGCGGCACGGGATCTGCCGACGACCCAGCACCAGCCCTTGAAGCTGACCAGGAAGACGGTGCTGATTCTGGATGAGGCTGGGATGAATGACTCCCACAGTTTTGGGGCGTTAGTTCGTCTGGTAAGGAAGGCGGGGGCGACTTTAATCCTGGTCGGCGATTCCAAGCAGTTGCAGCCGATCGGTCCGGGGGGAGTCTTTCCGTATCTGTTGGCTAAATACACCCATGCGTCGCTAAAAACCAACCGGCGGCAGCAGTCGTTGGAAGACCGGGAAGCGGTGGAGCGACTGCGCGAGGGGGAAAGCCGCAAGGCGATCGAGAGTTATCGCAGCCGAAACTTGCTGACGCTGAAGGCCGATCATTTGGCGTCGGCCAAAGCGCTGATTGCCGCGTGGGTGGAAGCGGGTGGAGTCGAGATCCCCAAGGACCATGCGATCCTGGTTCAAACCAGGAAGGAGGCTCGCATCCTGAATCTTTCCGCTCAGGAGGAGAGGAAGAGGGCAGGGGAGCTGAATGCAGCCAAATCGGTAGTGCTCCATGAGACCTGCTTCTATGAACGCGATCGGATCATGTTCCACAAGCGGTTGCCGATGCTCCATATCGAGAATGGCCACCAAGGGGAAATCGTTCGGATTTGCCCGCTCAAGAGGTCCATCACCGTCAGGCTGGATCAACCCAAGCCGGGGACTTCTCCGGTGGTCCACATTCCTTACCGGATGTTCGAGGCGGCGGAAACGTCACTGGGATACGCCGCAACGACTCACAAGTTTCAAGGAGCGACCACAGAGTATGCGTACGTGCTGATGGGTGGTACGGCGGTCGATCGCAATATGGCCTACACGCAGCTGACTCGTGCCCGAGAGAAGACTCGGATCTTCGTCAGTGAACCAGCGGCCGGTGACAACCTGGAAGACCTGGTGCGGTCGACCAGTCGGGAACGAGCCAAGAGGTTGGCTCATGACCTTCGTCAACAGAGCCAGTGAAGCAACTTCCTAGGGGAGCAATCGACCATGGAACGCATGATGGAGATCCTCAAGTGGATTGGTCGCCTGGGACAGGCGTGGATCCGATTTTGGGCCCTAACCTTCTGCATGATCATCTTGCTGCCGCTGATGTATGTGGGGGTGCTGCTGATGATCTACGTCCCGTTCTACTTCCTGGGGATGCTGCAGGAGGCGAGTACCGGGGAATTCTGGTTCCTGCTGTTTGCGGCGGCGGTAGCGCTAGTCCTGGTGTTGGTGGAACTGTTTGGCCCTGGGTTTTCGTTCGTGCGAGGACGGAAGATTCGCAGCGAGAAGGATGCGGTCAAGGAGTCTGCGAAGAACGATCGGCCTGCCTCGATGATCCGAAGGAGACGATGACGATGCGAGAATTCTTTAGAAGACTCACCAATGGCTTTGTGACTCCCGGCGAGGACCGCAACCAGCGCCCGATTCGGTGGGGCAATCTTCTGCTCCCCGCTTCCGAGGCGCAAAACCATTTCTTGGTTGTCGGGACGACCGGGTCGGGGAAGACGACGGTGGTGCGTTTGATGCTGCAGAGTCTGTTTGGTGACTTTGAGGAGCGAGCCTGCCGGGCGGTGGTCTTCGATGCGAAGGAGGATATGTTTCCGATCTTGGCCGGGATTGTCGATCCGAAGTTTATTACAACGCTCAATCCCTTCGATGTCCGAGGAGCGGCCTGGGATCTGGCTGTGGACCTCGATGAACCGAGGGTGATTCATGAATTCGTCTCGACGATCATCCCGGAGTCCAGCGATGCCAATCGCTACTTCACCGATGCTGCAAGGCATCTGATGTATGGGGTGATGCTGAATTACTTCATCCGAAAGCTTTCCTACACTCTGGGGGATGTTTTTCGACCATTGAAGTCGATCCGGCAGCTGAAGCACCTGTTGCGGCAGGAACCAGCGACCGAGTCGCTAGTGGACCTCTATCTGCGGGAGAAGCGGCTGGCGCTCAACGTGCTTTCGTCGATCGCTACCAAAATCCAGCCCTTTGAACCGATTGCTGCCTGCTGGGAGCATGCCGAGCAGAGGATTTCGCTGAAGCACTGGCTGGATGATCAGCGGATTTTGATTCTGGGCAATTCGGAGATCAGTCGGCATTCGATCGACGCGATCAATCGTTGCATTTTCAAGCGAATCACCGGGCTGACGCTGCATCTGCCGGACAGTCCGGATCGGCGGATCTGGTTTGTTCTGGATGAATTGACCGATGCCGGAAAGCTGGATGGACTGATTCCGCTTGCCAAAAAGGGGCGTTCGAAGGGGGCCAGTCTGCTACTGGCCTTTCAGACCATCTCGGGGCTTCGCTGTGATCGGCTCTATGGAACCCATGGCACCGATGAATTGCTGGGGCAAATCGGGAACCGCTTCGTAGGTCGGCTGGAGTGCGTGGCGACGGCTGAGTACTTCAGTCAGCTGATCGGGGACCAGGAACGCTGGGAGGTGAGCAAAAGCTACACGTCGGCCAAAGAGGACTCGTCGAGCACCAGCTACTCCAAGCAGATTCGGCGGACGGTCCTGCCCAGTGAACTGATGGACCTGCCGATCTGTTCTGTTGCCAATGGTCTGCACGGAATCGGTATCTCGAGGACGGCTGGTGTCTATCATTCCCATATCCACGGTCATGAACTCTTCCATCGCGACCTCCTGCCTTTGAATGGGTCGGTTCCCGGCGAAATCCCACGGGCTGCCGATACCCAAATCCTTCTCCCTTGGAATGCCGAGCAGTGCGCGCGGTTCGGCGTTCCGCTTGCATCCTCGCGCCGCAAAACCCCGCCTGAAATTGCTGCTGTCCCTCCCCCATCTCCCGATCTTTTGAGAGGAATGTTCGATGACCCTTGATCCCATTCCCCCGAACCGGATGGGCCCGCCGCGGCTGGCTCATCCTGTCGAGAGCCTCCGGACTCCGGAGCCTCCCATGCTGACCATCAACGAGGTGGCACACATGCTCCAAGTGTCCACTCGGACGGTGCAGCGCATGGTCAAAAAAAACCAATTTCCGAAGCCGAAAAAGGTTTCCGGGAGCTGCCGATGGCGTGCGGCAGTTGTCCACGCTTGGATCGCTACCGATCCTTCAGGCTCGACCTCCGATCCCTCACCCTCCAGCCCTAAGCTCCCCTCGGATGAAAGGAAGAATCTGCCATGATCTCAAAAAACGACCGCTTCCCTGATCCAAGCAAGCTGCTGCTTTCGTCCAGAGAGGCAGCCAAGGTCCTTTCGATCAGCGAACGAAGTCTCTGGACGCTGACCAAGAATGGGGAGATCCCATTCGTCAAGATCGGGGCGTGCAAACGGTACACGCTCAGCGATCTGATGGAGTTTGTTGATCGCAATAAGCGGATCCACGAACCGCTGGGTGGTTCTGACCAACAGATTTCTTTGTAGAAGGAGGCTTTGTCGTGGCAGGGCTGGTAAAGCGTCCCAATTCGAATTTCTGGATTCAGTTTGTGGCGAACGATTCCTCGCGAAAGACGCTGCGGCTTGGTATCTGCACCAAACGGGTGGCCGAGCAGCATCAGAGGGCGGTGGAGAAGATCCTCGCCAATCAGGCTGCTGGGTTGGCGATGGAGCAGGAGTTGGCAAAGTTCATCGGGGGTCTTTCCGACACTTTGAAGGATAGGTATCGCCGGCTTGGGCTACTGCCTGGCGGCTATACCAAGCCGGTGGAGAGGCTGGGTGGGTATCTGAAGTCCTATTTGGACCCTCGTCGGCCCGAAGTGAAGGAGGGGACTTGGATCTTCTACCAACACACCTGGAATCGGCTGATCGAGTTCTTTGGAGAGAATCGGTTGCTGTCGTCGATCACGGCGGCCGATGCTAGGTCGTTTCGCACTTGGATGGAGACATCCAACAAGCGGGACAAGCCAAAGGATGGCTCGCCTCCCAAG
>Ga0068872_10003869_pt1 | contig 11376 bp, 8 predicted proteins | sample NOAtaG_7_FD_66441 | JGI IMG/M metagenome (GOLD analysis project Ga0068872, IMG submission 66441) | Freshwater lake microbial communities from Lake Erie, under a cyanobacterial bloom - NOAA_Erie_Diel1S_2200h metaG | ecosystem: Environmental > Aquatic > Freshwater > Lake | place: USA: Ohio, Lake...
CCGGACGGCCTTCCCGATCGGAAGCACCACGCGGAAGGTGGACCCACTTCCGTCGCTCGGGCTCTCGGCGCTCACCTGTCCGCCGTGGGCTTCGACGAGGTGGCGCACGATGGAAAGCCCGAGGCCGAGGCCGCCGTACATTCTCGTGACCGTGCTGTCCGCCTGCACGAACCTGGAGAAGATGTGCGGCAGGACCTCGGGGCGGATGCCAATGCCCGTGTCGGTGACCGTGAGCTCCGCCCGTTCCCCTTCGATCCGCTTCAGCTGCACCGCGACGCGGCCGCCGCGTGGGGTGAACTTGATGGCGTTGGTCAGCAGGTTGTTCACGACCTGCAGCAGGCGCGGCGCATCGCCGTAGACGGAGCCGACCCCGTCATCGATGGTGAGGTCGAGCTGCAAGCCCTTGGCGCCGGCCGATGGCCGTACGGCGTCCGCCGCGTCGTGGACGACCGCGGCGAGGTCGACCGCTCCGAGCTCGAGAAGGAGCTTGCCCGACACGATGCGCGAGATGTCGAGCAGGTCGTCGATGAGCTTGGACTGTGCGTGGACGGACCGTTCGATGGACGCGGTGGCGCGCTCGATGCGCCGGTCCTCGCCGGCCACCCTCCGGAGAAGCTGCGCCGACATGAGGATCGAGGAGAGCGGCGTGCGCAGCTCGTGCGAGAGCGTGGCGAGGAAGAGGTCTTTGGCGCGGTTGGCGCGGTCCGCCTCGAGCCTGGCCTCCTTCTCGGCGGAGAGAAGCAGGGTCCGCTCTGCCTCGAGCGCCCGCAGTTCGGTGACGTTGTCGATGGCGAGCAGCACCATCTTGGCGCCTCCACCCCAGCGAAGGGAACGGCCGGTCAGCGAAAGGACCTGCCGAGCGGAGTGTGGCGTCTGCCTCGTGACCTCGAGCGCGGAGAAGGGGGTGTCCCGGGCGAGGGTGTCCTCGAGCGCGCGATGGACCGCGGGCTCCTCGAACAAGCCCTCGCCGAACTCGGCGAGGCTCTTGTCCGTGTCGGCCCGGGCGGCCAGCGGGAACATCGCGTAGAAGGCCTCGTTGGCCGAGACCACACGCAGGTCGTCGTCGAGTACCACCAAGGCCGTGGTCACGGTCTCGACGATGCTCCGAACGTAGTCGCGTGCGACCTCGGCCTTCTGGACGGCGCTTCTCAGGACGTTCACATCGACGAACGAAAGAACCGCCCCATCGAGGCGGTTGTCGGTCGTGCGGTAAGGCCGGATCTGCATGCGGAACCAGCGCCCTTCCTGGTCCCGAACCTCCCACTCCTTGGGCGCCAAGCTCTCGATGACGTCGCGGATCTTGAGCGGGAGATCATCCACCTGCACCTTGAGCTTGAGGTCGTCGATGGGCCTGCCGACGTCCTCCGGGATGAACCCCGCGATGCCTCTCACCGCGGGCGTGAAGCGCCGCACGCGCAGCCCGAGATCCACGATGATGACGGGCATCTCGACGCTGGCGAGGATGTTGAGGAGGTCGCTGGCGACCTCGTCGAGCTCGTGGTTGCGGCTGCGGAGCTGATCGTTGACCGTGCCCAGCTCCTCGTTGGTGGACTGCAGCTCCTCCTTGGCACTCTGGAGCTCCTCGTTCGTGCTCTGCAGTTCTTCGTTGGCGGCGACCAGTTCGTCGTTGGCGGTCGCGAGCTCGTCGTTGCTCGACTGCTGCTCCGAGAGGAGCGACTGCAGGTAGTCCTTGGTCGCGAAGAGCTCGGACTTCAGCCGCTCGGCCTCCGCCGCCACGTGCTCGCTGGGCGGCTGCTCCTCTCCCACACGCGGGACGCGGGGCTCGCCCGCAGACTCGCGGGTCAAGGGCTCTTCGAACAGGACGAGGTAGTGACGTTCCGAGGAGGCGGGAGCCGCCGCGAGGGGGACGACCTCGAGGTTCACGATGCGGACCTCGCTGCCCACCCTGACACGGAGCCCCTCCTTTCTCACCGTCGAGGCATCCGACCGTACGCGCTCCATCGCCTCGTGCAGGTGAGCCGCCAGTCCCTCGCGCGCCATCCTCAGCACGTTCGCCTGGGGCTGGCCGGGCGCCGGCTCGAGGTAGTCACCGGTTCGCCCGCGAAACTGAACGATGTCCAGCCGCTCGTTCACGATGACGCCCGGCGGCGCGTAGCGCGAGAGGAGGAGGTGATCGGCCTGCCGCTGCGCTTCGCGCGCGGGCTGCTGCCGCACTGCGGGCCTCGTCTCGGTCAGGATCGCCTCGGCCTCGCGACCGGCCGGACCTGGATGCACCAGCCGCGTGCTCTCCCCCAGCTTGACGAAGATCCGGTTCTCCTTGTCGACGGGTCCGAACAGATCTCGGAAGCCCGTGATCGTCTCGCTCTTGCCGAGGAACAGGTGCCCCTGCTTGGCCAGGCAATAGTGAAGCATCGGGATCACGCGCCGTTGCAGCTTGGCGTCGAAGTAGATGAGGACGTTGCGGCAGCTGATGAGGTCGAGCTTGGCGAAGGGCGGATCGTGGATGACATCGTGCTTCACGAAGACCACCAGGTCGCGGACCTGCTTGCCGACCCGGTAGCCTCCCTCGACCCGCTCGAAGAAGCGCGACAGACGCTCGGGCGAGACCTCCGCAAGCGACGCGTCGGTGTAGAAGCCGCGACGCGCGGTGTCGATGGCCCGCTCGCTCAGGTCGGTGCCGAATACCTTGATGGAGAGGTTCCTCTCCCGGCCGGCGAGGGCCTCGAGCAGGCAGATGACGACTCCGTACGCCTCCTCGCCCGTCGAGCAGCCTGGCACCCAGATCCGGATCGCCTCGTCGTCCTTCTTGCTCTGCGCCAGCTCCCCGAAGACCTGCCCCTGCAGCGCAGCGAACGCCTCCGGGTCGCGGAAGAACGAGGTGACGTGGATCAGCATGTCCTGCGCGAGCGCCCGCGACTCGCCAGGATCGTCGCGCAAGACCCGGGCGTAGTCCCCGAGCGCGCCCGTATGCCGGAGCGCCATGCGCCGACCGATACGCCGCATGACCGTGGTGCGCTTGTAGCCAGTGAAGTCGAACCCGGCGTGGTCGCGGACGAGCCTGAGGATCTTCTGGATCCCCCGGTCCACACCGCTATCCGGCGGCTCTTCCTCCTTCTCGGCGGGGCGCGGGGCCACGACGTAGGGATGGCGGATGAGCCGGACGAGCTCGTTGGCGATCCCCTCGGGGGGGCCGCGGAAGTCCACCACCCCCGCGGCGATGGCCCGCTCGGGCATGCTGCGAAACTGCGCCGACTCCGGCTCCTGTGCGAGGGCGATGCCGCCCTCGGCCTTGATCGCCCGTAGCCCCTCGGTTCCGTCTGCGCCCGATCCCGAGAGCACCACGCCGATCGCTCGGTCCTTCGCGTCCTCGGCGAGCGACCGAAAGAAGGTGTCGATGGGCAGGTGGAGCCGGCCCGTCGTCTGCCGGCGGCCGAGCGCCAGCGTCCCGTGCTGAATCGTCAAGTCGGCCCCGGACGGGATCACGTGGACGCGATTCGGCTCCACGCGCATGCCGCTGCTCGCCTCCACGACGGAGAGCCGGGTGAGGCCGCCGAGGATCTGGGTGAGCATGCTCGGCCGATCGGGGTCGAGGTGCTGGATCACCACGAAACCCATGCCGGAGCTGGCTGGCAACTGGGCCAAGAGTTGGTGCAGCGCCTCGAGACCGCCTGCGGAAGCACCGATGGCGACGATCGGGAACGGCGCAGCGTTGGGGCCGGCCTCGCCGCCAGCGTGCTGCCCGCCCTCGGCGGCCGCCGCAGGGAGGCCGACCTCGGGCTCCGCTGCTTCCTCGCCGTGCCCCAGGGAGTGGTCCTTGGTGTGCTTCGTCATGTGCCCCTTCTCGCTCGACCGCGAGGAACTCGCCCCGCGGCGAGGCCCAGCGCCCGGCTCGCCGCCGCCGTCGTCATCACCTCGTCTGCGCGCAGTTCGCCCACGTTCTGCTTCGCAGTCCCGAGGACCCTGGAAGAACGGGGCTCATGAGGGCACTGCGCCGAAATGTCAAAGCCATCGGCCCGGAAGGGAGCAGCGACGGCGCCCCGTGAACGCGGTGACGGGTCGGCCCGATCACGAAAGGCACGGAGCGCGCTCGGCGGGGAAGTGCTGCCTCTCGCCGAGGGCGCGGCCGAGTCGGCGTCCGGTCGCGGTCGCGGTCACGGTCACGGTCCCGGTCGCAGTCGCGGTCGCGGTCGCGGTCGCGGTCGCGGTCGCGGTCGCGGTCGCGGTCGCGGTCGCGGTCGCGGTCGCGGTCGCGGTCACGGTCGCGGTCGCGGTCGCGGGCGCGGTCCCGGTCGCAGCCCCGGTCGCAGCCCCGACCCGCACCCGGGCCGGGGCCACCTGCGCTCACCGCCGCGTCAGCCGGAACAACGTCGCGGCGACCTTGTCCATCCGCTCCCGCACCTCCTCGCGCCGCCCGATCATCCGCAGCGCCTCCGCCACATCGAGCACCGCCGTCACCTCGCGCAGGCTCCCGAGCGCGCTCTCGTACCGCAGCCGCCGATTCCCTCCGCGCAGCCCGCCGCCCTCCATCGTGTTGAGCGCGATGCTCGAGGCCGCCCGCCGCAGCTGCCGCGCCAAGTCCGCGTCCCGTCGCTCGATGCGCTCGATGTCCCCCGCAAGCTCGCTCACCAGCGCGATGATGTCCTCGTAGATCCGAAGCATGTGACCCTCTGCCCTTCCGCCCATCGAGCCGAGCCCGCCCTGGGCCGCTCGGGGCACCCGTCCCCGAGCGGCGCGCGCAGGCGGCGCAAGGCTCGTCGCGCAGCGACGACGCGCACGGAGCCACCCGGACCCGCGAGACGTGTGGTCCGTACGTTTCGTCGGGGAGGATGGCGAGTACGCGCCCGGCCTTGCGGCGCCGAGCACGCCGTTACCCTCGACCGACCCGAGCGGCCCCCCACTGGCCGATGCGGAGACGGACGGGCGGTCTTACGGAGACCGGGGCCGGGGCGGAGTCAGGGGCCGGGGCCGCGTCCGCGTCGGCGTCGGCGTCGGCGTGCGGGGCCGCGTCCGCGTCGGCGTCGGCGTCCGCGTGCCGATCCGGATCCGGATCCGGTCGCGGTCGCGGTCGCGGTCGCGATCGCGGTCGCGGTCGCGGTCTCGGTCACGGTCTCGGTCGCGGTCGCGGTCGCGGTCCCGGTCGCGGTCCCGGTCTCGGACTCGGTCCCCGTCGCGGTCGCGGTCCGGGTCGCCGTCACGGCCCCGGCCCCGGCCTCGGCGTGCAGCGCCGCACGGAGAGCGAAGGGCGAGGCCACCGCGCCCGCAGCGCGCGACCCCGACCGCGGCCCGCAAACTGGCAGGCCCAAGCCCCCCGAGCGTCCGCGACCGTTCGAACTTGCGGTCGGTCCGTGCGACATTGCATCCGATGCGGCCCGATGCTCCGGATGCCAGCCTCGCCCCTCCGCGCGCCCCCACCGACGAGGCGTGGGCGCGGCTGACGCCGAGCGAGCGGGCGGCGGTGGTCGAGGCGCTGCCGGCGGCGATGGGCGAGACCGAAGCCTCGCCGCCGGAGGGCGACCGGCACTACGACGCGAAGAACGACACGCGCGCGACGCTGCGCGAGTGGTACCGGCGGCTCGGGCGCTCGGTGTACGTCGCGGCTGAACTGACGACCTACTACCCCGGCGAAGCGCGCTTTGCGCCCGACGTGCTCGCGGTGCGGGACGTGCCGGTGCACGACCGCTCCAAGTGGGTCGTGAGCGCCGAGGGCAAGGGCCTCGAGTGGGTCCTCGAGGTCCACGTCGGCGGCGACCGCAAGAAGGACGCGGAGCTCAACGTCGCCCGCTACGCGCGCCTCGGCATCCCCGAGTACTTCATCTACGACCGCGCGCGACCGCAGCTCCTCGGCTACCGGCTGCCCGCCGAGGGCGCGCGCAGCTACGCCCGCATCGTCCCGCAGGCCGGCCGCTACCCGAGCGAGGTCCTCGGCCTCGACCTCGCGCTCGAGGACGGCAGCCTCCGCTTCTTCCACGCCAACGCCGAGCTCCTGCCGCCCCAGCACCTCGCCGCACGCCTCGAGCAGATGCTCGCCGACGTCGCCGCCGAGCGTGACGCCGAGGCCGAGCGTGCCCGCGTCGAGACGGAGCGCGCCCGCGCCGAGGCCGAGCGCGCCCGCGCCGCGGAGATCGAGATCGCGCGGCTCGAGGAGGAGCTCGCCCGCGTCCGTCGAGAGCGGGTGTGAGGCCGCAGGCCCCGGCGGGCAGCGGCCGGCACGGGCCCACCGGCCGCCGTCCGCGCGCCGCCGTCCGCGTCGCCGCCGCTCAGCGCGGGCAGCAGGTGCCGCGCGCCACGACCTCCACGGAGCTCGTCTCGACCTCGTCGAAGTGCCACTGACGCACCTCCGACTCGCCGCGCGGGATCTCGCCGACGAGGCTCAGGTAGCCGTCGAAGCGCACCACGTCCCCGACCGCGAGGGCCCCGAGCCGCGCGCGCACCGCGGGGTCGAGGCTCGACACCACGAACGCCGCACCCTCGGCCGGGGTCTCGGGCTCTCCGCAGAAGAGCTTGGTCTCGTTGTCTTCGATCTCCGCGCCGAGGACCACGCAGTGCTGTGGCCCGCTCACCTCAGCAAGCCCTGCGCCTTCCACGGCGCGATGAAGGGCCGGTGCACCGCCCTCGTAGGTCACCCACGCCCCGCGAACCCACGCACGACTCACCCCGGGAAGATACACGCGGAGCCAGACGGCGTTCCGTGGCAAGAGGTTGAGCCAGTCACGTCGACGCGCCTCCTCGGTCCGCCGGAAGTCGGCGTGCAGCGCACGCTCGAGCGCCGCGGCCCCGGGATCGGTGGCCGCCCAGACATCAGTCATGCAGCTCGCTGGCGGCGTTCCCGCCGTGAAGCCCGGGAGCAACCCCTCGAGCCGCGTGAGCAGCGCCAGGGTCGACTCCCAGGCATCGGTCTGACTGCTCCCGAGGCAGGGCGAGGAGGACGGCTCGGCTGCCTCCTCGGCGGCAGGGTCTGCCGCCGGAGGGTCTTCCGCTCCATCACCCGCCGCGCCCCGAGGCTCGGTCTCGGGACCCGCCGGGGCGCTCACCGCCGGAGGCGTCACGGTCGTCTCCGCCTCGCCCCCACAGCCGACGAGCGTCACGGCAAGCGCCACCACCACCCTATCATTCCACCTTCGCAACCACGTCATGACCAGGCCTCTCGTCCCCGCTTGACGAACCGCTTCATCGCGACGAACACACCCGCTCGCACGTCGCCGCATCCGACCGCCTGCGGCAATCGGCCATGCACTCCGCCCAGGCCGCGGCAGCGTCCGCCTCACGGGCCGCGCGGCCGGCGGCAGCAGCCCGTCGTTCCTCGGCATCGGCTGCCGCCTCCCGTGCCGCACGAGCGCGCTCGAAGGATGCACGAACGACGGGAGCCGCACTGTCGATTGCGGCGCCAACCTGAAGCAGACGGCGTCGAGTCGCTCCGCCGAGGCGTGCACCCAGGCTGTGCGCAGGAGGATCATCACGCAGCAGCCCGGCGAGACGCTCGGTCCTGCGCAGACACTGCGGGGCAAATTCACGGTAGAGGGCCACCGCCTCTTCGGAACATGTCTCCAGGGGAGACAGGCACGTCGAGGTCGCTGACAGGGCCAGACTGCATGGTGGTTCGTCGATGAAATCTGCTATCGAACGGGAAGCGTACTCAGCGGAACCGACGCGCAACATGTAGTTTTCGATCTGGGCATCCACGAACGCTGTCCCCGCTTGAAGAAGGCAGCCGACAGACCGATGCAGCCTCGGATGGAACGGACTGGGCTCGGCGGGTCCCTGCTCCCCCTCGGTCGCGTAGCGTGGCAGAGCGCACACCAGTTCCGGGCTCGCTACCCGTCTCCGTAGATCCCCACCGGGCGCACTCACGTACAACGACTCGCCTCGACTGCCCCATCCCCAGTAGGTGCCCCGGCTCCAGCCGGGGGATTCGATCGTCATCGCCTCGCCTGCCCTCCGATCCTGCCAACCAACGAAGAGCCTTGAGCTGAGGTCTGTCGCTGAGCGGTGCACGATGTAAAGGAAATCGCCCGGACGAATCGCGTCAAGTTCGTCGAAGTCGGAATACTCCGCGCCGCTATCCCAGAATCGGAGCGTCGGCTGAGCGTCTCTTCGGACTCCCGGGCCCAACCACGCACGGCCGGCTGCCGCCACCCCCGCCGCCGGGAGGTCCCACAAGGTCGATCCGCGAACGTCCCAGGCCCTGCCCCGCGCCGTCCACCATGCGTACCAGATTCGCCCAGCCTCCTCGGACCCGGTACCGCCCGCCAGCAGCGTGGCCAACTCCCAGCTTGCGACACGCGGGAGTACCTCCGTGTTCCCCACTGGAGCGGACCAATCCATCACTCCGATGATGGGCCCTCCCGGCGCCACGGCAAACGTCCTGCAAACCGTCGTATCGAGGAGTCCGGAGTCGACCAGACTCATTGGGTCAGCCGAAGGAAACCTCATGATCCAGCGAGTTCGGAATTCGGGATCGGCCAGCGCCTCATCAAGAATCTCCGCGCTACGCCGAGTTGCCTCGAGTTGGGCGGCGACGAACGCCGACGCCTCGAAGTTGGCACGTGCAAGTTCTCGCCACCAATCAGAAGCCGCCGACGCCAGGGGGCCTGTCTCCCAGCCCTCTCCCCGCGCCGAAGCAACGACGGCATAGGCTTCCTCAACCGCTTCGATGGCAGCCTGGTCCAGGCACCACTCGGTGGTCGTAGTCTTCCCACTGGGGCTCATCAGTTCGCGGCCGACGAAATTGGCGCAAGTACCAAACGTCTCCTCGACTACACCGGCGACGATGTCGCGGCCTAGGCGCGCATCACGAAGTCGAGGCGCTCGACGATCCGTGAGCGTGGTGCGCAAGACGTCCCATTCACTCTCCGGGACACGTTCCGGCTCTCGAACGAGCTCCAGCAAGCGCGGATGCCGGTCCCAGTGGTGCGCAGCCCCGCAGCCCACGGCCACCCATACCACTTGAACGGCGAGCACGAGCGGCGCGGCTCGAAAGACATGCGCAAGCAGGAACTGCAAGAGTCGCGCGGAAAAAGCTTGTTGAGGATCCGTGACGATCAACGCGCCGCTCCTTGCTCGCAGAGGTTCAACACCTGCTCCCAGACCGTTTTGCTTTCCTTCGGGCCGAAACGGCTTTCCTCGACGCCGAGGGAGCGAAGCGCGCTTTTGCGCCATGTGTCGTGGCCGTCCGCCTGGTTGGGGTCGTGATAGACGTGAGCGACCGTCTTCGGGGTGGCGGCTTCCCCGGCGCGGGCGAAGCGTCGGGCCCGCTGGGTGAGCGCCCACCAGAGGGTCCACTCTTCGGGGCGGAGGCCGAGGCCGATCAGGTGGACTTCCCGGCGGGAGAGGAACGTGTGCAGCCAGTGAGTCGGCGCCGGGTCGGTGCCCAAACGCGCGGACTTCTTGCCCAGGTTCTTCCAGTAGTCCTCACGCGCGGCCTCGAGCGCCTTGATCTCCATCCCGTAGCGGCGAGTGCCGAAGACGATCCGGGCGGGACGCCCGGTGTGGCCGTGCGGGTGCCAGACCCGCGTGCCGCCGAGATCCGGCGCGCGCCGCTCGTCGCGCCACGAGGCCGCGTCGAAATCGTCGTGCAGGCTCCGGTCGAAGTTGAACACCACCAGGTCGGCGATGCCGCCGCTCCGGAGGCGGGCGTGGAGGGGGCTCTCCGTCCCCACGGAATACCGGCCATCGAGCATGCAGGCGAGCTTCTCGAGGGCGCCCTTCTCCGCGACGGAAGGCTTCTTTCGGCCTTTGCCGCTCGCCTGGTCGACGAGCCTGGCCTCCCACGCGAGCGCCACCGCCTCGCCGCCCGGCGCAGGCTTCTCACCGAAGACCAGCGCGACTGCAGCCGGCCAGTCGAGCGCGGGCGTGCCGGCCGCGTTGTGGAGACCGGAGCCGAGGACGAGCACCGGCGACGAAGGGTTCGCGCCGGCCTTCGTCTTCGACGCCTTCTTCGCGGCCGGAGCGCGCTTCGTCGCAGGGCGGGAGTCGGCGCCCTTCATGGCGTCCTCCCGCGCCGCGGGCGGGCCTCGGGCGAACGGGGCGTCTCGCCGTCGAGTGCGCGGCGCGCACTCAGCGAGAGGTCAAATAGCGCCCCCCCCAGAAATCCAGGCGAATTCACGATTCGCCGTCTTCGTCTCGCTCCGCATCGGGCCCTCGCAGTGGGATGTCGAAACCGCCACGACGAACTGACGTTACGCGAGCGCAAGACGAACTGTCAAGCGTGGTCGCGAGCGCGCTGCTTGCGGCCATCGGATCGCGCGGGGCGCCCCGCGATCAGAGGGCCATTCCTGGGTCCTCGGCGAGCAGGCGGAGGCCTTCGAGCACGCGGTCGGGGGCGTCGACGCGGAGGGCCTGGAAGTCCCGGTGTCGGCGGGCCTCGTCGCCGAGAATGCGTGCGAGGCTGTCTCGGAGATCCGTGCGTACGAGCTCACCGTACGCGGCGAGCGCCTTGCGCCACGCGCGCTCGGGGATGGGGCCGTGGACGTCGCGGAGGATCGCGAGATCGATGACGTCGCGGTGGAACTGCGTCGGGTCGGCGCCGCGGTCGGAGTTCGCGAGCAGCTTCTCCGCGATGCAGTCCTCGATGGAGAGGAGCGGCAGGTCGCAGAAGGCCTCCCGGACGGGCCGGCCGAGCAGGAGCCGCGCCTCACGCACGAACTCGACCTTGAGAAGGCCGTCGCCGAGCCGGACCGGGAAGCGGACCCCGTACTGATCGATCGTCGGCTCGCGTGGGACGTCGAGCGTCGCTCCTTCCCGAGCCAGAGAGTGCGGGCCGCGCTCCTTGACGCGTGCGCGAAGCGCCGCGAAGCCCGCGGCATCGGAGCCGAGGAAGTCGAGGTCGTACGAGACGCGCACCTCGCCGTGGGCGAGCGCGATCCGGGTGGCGCCGCCGAGCGCGAACCCGTGCGCCTCGAGCACCGCCGGGTCGAACGTGCGCAGCGCCGCCTCGAGGTGGGCGTAGGCCTCACGGCGCGACACGGAGGTAGCTCCCGAACGCCGCGGCGAGCGCGGCGATGTACGCAGACTCCTCCGCGCTCGGCGCGGCGAGCGCGTTGGCGTGCCGCCAGCCCCGCTCGTAGCGCTGCAGCATCTCGAAGGGCGAGAGCGCGTACGGGTCGGCGTCGAACCACGAGATCGCCTCGAGGAGCGGCAGCTTGGAGGGACGCGGAGGGAGGCCGGGCACCCGAGGAGTGTAGCGGGCTCGAAGGCGGGCAGGCGGGCCGTGGGTCCGGGGCCGGGGCCGCGTCGGCGTCGGCGTCCGGGGTCGGGGCCGCGTCGGCGTCCGGGGCCGCGTCGGCGTCCGCGGTCGCAGTCGCGGTCGCGGTCGCGGTCGCGGTCGCGGTCGCGGTCGCGGTCGCGGTCGCGGTCGCGGTCGCGGTCGCGGTCGCGGTCGCGGTCGCGGTCGCGGTCGCGGTCGCGGTCGCGGTCGCG
>Ga0068872_10003876_pt1 | contig 11367 bp, 10 predicted proteins | sample NOAtaG_7_FD_66441 | JGI IMG/M metagenome (GOLD analysis project Ga0068872, IMG submission 66441) | Freshwater lake microbial communities from Lake Erie, under a cyanobacterial bloom - NOAA_Erie_Diel1S_2200h metaG | ecosystem: Environmental > Aquatic > Freshwater > Lake | place: USA: Ohio, Lake...
CGACGGCAACCTGCAGGTGTTCGGGTGCGTAACGATTGGCGACAGCGGCGGCTTCCTCGAGAGAAGAGACGAGAACCGCGCCTCCGTTCGGACCGAGCGATGCGCGCGCGGCCGTTGCGCGAACGGCGGGAAGGGCCGCGAGTTGGCGTTCGAGTTCGGCGTCGACCCGATTGATCAGGGACGACGATGTGCTGACGAGAACGACCGATGAATCGGTGCCGTGCTCGGCTTCGATCAAGAGGTCAGCGGCGAGCCGCACGGGATCGGCTGAGTCGTCGGCGATGACGAGGCTTTCGGTCGGCCCGAGCAGCATCATCGTGGCGACACCGTGGCGCTGCATCTCGACCTGTGCGCAAGTGACCGCGGGACTGCCGGGCCCGACGATCTTGCGCACGGGGGTGATGGATTGCGTGCCAAAGCCGAGTGCGGCGATACCCGCGGGTCCGTTGGCGCGATAGACGCGTGAGATGCCGAGCATGCGGCACACGACGAGTATCGCGGGGTCCACTTCGCCGTTCGTACCGGGTTGGGGTGGTACGAGAAGTGCGATGTCTGGAACGCCCGCAACGACGGCGGGAACGCCGAGTTGGTAGGCAACCGACGGATACGAGGCCTTGCCACTGGGAACGAAGAGGCCCGCTGACGAGATCGGCGTGATGCGCTCGCCGGCACTGAGCCCCGGCTGTATCTCGGTGCTCCAGTTCGACGCACGCTCGACGAGCTTTTCGTTGAAGGTGCGCAGGTTGGTGATCGCGTGCGAAAGCGCGGCCTCGAGGTCGGGCGAGACCTTGGCGTCGGCGATGGCCGCGGGGGTGATCGCGAGTTGGTCGGCGCGCAGGTTGACTCCGTCGAACTTCGCGAGTGCCCGGCACACCGCGTCGTCGCCGTTCACGCGGACGTCTTCGACCAGTTCGGCAATGGATGCGCGCAGGGCGGGGTCGAAGATGTCGGCAAGGCCCCGGGCGCAGAGGCGTGCGCGATCGTCCTCGGACATCGATGCCCATGTCATGGTGCGCAGCACGGTCACAAAGTGGAAACCTAGCGGTGCGGGAGAGCCGGACCGCTAGGCTTTCTTCACGTTCCCCACATGCACGCGGTCAGGAGCGTTGAATGCCCGTCACGGTTGTCGTAGGTACTCAGTGGGGTGACGAGGGCAAGGCAAAGGTCATCGACCTTCTCTCTCGCGACCACTCGCACGTCGTTCGCTACCAAGGCGGGCACAACGCCGGCCATACCGTCGTCGTCGGCGACGAGAAATACGCGCTGCAGCTCGTGCCGAGCGGGGTTCTCTACGGACACGTCACGCCGGTGATCGGCAACGGTGTCGTCGTCGACCTGCCGACGTTGTTCCGGGAAGTCGAGACCCTCGAGTCGCGCGGGGTGTCCTGTGCGCGACTTCGCGTGTCGAGTCGTGCGCATCTCATCTTTCCGTGGCATCAGGCCCACGACGCGCTGGCCGAGGGCAAGCGCGGTGCCGACAAGATCGGAACGACGCTGAAGGGCATCGGCCCGGCATATGCCGACAAGGCCCGTCGCGTGGGAATACGCGCCGGTGAAGTTCTCGATGCCGCGGCTTTTGCCGACACCGTGCGTCGACGCGCGAACGAAGAGAACGCGACGTTGGTGGCTCTTGGTGGCACTGCGCTCGATGTCGAAGCGATCGTTGCGCAGTTCACCGATCTTGCGCGCCGCATCGCCCCGTACGTCGCCGACACGGTGAACGAACTGCACGACGCACTCGAAGGTGGTGCCGACATTCTCCTCGAGGGTGCGCAGGCGACTTTTCTCGACATCGACCATGGCACGTACCCGTACGTGACATCGTCGAATCCCGTTGCGGGCGGTGCGTGCGCGGGATCGGGCCTTGGGCCGCGCGACATCACGAGGGTGGTCGGCATCGCCAAGGCCTACACGACACGCGTCGGGTCGGGCCCGTTCCCGACCGAGCTCGTCGGCGCCGACGGCGAACCCGACACACTCGGCCAAGCCCTCATCGACATTGGCCATGAGTACGGCACCGTCACCGGTCGCCGCCGCCGCACCGGGTGGCTCGACCTCGTCATGCTGCGCCATGCGGTGCGGGTCAACTCGCTGACCGAGATCGCGCTCACGAAACTCGACGTGCTCGACACTTTCGAAGAAGTGAAGGTGTGCACCGACTACCGGCTCGAGGGTGGCATGTTGCGCGGATACCCCGACCGAAGTGAAGTTCTTGCCCAGGTCGAACCGGTCTACGCAACGTTGCCCGGATGGAAGACCAGCCTGCGCGGAGCGAGCGCGTTCAGCGACCTGCCGCCGAACGCACGTCAGCTCGTGGAACTCGTCGAGAAGAACGTCGGTGTGCCGGTGACGATGGTCGGAACCGGACCCGAACGCGACGACTGCGTGGTGCGCGGATGATCGACCGCTACGCGCTGCCCGAAATGGCGAACCTCTTCGCCGATGCCGCACGCATGCAGCGCTGGGTCGACATCGAACTTCTCGCCACCGACGCACAAGAGCGGCTCGGCGTGGTTCCCACCGGCACGGCCGCCGCCTGCCGCGCAGGCGCCCCCGTGGTCGATTCGGGGTTCGTGGCAGCGGTGGCCGACCGCGAAACGGTCACCAACCACGATGTGGCCGCTTTCGTCGACGTGTTGCAACAGCACATCGGCATGCCGGCAGCCGCCTACATCCACCACGGCCTCACCAGTACCGACGTCGTCGACACCGCGTGGTGCTGGGCCCTGCGCGATGCAAGCAATCTCATCATCGACGAACTCGAGAAGTTGATCGACGTAGCGACCGACCTTGCGCGCGAACACCGCACGACGCTGATGATCGGGCGCACTCACGGGATTCACGCCGAACCGACAACGTTCGGAGCAAAGGTCGCGTTGTGGGTTCTGCAGTTGCGCCGGGATCTCGCACGTTGGTTCGCTGCGCGCGACGCGGTGTCGGTGTGCAAGTTGTCGGGAGCAGTTGGCACCTATTCGAACATCGACCCCTCCGTCGAGCGTTTCGTCGGCGAATCTCTCGGTCTCGTACCCGTGCCGGCGACTCAGGTGATCAACCGCGACCGCCACGCCGAATTTCTGTGGGCGTGCGCGTCACTCGGTACGACCGCGGAGTCGATCGCGATCGAATTGCGGCACCTTCAGCGCACCGAAGTGAACGAGGTACGCGAGGGGTTTTCCCGGGGGCAAAAGGGAAGCAGCGCGATGCCACACAAGCGCAACCCGATCTCGGCGGAAACCATCACCGGCTTGTCGCGCGTACTGCGCGGCAACTTGCAGGCTGGTTTGCAGGACGTCGCACTGTGGCACGAGCGCGACATTTCGCATTCGTCGACCGAACGCATCGTGTTGCCAGACTCGGCGATGCTCGCGTTCTACGTGACGCGACGCCTGCGAAACCTGTTGGCCAACCTGGAGGTCGACGCCGCGCAGATGCGTCGCAATCTCGACATGTTGAACGGTGTCGTTTACTCGCAGTCGGCTTTGCTGGCCCTCGTGGAGAACGGAAAGTCGCGCGACGACGCCTATCGCGTCGTTCAAGAGCTCTCGCGACGGGCGCTGGAGAGCGGCCAACATTTCCGCGACGTCCTCGTCTCGAGTCTCGACATCGACCTGACGAAGGAATCGATCGTTTCAATCTTCGACGAAACGCGCGTCGTGGCGAACGCCGGGCGTGCCGTCGATGCACTCGACGACTAGTCGTCGGGCGAAATTCCCGCGCGCTTCAGCGTCTGTGCACTCACGCCAACTTCACGCCACGCGGTGTAGGTGATGCCGTTTCGCGTCGAATACGCACGGGCGACTTTGACGAATTGCGATTCGAGTTTCCCGATGTCGGCGTTCGCCTTTTTGATCTTCAGTTCGCGTTCGAGATCCATGCGTTCTTGCGTGAGACGAAGCTTCGTCACGGTGTCAGCGACGAGGATTTCCTTGCGAATGGCGATCAGTCGACGCGTGATCGATTCGATCGTTCGTTTGCGACCGCGCTTGGGGCGGTTGGCCTCGAGCACGTCGAGATAGGTACGAATGACACGGCCTTCGACTCTGCCCTGAGCAAGAGCAGCCTTGTGGGCCTTTGACATTCCGGCCTTTGTTGGCGAAGCGGCTTTTCTTGCCACCTTTTTCGTGGGTTTACGAGGGGTCCCCCGACCTTTTGTTGCGGTCACGTTACGAAATCTATCCGATGGGTACCGTGGGGAACATGACTGATGTCGGTGCATTGCCTCCCCTCGACCCGGCACGAACGAGGCTTCGCGAGCACGTTCTCGCACATGCGGTCAAGCGCGGAGACTTCACCTTGAAGTCGGGTCGCAAGAGCACGTGGTTCCTCGACACAAAGCAAACCGCCTGTCGACCCGACGGAATTCTCCTCGTCGCCGACGTTGCCCTGTCGATGTTGCCGGCGTCGGCGACGGCGATCGGGGGACTGACGATGGGTGCCGACCCCGTCGCCTTCGGCATCGCTGCCGTCGCCGCGACCCGTGGCGTGAACTTGAGAAGTTTCAGTGTGAGAAAAGAAGCGAAGGACCACGGGGTGACGGGACGTCTTGCCGGCGCCTTGCAGCCCGGCGACAAGGTCGTGATCACCGAGGACACGGTCACGCGCGGCACGTCGTTGTTCGAGGCGGTCGAAGTGGTGAAGGCCTTCGGCGCAGAACCCGTGTTCATCACGGTCATCGTCGACCGCGGCGGGACGTGCGCCGCCATGGCCGCCGAAGCGGGCATCCCGTATCAACCGATGCTCACGGCCCCCGACCTGGGCTTCGACTTCAACAGTTGATTGAATCTGTTCGATGACAACGAAGCCGGTCGCTCTCGTCGTGGGACTGCTCGTCTTGGCCGCTTGCGGCAGTGGTGACGAATCAACCGACACCACGCCAGCCACGCCGGCCACCGTTGTCGAAAGTACGGCAACGACGGTCGCGCCGAAAGACACCGCGACTCCGACGACGATGGTGGATGACACCGTGCGGATCAGTGTGACGGTGGGCGTCGACTCCGGCCCCGATCGCATCGAAGAGGTGTCGGTCGGTGATTCAGTCGAGTTGACGATGGTGAATCCCGACGAAGACGACGAGTTTCACGTGCACGGCTTCGACCTGGGCGGCGACGAGACGCCTGCCGGTGAGGAGAAGGTGTTCGTCTTCACCACGACCGAATCCGGCGACTTCGAAGTCGAGAGTCACGCAACGGGTGACGTGCTCGTTGTCATTCGCGTGTCCTGACCCGACCACAATGGGGGTGTGAACCTCCACGATCTCGTCGCACTCGAAGCGCACGGCCCCGACACGTTCGTCGGCATCGGCCACGCGTATCCGTGGGGCGGTCTGTACGGCGGTCACATCGTCGCCCAGGCGTTGTCGGCTGCGGCCGCCACCGTCGACCCCGCATTCATGGTGCATTCGGTGCGCGCCTATTTCATACAACGCGGTGACAACTCACAGACGGTGCGCTACGAAGTCGATCGCATCCGCAACGGGCGTAGCTTTGCCACGCGGCGTGTCGTTGCCCGTCAAGAGAAAGGCGCGATTCTGAACCTGGAGTCGTCGTTCCAGGTGCCCGAGTCGACGACCGAACTGGATGCGGTGTCGTTGCCCGTCGGCTTGGTCGGCCCCGATGAACTCGACTCTGAATCGTGGAGCGATGTCTTCGACAGGCGGTGGATCAACGGCGAGAACGTGCCCGAGTCGCGTCGCAACGTCACGGGATGGTGCGGCGCATGGATGCGCGTGACGACCGACGTCTCCGATGCGCAGTTCGAACATCAGTGTGCGCTCGCCTACATCTCGGACGACCTGCCGACCGATGCCGTGTTCGTTGCCTTGCCCGAGGCGCGTGAAGCGGGCGAGGCCGGGCAGCGATTCAGCGCGAGCCTCGACCATCAGATCTGGTTCCACCGTCCACACCGCTCCGACGAGTGGCACTTCTATGAAATGTCGTGCACGGCATTCGTCGGTGGCCGGGGACTCACCTTCGGCCACGTGTACGGTGCCGACGGCACGCACGTGGCGACGATCGCTCAGGAAACGTTGGTGCGCTGGCGGACACCCTCGACGTAGGGGCTGATCGCCGCATCGATGAGCGGCACGAGCCATTCAGCGTATTTCGTCGTGATGTGGTTCGAGTCGCGGTACACGAGAAGGTTCCCCACGATGACGGGACACGCCTTGTCGGTGCACATCCAGTTGGTCACGTCGAGAACCTGCGCGCCGTTGTTCACCGCTGCGGCGATGTTCGTGTCGAGTCGAGACTGGCGAATTCCCTTCTCGCGGGAGAACGCGCAGTTGCGAACGGTCGAGACGTTGTTCGACAGACAAATGGGTACGTCGCGGCCCGGGTACGGCGTGTCGGTGATGAGAACAGGCTCGGTGCCCGCGGCCCGCAGCTCGGGGATCAGTTCGGCGAACCCGTCGAGCCACACCTGATCGGGGAAAGGTTGCTTCACGCCGACCTGCTGCAATCGGTTCGAGTACGAGATGAAAACAACCGCGGCGCGTTCCTCCGCGAGGCGCTTCTTCACGTTCGCGCGCCACGGTTCACATTGTGGATACGTTGCGCCGACGGTCGAGTTGTAGGTGATCTGTTCGATCGGTGTGCAGCCGAGTTTCGTGAGAGACAGCAGGCGCCATCCGCGTTGTTTGGCGATCATGTCGAGCGCGTTGAACCATTGAGCCGCGTGTGAATCGCCGAAAAGTGCGACGGTGAACGACGACGACGTGTCGCCGAACACGCACTCGCCGGGTTCGGTGGAGCCGGCATCGAGGTGGCAGCCGTCGTCGTAGATGATCGGTTTGTCACCGGTTGCACCCGCAAGTGACGGCTCGAGGTTCTTCGGCACCTTTTCCGTCGCCACGCCTTCGATCACCGCGGCGAGTGGTTCGGTTGGACTGACAACGGGCGGGGGAGGTCCGGCAGGCAACGTCGTTGTCGTGTCGGTGGTCGGTGGAACATCGGTCGAACCTGTGGCCACCGGCACGGTCGAGTCCACGCTCGTGCCGACGCTCACGCTCGTCGAGGTGACGAACGTCGGTGTCGTTGCGACGACGTCGGAGGCCAGGTCGATCGACTTGTTGCGCAACAACAGTCCCGCACCGACACTGACGACGACGAGCAGGGCCCCGAGGCCGAGCGTGAGGTTGTTGCGAGTCGCAAGGCGGCGCGAATGGCGCACCGGGTTCTCGACGAACCGATACGACAGATCCGCAGCGACGACCGACCCGGCGACGAGTGCGATGCGCTCGGCAACCGACAGAGATCCGCCGAGAGCGGCCTCGCCGATGATCAGCGCCGGCCAGTGCCAGAGATAAATGGAATACGACCGCGCACCGATCCACTGCATGACGCCGTGACGCAGCACAACCACGGGACCGCGCGTCGCATCGTCGCCGGACGCGAGAACGAGCGCCGTGCCGATGACCGGTGCGAGTGCGAGAACACCGGGGAATGCCATCGCTTCGCTGATCACGAAACACGCCGCGACGATGACCGCGAGGCCGATCCATCCGCCGATGCCGCGGAGTCGGGGCGACAGCGCGACCACCCGCGGCCATGCGATCGCAAGGAGTGCACCGGCACCGAGTTCCCAGGCCCGCGCGTGCAGGCCGAAGAACGCCCAGGGTTGCGATGCCGAGGTCTGCCAGATGCACACGGCGAACGATGCAACGGACACTGTCGCGATACCAATGGCGGCACGCGACGTCGCGCGCGCACCGCGCCACAACAGCAGTGCGAGCAGTGCCGGCCACACGACGTAGAACTGTTCCTCGACGGCGAGCGACCAGTAGTGCTGCAACGCCGAGGGCGGCAACGCCGACTGGAGGTAGTCGGTTCCGCGCTGCGCGAAGACGATGTTCGCCACGAAGCCACCGCTCGCCACCGCATCGGTGCCGAGGTCGCGAAGGCGTAGCGGCTCGAGCCAGATGTTTCCGGCGACGACGGTGCCGACGATGACGAGGCAGGATGCCGGCAAAAGACGTCGTACGCGCCGACCGTAAAAGCGGGGCAGGGAGACGTGACCCGTGGCGGAATGTTCACGCAGCAGCAGACTCGTGATGAGAAAGCCGGAGACGACGAAGAACACGTCGACGCCGATGAATCCACCGCGCAGACCGAGGAAGTGGGCGTGATACAAGACCACGACGCCGACTGCGACGGCGCGCAGGCCCTCGATGTCGCGACGAATCTCAGCGGCCACGTGAAATGTCTAATCGCTGCGCATGACGAAACTCTGGTGGTCGAGACCGGCGTCGATCCGGTGACCTTCCGCTTTTCAGGCGGACGCTCTGCCGACTGAGCTACTCGACCGTGTCGGACGTGATGTCCGAAACGCGGTCCCGACGGGACTCGAACCCGCGACCTCCGGCTTGACAGGCCGGCGTGAACTCCAACTTCACCACGGGACCAGAAACTGGCCTTGCAATGTTTCGGCTATTTCAATATTCGATTCTTCAATATTCAATTCGTTATTCGGTTTTCGCACCCCCAACGGGATTCGAACCCGTGCCGCCACCTTGAAAGGGTGGTGTCCTAGGCCACTAGACGATGGGGGCTAGTTCGACTCCGCTGGAGAGCGAGTGAAAACTATCGGGGTTTCGGCGGGTTTCCCCCGTTGGGCACGGCGGCCATCGCCGCGGCAACCGCGGCCTCGAGAAGCCAGCCAAGGTACGAATACAGGTGGGCCTGGGCCGCAACGGGGTCGTCGGGGTCGTCAGTAAGCCGGCCCGTGTCGTCGACGTCGTCTTCGGATACGTCCAGCATCGTGCCGAGCAGCAGCCGCACGGCGTTGAGCGACTGGAGCAGCAGGTCCATGTCGCCCGCCTCGAGTCGGTCGCCGTCGCCGACGACCTCGGTCACCCGAGAAATTGCGGTGAGGCGCGATGCGACGAGCTCGGAACGCATCAGCTCGTGGTACTCGGCATCGCGCTCGGGGTCGTCGTGGTAGGCGGCGGGGAAGAGGCGTCGCAGCGCAGGATCCGACGTGTCGGCCTGCGTGAGGACGTCACGCAACTCACCGAAGAGATGCACCATCAGTTCGCGCACATCGGGCGGCAGGTTGATGCGGTACGAACCGTCGGCTTGCAACTGGAACGGCCCCGAGGCCCGGCGGCGCATCACTTGTCGGTGCCGTCTTTTTGCATCGTCGCCCACAAACCATGTTCATGGAGCCGGTAGACGTCGAGTTCGGCTCGCTCGCGCGGGCCACTCGACACAACTGCACGACCCTTGTGGTGCACGTCGAGCATCAGTTGAGTCGCTTTTTCGAGGCTGTACCCGAACAGTTTGCGCAGCACAAGCGTGACGTACGACATGAGGTTGATCGGGTCGTTCCACACGATGACGACCCATGGCGAATCGGCCGTCGTGTCGACGTTCTGATCGAGGTCGACTTCTTCGCGAGTCGAGGGCACCGTTGATGGCACGGCACCATTCTGCCCGTACCATGGCGTTTCCATGGCTGTGAACGCCCGTCCGATCGTCCCCTCGCGTATCGCCCGCAAGGCGTTGTCGCACGGTGGGTCGCGTACGCCGCGTTCCGTGGTCGGCGGGTTCATCGCCCTCACCAAGCCCCGAATCATCGAACTTCTCCTGGTGACGACCGTCCCGACGATGGTTCTCGCCCAGCGCGGGTGGCCCTCGACGGCGCTCGTTGGAGTGACCCTCCTCGGTGGGGCACTCGCCGCCGGCGGCGCGAACGCACTCAACATGGTCATCGACCGCGACATCGACAAGTTGATGGAGCGCACGAAGCACCGTCCGCTCGTGACGGGTCTCGTGTCGCCGCGGCAGGCCATCGTTTTCGCATGGACGCTCGAAGCGGTTGCTTTCGCGGTGTTGTGGGCAGGAGCGAACCTGTTGTCGGCAGTCCTCACCTTCAGCGCGACCCTTTTCTACGTCGTCGTCTACTCGCTGTGGTTGAAGCGCACGAGTCGCCAGAACATCGTGATCGGTGGCGCCGCGGGCGCGGTTCCGGTTCTCGTGGGTTGGTCGGCCGTGACGAACAGCGTCTCGTGGTCCGCGGTGGTTCTCTTTGTCCTTATTTTCCTCTGGACCCCGCCGCACTTTTGGGCCCTCGCCATTCGCCACGCCGACGACTACCGGGCCGCGAACGTGCCGATGTTGCCGACTGTCGTGCCGATGGAGCGGACCATCCGCAGCATGTACATCTACACTGTGACATTGGTCACATCAAGTCTCATTCTTGCTCCAGTCGCCGACCTCGGGCCCATTTACTGGGTCGCAGCGGCGGTCCTCGGGGTGGGTTTCCTCGCTGGGGTCGACCTCCTGCGTCGCCGTCCGACGCCGGCCACCTCGATGCGGTTGTTCTCGTACTCGATCTCCTACATCACTCTCGTGTTCGCTGCGTTGACGCTCGACGTGCTCGTCCGCCACGGCGTGTCCTGACCGTCCGGCTCGTCACAAGCCCACAAAGCCAAGTGACACAAGCCTTGGTTTCCGTTCCGAGAGTGGTCGATGGGTAGTCTCGGTACGTCATTTCGAGAAAGAGTTAGCCCTCCATGACCACGTTCGACACGCATGCCGCAGCACCTTCTGCGGCGTCCTCTTCCGGCGCCGGCGCCCTCGGGGCGCTTGTCGTTGGCATTGGGTCGTGGGCAACCACAACCGACCACAAGAAAATCGGCCGTCTCTTTGCGGTGACGGCCCTGCTCGCGGGCGCTGCCTCCGCGGTCGTCGGGGCGTTCCTCGGATTCGAACGCATCAGCGCAAGCGGATACTCGATCCTTGACCTCGACTCGGTCGTGCAGCTCTCTTCGCTCTACCGCGTCGTCTTGTCGTTCGGAGTTGCCCTGCCATTGATGCTCGGCATCGCAATCGCGATCGTTCCTCTGCAGATCGGCTCGAAAGCCATTGCGTTCGGTCGTCTCGCATTGTTCGGTTTCTGGATGTGGTTCGCGGGTCTCGTGGTTTGCATCTACTCGATCGCGGCAAACGGTGGTCCCGGAGGCGGCGAGGCGAAAATGGTCGACCTCTTCCTCGTTGGCGTCGTCATCACCGCCGCCGGAGCACTTGCGGCAACGGTTTCACTCGTCACGACGGTTCTCACGAACCGCGCACCGGGCATGTCGCTGGCACGCGTGCCGGTGTTGTCATGGGCGGCGTTGACGGGCGGTGTGTCGCTGCTTCTCACGCTTCCGGTCGTCATCGGAACCGGGATCTACCTCTACGTCGACAATCACTACGGACGGCTCGCGTTCGGCGGCAACAAGGGTGTCAATGACTGGCTCGGATGGTCGATGACGCAGCCCCAGACCTATGTCTTCGCGGCGATCGGTCTTGGCATCGTTGCCGAAGTCGCGACGGTCGCAAGTGGGCGCCGCCATCCGTTGCGTGCGATTCTCCTCGTCGGTGCAGG
>Ga0068872_10003877_pt1 | contig 11362 bp, 3 predicted proteins | sample NOAtaG_7_FD_66441 | JGI IMG/M metagenome (GOLD analysis project Ga0068872, IMG submission 66441) | Freshwater lake microbial communities from Lake Erie, under a cyanobacterial bloom - NOAA_Erie_Diel1S_2200h metaG | ecosystem: Environmental > Aquatic > Freshwater > Lake | place: USA: Ohio, Lake...
AGGATCAATGGCCGCCCACCCATCCAAGACGGGCTCATGGAATTGAAGAAAAGGATCATTTCGCCCCTCGGGAGGTCCGGGGCAACGAGGATCCGTCTGGCCAAGTCGCTGATGGCAAAACATCGCGCCCTTGGACTTTGGCTCCTCGCTGTCTTGGGTGGGTCGTTCGCACGGCAGGTGGAGTTCGCCATGTATTCCGATGAAATCGAAAGCCTGCTCCGATTCATCTCGGACACCGATCCGAAGAAGCCGGGCGGTCATGGGAGCGAAGCGACGCTCAACGTCGACCCACCAAGAACTCTCCGATAGCAGGTCAGATCCCGGGGCCCGATCCGGGGCTCGGGGCTACCGCGGCTTCTCGATGAAGCCGTGGTACAGGCCGAGGTAGTAGGGCAGCAGGAAAATGGTGCCGCTGCCGAGGACGTTGCCGCCGCCGCCGTAGTCGAGCACCCAGGGATCGGTGTTCCAGTGCTCGAAATGGCGGTTCTCGACGGGCAACACCTTGCCGTCGACGCGGTGGCCCCGGGACTCGGGGCGCGGATCGTAGAGGTCGCGGGCCTGCTGGCGCGACAGGCGCACCACGTCGAGCCGGTGCGAGTTCTGGTGCGGCCAGTTCAGGCGGTCGAGCGGGAAGCCCCGCAGGGTGGCCATGGCGTCCTCGTGCCATCCGTCCCAGGGCTGCACCGGGAACTCCCCCCAGACGTTCCGGATGCCCTTGCCGAGCGCATCGCCGGCGAAGAGGAAGTTGAAGAAGGGGTTGCGCTCCGGCGCCTCCATCGCCCAGTAGGCGTAGAACGAATAGCGGACCCGGTCCGTGATGGAGGGATCCTTCCCGTAACGCAGGAGGTTGTAGAAGCACATGAAGGCCATCTCGTCGTCGGAGTGGTTGCCCGAGCCCGGACCGAACTGGACCTTGGGGAACATCAGGTTCTGCGCATACCCGTGACGCTCGACCAGGTCGCGCGAGGCCTCCCGGTACTTCGGATCGCCGGTGACATGGCCCGCCACGGCCAGATAGCTCAGGATGCTGAGGGAATTGAGCCCGCGCTCGGCCACCCAGCGCTCATCGCGGTTGACCGATTCCGGGCCGAACTGCCCCCACCGGGTGGGCTTGCCGTCGATGTCCACGAGGTTGAAGCCGTGGCCCACCAGATGGTCGGCCAGGTCGCGCACCACCTCGCGGCAGCGCTCTTTCTCCTCCGGGGTCTCGGCCACATGGTCGAAGTAGGCCGCATGGAAAAAGAAATGGCCGTCCAGTTCGTCGCTGCTGGTGTCGCTCTTCCAGTACCAGCGGCCGTCGGCGCTCCTCGGCCAGCGGGGCTCGTACACCTTCCAGAGCCCGTCGCGCTTGGCCTCTTCGCGGTCGCGCTCGATCCGACCGGCATTGGGGTCGGGGTCGTTGGCCGACCGGATGGTCCGGGCGACATAGCCCTTGGGCGGCGAGGGCGTGCCGCCCTGGGTGACCTTCTGCAGGAACCGCAGCGCCTCGAAGGCCTTGGTGGCCCGGGCCTTGGCGCGGGGATCGCGGGTGGCGGCGTGGGCGAAGCACTCGCCCGCGCCGTACATGGCCGTCCAGAGGCCGTCGTTGTCGGAATCGTCGGGGACGGCCGTCGACCGGTCCCCGGGGACCCGGAGCGGCGCCTCGGCGGTGAAGCCGAAGGGCGTGCGGCGGATGTGCCGGTCGATCTCGCGCTCGTAGTGCTCGGCCTTCTCGGCGAGGGTCATCGGACGCCACGCGATCGAGCCGACCCCCTCGGCCGTCGCGAACCAGGCGCGCCCATCGGCGGCCACCCAGGCCTGGGACACCGCATCCGACGGCAGCCACCGGGGCCCCTGCCGGTACTGGAACTCGTCGCCCGTCCATCGGATCACGCCCCGGGAGGTGGTGAACCAGACTTCCCCCTCCGGCCCTGCGGCGATCCCGGTGAACCCGTTCCAGGGAAGACCGTCCTTGCCCTCGAAGAAACGCCACCCGGCGGGCGTGCGGCAACCGACCCCGGCACGACTGGCGAACCAGAGCCGCCCGGCCGAATCCACGGCCACCCCGGACACCGAGCGCACCGCCCAGGCGCGGTCGCCGTCGTCGATCACCGGTTCGGCCTCCCAACCGCCGGCCGAGCGGCGCATCAGGCCCCGGCTCGAGGCGGCCCACCAGACGCCGTCGCGATCCACCGCCACCTGGGAGAGGGTCCATGCCTCCGGCCAGGGTTCGCGGGTCCAACGGCCGGACTCCCAGCGGTCCAGACGGTGGCGCCGGACCACGAGGGTCCCCCGCCCCGCCGGGGCCAGGGGCAGCACCTGAACCACCGCATCGCCGGGAAGGTCGGAGACGATCGCCCGTCCGTCGTCGTCGGGCAGCACCCATTGGCCGGGACCGGTGGACGGCAGGTCGAGGACCCGCCAACTGCCCTGGCGATGCTCATGCCAACGCCCCCCGGCCTGGGCCCGGATCGCCCCGCCCGGCCCCCCGATGACGAGCGACACCTGGCCCTTGGGGGCCCCGGCCTGGGCGGTGAAGGTCTCGGACACCTCCTGCCGGAAGGCCTGTGGGGCCGGAGCGGGACGAGTCGGCCCGGCAGGCGGGGCCGGGGTCGCCGGACGGACCGCGATCGCCCACCCAGCCAGGCAGACGGCGACAAGGAAGACGCGTTTCATGGAAACCATGGCCGACGCGACAGGGGAACCCTGCATTCGAGACTCAGCGGACCGAGTGTACCGCCTCGGCCAGTTCGCGCACAAACCCGCTCACCCGTTCGACGAGGTCCGGTGACTTCCCATGCTCGGCGATGCGGTTGACGATGGCGCTGCCGACAACGATGGCCTCGGCATGCTGGGCGACCTGTCGGGCCTGGTCCGCGTTGGAAATGCCAAAGCCCACCGCGATGGGCAGCGGCGAATGGCTGCGGATCTTGGCGGTCATGAGCGCGATGGTGTCGCTCACCTGGCTCTGCATGCCGGTGACGCCTTCACGGCTCACGTAGTAGATGAACCCGCGCGCCCGCGGGGCGATCACGGCGATGCGGGCATCCGGCGTCGTCGGGGCGATCAGGTACACCGGGCACAGCCCCGCCGCTGCCATCAGCGCCTCGTAGCTTTCCGACTCCTCGGGCGGCAGGTCGAGCACGAGCAACCCGTCGACCCCGGCGGCGGCGGCATCGCGGATGAAGCGCTCGACCCCGACCCGGTGCAGCAGGTTGAAGTAGATGTAGAGGACGATGGGGATCCCGGACTCGCGGCGGATCTCCGCGACGGTGGCCAAGACCTTGGGCGGGGTCGTGCCGCTCTCCAGGCCTCGCTGGGCCGCCAACTGGTTGACGATGCCGTCAGCCAGCGGATCGCTGAAGGGCACGCCCAGCTCGAGGATGTCCACCCCGGCGGCATCGAAGGACAGGGCCAGTCGGCGGGTGGCCTCCAGATGCGGATCTCCGGCCCCGATGTAGACCACCAACCCCCGTTGACCCGACGCCTTCAGGGTGGCGAAGCGCTGCTCGATGCGGTTCATGGCTCCGACGTTGGGACGGCCGCGGGAGGCGAGGCAAGGTGAACTTGCCCCGCCCCGCCCTGGCACGCGTGCGGGCGATCCTGCCACCGCCTCACCGGGCGACCACCCGGAAGAACCGCGCCTGGCCCGACAGGGGCACCGAGAGGCGCAGCGTGGCGGCCTGGGAGACCGCCGGAATCTGCTCCAGCACCTTCCAGTTGGAGGTCGTCGCGAGATCCTCGCACACTTCCACCGCGTGGGCGCGGCCGGCCTCGGCATCGAACCGGAGCACCAGTCCACCCGCTCCGACCTCCACGGACACCAGTGGCCGGCGGGACTCGGAACCCACCTGGACGCGGAGTTCCTCCCGGGCGGTCAGCAGTCCGTCGGCCGCCTGGAACGCGACGACATAGATCCCGGGGCGGTCGAAGGCGGCCGACGTGCGGGAGGCCTTCGGATCGGTGAAGACCACGGTCCCGGGGCCGCTCACCTGCGTCCACTGGAAGGCGGGCACGCCCGGCGGCAACGGCAGGCCATCGTCCGAGAAGATCGCGTCGAGCACGACGGTGCCCGGGGCCGACAGGAGACGCTCACTTCCCAAGGATACCGAGGGCGCCCGGTTGGATGGCAACACCATCGCCACGAGCGCGAGGTCGAAGCCCAGGTCGCTCGACGAGGCCGCGTTCTGGTGCACCTCCACCGCCAGCGTGTTCTCACCCGCCCGGAGCAGCGCGGGGTCGAGCCGGTACTCGAAGTAGGTGGTCTCGTCGGCCCCGCCGATGGCGCTGTTGGCCAAAGTGCCCGGACCGATGTCTCCCTCGGGAAGATTGTCTTTGGCCGCCTGGACACCGTTGAGCCAGACCACCATGCCGTCGTCCCGAAGCACCTGTGCCGTCAGGGCGGTGACCGACGCGGGATCGGCCACGGTGAACTTCGACCGGAAGTAGGTCGTGATGTATTTCGCCGAGGAACTCGGACCAAATCCCACCGTGGTCGCCTGCCCGGGATCGCCATAGCCCAGCACGCCCTTGCCGGACTTCCACGCGCTGTCGTTGAACCCCGGGGTGCGCCAGGCGGAGGTGGGATCCACGCCGGTGTCCAGGTAGCGCCAGACGGAACCCTTGGCCACCCAGGTCGCCTCGCCCCCGGAGCGGGCGGCGGTGAGCACGATGTCGTCGGACCCGGTGAGGGCCCCATCGGAGACACTCAGGCGGAGGCTGTAGGTGCCCTGCCCCGGCAACCGCACCCGGGTGACCCGCTGGTCGGCCGCCTCGATGACCACCGGGCCGGGACCGCCGGTCTGGGTCCACCGGTAGGTCAGGCGGCCCTCCGGTTGGCCGTCGTCGGTCACGGCCGGATCGAGCGCCAGGCTCACCGGGAACTCCGCGACCGAGGGGAAGGACTGGTCCGGGCCGACGTCGACGCGAGGCGGCCGGTTGCTGCCCGTCTTCAGCCCCGGCATCGGCTCCCCCGCACTGGCCACCCATTGGACGGGATCATCGCCGAAGGCGGCAGGCAGGCGTCGTTCCAACGACCGACCGGCACCGGCCGCCTCCACGGGCCAGGGCGACCTCGGCCCGTAGCGCACCGAGTCCACCCGGAGGTACGGCACCCGGACCGTCACCTGGCCGAGCTGGTTGGTCTCGAGGTCCGGGGCGTCGGGCCTCAGGAGGTCGATGCGCTCCCCATCGTCCTGGAGGCTGCCAGGCCATGGGCCGAGGACCGGCACCGAATCCGGGATGCCATGGCGCTGGCGGAACCAGGCCGGATCGGCCGCCGACACCACCAGCAGGCCGCCCGCTGGCAACGTGATCCCGGCGGGGAACCGGAAATCCACCCCGGACAAACGCCAGGTGTTGGTGGGATGCAGGAGGTCGAACAGCGGCACGGGCTGCTCGGACAGGTTCTGCAACTCGATGAACTCGACGGCGGATGGACCGGGTTGGTAGTCGATTTCGCTCAAGATCACCGGCCCCACCCCGGGGCCCGCGTTGGAGGCTCCGAGGCTGGTCGCCCGTTGCGCCGCCCAGAGCACCTGACCCACCGAGTTGGTCAGGCGGCCGATGGACACCCCGTTCGGGGTCGCCTCAAACGACACGCCGTCGCTGAACCCGGACAGGTTCCCGGCGGCATCGGCCGAGTGAAGCCAGACCGAATCCCCATGGGAATCGAGCCGGAAGGCCCGGACGCCAAGGGCTGCGTCGGCGAACTGCGTCTCGTCGAGCACCAGGTATCCGCCGGCAGGAAGGCGGGTTCCGGCGGGCAGGCGGTACTTCTTCGGATCGTTGCGATCGTCCGAGAGGAACCATCCGCCGACGTCGACCGGGACGCCGCCGGGATTGAACAACTCCACCGCGTCGCGCTGGGGCGGGTCGGTGTGGGCGAGGATCTCGTTCACCAGCACCACCGGCACCGACAAGACCGGGTCGTCGGCCCCGGGCGAGCCGCCGATCCGGGCACTGGCCCGCCACGCCGTGGGTTCGCCGCGGGTCGGCCCGTTGGGGTCCACCGGGACCAGCGAGAACCCCTGGCCATCGGCCGCGGCCGGCCACGGCGGTTCCACCCCGTAGGTGACCTCGCACAGCGGGGTCCCGGCGGCATGGACCCAGGCCACCCGCTCGCCCCCGTTGGACAGCCGACCGGAGTAGACGCCGTCGATCGGAACGCCCGGGTGCCTGCGGGCGAAGGCCTCGGCATCCGAGACGAGCACCACGAACCGTCCGGGCTCGAGCCGGGCTCCCACGGGAAAGACGAACTCGACGCCGTCGATGCAGCGGACCCCGCTCAGGTCGATCGTCGCCGCGCCCACGTTCTTGAGCTCGACGAACTCGAAGGCGTCGCCATCCACCGCGCCGTCGGCCGCCGGATGGTAGGCGATCTCGGTGATGCGCAGGGTGTCGAAGGTCTGGATGACCGTGAAGGAGGCCTCGGTGAGCGCACTCCAGGTCCCGGCGGCCAGGACGCGGGCGCGGATCGTGGTGCTCTGGTCGATCGGGATGTCCCCGGAGACCACCCGGGATCCCGGGGCCACGGCGCCCCCGATGGTCCGCGGATCCGAGCCGTCCAGCGTGTAGCGGATCTCACCCGTCGGCGCGCTCAGGCCGACGCGGAACCCGGCCGGCACGTTGCCCCCGTGCTGGGAGAATGCCGGGGCCACCGTGGCCGGATAGAGGTTCCGGGTCCGAAGCTGGGCCAGCACGTTCGCGGTCCGCTGGCCCATGTAGTTGGCCAGGATGTCCCGGACCCTCGGCAGCCAATGCTGGTCGCGGTTCAACGGGGCCGACACCTTGGAATCACCCCAACGGGCCGACTCGGCGACCACCGCCGAAAACAGCTCGTTGGTCCGGGCCGAGAACCGCGCCCGGGCCGCCGCAGGCGTCAGCGCGCCGTCGTTGAAGAAGTGCTTGTGGACATGGTCGGCGACGCGCAACCGGAACTCGGCGTTGGCGCTCAACTGCTGCCAGAGGTACTGGGGATTGCTCTTGGGAAGGCTCCAACTGGTGGCCGTCCCGTAGGGCCCGGTGCGGTTCTCCGAGACGTTGAGGAGCGTGTGCTCCGAGTCGTGGGCCGTGAAGCGGAAGCCGCCGTGGCGGCCCGTCCGGTCGCGCTGGCCGTACCAGTTGTTCGGCGAGGTGTTGCCGAGGAAGTTGGAGATCGGCGCGTCGAGGTTGCCGCCGTAGAGGATGACCAGCATGTAGTCGATGAGGTTGTCGACATCGAGCAGGTTCTCGTAGGCCGGGTTGGGTGTGCCGTCGGCGTTGCGCCCCTCGAGGCGGAAATAAGCCGCGTTTTCCGCGAGGCCGGCCCGGGCGGCGTTGTAGAGCCGCGTCCACGCGTCCAGGTTGCCGTCGGTGGCGTTGATGGTGTAGGGGCCGGCCTCGACCTTCACCACGTCGTAGTCGTCCTTGTCGCCGCCGTAGTAGGTGGCCGCGTAGGCGGCCTCGGGACGCTCACAGCTGTTGTAGATGCCCCAGTACTGGCCGTTGATGTAGAGGTGGTAGTAGGCGCCCCGCTCGCCCTGTCGCCCCATGGCCAACTGCGTGTCGCGGCTGAACTGGTCCCGGATGAAGACCCCTTGGGAGTCGCCCTGGAAGCTCCACGAGTAGTTCTGGAAGGTGCGCAGGTCGAGGGCGTCGAACTCGTCGGTGCCCTTGTCGCCAAACAGGGGGAACTTGAGCTTGGATTCCCCGTAGGACTCCCGGAAGAAGAAGCGCAACGCGTGCTTGGGATTGCCGGTGCTCCTCGAGAAACCGCCCCGGATGCGGATGCCGGCGTCGATCTGGAACCCCTTGCTCCCGTCCGGGAAGACCAACTCCAGCGAACAGGGCCGCTCCCAGTCCCGGCCATCCTGCCCGGGGTTGGCGTAGATGCCCGTGGTCGGGTCGAAGAGGTGCTTCAGGTCGGTGACCACCGAGAACGACGGCAGGGACTTCAGGGCCGGCACGATCTGGTCGCGGTAGGCGGCCGAGTTCACGATGTCCGGATCCATGCCGTAATCGCGGGTGTTGGCGCCCCAGGAACTCGGCCAACCGGGGGGCGGCGCCCCGTTGGTCGACTGGCGGATGACATCCCCCAGGAACAGGTAGGTGTGGGTCTTCACCGGGCTGGGTTGCAGGCCGTCCTTGAAGGCGGCCGCGCGGAGCAGCGTGGTCTCACGGATCCGAAGCGGGCCGACATAGACCAGGCCAGTGGTCGCCGTTGGCCAGGTGCCGTTGGTGGTGTACCGCAGCACCGCCCCGGGCGTCTCGGACGACAGGGTCAGGTCGAACGGCGCCTCGAAGAACCCCCGGGTCTGGCTGAATCGGGGTGCGTCGACCCAGTCGGCGAAGCCGCCCGCATTGGCCGCCCCCGGGGATGGCGGACGAAAGAAAAGGGCCTGACCGGCCCGGAACCCGTAGGACACATCGGGCTGCTGCGGCGGGAAGGCCGGCGCAAACTCGCTGGCGGCCGTGCGGTTCTCCGGTGGGAACAGCCCGAGGTATTCCCCATTGGCCGAGAGGCTGAAGTTGGCATGGAGCGGCGCCCCGGCCACGGCCCGGTCCTTGCCCGAGGCGAAGACCACCAGGAAGCCCCCGGCATTGAGATTGGTGGCCGGCAGGCGCCACTTGGCCGGGTTGGCCGGGTCGTCGGTCAATGTCCACCCGAGCAGGTTGACGGCCGTGGTGCCGGTGTTCTGGAGCTCGATCCAATCGGGGAAGTCCCCGTCGGCATCGGACAGGACCCCCGAATTGCTGGCGAGGAACTCACTGATCCTCACCGGTGACTGGCCGAGGACGGTGCCGATGAGGGAGATCCCGAGGAGGAACGCACGCAGGAGCATAGCTCGACCTTAGCGATTCCCGGGCCAAACCCAATCCAAAGGCCCGGCGAACTGAGAATCCGCATCCCACGCGATTCTCTGCGGGATCCTCGGAAGATCGGTCGGAGTCGCTCGTGCGCGACACCTCGGGCGAGCGGTTGGAATGGGGGCCCTTCCGGGAAGACCCGATCCGCGGATACGGGCGCCCACCGAGGCGGACCCCGTGAACCCTCCTAGGGGCACCGGTCGGTTCCTCCCGTAGGCTGGGGGCGCTTTCAACGACCCGGGTCGGTCACGGCGACATAGGGAGGAGCCGAACCTGGGCTTATTGATGGGCCGTGGTGGGAGGCAAAGGCTTGAGGTCCGGGAAAAACCAACCCTGACCCCCCACGGAATCCCGGCCGTGGACCTGCAACCCACCATGAAAACCATCCGAAACACCCCCAGACGCCTGGGAGGCCTGCTATGGGCCCTCTGCGTCCTCTGCCTGCTCGGCGCCCGAGCCCACGGCGCCGCCGCAGGCAACCTCGACCAAGCCCAGAACGGCGGGGTCGGCTCCCCGCCGATCAGTCCCGTGGACTGGATCAACGGCAACTCCAACGCCCAGAAAAGCCACTACGTGGAAGGGGAATCCATCCCCTACCGACTGGTCCTCACCGACCTCACCGTCGGCTCCCACGTCGTGGACATCGAATGGGACATCCGCAAGTCGTCGAAGGCGACGATCGACGCCATCACCTCGTTCCAGAGGATCAACGAGACCGTGAACCCGATTCGGGGTCTGGTCGGGACGTTTGGGGCTCCATCGACCTTCCCGATCCCACCACCCCCGGTCTCCACGACCAACGGGACCACCTCAAGCCTCCCGCAACCACTGACGAGCTTCTCGGCGCTTCCGGGGGCCGAGCGGCTCTTCACCATCTACAACGGCACGATCACGTCGCTGCAGTACGTGAACAACGCGGACGGCAACCTCGGCAGCTGGTCGGTGCCCGACTCCTCCCAACGGCTGAGGATCACCTTCCAGGCCAACTCGGCCCAGGTTGTCCTCGCCTGGGGCGGCCACATCGCCAGCCGACGCGATTGGGGTGACGGCAACTCGGCCAACGCCGTGCCGGGATCGCCGTACCACACCCGCTTCATCAGCCTGGACGGCAAGGGCGGGAATCAGGACCGGTCGCTGGCAGCTGCCGCGGTCTGCCTGCCGCCGAACTGTGCGATCGCCGGCCCGACCACGGTCTGCACCACCACCACCTCCACCCACACCGCCCAGACCGACGGCGCGGGCAACACCTTCGTCTGGAGCATCGCCGGCAATGGCACGATCGCCGGACCGAGCACGGGACCGTCGGTCCAGGTCATCGCCGGTGCGTCGGGCAACTACACGTTGACGGTCTCCATCAGCCGGCCGATTGAATCCGGCGGGTGCAGCACCACCTGCAGCCAGACGGTCGAAGTCCGCGGGATTCCGAGCTGCAGCATCAGCCGGTTGAACGATCCCAATGCCCAGACCCTGGGCACCACCCTGTACCAGGGACCGGCAGGCATGGCGCACTACAGCTGGACGGTGTCGTACAACGGGGATCCGGCCGTCTCGGCCGGTGAGGACGTCCCGTCCGTGACGCTGGACGATCCCATCGCGTCGGGCGGCGGGGTGGGCACCATCACCGTGGGCCTGACCGTGATCGACGACTTCGGCTGCACCACCAGCTGTGCCCGGGTGTTCGAGGTTCCGGCCGAGTGCATCCTGGTTCCGCCGGCGGGATGCCCGCGCAGCTTGGAGACCTTCACCTACGGCGGCGACCCCACGGGCTTGAGCTTCGTCTGGAGCATCGTGACGCCGGGCTCGCCGGTGACCATCGTCGGCACCAACAACCTGCCCAGCCTCACCGTGACCTCGCCGGTGTGTGCGGAGTTCCTCGTGCGGCTGGAGGTGATCGCCGCGGACGGGTTTGTGACCATCTGCGAAGCTCCCGGAGCCTTCGTGGACACCGTTCGTCCGATCCTGGGCAACCTGCCCCTCGGCGGCGACCTGGGATGCAATCCCAGCCTGCCCGCCTGCTCGACAACGGTCACCGCCCTCGACAACTGCGATGGGGATATCAGCGGCCGCGTGGTCTGCGTCGCAGGACCGATCGTCGGGAACGGATCCTGCCGCCAAAGCCAGGCCTTCACCTACTCGGTGGCCGACTCCTGCGGCAACATCGCCACCGCCGAGGTGGTCTACACTTGGACACAGGACACCACGGCCCCGGTCCTGGGCAACCTGCCGGTCGCCCGCGACCTGGGTTGCAATCCCACCCCGCCCGCCTGCTCGACGGCGGTCACCGCCCTGGATGACTGCGACGGCGACCTCAGCGCCCGCATCGTCTGCACCGCCGGACCGATCCTCGAGACCGGTCCCTGCGGCCGCAGTCAGGTCTTCACCTACCGCGTCACCGACACCTGCGGCAACGTCGCCGAGACCTCGGTCACCCTGACCTGGCGCGAGGACACCACCGCGCCGGTCCTCGGCAACCTCCCGACCGGGGGCGACCTCGGCTGCAATCCGACGCTGCCCGTCTGCTCGACGGTGGTCACCG
>Ga0068872_10003879_pt1 | contig 11360 bp, 14 predicted proteins | sample NOAtaG_7_FD_66441 | JGI IMG/M metagenome (GOLD analysis project Ga0068872, IMG submission 66441) | Freshwater lake microbial communities from Lake Erie, under a cyanobacterial bloom - NOAA_Erie_Diel1S_2200h metaG | ecosystem: Environmental > Aquatic > Freshwater > Lake | place: USA: Ohio, Lake...
AGGTTTTACAATGGACATTTTATACATCTCATAATAAAAATTGTTTTTCATGCTTTTGAGCAAAAGTTTTTGACACGACTTTTCACACGAATCGAGTGTTTTGTAAAAATGAATTAAAAATTTTTGCAATCCATTTTCGGTAAAAATTTTTTTTAAATTTTCAAGTGATTCGCCATTTAGTTTGTAAAATTTGTAAATTTCCTCTGGAGTCAAATTACAAGCCTCCGCTTCAATCAACACTTGAGGCTGTGTAGCAACTTGATGAGCCAAACGCGTTTTAGAAGCTGCTCGACTCGCCAAATCAACGAGGCTGTCTGGGTTGGCGCCCCCAAATGGAATGCAAACGTCGGGTTTCTTGAACAACACGTTGGAAATGTTTTGACAAACTGACTCAAACTCAAAATTGTAGAGTAGTTTATCTACAACGAGTATTTTTTTGCGGTAGACTAGATCCACTAATTTTTTTGGATCCAAGTCAGCATCGTCTGTCAAGTGGACGGAGGGCGCCTCGATACTGGTTTGATCAGTGCAAAAGGTAATGTGCATTTTTACCTTTGGTAGCATTCTAAAACAAAAAACAAAAGAAAAAAAACTATAAATTAAAAGGTTCAAGATGAAAACATTCAGTAGACAAAATGTTACGAAACGTAAAACATGTGGGTGATTCTCACCCATACAAGTGGCCTAAAATTAGTTCATTTTTGACTACACAAACTACAGACCAAATGGCTCAACACTTGGACAGTAATGAAGAATGGAACGTGTGTGAAAAAATTGACGGTTGTAATCTTTGCATTTCTGACAAAGGTTGGATTGCGTCCAGAAATAAAATTATTGCCACAATTAAAGAAAATTCATTGTCTACCAAGTTTTATCAAGGTGCTCCTTTGGTTCAAACAATCTCTTTGTACAACAAGCTCTGCCAACTACAAAGCCATTTGGTAGACACCTTCTTCTTGGGAGAAAAAGATTTTGAGTTGTTGGCTTTTGGAGAATTTGTCTTGCCAGGATCGGCTTCAACGAGCGAGGACATTTACAATTACAGAAGACGAAAAATTCCAGAAGGATCTGTTTGTGTCTTTGCTTTGGGTTTTGTCTTTAAGCAATTGCCTACAATGCCATTTGTTTTTAAGCACGGTTTTAAGGTTGAAAAGGAAAATCCTTTTTACATTGTTCCAATGAATAATGCCCTGTCTGACATTTTGGCCGAATTTAATATTTTACACTTGAGACCCAAAAAGGTGGCCAAATTGCACACAATCTTGAAAAATGAGCGTTTGCTCAAAGATTTAAAAGATCGAAAAAAGGAAGGATTTGTTCTAAGTTCAAACAATGGCAAAGGTTACATCAAATGGAAATATATTCCCATTAAAACATCTTATCTGGATAACCAGTTTCACATTTTGACCGAAAAACTCAACACTTATGAAGCCATGAAAATTGTGGCAAATTTGGAGTTTATGTATAATGAAGCGGATCAATACGAGCGCAATCTAAACAGAATCCCCTTTACCTTGTGGATCAATTCTTACATTGAAGAATACAAAGAATGCAACTATGAAAAACTGGAAAAGGCCGCCTTTTATGGACAATTGTACTACGATATTGCTTTTGAGGAGATTGAACGCGATGCCTACAAATATTGTAAAATTTTTTGCCACAAAAAGTTGGATCCTAGAGTTAAAATTCAATTAAAAAATAAAATTAATCGCCAATTGAGAAAAACTTTTGAAAATACCAAGAACCCTCTCTATAATTCAAAAAAATAAGGGAGGTTTCATCATTTTCATTGTAATTGTTGCGTCAAAAAAATTAATTCACAGTACTCTAATTTTGGTTTATAGATGTCAATACTAATCCGTCGAATTTAAATGTTCATTATTCATTTTCCGTAAAGGTAAAAAATTATATTTTTCAAGATTTTTTTAATTAAAATTTAAAGTGTGCATGTGACACGTTTAAATGTGAAAAATAAATTGTATTTCAGAAATTATGAAGCTCTTTTTTGGCATTTTACTGTGGTCAATTTTGGTCACTGCGGGGCCCCACGACATGGGTGATCTGATAAAAGCCTACTGCCATTTGGTTCGAGATCAGGACTTTTACAAAACGTATCAACTCTCGGATTATTGCGCTCTCTACGTGAAAGAATTTGGCCAACAGGTAGTCAATTATTTTTAGTGTTTAATATAAAAATCTTAGTCTTTTAGATTTTTAATTATGGTCTTATTTAGATGTGTATCGGACGACCCGACGATAGCGACGATCCAATTTGGCGAACGTGTCGTTCTATGGAGTCTGTTAGAGCAACAGCTATTGCTTGTGCTTCAACGACGAAAAGGTCGAGCAGTCCAACTACGACAACTTTAACGTCGACAACCTTTTCATCTACTCGTCCCATCTCGACGACAACCTTGTCATCTACTCCTCCCACTACGACAACGACAAAGTTGCCATCGACCATTTCTACTGTGACGACAACCTTACCATCTACTCGTCCAACTACGACAACAAAGTTGCCATCGACAAGTCAAACTACAACAACGTCTACATTTTCTGTTCCTCCTCTTCAATCTCAATACATTGAGTACGAGGAAGAAGAATTTGAAGAAAACGTAGAAACATCAACGACAACAACGACATTTGTGTCTTCTTCGTCAGTAAAGAAAATTAAAAAGATGATTAAAATAACAACTACGAGCACTACAAACGAGCCCATCTATTACGAATATGACGAGAATATTGGGGATTCGGCCACAACAACGTCTACAAATTTCTTTTCGACGTTTCCGCCGACAACCCATTTGCCTCTGACGACGACGATTTCATCTCTTACTACAACAACTTCAACTACAATTCTGGAAAGGTACTTTTAATAATTTAGTTTGCTGTTTAAAATTTACGTTTCTTTACAAATAACAAAATACACATTTCATATATTTTTGTTTAGTTTCGAGCCATCGACAATGCCGTTGACATTTACGACAACTTTCTCAAAAACTGAAAGGTAAAAAGTCAAGCTTGTACTTTAAAAAATTGTTATTCATCATTGTACCATGTGTAATGATCAATTTTTCATTTATTTAGTTTGGATCAAGAAGAAGAATTTCGTCAAGCCATTCAACAATGTTTTACGGCCCAATTTGGACCTCTGGTTGATTTGAAAGACGACGACCAATTTAACAGATCTAAACGTCAATATTTGTCTGACTTGGAAGAGTTGGGCCTGAAAACCACATCTCATGAGGAAGTAGTCAAGTTATTTGCCGCATCGCAATCACTCGTTTTGGATCGCATTCAGGTAAACTCTTTGTAACATTTCATGTATTAAAAAATTTTAAACATTAAAAAACTATAAACATTTTTATAAATAATTTTTTTATTTTTAGGAAATTGTCCTAACAAAATGTCAAAAAGAGATTCACCAATTTACGTTTGCCGATCCACTTTTGTGGCCAACAGAGAATGGAAAGAACGACACCCAACCTCACCTATCGTTTTACCAGTGGTTAAAGTACCAGACACCAGGTGGTGTTTTTTACGCAGCTATAACTATACTGGCAAAGTGGTGTGACGATCGAGCGGCAAATTTTTTCTCAAAAAGGAACGGCATGGAAAGACACATGCTTATGAAGGTAAATTATTTTAATAAATAAAGTTGTTGAAAAAAAGAGACTTGACAAAGTTGCATATTTGTAAATATTGTGTTTTGTTTTGTTACAGATTGTTGGTGCTTTTCCTCTCGCCATTTTGCAATACTACATTCTAAAATGGACGGGTCGGACTCCCACTCAGGAGACTTATCTAGAACGCCAAGTTGCAGAATATGAAAATTTAATGGCCACTCGAAATGAAACTACTGGTAATATTGTTAAATACAAAAAAAACAATGTAAAGAATAATTGCATTAAATATCAAATATTTGAAAACAATGTTTATTTTTAGTTGTCGGAAGAGGTCACGCAAGTCGAATTGGAAGGCAAAGCACGCTGTTGGAAAGGACAGACACAGTCATTCCTCTCAATATCATTGATCAACAAGAAAGACCCGAGGCAGAACAAAACGAAAATGTGCTGGAATTTCGAGAACTTAATCAAAGTCGGTGTATGTTACAGTAATATTTTGCCTTTACACGACCTTTTATCGATAAATAGTTTCCTTACTAAACTATGATTGCTAAAAACATCCTGTTTAGTTTATAGAGAAATTTTTTATCACAGTGCGAATAAATGCAAAAAATGTCCTCGTTAGCACAATCGTTTCTCATTAATTTTTTCCGATAAGTTTAACGCGCAGGCAATAAATTTTCTAGACTAGAGAAAGGGCGATGAGGTCAAAACTGAAAACTAAATTAAATGTTACTGACGACTTGAACTTATTAAATGTATTTTAGTAAAATGGGAGTCAATCTTTTCATTTTGGATTTTTGCCATGCAAAATAAATTAGCCTATCAATCGTCATGATTTGACTTAGTTTTGTTTCGACTGTTTTCAAATTCGTTCAAACCAAAACTTTAACTCTTTTAAAAATGAAAATTGTTGCCTTTTTTTCTTTGTTTGTGGTTGTTTTGGGATTGACTCCCAACGAAAAATGTATCGACGTTGCAAAGGTCGACCTTTGCAACAAGTACTTTAGAGAGAAGACTTACGAGTGCCTCAGAATCATCAAACCCTACTACAACCACGTAAGTAAAACGTTAAATGTAATGTATGAAAAATTTGTAATTACAATTAGTTTTTTTACGTAAATTGATTATGATTTACTTTAAAGGTAAGCCTCAATCTTTGCGTTACGGGAGACCCGGATGAAAAAAGGTGCCTCGAATTAAGGAACGTATGTACCGACTACATCTTTGTGGCCGTATACGCACCAAATTATCCCAAGGTAAACATTCTTTGTTAAAGAATTTTTATTAAAGTTGTATTAACAACATTAACATTAACATTAACAATAATTATCGTCATTAGGACAAGGAATACGTCTTGACTTGCTCCACGTTGTACTATGCGGCTGTTCCGTTTGCCGTCGCGGGCTTTGTCATGCTTACGTGCTGTATTGGTTTCAACATTCAGCTAAAACGAAGGCAAATGAAGGCAAAGCGCGAGGAAAAGAACCGTCAAAAGTACGGGGCGCGGTCATGGCAGGTAGCCATAACACCTAGCTCGGCGGCGGCGGCTCTTAACACGGAGGGTGCGACAATTACGTTGTCGCCGTCTGGAACTCCGCCTTTACGGACAAAGCGAACGAAAGCAACAATCACAGAGTAAATTTAGTGGAAAATTTTTAATCCATCAATTGCTAATTATTTGCTTTACAATATTATTTTTTTGCTTATCGCTTTTTCATGCTTTTTTATAGGAGAGATTTTTCCCAACAGACAGAGTTTGAAACGATCGAACTTCAAGCGTAAGAAAGATATTCCAAATATACAAACTTAGTAAATACTTAAAAAGTAGGTCCCAAATTATAAAAGTTATTCATTACGTTTTTTAGGCACACGCCACTGCTGAACCGCAATTCTTCAAGAGATGATGACGAAACATCCTACACTTCGTAAATATAATCAAATGCCTTTTTAAACAAATTAATAACAGTTGATTAAAATGTAAAAATTTTTTTGTCTTATAGTCGTTCTTTAGAAGAATTGCTCAAAGAAGAGGACGTATTTGACTTTCAAAACGCCACACTGTAATTATTTTATTTAAAAATATTTGAGTTATTTTTACAAAATCAAAATCTTATAATGTTTTTTTTTTATCTAGTGAACTTCGCAGTCCTTCAGTCGGCAGCTCGACAATCGTCACTACTCAGGCTCAAATGTAACTATAGCTAAAATAATTTAATATTTTAGCCGTTATTTTTGTTATCAATTGGCAATTTTTTTCTTTTTTCAGTTCTGACGAATTTGCCAAGTTTTTAAATGGGGAGGATAACGCCTATGAAATTTCCAATGAAATAAAAGATTATTTAATAAGATCCCAAGATCAATTACTAGACTCTATTGGCAAAATAAAAGAAACTTTTGATAATTAATTTTTGCATTTTTATTACGTTTTTAGACATTCGTAAGACGAGGATTAAAGTTCATCGCACCGATATTATCTTGAATTATGGAACAAAGTTTATAAAATAATAAAAGTAAATGTAATCTTTCTGTTTGATTTAATGCGACCAGCGCTTCCATTTCTTTAAAAATGTCCTTGAGGTTGGCCATATATTTAAGCCACTCTGGTCTAGAAAGGTTTTCCTTATTTTCATAGATTTCGAGATCAAGGTTTACAAGTTTCTCGTCAATAGTAGCAAATGTCGGAGCGTTCATCTTACTTGTGTTTTTTGAAGTTTGGTGATGTGGAAAAGGATGGAAAGGTTGGAGTTGTGGGATGTGGGAATGCAATCTCGAGTGTATCAAGTAAGGTTAAAACTTGGAATAAATGAAATGGCAGCGTTCCTTTTATATATATTTACAAACTTTGAAGAGAGATCGGACAGCTCAACTTTTCTTACACATGAAAAACTTGAAATGCTAAAACGTAAATCTTAATAAATTAGTTTGAATTAATAGTAGGATTTGTTAAGTCAACCAGTACAAATGTAATGGAAAAACTGTTGTTTTCCCTAGTCTACTTAAAATAAGATGTCTGATTTTCCCAAAAAAATTTGATTCGGTCCATCTTACTTGTTAGAAAATGCGAAGCGTTGCATTGTTAACGTCCATCCATTATATGGGGCCATTGTCGATCAGGCGTATGGAAATTTAGTTTAAAGAGCTCAACAAAAGGGATAAAATTTAATGGTCGAAAAGTCGTTACGTAAGCTACATTTTGAATTTTGCAAGCTGGGTAACACTCTAAATTTTTTCCTTATCGCACATTCAACTCTTTACATATTTAGTATTTATTTATTATTTGGTGAAAGAGTGTCACATCATGTCTCAAAAACATATTACGTCTTTAAGGTGCGAATTAGAATCGATTGAAGCTCAGATTAATTATATTGACGTTAAAATCAGACTCGTTACTGAAATTCAAACAGCAGACAATCAAAAGAATGATGAAGTTATAAATAAACAATTTGAAGAAATGGAAAAAGCCACTAATGACAGTCAAAAAGAACTGATTCGTAAAAAATACGAACAAATTCACCTTGAATTTTGCCAAGACTATTTAATTAACGAAAGAGAAAAGGCTAGTCTTCAAAGTGAAAAAGTAATTTTGGGCCATCAAAAGAAGAGAATTGAAGACGAGCTCAAATTTCATTTCCCATAGGGTAAGATTTTAGTTTGAATTCGTTAGTTTCGAAAATGGCTCCAGCCAAACGAATTAGCAGAGCAAGAAAACTTTTTGTGCAAGATAAGATTTTAGACCTTCAGGCTGATGTTAAAATTGCGCTATATTTGATTAAAAAAAAATACAAGGAACTATATTTGTTTCATCAACACGAGATATTTTGCAGTGATTCTTTTAAACAATTGGACCCCAGTTACAAAGAACTTTTGACCAAAAACAATTTCAAGTTTTACGTTGCCGCAAATTTTGCGTTTGACAACGAAGAATTTTACCAATTTTTTGACCAACAAAAAAGTATCCTTCAAAAAATTTACCAAAGTTTACGTAGATTTCACAAAGAGCTCAACTCAAATCTGGAAGAAAAACTCGAGCTCGAAATAAAGTAAGTAATAAAAAATAGAGCTTATCCCACACCGTAACAATATAAGAATTTAATGGTCACTATATTAATTTTTAGGAAAGTAATGCGAGCTCTGGAAGAACTGAAGCCCCTAGAGAAAAAAAATAACGAACTCTTGTTGCCTTTTTTGGACGTTTCTAGTTCTGAAGAAGAATAAGGACAACTGTGTGAAATTAAATTTTTTTTAATTACAATTCATGTCATTCAAATAACAAATTTATGAATTAAAGTGACGGTTACGAAATTCGTCTTGTGCTTTCGCAAGTCTGCTCCATGCCAGTTGGACTTCGTTACGTGCGTCTTTCAGTTCACGTTTGGCGTCCTCAAAGTCCTCTTTGCACCTTGCGTAGAGGGTGGGCAACTCGTTGTCGAACCACGTTTGAGTTTCTCGGTACTCCAACTCTTGGGTCTCACTAAGCGCGAACCCTTGGTCCGATATTGTGCGAATGAGGTTCAACTATAAAAAATGAACCGTTTGAGTAAGCAATTTGACAGACACATTTATAATTCAAGTCAAGTCAAAAAGCCATCAATTTTATTTTAAAAATTAGCATAAAATGCAAATTTAGATTTTATTGTAGCAATTTTAATCTATAGGAAAAAACATAAACTTACAAAAAACCCTTTGACTGCTTTGAGCTTCTCGAGATGCTCAAAAGACGTCTTTTTTGCTTCGTAGAGCTTCCTCTGGTTCTTCTCTTCAACCTCACGATTTGCGAGTAGTTGTCGGAGATCCTGGACGTGCTGCATGATGAACAAGATGTGGATGGTTTGCAGGTTGGTATTCAACAGACAAAAGCAAATAATTTTTTCTTTCACGTCACTTTTGAATATAAAACTCTTGTCATTTTAGTCTTGACTTATCTCGTTAAACAGTTATTTTAGTAGTGGTTAGATTTTATGCCCCAACCCATTATTAATATTTTTTTACTTACACAACAATAAAATTTTTGTTTACGAAATGGTTCAAGTTGACCTAAAAATAACAGTTTCGCTACTTACGATCTAAATCCATAAAACTTGACAATAGGATAACCCGTTTTTGCAATTTTTGCTTTAATAAAAACGACCCCTTTTAGCGATTATCCTGTTGAGCTAAAGTCAAAACAAAAGGTCTATTGTTAATTTGTTTTTAAACTGCTTTTCATTTTTCATTTCCATTACATGTCGTTATTCGATAACATCATGAACCAAAACCCGACACTTCGTGAACGTCGTCAGTACCTGGCCATTGCCATGAATCTCCTCGAAGGCCATAAGGAAGACCTTTTCAAGTTTGAGGCTGATTATAAGAAAAAACGTGAAAAGATTTTATTCAAAATCTTTTTAGCCTCTGTCCTCAACAATATCGCAAAGAGGGAAAGGATGACTGCTCGCCTCGAGTCCTTTGCAAAGGTAATTATTCTTTTGTTCTTATTCCGTGCGCTCTTAATTGGTTAACCTATTTATATTTTAATTTTTTAGAACACCTATTGTTTGTAATTTTTAATTGGGTCTATTCAAACTCTTTTTTGTTTTGTTTGTCGTAACAGTTTGGGATTCATTTACATTTTTAGGCTTCTGGAAAGTCCCGACGTCGCCTGGAGCGATGCGTCGAAAAATCCGAAATGGCCGTAATCTATTGCCGTAGTCAGGTTGTGTTGGCCCGTCAAATCCACTACAGGCGTCGACTTAGAAATAGGTACATTTTATTTGCAGTTAACTGTAAAATAAGGTTTATAGAAAAGCGCAATTTGTTTTTGAATATTTTTAATCATTATTTTAGACAATAACGATCGACCGACGCTTTTTAACGACACTTCCAACCTGCCTCAGCCACAATTTGAATGGTACTTTTTTCTTTTGTTTGTATTGCATTATTAATTTACATATTTATAACCGTAGTAAACTTTTTGTGATAACCGTAGTAAACCTTTTGTGACCTTTGCTTTTATTTTACTTGCAGATACAGAAAAATATTTATCGACTTCCACTTTTGCCGTGACTACATTTTATTTAATAACAAAGGTATTTTAATTTTTAGTGATTTATTAATTTGCATTTCTTTTATAGTTAATCAGCGTGTAGACCTTTGTGACCTTTCTCTTATTTTTTTAGATTCTTTTTGCTTATTTACTACTACGTCCGGCTTTGTCATTATCAAAATTATCAATGGTACTTTTATCTTTTATTTGTAATGGTTTATTATTTAATATTTCTTTTACAATGTTGGAATAACCTTAGTGACTTTTCTATTGTTTTACTTTTAGATTCTTCGACAATACAAAAACCCACTTTGTTGAGAACGCGACTCGTTTTAAACAAAAGGACTATGATAAATTCTATGTAAGCTTTTATTCTTTATTTTGACCATAATTTTTTAATTAAAACATTTCATTTCAAGTTTTTTATTTACAGTTTTGTAATTTTACAATTGTGTCAAGAATTATATATAATGTTTTTTTCAGACAATGAGAAAAAGACGAGAATGATAAAACGTCGACCGTCATTAAATTTGAACCATCAATTGAGGATGAAGATTTTGATTTACCGTCGTTTGTCATCAAATTTATAATCTATTTGTATGTACAATTATATTTCAATATTTGTACTGTGTTAGAATATAGAACACAAACACAATTTTACAAGTAATTTAGGGCGAGGTCAACTTGGTGAATTTGATAAGAAACATCTAAAAGTTTTAACCAGCAGTTTCGTCTTTTTTGGGGGGTGTCGGCATCATTGATTAAGGCAAGTGTCGTTCTTAGCAAGGTGTCAATTTCAAGGACAATGTTTGGGTCTAAAAGATTTTTGCGGTTTTGAAAAGACCATAAAACTTCCATTTCTCGAAATTCTTCCAAGAGTAAAAACCAGTAATCTTCTTGTGTCATGGACATGATTACTGAAAAAAAATATTTTAATGTTGAATAGTGACTTGAATAGGAACATATCCCATTTTACGTTTGGCTTTGTAAATAAGGCATCTTAGTAACGTTTGTAAGGACTCTAGTTGGGCAAATTGTTCTGGGCTGTGATTAAACGTATTGATGAATAGTTCAAGCTCAAAAAAAGTATAATCAATTCTATCAATTTCTTCACAAGTTAACACATTTTTGCGTTCTTCATTTTGCCAAGCTCGTTTGGCAAACAGAAAACATTGTACAGTAGTTGTCCACAAGTTCATGTCTAAAAAAACGTAATAACATTAAATAATAATTCATTTAAAAAAAGTAAAGTATACAAAGCAATTAGTGGTATAATTTTTTACCTGATGGTCAGACTGAGGGCAAGCAACGACTAAATTTTTTCCGCGTCTTAAAGCTCAAGCGTTATAGTCAGAGGGAACGGAAAGTTGAGCCAATGGTTAAGACCAAACACAGGTTTTAAGCGTGCGAAAACCGCGCACTCTTTATGGTATATTTGAGTAAATTTACATTTACCTCAAATTTGCAAACTTTAATCTTGAAAATGCCTTTTCCTTTGAGCCATCGTTGGATAGATTCTATATTTTTCTTTACAACGGAATACGAAAAGTTTAAACTAAATTGTCGGAATCATTGGTTTCAAAATGAAGACGTGAGACGAGTAAAGAGCATGTATAAGGACATTGAGCATTTTTTGTCAATTTGTAATCATACAAACAATGAATACGTGACTTTTATTTCTTTACTAACAAGTTTCAAAGTTGCTATTA
>Ga0068872_10003880_pt1 | contig 11357 bp, 10 predicted proteins | sample NOAtaG_7_FD_66441 | JGI IMG/M metagenome (GOLD analysis project Ga0068872, IMG submission 66441) | Freshwater lake microbial communities from Lake Erie, under a cyanobacterial bloom - NOAA_Erie_Diel1S_2200h metaG | ecosystem: Environmental > Aquatic > Freshwater > Lake | place: USA: Ohio, Lake...
AAATCGTCTTTGAACACACCTTTTCTTTTAATCACAATACCCTCTTCTTCTTCATACATTTCCTGATCACCTTCGGGGCTTGTGCGCATTCTTTTTACTTTTTTGCCTGTGTTGTGATATTCTGTGAAAGGCCCATTTTTCTTCCCGCTTTTGTATTGGTATTCACTTTCGATAAAACCATTGGGATAATACTTCTTAAACACACCGTTCAAGGGTGTTGTTCTCAGGTGTGTGCCGTTTTTATATATTTCTTGAAGACGCAATGAACCATCGCTGTTGTACTCCAGCCACTCTCCTACTTTACCGGCATTTCTATACTTGCCCTCCATCTTTATCTTCCCTCCTTGAAAATACAACTTAAACACCGAGTCTAACTCGCCATGCAGATAATGGGCCTCAATTCGTTTGCTGCCATCCGGATAAAATTGTGCCCATGCCCCATGCTTTTCATTGTTCATCCATGTAATAACTTCTTCTGTTTTTAAGCCGTCAGGAGAGAAAACCTTAAACACGCCATTCTTTTTTCCTCGTTTATAGGATTCAGTCAAGATCAGCTTTCCTTTAGGGTTGTAATAATTCCAGACGCTGTCTTTTAATTTATCTACATACAATCCATCTGCTTCCTTTTCCCCCTTTGAGTTGAATAATTCCGCCTTTGCCTTTTTTCCATTTTCAAAAAAATAATTTTTGGCTTTTATCTTCCCATTTTCATGGAAATATTCGAAGGCGCCCACAGGGATATCATCCATAAAAAATCCGGAGTAACGCGTTTTTCCTGAAGGAAATGTTTTGCTCCAGTTCCCCTGCTTGCGGCCTTGGGCGTCAGTTTTATTTTGGGCAAGAACAGACAAGCACAGCAAAAAAACGAAGCCAAGGGTTAGGAGCGGTTTCATATGCATGCAAAAATACCATATTCTTTTCCAGAAAAATTCTGCATCCTTCATTTCATACCAAGAAGCATCAAGCCCTCATGGATTTTCCACACATGTAATCTTGGCAGGAATTACCCCCTGATGAATCATCTCCAATTCACGGGCCGCTGCCATACTGAGGTCAACAATTCTTTTTGATTTGCGCCCAAGCCTGTCGTTCACCTTCACCCGCACAGTTTTTCCATTGGTCAAATTGGTTACCTCAAGCATGGTTCCAAAAGGCAGTTTATGGTGTGCACAAGTTAGGCTATCGGGGTGGTATTTTTGACCGCTACTCGTTCTTCTGCCTTTGAATTTGTTGGAGTAATAGCTGGCTTTTCCTTTGCTCTTGCAATCTGCGGAGGCAACATATTCACCACCCCATGATTCATAAAAAAACAAAACACATAGCCATAGCACAAAATAAAAAAAGCATCCGGATGGTTTCATATTGTAAAGGTGACTACTTTTAACCACAAAAATGTGACCAAATTGGACAATAAGCTTGTCATCATACCCACTTACAACGAAAAAGAGAATATCGAAAAGATTGTTCGAAAGGTTTTTTCATTGCCTGTTACTTTTGATATTCTGATTGTAGATGATGGTTCACCCGACGGTACAGCCCAGATTGTGAGGGAACTGCAAAAGGAATATTCGGGACTCTATCTCGAGGAACGCAGCGGAAAAGCCGGTCTTGGAACAGCCTATATACATGGTTTTAAATACGCTCTTCGGAAAGGATATGATTACATCTTTGAGATGGATGCAGATTTCTCTCACAACCCTGAAGATTTGCCCAGGTTATATGAAGCGGTTCATGACAAGGGATACGATTTTTCTATTGGCTCGCGATATGTTAAAGGAGGCAGAGTGAGTAATTGGCCTCTTGGGAGAATACTGATGAGTTATTTTGCCAGCGTGTATGTTCGCATGATTCTCTGGATACCTGTCCGTGACACTACCGCCGGGTTTAAATGCTATTCAAGGCGTGTGCTCGAGGCGATTGCCCTCGACCAAATTCGATTTGTAGGTTATGCCTTTCAGATTGAAATGAAGTACCGTGCTATCAGAGCAGGATTTAGGGCCAGCGAGGTTCCCATTACTTTTATCGATAGAAAAGAAGGCACCTCTAAGATGAGCTCTCATATTTTCAGAGAAGCCCTTTTGGGTGTATGGCAAATGCGTTTCCAAATGCGATAAACTTACCGCAAAAGATTGCGGTTTATCGCTCAATAAAATAGGGTTTTACTCTATCCCAAGCAGATATTTTTTCACAAACAGAATGGTGGAATAGAACTGATAATCTGCATTGTTCTTTTTTCGGAAGCCATGACCTTCGTCTTTTGCTTCGAGATACCAAACAGGAATGTTATTTTTTTTCAGGGCTTCTACCATTTGTGTTGCCTCTGTTCTGGGCACCCGCGGATCGTTGCCGCCCTGAACGATAAACATGGGGATTTTGATTTTATCGACATTATTGAGCGGCGAAATTTTTTCTAAAAACACAGCCATTTTGGCATCTTGCTCATCACCATACTCAACCCTTCTGAGGTCTCGCCTGTAACTTTCGGTATTCTTTAAAAAGGTGTTGAAATTAGAAATGCCAACGATATCGTTTGAACAGCGAATGCGGTCGCTGTAGAATGTAGCACAAGCCAAGGCCATGTAGCCTCCATAGCTTCCACCCATTGTCATTACCCTTGATGCGTCTAGGTCGGATTGCTTGGCAATCCAATCAAGCAATGCACCAATGTCCTTTACTGAATTTTCACGGAGATATCCATTGTCCATTTTCACATAGGATTTTCCGTAACCGGTACTGCCCCTCACATTTGGATATATCAAGGCAATTCCTAATTCATTCAGGTAGTAATTGTTTCTGCCTTGAAAGCCCGGAAAACTCTGGCCTTCCGGCCCTCCGTGAATGATGATGATGACCGGCCGTTTACCCTGAAACTTTTCGGAAGGTTTATAATAAAATCCGCTGATTTCCTGACCGTCAAAACTTTTCCAGCGAATGAGTTCCGCCGAGCTGAGAGAAGCCGGATTCAGACCGCCCAACTCACTCTCTGTCCAGCGCTCTAACTTTCGATCCAACATGGAGAAAAGGTAAACATCGGCAGTTGATCGTGCATGACTGTGGGTGATGGCTATATCTTTGTTGTTGTTATGCCATTTGATTCCACCAATAATGCCCTCCGGAATTTCATTCACGGGGCTGTAAGTATCTGTTGATGTATCAAGAAGGTACATTTTGCTTAATCCCGCCTCATTGGTTACAAAAGCCAGCTTGCTTCCATCAGGAGAAATTTCATATTCGCTCACATCCCAGGGAATTTTTGAGGTAAGCACATTTATTTTCCCGCTTGATAAATTCATTTTTGCCAAGACCAAAAATTCGCTATTCAAATCAGTTAGGAGATAGATGGATTTTCCATCTGAAGAAAATTCTGCATCTCCAAAAACAGCCTTCTCCTTAGTTTCGGGCGACAGTCTTTTTTTCTCCCCTGTAGCAGCATCCACCATCCAAAGTCTGCTTTCGTTCACAGAAATGCTTTCTCCCATAATAAATTGCTTGTCGTCCGTTGACCAGCTCTCGGCGCCCCAACCCCCACCGCTGTTTTGAACGATAAGTTTTTCGGAAGAGGGGTTTTCCGGATTCATCAGGTAGATATCCCTGTCTGCACCATTTCTTTTTGTGCTTGCATACAAAAACTGATCGCCTTTATGGCTCCATACCATACCACCATTTTGCGAACGCCCCCCATCCGTAAGAAGCGTGATGCGACCATCCTGCATGTCGTAGCGGTACAATTGTCCAAATTCATTCCCACCTGCATCTCGGCTGAAAATAAAATACTTTCCCTCCGTAGGTTGGTAACTGGCAGCGCCAACAGGCTCTTCGAAAAAAGTAAGTTGTTTTCTCATTCCGAGTGCTTGTTTTACCAGATGCAGCTGCGCTGTATTTCCAAAACGAGTGGAAACGAGAATTTCCCGATGAACGGGATGAAAATCAACAAAACCTGCACTGCGTGAATTCGTGTAAAGATTCAGTTCGGAAGCCAGCTTTTTAGGAACCGAAGGTACACCTTCAATAATCAGGTTTTCTCCCGCGGGAATGTTTTGAGCTCCAAGGCTTATCGATAGTGCAATGGCGGTAATTAAAATGAATAGATGTTTGTGCATAGTGTTTCGCCTGCGATAATACAAAATTGCAAGGTTTAGTTTGTCATCATCATGAAGGAAGACAAACTTCGGTGTTTAGTAAATGAATAAACCATTTGTTCCTGCGCGTTCTTTCTCCAGGGGAAAGCAGGAAGATGAAGGAAAGGGAAATGCCTTCCTCAGGGCTTTTTAAAAATATAAATCATGCTACTGCACTCTCCTGTTAAAAGTGTGCGAAGATTGCTGATTAAACCCATCCAAAATCCCCTCACAACGGGAAGCGATGCTCCCTTGTTCCGATAGCTCAGCATCCCCACATAAAAAGCATCAAACCACATGGGCTTTTCACCAATCGATATCATTCCATGTTGTTTAAGTAAAGTACAAATATCTTTTTTGCTGAAATGATATAAATGACGGGGTACATCATAGGCAGCCCACCACTTTCCCAACGCTTTGGCATCATGGGAACAACGGTTGGGAAGAGCAATCACCATGATGCCCCCCTCTCCCAGCCTGCTCACAAGTTGTGAGATGGTGGAATCCAGGAGGTGTACATGTTCCAATACATGCCAAAGACTGATAACTGAAAAACAAGCTGTCGATGGAATTTCGGTCAGAGACTCATACACGGTTTTAATTTTACTTTTTGCAATGCTTCTCGCTCCTGCATCCGGCTCGAGTCCACTCACGGGATGCCCCTTGGCGCTTACATAAGCAGCAAAGCTTCCCGTTCCGCAGCCATAATCCAACATAGAGATGTTTTTATTGGGTAGCAGCGACTGTAATAGTTGGTACTTCTGCGAGAGCGTGATTGATTTAACCCTCTGATAAAGAAAATGAATGATTCCTTTACCTGTATCGTTGTGAGATACATACTCATTGCTTTGGTAATATCTGCCAATTTCTTCTTCCAAGGGCCGGGGAGTGGTGTATACAAATCCGCATGAAGCGCATTCAGATAGTGCAAACTGCTCATGACTAACTAGGCAATCCTCAACGACTAAATGAGGTCTGCTTTCAGACTTTTTACAGACCGGACAAGCTTTTAGTAACTCCATTATGAAATGATGTGCGAAAAAACACAATTTTTGCAGACCAAACACAATGGACCAAACATATGATGTAATTGTTGTTGGCGCAGGTCATGCAGGCTGTGAAGCAGCAATGGCTGCCGCTAACATGGGATGCAAGGTTCTTCTTGTTACCATGAACATGCAAACCATCGCGCAGATGAGTTGCAACCCGGCCATGGGAGGCATCGCCAAAGGCCAAATAGTAAGAGAGATTGATGCGCTAGGAGGGTATAGCGGAATCATCAGTGATTTGTCGGCTGTACAGTTTCGGATGCTAAATAGAAGTAAAGGACCGGCCATGTGGAGTCCCCGTTGTCAAAGCGATAGACATCTCTTTGCTTCACTCTGGCGTCAATATTTGGAACAGAACCATAACATTGATTTTTACCAGGATATGTGTCGTTCCCTTCTCATTGAAAATAATCGAGTTAGGGGTATCACTACAGGACTTGGACTCCAGTTCAAGGCAAGAACAGTGGTATTAACAAATGGTACCTTTTTAAATGGTGTAATTCATGTTGGTGAGTCTCAAACATCAGGAGGAAGAACAGGTGAACGCTCAGCAACCGGGTTAACAGAACAATTGATTTCCTTGGGCTTTACAACAGGCAGAATGAAAACAGGAACACCTCCGAGGATCGATGGTAGGTCAATTGATTATTCCAAACTTGAGGAACAGATGGGCGATACTGTTCCCGGACGGTTTTCATATGATACAACTCTTCCCCTTCCAGATAGACAGTTAAGTTGCTGGATTGCCTATACCAACGAACAGGTACATAATTTGCTCAGAGAAGGATTCGAAAAGTCACCCATGTTTCAGGGAAGGATTAAAGGCCTGGGTCCAAGATATTGTCCGTCCATAGAAGACAAGATAAACAGGTTTGCAGAAAGGGATAGGCATCAGCTCTTTGTAGAGCCTGAAGGTTGGAATACGGTAGAGGTGTATCTAAATGGATTCAGCACAAGCCTTCCGGAACATATACAAAGGAAAGCACTTGCAAGTGTGCCAGGGTTTGAAAGTGCGAAACTATTCAGGCCCGGTTATGCAATCGAATACGACTATTTCCCTCCCACTCAAATAAAAGAGTCATTGGAGACAAAAGCTATTCATGGTCTATATTTTGCCGGTCAAATTAATGGTACAACCGGATACGAAGAAGCTGCTTGTCAGGGTTTGCTAGCAGGTATTAATGCTGGAAGTCAATGCCTAAACAAAGAACCCCTTGTGCTTTCACGGGATGAAGCTTACATAGGCGTACTGATTAACGATTTAGTTACCAAAGGCACCGACGAACCTTACAGGATGTTTACATCTCGTGCCGAATACAGAATTCTTTTAAGGCAAGACAATGCTGATGCACGCCTTACACCTAAGGGGCGCGAAAGGGGATTGATCAGCGACAGAAGATGGAACATGTTTGAGGAGAAGCAGAGAAATATTGCAACACTCTCATATTCCTTAAAAAATGCACGGCTTATGCCGGAGTCAGTCAATCAATTTCTTTCTGATATTGGCACAACGCCAATAGAGCAGAGAACATCGCTTCTTCAAGTCTTAAAAAGGCCTGGAGTGTTTCTTGAAGCACTTATTCCTTACGCAATTATAGAGGACCAATCAATTCAGAATAAGTCATTTGACAGTGAAGTTGTCCAACAGGTTGAGATCGAGGTAAAGTACGAGTCTTACATTATCAAGGAGCGAGACATGGCAAACAAAGTACTTGAGTTTGCAGCCCTAAAAATACCTGACAGTATGGATTATAGCAAAATACACTCATTGTCCTCTGAGTCTAGGGAAAAGCTTAGTAGAATAAGACCCGAAACCATAGCCTCTGCTTCTTCAATTAGTGGTATAAGTCCGGCGGACATAGCCACGCTTCTTGTCTATATTAAGAAGTAAACAAGCCCCACCCACCCACTCTTTTTGTATTAAACCTTGGTTGTTTCATAAAACAATCATAGGAAGCATATTCCTCTTTTAAAATCAAATACAAGTTAGTTTCATACAAACATAAATCCCATCGCCTTTACCTTGTTCATCATTACCAAATCGCGATAGCACATCACACTTTTCTTTTGTTGACATTATTTAATCCTTTAAATTATTCTTATTTTCTTATTGTGTTACCTATTTGTTCCACATGAAACAACTATATAGTTCTTGTACCTTACACCACACTCATTAATTTGCCTTTTAAACTATACTTTTGTTCCACATGAAACATTCTTGTTAATGAAAAATATCGCAAAATGTTCCACATGGAACAAAAGTGGAATGTATATTAATGGCTTCCCATAATGGGTAATAAGAAATTAAGCTTTCTCGTTTTTATATTACTCAAAGGTTTAATAGACCAACAGGACACTTGCTGCAAAAAAGTAATTGAATTGTTAAAAAATTTGGCCAAAGAAATATTCTGTTGAATATAGCTTTTATTTAACCTGCTTCTAGAAATGGACTTGTAAACAAAGGCAAAGGCCCCCAAATGCATATCATGTTTTTTCTACTTCTTGACAAGGGTAGTTTTAAATTAAGAAAAGAGCTTGTATTGTATATCATTAAAACAAAGCCGAACAACCCAGTTAATGATGACAAGAATTGTTTCCTGGCGAGATTTGGGGTGAATTGAGAGGAGCAATCTATGCTTGAAAGCGAATTCGGGCAAGCGCCTTATCTTTGATGAATGCGGATTAAAAGTCAACCGCACAACATTGAAAGTCGCCTGTTTTTTTATTTTACAATCGAATTTTAGAATACATTTGCGGCCGATTTTAATAATCTCTTTGTGAAAAAAGCAATGGTTGTTTTTGTCATGCCATTCGTATTAAAAGAAACAATAGGACTATTGGAAAACAACGCGAAAGGCTTTGTCTACATTAACAATTTCAATACTATTTTTTTATACTTCATGAACATATGCCGGAGGAGTTTTTCCGCTACAAGTTAAAAAAAACGCTGATTTTTGATAAGGCCCAATCGAGTTCATGGCTTTGTCCAATCGAGGTTAACCGGCCTCCTTACAGACATCGCCTTCTCAAACTTGCGATAGCCTTTAGCATGCTTATGAATTTGTGTGGCATCGTAAATGCTAAGGATGCACCTCAGAATAAAATATGGAGCAAGCTTGGCATTACACCGCTGACGGATACGCTGATAAATCAAGAAACAGGCTATTTTGCTGCTCCAATTGTGTTTTATACACCCGATACGCGCTGGGGCCTTGGCGTATCAGCAGCCACCATCTTTCATCTAAAAGACAAAATGATCCCAGGGCTGACAACCAGAGCTTCTTATCTGAGGATATCAGCGCATTATACCCAACAAAAACAAAAAGATCTTTGGGGCGAGTGGAATGTGTTTTCTGCCGGAGAAAGATATTTTTTTAGAGGTGAGTTTAGGGTGCGTAATTTCCCTGATAAGTTCTACGGAATAGGTAACCGAACAAGCAAAAAAGAACAGGAGTCGTATTCATATGAAATGATTACCTGTAAAACCATGATTCTTAAAAAATTAAGCAGATTTCTTTTTTTAGGAGTAGATGCTCATTATACCCATTTCTACAATTTTAAAACAGAGAAAGGCAAAAAGTTAGACAGTGGAAAAATACGCGGATATAATGGTGGTGTAGGTTCGGCGATAGGTTTTGTGGCTATCATGGACCAGCGCGATAATATTATGAACCCTTATCGTGGGAATTATGCAGAGTTTTCATCCTATTTCTACAGGCGGTTTTTAGGTAGCACTTTCGGTTTCACCGTTATCAACGGCGAGTACAGAAAGTATTGGCAAGTTAGACATAAGCACATCCTAGCTTTTCAGACTAAAGCACGATTCACATTGGGCGATGTACCCTTTATTGAAATGTCGCAAATTGGCAATGATGACATGCTTAGGGGATATCCAAGAAATCGTTTCAGGGATAATCATATGTTTGGAGCTCAACTGGAATATAGATTTCCGGTCTTTTGGAGAATGGGACTGACAACTTTTGTGGGGGCAGGGGATATCTTTTCGCGTGCTGCAGATATTCGAATGAATTCTTTAAAATATACAATTGGAACAGGTTTTAGATTTTTATTAAACCCTGCTGAAAGACTCAATTTGAGACTTGACTATGGATATGGTTCGCAGGGGGGGTATTTTTATCTGGCTTTCACAGAAGCTTTTTAATTAGGTTTTAGGATTGACATAATCTCAGGAAGCAACCCTGGACAAGGGTAGAAGTAAATCATCATACAATCACTTAGAAGGAATACCTGAATGAGGTGTTTTTTACCGTCCATTTCTTCGTTGCACGAATAGGGTAGGTACTTCTTTTTTAACTTGATGGAGTAGAAAAGTAAAATGCCTTATCAATTATTCCCATTGAAAATTCAATGTGAAAAAAGCGCACCCATTTCAGGTACTATTTGAACATACAAATGGGATTATCTCAGCACCAAGTAAGAAGAGAATAAAGGGATGCCCTTCGGGTTATTCACCTTGAGTAAATACAATCCCGGAGGGAGGTTTTGGGTTTCTATTGCTGCAGCCGTATTTGTAATTTCTCCATTACGGACACATATCCCAAGTGAATTAAACAGACTAAACAGACTCTGTCCATTCCCCGATATGTTAAAAAGAACTTGTTCTCCAATATATGCAGGATTTGGATACACAGACAAAGATTTTTCTTTTTCTATGCCATCTGATTTCATAGGATTGCATGCATTCCAGACGATGTTAAAATGTACATTCATGTAATCAATTAAACTTTCACAGAATGCGGATGCGAAAGAAATACGATGGACAGCATTGTCTCTTATACCTGAATAATTGAGTTCCATTTGTAGTCCGTTGATTGTAACACCGCCAGAAAAACATGTATGATTGGCAGTAATGTAACCACCACTAAAGTAATTGGTATTGGTTCCCGGAAAGGGAATAGCCATGCTTGGGACACTGGGATAATTGCGTTCGCCAAGCAGTGTACCCAAAGCCATTGGGCCTCTCAGTATTTGTACATGACTGAAATTATTTTGATTATTGAGGGCAAGATTTTTAATTGAACTGTAATTGATATATGGAGTTGAATTCAGCACAGCATCGGACAATTCGAGTTCATCATCATAAATTAAATAGCCAAGCTCAATCCTTTGCATGGGATTTCCATGCCCATGCAAATCCACAAAAAAAGTATTGAAGTTGTATTGGGCATTGGCAGTATTTCTTGCTTGTGTAATAAAACTATGAAATTCATTATAAGCTGTTTCCGCCGACAAATTTCCGCAGGCACCCTCGGCAATATTTCGGTTCGGATCCATCTTGTTCCGTTTCAAATGAGAAATGATCAAATGTGGATAGCAGCCCGTTGATAAAAAAAATTTGTTTTTGATTTCCAATGCCGTCTCGATGGTAAATGCATCTGATACAAGAACGGCATTGTTACAAGTTCTGTCGGGGATGGATGTGGGTTCGAGATTGCCACCATGCGACACAGCAATTACCACAGGTAAATTCCCAACCTGGTATTCTACATAATTATTGCTGCCATAGACAATTGTTTGGGCAAACAATCCTTCATTAAAAAACAAGCCTACAGATAAAAGTAAGATGCAGTGTCTGAAATTCAAGGAAAAACCCAATTTTAAAAGACAGTTGTTATTTTAGGGAGTGATATTGATCAAGCAGGAGGTGGAATCACAAAGCTCAAAACGGATAGATTGAACCTTTACACTTTCGTCCGTATTGCGAATAAAATAAATGGGGCATGGTTTCCGATGCACCTCGCTGTTACTGAATTCCACATCTCCCTGTTCCAGAATTTTCCGAATATCCTCTCCTTTGAGATGAAGAGCATCCATGTTATTTTTGGCCTCTTGTTTTACGGTTGAAGGATACTTCAAAAGTTTTTCAATGATTACTTCCTGTGGTGATTTATAAATATTCCGGTTTTTGAAAACGGAAAAATAGACAACCACTGAACCAATCACAAGCCCCAGGGAAAAAAGCCAAAGCCTCCGGCCAAAATCGTTTTTTGTTTCCATTTCTTGATTAGAGAGCCGACATCAGAAGGTCGATGTTGGTGTAGGGATGGTTGTAGATTTCTCCTAAAAATTTACTTGTCAGTGTACCATTGTAGATATACACACCATTTCTCACCCCGCGTTGCCTGCGCAGCATTTGTTCAATTCCGCCTTCCTCACCGATGTTTAGAAG
>Ga0068872_10003896_pt1 | contig 11340 bp, 7 predicted proteins | sample NOAtaG_7_FD_66441 | JGI IMG/M metagenome (GOLD analysis project Ga0068872, IMG submission 66441) | Freshwater lake microbial communities from Lake Erie, under a cyanobacterial bloom - NOAA_Erie_Diel1S_2200h metaG | ecosystem: Environmental > Aquatic > Freshwater > Lake | place: USA: Ohio, Lake...
AAATAGCTTGTTTTACTTATTTTTTCTGATGGGAGAATCTTCACTGTAACGAACAAGCTTGGATTGTTTCAATAGTTCTTTGATGTTTAGAATGAATCTGTTCTGATCATCAACTTTTAATTCCGCTAATTTGAAACAATAATCAACCTCTCCTTCTCGTCCCCAGGGAACCACATCGACAACCAATTTCTTGCTGTTTTTTACTTCATAATCATTGATAAAATCTAAAAATAATTTTCTTGCGTTTTTATCTGTACCGGATCCAATGCTTATAAACGAAACATTAAATCGACAATTATTTTCAGCTGGAAGGGACTTTTCAGACAAGTTTTGCTTGGATGTTATCGCTGTATTCTTGCATGATTACAATACAATGATGGAGAATAAAAACAAAAGTTTTTTCATGCTATAAATGTAAAAACATCAACGGGGATTATACCCCGCTGATGCATAAAACTATTTAGTGATAAATAGCTTTTTAATGGCTAAATTAGTTTGGTTTCTCAAAGTTAGATAATAGACTCCGCTTGAAACATCATCAATATCAAATGAGGTGTTTGTATTCGTTACTACACCATATTCTTTAACAAGCTTTGTAATTTGTAGTTTTTTATTCATAATAAATTTTGTTTCCTACTCGTTTGGCTTTTCGGTTTTCGCACCCAAATTTTTCACCATCGGGTATGGCCGTTTTTTTTCGTGGGTTCTGCTCCACCTATACACTCCTCCGACCAGGAATTTTTTAGCCGGAGTCAATGAATTTTAAATTTGAATAATTACATACAAAGAAAATTTTTTAATACTACTTATTCCGTTACTAATAAAACTATTTAGCTACATAAATTATTAATTTGCTACTTTAGCGGTGTAGAAAGCATTATGGAAATAGGAGATACCATCAAAAAATTCAGGGAACTGAAAAATTTTACCCGCGAGAGCATGGCTCAGGAAATGGAAATGAGCCTGAGTGGATACAGCAAAATTGAACGGAACGAAATTGATCTAACACTTACCAGAGCTAAGAAAATCGCCGATATTCTGGGTGTGGATCTATCACAACTCCTCAGCTTTGATTCCTCACAGATTTTTAACCTTTCCAACAACAGCACCGTGCAGGCTACCGGCGCCAAGGCAGAACAGATGAATTTTTACTCTGACCATTTTAAGGACAAATACATCAAAATGCTGGAGGAAGAAAACGAAAGACTGAAAAAGGAACTGCAGAAAAAGTAAAGAAGAGGGTGTTTTTTTACAAACGCCTCATTACAGACTTTACATCATACTGATCTGTTTAGGCAGGTGTAGAAATGTGAGCTCCAATAGAAACCCATCTCTGAGCTTCTATGTTAGAGAATGTGCTCCAAGTTTCCCTTAAGAGGAAGCTTCAAAACAGCAAGCCCAATATCCTGACTCCTGTTTGTAACATCGCTTTATCAATTCTTGATGCAACGCACCGAATAACCTGCAGATCGACTGCCAGAGCTTGAACTGCCGGCGCTGCTGCTGCTAAAGGTAGATATCCGAATGTTTGTTCCTGAAACGGTGCTGCTGGAGTATCGGCCAAAGGAACCAACGCTGACGAGAGAGCCAAAATTAACATCCCGGCTTCCGGCCATAGACCACTTCAGCGGAGAGGCGAATGCACCTGCAGCATTGTTGCTACTCCAGCTTGTGCGCTCCGCTGTGAATTCATTGTTGGTAGGCAATCGAAAACCACTCGGACACGGATTGTTTATTCCGCTTATCCCTTGCCATAAACTGTTGTTTTGTGAAGAAAGCCAATCAAAACCGGAGCTGTTAAGGATGAAATCTCCGTGAGCGGGTTGATCGGTATTACTTGATATAATTGTGGTTGCTGAATATCGGCATTGATGCCCATCCGACCGTCTTCCCCATTGATATAAATCACCATAGGATGCTGAATCTGTACTGCTTGTTGCAACTTGTGTGGCTCCCAGATTTCTGTCTATCCAAATTTTTCCGGTTGTTGGATTGATAACCTCCACCACTGTTGTTGGCCCATTTGCACAATACACGCCGTTTGCAGGATAACTTGGCGATGAGGCTGCAAGAACATTTACAGACAGACTGCAGTTTTGACCACCTATATTAAGTAGAAAAACAGCCGTGCCACTGCCTTGCGGCGTACCTGAAAGGACATAACTTAAACTGCCCGTACCGAGGGTAAATGTATCTGCAGGCAAGGTGGCTGTTAAACCGCTTACACCGGTGGAGTTTACGGTTTGTCCGTTGTATAAACTTCCGTTACTGCCTGAGTAGGGTACAACAAAACTCACCCCGTTCACTGTTGACCCTTCAGTGAGAATGCCGTTGTTAATAGCTGAACTGCAGTTGAGCGCAGTGATACTTCCCAAAGATGAATTCACGGTAAGATTCAGTGTACAGGATTGTCCGCCAATGCTAAGAAGAAAACTGGCATTACCTGCTGCACCCGCTGTACCAATGATATTGTAGGTTAAACTGCCGGCTCCGTTAACCAAATACCCTGCTGTTAAAGTCGCTGTGAGACCGCTTACTCCGGTGGATGCAACTATTTGTCCGTTGTACGGTCCTCCGTTGCCACCGGTATAAGGAATACTGATGCTTACACCACTCGCAACAAACCCTTCAATCAGGTTACCACTCGGAGTGGCTGCACTGCAATTAAGCGCTGTTATGCTGGCGGGCGGTAAATTCACTGTGAGGCTTAAGTTGCAGGTTTGTCCGCCAATACTCAAAGGAAAAATGGCTGTGCCCGGTGCGATGGCAGTGCCACTGATGGTATAGGTTAAACTTCCTGCGCCTGTAGCAAATGTTCCTGCGGTGAGAGTAGCTGTTAATCCCGTCACACCTGTTGATGCGATGGATTGTCCGTTATAAATTCCTCCATTTCCACCTATATAGGGAATCGTGCTACTTACCGCAACAGCGGGTTCACCGAATATGATGTTTCCGCTGTTGGCGACTGAATCACAGTTGAGGGAAGTGATTGTACCACCGAGGACAACCGTTCTGTTTAAAACACATGTTTGTCCGCCAATATGAAGTGCAAAACTTGCTGTACCGGGACCGCTTGGTGTTCCACTGATGGTGTAGGTTAAGCTGCCTGCACCATTGGCAAAATTACCAGCGGGTAATGAGGCAGTAAGCCCTGTAACGCCTGTTGAAGCAACCGTTTGTCCGTTGTGGCTGCCTGCATTTCCTCCTGTGTATGACACCGTGCTGTTCACCCCGATGGATTCCCATCCGGAAACCGGCATTCCGCTGTTGATGGCCGAACCGCAACCTATGCTATTGATAAAACCCTGAAGCGAGGAAGCATTTTTGAGGCATCGAATGGCGTTGCCATGATTCATATCAGAATAGCCCCGAGCACTCACATTGGTGTAATAATAAACACCCCTTGACCAGGCATTCGTGGAAGAGTTGGGTGTAGAAGACCACCAGGAGGCAGTTCTTCTGATATCTTGAAAAATACCATTGGTAAATCCAGAAGGAAGTGCGGAAAATCCGCTGCTATTAAATCCAAGAGCTAAATCCCAATACTGATTTCCTACAGTCTTCATTCTGCCCCCTGCAAGTTCTTCACCACCCAGGTAATCAACTAAAATTGTCCATTCGTTGTCAGTCGGCACATGCCAGCCAACAGGACATACATTGCGCGGATCTACTATGGTGTACCAATTATACAATCTTCCATAAGGACAATTATTGTTTGCACTATCCAGGTCGTACCAATGGCATATCCCATATGATATAGCAGCCCATGAATTAAAATTAGGGATTACAGGAATAGTATCTCCATTGCTGTAATGCCCTGTGTTTAAATTTTCTGCCATCCATACCTGTGTTCCAATAGAGATGGTTTTATACAAATGACCATCCTGATCGGTCAGGTACCCATAGGTGAGTGCAGGGTTGTGCACATTGGAAGCCCCGCAATTATGTGCAGGGTTGTTTGTTTGTCCTCCGCTGTTGGCCAGTGATGCACCCGGGAATATCAGGTGATGGCCGTTGCCAAGAAAAAGGGTATCACCAACCGACGAGAGTCCGGAAAACCCATTTCCCGAATATTGCGCATAAGGAACACTTTGCAATTGCTGTGTACTAACGATACTGTAGTTGGTACCTCCGGAAGGATCGGTCTCCGAGCGAACAAAGAAGGGACCGTTTGCCCAATGAATGCTTGCCAAACTTCCCGATACTGCTGTTCCTGTTCCTATCTGTAATTGAAGTAAACCGTTGGTGTTGGTAGTGGTAGTATGGGTTTCTGTGAATACTGCTGTACCTGTAGCAGAGGCTTGCAGAATACTGATGCGTACACCTATATTTTGATTCGCCAGAATGACATTGGATGCATTACGCACTACTGCCTGGTAAGTCATTTTAGAAGGAGGTTGTGCTGGCGAGGAAAGAGCAAATAACAAATGTATGATGGTAAAAATACATCCTGTGATTCTTATACATTTTTTCATAAACGGGATATTGTTTGATTTTGGGTTACAGACTACAAGAATAAAAAAAACAAGGAGAAAAGCATTTCTTACACCTAGAGAGTTTGCCTATTTAATGAGATATAAACTCGGTCATTAATTGGCTCATCTATCCTTACCTGTTTCATAATGTTATGAAGAATATGGATTTTCTTCCAGCCCGTCGCTACAGAAAAAACTACTGATTTTTTACATTCGGGTTTTTCATTTGGTGAGCTTGTGGGACATGCATACTCTTTAAACATGCTGTATTTGAATGATGTTGATAAAACTGAGCGGGCGCAGACCAGATTTTTTCGCTGAATTTTCGTACTATTGAGTCTGAAAAACAAATTCTTTTCATCCGTTTTTTAATCTTCATTTTTTCTCTTTTGTGATTCCTCAGGCTACCATTCAGCAGATTTTAGAAGTTGCCCGCATCGAAGAGGTGGTGGGAGAAGTTGTTGTTCTTAAAAAACGCGGTGTAAATCTTTTAGGGCTGTGTCCTTTTCACTCCGAGAGAACCCCCTCCTTTACTGTATCTCCTGCCAAAGGCATTTACAAATGCTTTGGTTGCGGAAAAGCGGGCGATGTGGTGCGCTTTGTGATGGACCATGACCAGCTCAACTATCCGGAGGCACTCAAAAAACTTGCCCTCAGATATGGCATACCTGTTGAAGAAAAAGAAGAGACACCGGAAGAAAAACGGGCACACGACGAGAGGGAAAGCCTGATGGCTGTGCTTGCTTACGCACAAAAATATTTTGCTGAACAACTAAAGGAAGAAGAAGGTCGTACCATTGGATACAGTTATTTTGTAGAAAGAGGATTTACGCATGAAACCATCACCCGATTTGGGCTTGGATATGCTCCCGAAAACCGCAATGCATTTTACAAGGCTGCGATAGATGCCGGATACCTTGCTGAAAACATGGTAAAGGCAGGACTGGTTTCCGAAAAAGATGGCAGATATTATGACCGGTTTGCAGGCAGGGTAATTTTTCCCATCTACAATCTTTCTTCAAGGGTCATTGGATTTGGAGGACGCACATTACGCAGCGATAAAAACATCGCCAAGTATGTAAACTCTCCGGAAACGCAGGTGTATCAAAAAAGCAGAACGCTCTATGGAATGCACCTCGCAAAAAAATCCATCATCGCCAATGACAATTGCTATCTTGTAGAAGGCTATACTGATGTAATCAGCATGCAGCAAGCCGGCATTGAAAATGTGGTGGCTTCTTCCGGAACTTCACTCACCGTAGAACAGATTCGGCAAATATCCAGGTTCACCAAAAACATCACCATCCTGTATGATGGAGATTTTGCAGGCATCAAAGCCTCATTTCGCGGCATTGACATGGTGCTGGAAGAAGGCATGAATGTAAAGGTTCTTCTTTTTCCTGATGGTGAAGATCCTGATAGTTTTTCCCGTAAAATGAATAATACAGGACTGATAGAGTACCTCGGTGCAAACACCCGCGACTTTATCAGTTTTAAAACCGATTTGCTTCTGCAAGACACGCAGGGTGATCCCATCAAGCGTGCACAACTGATCAGAGAAATTGTTGACTCCATCTCCCTGATCCCTGATCCTATTACCCGTGGGGTGTATTTGCATACTTGCGCAAGACAATTGGAGGCTGATGAAAAAATGCTGCACATGGAGGTAAACAAACTCCTGCGCAACAGAAGAGAAAAAAAACGATTTGAAAATCTATCTGCCTCGGAGACAAATACTACTGAAACGCTTCCCCCTCCTATCCTCCATGCAGAGCAACCCTCACTTCCGGATACATCCCCTACCGAGTTCCAAGAAAAAGACCTCATCCGCATCCTGCTCAACCATGGCGAAAAAAAAATCAGTATCCCCACAGAAGAGGAAGATGCAAACGAGCAGGAATTTACAGTTGCCGAAGTAATCTGGCGCGAAGTTGCAGATGATGAAATCCAATTCCGTAATCCTGCCTACCAATTCCTTTTTGAAGAAATTTCAAAAACCCTTTCCGCAGGTGAAACCTTTAACAGGCAGTCATGGATCAACCATCCCGAACAATCGATTCAGCAAATGGTGGTTAACTTTTTACATGAACCTTATGAGTTGAGTCCTCACTGGGAGGAAAGACACAACATCATTGTAGAAACTGAAAACATTAAGCTAAAACAATCTGTTTATGGTGCCCTTTTTTCACTAAAAACAAAAATTCTGATGGACATGATGCAGGATGTGATGAACCGCATCAAGGAAATGGAGAAAACCCTTTCAGAAGAAAACCGGGAAGATTTTATGAAACTTCTCGAACAGAAAATAACCCTTGACAAAGTAAAAATGCAATTTGCTGAAAAACAGGGAAGGGTCATCTTATAAAGAAAAAAATGACAGCTCACGAAAAAAAAGATATCCGACTACTCGATGAAACATCCCTTGCAGAAATCCTATCATCTTGGGGAGAAAAATCATTCAGGGCAAAGCAAATTGCGGAATGGCTTTGGCAAAAAGCTTGTGTGCGCTTCGATGATATGAGCAACCTGCCCGAGGGCTTGCGCCAGAAACTGGGAACACATTTTATTCTCGAAGGCATTCAGCTGGCCGAAGCCCAGAAGAGCAGGGACCGCACCATCAAAAACGCATTTCGTCTAACGGATGGAAAGGTGGTAGAAGGTGTGCTTATTCCAACCACTGAAAGAATGACTGCCTGCATCTCCTCTCAAGTAGGATGCAGTCTCACTTGCTCCTTTTGCGCAACCGGACGCATCGCGCGTGCCAGAAACCTGGAGGCTCATGAGATATTTGAACAAGTGGTTCATATCCGAAAACAGGCCATCGACCAATACCAAATCCCACTCAGCCATATTGTATACATGGGTATGGGTGAACCCTTGCTCAATTACCGAAATGTGCTTCATTCCATTCACAGAATCACTTCTCCTTCCGGACTGGGGATGTCTCCCCAGCGCATCACCGTTTCTACCGCGGGGATTGCCAAAATGATTTCCCGATTGGGCGATGATACAGTAAAATTTAACCTGGCTCTATCACTTCATGCAGCCAATGATGAGAAGCGCAACAAAATCATGCCCATCAATGAACAAAATAACCTGGATGTGCTGGCTGATGCACTCAACTATTTTTATGAAAAAACAGGTACCCGGGTTACTTTTGAGTACATCGTCTTCCGCGATTTCAATGATACAGAAACCGATGCCATGGAACTCGTTAATTTTTGCAGACGCACCACAGCAAAAGTCAATATCATTGAATACAATCCCATCGAGGGCGGCGAATTCCGACAAACCACCCCGGAAAGACTGAGCGCTTTTCTGTATGTACTTTCTTCCCATGGCATCATCGCTAATGTGCGCCGTAGCAGGGGCAAAGATATTGATGCCGCCTGCGGACAACTCGCCAACAAAAACAAGGCAGCTAATGCTTCATGAAATTATTTATTGCCTTTTTCCTTATACCTGTTTGTCTCTTTGCGCAATCCCTTACTTGGAGTGAAGGAAACGAATACAATCGCAACGCCGACAGCTTTGAGATTTCAGGTGTAAACGATTCCATAATCTGCGTAGAAAATTACACGCGCGGTGGACTGTTCCGAAAATCAGGCATTCGCTGCATCCTTTACCATGCCCGCACGCTGGCTATCCTGCACAAAATAAATATGGAGTCTGCCGGCGAGAAAAGAATTTTTCTGGGTACCATTCTCTACAAAAATCAATTTGTGATTGTTTACCTGCGGTTTGATGAACAACATGGAACCGCTTCTCTGGAACACATTCCCTTGTTGGAAAAAACAGCACCGCTCATCTGGTGGACTTCCCAAACAGGTATGTCCTCTGACAACACTAGAGCCATGCTGCTGCGCGAACCCGGAGGCATTCCTTTGGTTGTGATTATGCAGACAACAGACAACAAGCAAACACAGCTCAATGTATGTCTCCCTCCTTCTGATAGCACACAAATACAGGCATCTTGCATCCTTCCCTACCCTCCGGCACAAACTGAGGTACTTCAATCCATGGCAGATGACAAAGGCAATATTGGACTGCTCTTACAATGTGGCAGAACAGAAGAAACGCTCTTCCGACAATCTCGTGCAGGAGAAACCTTTTTTTATTCCTGGACTAGCTCAGTTTCTTCTCCCGGGCGATTAAAACTCAATGATCTTCCTCAAGTGCTTATCAATGCGCGAATGGCCTCTGTAAAAAAAGTTGTTTGTGTTTATCAGGATATCCGGAAGCAAGTATTCCGTATCCGAGGTTTTGGCATCAGCGACAGAACAGCTGATTCTTCCGAGGAAAACAGCGTTGATGATTATGCAGAATCAGAACAAAAAGTAAGTGGCGACATCAAGGATACTGACCGCATGAATATGCTTTTTGCCACACAAGCCAACGATTCCTTGCTACTGATGGCGGCTGAACAATCCTTCACCGAAAGAATCTGTCAACCTATGCCCATAGGAATGAGATATGGTAGCGTTCAATGTGATTTCTATTACCATAACAACGATTTTTCCATCTACCTTCTACAGGCGGGTAGTACGCATTACAAAAGATTCAATCTGCAGAATCGGCAAACAACCATCAATGACCAGGGTATTTTTAATTCTTTTGTGTTGGGTATCAATAAACAATCCGCATGGATGATCTGGCTTGAAGGCAATGACAAAAAAAAACATGGAAGTTTGGTCATGAATAATCCTTTTTCAGCAAGCCTAAGTATGCTTACCTATGATCTTGCCTCGGGCCAAACCAAAAAAGAGGTACTTCAAGCAGGCTCTTCAAAAGGACCCGTTGCCAAACCCAAACAAAGCATTTTTATCCCCGGCAAAGGCTTCCTATTGCTTGGGGTAAGAGAGGGAAAGTGTTACCTTGGTGCCATTAATCTGTAAATCATGTCCTTGGTTTTTTTTGACGATCACAGCTGGCAAAAACTGCAACCACTCACTCTCACCAAACCGGTATGTCACCTCCGCTGTGGTATAGATACGCTAAAGGAAAAATGGGAACAACTCATGGCTTGCGCCACCGCCGGCTACATTACCACCAAGTACCTTCAGGAGCAATTTACTGCTCCGCCAAGCGGGACTTATCTGTTGATTAACGGAAGTGTTATTCCGGATGAAAATCTGTGTGCACAGATTCATAAATTACCTAAGGAAAGTGTTTTGATGCATGGAGAGATTATCCTCGCAGCCCATGCACAAATTGGCAAACATCCCCGAGAACAGGATTTGTTTACCATGCTGCATCAACTAAAAAAAGTAAAATTTACCCACGCTTTCCTGAAGCTTAATCACCTTTGGGATATCTTCGGATTAAATGGCAAAATTCTCGAAACAGATTTTATAAGAATCACCCGGGGCAGAGTCTCTGCTCAGCTACCGGCCTCCAATAAAATACTGGGTAACGGAAACTTTTTTGCAGAAGAAGATGCACAGGCCGAAGCCTGTATATTCAATACCAAATCAGGTTCTATCTACCTTGGCAAACATACCGAGGTCATGGAAGGAACGGTAATCAGAGGCGCTTTTGCACTCTGTGAAGGAGCACAAGTGAAACTATCCTCCAAAATTTATGGACCCACCACCATTGGTCCTCAATGCCGCGTGGGAGGAGAAGTAAATAACTCTGTCATGCAAGCATACAGCAACAAAGGTCATGATGGATTTTTAGGAAATTCTGTGATCGGAGAATGGTGTAACCTGGGTGCAGATACCAACAACTCTAACCTGAAAAATAATTATGGCGAGGTTGATATTTATGATTATGCCGAGAAAAAATACAAGGGAAGCGGACTACAGTTTTGTGGCCTGTTCATGGGCGATCACAGCAAATGCGGAATCAATACCATGTTTAATACCGGTACAGTCGTTGGGGTTTCTGCCAATATCTTTGGCGCTGGATTTCCCCCCAAATTTATTCCCTCTTTCAGCTGGGGAGGATTTGACAGAAATATTGCTTTTCGCATAGACAAAGCCGTGGAACTTACCTTGCGGGTGATGGAGAGAAGAGACTATGTTCCCGCAAAGGAAGAGCTTGCCGTGCTGAAACATCTCTACCAAAACAGGGAAAATGAGTGAAGGAAAAAACCTTCAAAGCTGAACTTATAGCGCCTGAAAAAATTTAATCGTATTAACATGCGATGAAATTGTTTTATTCATCGACTAAAACATGTATTACTGTTTTTTTTAATTACTGATATCATTTAACTTGCATGCAAATAAATCCTTTGGATGCAGGTAATTGTTTACAAGGCTTTTCGGAGCAATAAGAACCAAGGAATGAATTACTCACTTCAAGACAAAAAAACAAAAACAAGATGTACGGATTAGTGAACAAAGCAATACAGGATTTGGTATGCGAAAAGTTTGGGGAAGACAAATGGGCTGAAATCAAGAAATTATCGGGCTTCGAAGACGACTTTTTCATCGGGCTTCAGACTTATCCCGATGCCCTTACCTACTCGCTGGTAAAAAATGCATCCAAAATACTGGGCGCAGAAGCATCAGTGGTGATGGAAACCTTTGGAGAGTACTGGATTTTGTACACCGCCAATGAAGGATATGGCGATATGATGGAACTCGCCGGAGAGACGCTTCCGGATTTTCTAAATAACCTCGATATGTTGCACAACAGGCTCAACAACTTGATGCCAAACCTCATGCCTCCGCAGTTCTCCACGAGAAATGAAACACCAAATTCTATCGAGCTGGAATACCGTTCACACAGGGAAGGATTCAGTCCAATGGTTGTTGGACTTTTAAGGGGATTGTGTAAGCGCTTCAATAAAGAGAATTATAGCATCAATCATATTGAGCAAAAAAACGAAACCAATTCCTGTGATGTATTCAGGATCGAG
>Ga0068872_10003910_pt1 | contig 11314 bp, 6 predicted proteins | sample NOAtaG_7_FD_66441 | JGI IMG/M metagenome (GOLD analysis project Ga0068872, IMG submission 66441) | Freshwater lake microbial communities from Lake Erie, under a cyanobacterial bloom - NOAA_Erie_Diel1S_2200h metaG | ecosystem: Environmental > Aquatic > Freshwater > Lake | place: USA: Ohio, Lake...
TTGGCTGCCGGTAGACCATCACCAGCCTGCGGCCGTCGAGTTCGTGGCGGACTTCGGTCATGAATGAGCGGATGAGCATCAGGCCCCGGCCGCTGGTTTTTTCGATGTTCTCGTCGAGGGTGGGGTCGGGGATGGCCGAGGGGTTGTAGCCGGGGCCTTGGTCGGTGATGGTGATCTCGATGTGGGCGGCGTGGACGTCGTAGGTGAGTTCGACGGGCCTGGGTTCGGGGAGGTCTTTGTGCCCGTGGCAGAAGGCGTTGACGATCCCTTCTTCGAGTGCGAGGCGCACGGCGAACTTGGCCGCGTCTGAGTAGGCGTAGCGGTCCATGCAGGCCAGGAGTGCTTCCTCGGCACGGTCGATCTCGGGCCTGGCGTTGGCAAGGCTCAGCCGGGCGTGGTCGGGATGATCGGCGCGGGTCGGCGGCATCGTCGTGTGCGAGAGTGCCGGCCGTGCGCTGCCAGGCGGGTGAGAGGATCGGGTGAGCGGGCGTGGGGGTTGGTTTACTTGAAGCTCAGGCGTGCCTTGTCGGCGTTGTCGTGTATCTCAAAGAGTTTGTTGAGTTTGGTGATCTGGAAGACCTGGTAGATGTTGGGATCGATGTTGGACAGGCGGAGCTGGCCCTTGAGCGTGCGGACGCGGTTGTTGATGGTGATCAGCGTGCCCAGGGCTGCCGAGGAGAGGTGGTCAACGTCGGTGAAGTTGATGAGCAGGCGCGGCGCGGGCTCGGCGTCGATGATGGCCCTGATCTCTTCGCCGATCTGCTGGATATTGGCCTCGTCGAGGATATTGCGGTCGCGGAACTGGACCTCGACGATGGCGCCGTCGCGTTTGACCTTCAGGCGGGAATCACTGGCTGGCATAGGGGTTCTCGTCAGGGGGCGGACGGAGGGAGTGTAGCCGGGGTGGGGGGAATGGGCGATGGGGGTAGAAATGGTCAAATGGTCAACTGAGGGCGTGGCTTGGGCGAGGCAGCTTGGGTGGGTGGTGGTCCTGTGAAAACCCCCGGGCCAGGTGGCCCGGGGGTTGGTTTGTAACTGGTTTCAGGTATTGGCTTTGGTACGAGGACGGTGGTTTCTGTATTCCCTCGGCCCTCGGCCCTAAAACCTAACACCTATCCCCTAACCCCTTCCCTTAGCACCCCGCGAAGAAGCCGTTGAGGAAGACGATGATGTCGTCGGCGGTGAACTGGGTGTCGGGTGTGGAGCTCTGGCCCGGGCCGGCGATGTTGGCGCGGGCATCGGCGGCGAAGAACCAGTTGAGGAAGACGATGATGTCGTCGGCGGTCAACTGGCCGTCGACCTGGGCGGTGTTCTGGCCCGGGCCTGCGATGTCGATCTCACAGGCCTTAACGGCGTCGGGGAAGAAGGCGGCCATAAGCTGCCCACCCTCGACGAGGCTGTTGGTGGAAATGCCGTAGTGGGCCTGCATGCACAGCAGGTACCACCCCGGTCCGAGGATGTCGCGTGCATCGAAGATGCCGCTGGTCTCTTCGTCCTGGGTCAGGAACTTGGAGCTGCCGGAGATGAAGCGTGCCGAATCAGAGATACCGACTTCTTTGATCGCGTCGGTCTTGGTGTCGTACTGCCACATACGCCCGAGGCGGGGGTTGTTCCCGACGTCTTCCTGGATGTAGATCAGCCCGTTGCGGCTGACGGACATGTTGTCCATCATCTCGACGGTGGTCAGGTCGCTGCCGCTGGAGATCGATGAGGTGGTGGCGGCAAGGCGCTGGCCGTCGACGAGGATCGAGACGGTGCCGCCGAGCTCGGGCTGGGTGATGTCGGTGAACTTGACCTTCCAGAGCCGGCTCGCTGAGCCGAAGCCGTTGGTGGTGAGGAAGTAGCAGACGGAGGGGTCCTTGAGGTCCCACGCGGCGTCCTCTGGGCGGAGCCAGTTCATGACGCCGTTGGCGTTGGTCTCGGCCTGGAGTTGGGCGCCGGTTTTGTTGGTCAGGTCGGAGTACTGGTACATGGTGAAGGTTGCGGACTCGACGAGGGTGCCGTTGCCGAGGGCGTTGGCGGAGCTCTCGACCTTCTGGCCTGCGGTGTTGGTTGTTGTGCCGTTGATGACCATGCCCCAGACGCGGCCGTTTGTCAGGCCTGCGCGTTCGATGTCGTTGCCGGTGTCGGTCTTGGTGCCGATGTAGAACAGGACCTCGCCGGGGGTCGCGTCATCGGGGCCGACGACGATGGTTTTGGCCTGCGGATAGGGGCTGGCGACGCTGTTTTCCCAGGACCAGCGGCCCAGGGCGGGGAGCTGGTAGGTTGTGCCGGCCTCGGGGCCAGAGAGGACATAAACTGCGGCGCGGCCGTCGGCACCGATCTCCTCGCCGTTCATGAACAGGCGGGCGTCGGTGCCCAGGTTACCGAAGCGGTAGGCGGAGGGGAGAGCAAGGTCGCCCGAGCAGTGGCGTCCGAGCACGAGGTTGGAGGTGGTGAGCAGGTTGCTCGAGTTGTAGGTGGTGAAGGTGTTGGTTGTGGAGTTCCAGAGCTTCAGCGTGTCGCTTGCGCTCGCGCCGCCGGTGACGAGCAAGTTGGTCGGGTCGGCGTTGATGCGCCAGCGGGAGACGTGCGAACCGCGTAGGCCATAGGCCTGCACCGGGCCGACGGTGTTGCCGATCTCGTGGTTAACCAGGAGGGTGAAGGTGCCTTCGGCGATGTCCTGCTCGCTGCGATAGGCGCCCATCCCATCGGGGATGCCGACAAGGCGGTAGGGAGAATTGGTCTGGGGGTTCCAGTTGCCGCTCGCGTCGCGCTGGAGGAGGGCATAGGTCTCATCGGGCGTGCCCGCCGTGGTGGTCAGGCCGTTGCCATTGCTGATGATCGAGACGAACTTGACCCCGGTTGCGCCCGTGGCGGGGAGCATGTACGGCGACTGCAGCGTGCTCGGGCCCGTGATGGCCTGGGCGAGGACGCTGGCGGTCATGCCGGCTGAACAAACAAGTGCCAGTGCAGTGAACTTTGACATGGATCGATCCTTTGAAAAGAGTGGAGATGGGTGGCCGACGGTGTGTGATCGCGGATACCCGCGAACGGATCGATGATACATGAAGGTCTTGGGAGTGGTGTAAACGCTGAGCAAAGTCTGCGTCAAGGTTCCGTTATGAGTGCGCAAGGAATTTGCAAAGACCTCTTTCACCGCTTGCACCGGCGTATCTTGAGCATGGCTCTTGTTCACGGGGGATGTCTTGACACACACGCACACCAGAGGAAACCACCATGCTGCCCAAAGTCATGCTGCCCAAAGTCAACGCGTTGATCGTCCCTGCCGCATTCATGCTTGCCCTGTCGGTGGTGCAGACCGCGCTTGCGCAGGTCTACCCCATCCGTACCGAGCGGGACGGGATGCCCAACTGGGAACCTCTGCCGGCCAAGACAGACTATGACAAGCGCAACGCGTATGCGTTGATACACCTGGTCGCGACCGACGAGCGGTTCAAGCCGCAGTTCATGGTTGATCCGCTCATCGGCAACGCCTGGGGTCTGACGATCCGGCCCGCGGGCAAGGGTGGGCACTGGTGGATCACCAACGCCAACAGCGGCACGACCACAACGTACGTGGGCGATGCGCCGGGGCACCCCTTCGGGCAGGACGACCTCAAGGTCGTGCCGATCCCCGTGGGCAAACTCCACGCCGTGCACCCTGAGCTCAAGAGCCAGCCCACCGGGCAGGTGTATGCGGGTTGGAACAAGGGTGAGTTCGTTACCGAGGCCGATGGGGTCAAGGGTGGGAGCAAGTTCATCTTTGTTACCCTCGACGGGACCATCAGCGGGTGGACCGACGGGCAGAAGAACGCCGTGACCATGATCGACGTCGGCGAAGAGGGTGCGATGTTCACGGGCGTGGCCATCACTGAGCACGACAAGGGCAACCGTCTCTACGCGTGCGACTTCAACACCGGGGTGGTGCGTGTCTATGGCCCGGACTGGAAGCCCGTCGAGACCGCCGGCAAGTTCAAGGACCCGAAGATTGACGACGGGTACGCGATTTACAACATGCACTACCTCAATGGGAAGCTCTACGCCACCTGGGGTCGCATCGCCGGCGAGCCGGGGGACGCCGAGCCTTACCCCGGCTACGGGTTCGTCAGCGAGTTTGACACCGAGGGGAACCTTCTCCGCTCACTGGAGCACCGACGCGAACTCAACGCACCCTGGGGCCTGGTCATCGCGCCCAAAGACTTCGGCCCGCTGAGCGGCCGGTTGCTGGTGGGGAACTTCGGCGATGGGCGCGTGCTGGCATACAACCTTGAGACGGCAAAGTTCGACGACTATCTCCGTGGCATCGACGGCAAGCCCGTTGAGATCGACGGCCTCTGGGGGATGCTCTTTGGCAACGGCGAATCGCTCGGCTACCGCAACCACCTTTACTACGCCGCTGGGCCGGAGGTCGAGAACGAAGGCGTCTTTGGCAAACTGGTGCCGTTGTTCCCGTGAGGGGCTGGGGAGGCAGAGTTGCACAGTGGCACAGTTGCAAAGTGGCAAAGTGACATAGTTGCAGAGTGGCAAAGTTGTCGAGCGACGGAAATGAATCCCCGTTACCCCAGCACTCTGTCACTTTGCAACTGTGCCACTGTGCAACTCTGCCACTTCACCCCCCGCCCTACCGCACCTGCCGCACATACTCCCGCCCGGCCCACTTGACCGGCACGCCCTTGACCAGCTCCCGTGCCGTGCCCCAGAGCAGCCACGCAACCACGCCCGCGGCAACCGGGTAGGCCACCACTGCCGACATCGGCGAACGACCACGCAGAAGGCAGAGTGTGATCGCCAGTGCGTAGGCCAGCAGGGCCACCACCCCGGCTGTGGCGCACACCCAGGCGATCGACGTGCTGGCCGGCTCGGGCAGGGGCGCGCCGCTGCCGCGTGCGAGGCCGATGGTGATGACCAGCAGCGCCAACGGCATCAGCAGCACGCCGAAGACGAGGTTCAGGATCGCGTACCGACGCAGCCGGGCTGGCTTGCGGTGCGCAAGCTCGGCATAAATCCGCCGCCACCCGCTGGTGAACGCCGGCCAGGTGTCGTACATCCGGCACAAGAGCATCCCGTCGGCAAAGGCGACCTCGCTCATCACCCCTTGCCCCTTGACAAGGCTCGCCAGCTGCAGGTCCTCCAGCAGCGCATCGCTGAGCGCGGCGTGCCCGCCGAGGTTTTCGTAAACATCCCGGCGTATGAGCATGAACTGCCCGTTGGCCAGGCTGCGCGTGCTGGTGGTGCGGTTGACGCGGGCTGGTGGGTATTGGCGCAGGAGTTCAAGCCCCGCCGCGGGCTGGATGAGGCGCTCGAACCACGTCCGCCGCGTCAGCGTGCTCAGCAGGCTGAGCATCGCGGCGTTGCGGTGCAGCAGCAGCTTGACGCTCGCACGCACGCACCGGGCGTCAAAGAGCGTGTCAGCGTCGGCGAACAGCAGCAAGCCGGCGCTCCGCGCAGCTGGCGCGGCAGACACCCCCTCCCACACGGCGTTGACCTTGCCAGCCCAACCGGGCCGCCACTGGCCCACGGCGTGGAGGGTGAACCGCGCGTCGTCGCCCAGCACTTGGCGCAGCACGGCTTCGGTGTCGTCGGTGCAGCGGTCGAGCGCAAAGACGACATGCAGCTGCGGGTAGTCCTGCGCCAGCAGTGTGCGGGCGAGTTCGCCGATGCCGTGCGCCTCGTTGTGCGCGGGGATGATGATGCAAACGCTCGGCCAGGTGGCGGGGTCGGGCAGGTCCAGCGCTTGCCGAGCCGTCAGGATGCTCCGCCCGGCACTGGCCGAGTGCCAGATGACCCCGGCCCAATACAGACCCCCGGCAACGACGACAGAGGTGAGCGCGATCAACGAAGCATCGATAAAAATATCGTGGAGATTCATCGCTACAACGCGTGCCGGGCGGGGGAGTTGAGGGCTGGGGGTGAAAGTTGGAACATGGAAGTTGGAAGTTGGGGATAGAGGTTGCTGCCGTATCCTGAACATATGCCGACTCGACGCTCAACCAAACCATCCCCGGCTAAGGCCCGATCAAGCAAGGCCCGACCCAGCGGCGCCCGACCGGGCGTGCTCGTGCTGACACCCTCGGCACAGCGGCAGGTCGATGCCCGCTGCGTGCGCGACTATGGGTTGCCGACGATCGTGCTGATGGAGAACGCAGCCGCCGCGCTCGCCGCGGCGGTGCTTGATGAACTGAACCACGCAAACGCGCAGAGCGTGCTGGTCGTCTGCGGGCCGGGGAACAACGGGGGCGACGGCTTCGCCGCGGCCCGGCATCTGCACAACGCGGGTGTGCCCGTGGCGATCTACAGCACCGGGCCGATCGAGTCGCTGGCCGGGGACGCACGCGTCAACGCGCACGTCTGCGCCCAGATGCGGTTGCCGATCGTCGTCGCGGGCGAGGGTGTGGACGTGCTAACAGACCTTCGCCAGACCGCTGCGCTGCTGGGCGCGCCCGGCATGCCGGGGGTGGTGGTTGATTGCGTCCTGGGAACGGGGCTGTCTCGGGCCGTGGCGGGCGAGCTGGCCGAGGTGATCGTCGCGATCAACGCGCTGGGGCGTGCGGGCGCGCGGGTGGTTTCAGCGGACGTCCCCAGCGGCCTGCACGCGGGAACGGGCCAGCCGATGGCCGAGGGCCCGGGTGAAGACCCGCACGCGGTGCGCGCAGACCTGACGGTGAGTTTCATGGGCCTCAAGACAGGGTTCCTGAATCCGGGCGCAGGCGAATTCACCGGCGACGCGCTCATCGCCCCGGTGGGTGCGCCGGCGGAGCTTGTTGAGAGGCTTGGCACACAGATCAAGGTCTAAGACAGCGGAGATAGTTCGAACACGATTCCCCGCGTAAGTTGTCTACTATTACCTGGAGTGCCTATGCCTGCCACTACTTTTCTTACTTTTATCCTCACCTGCGTTTGCGTGCAGTTGTCCGCCGCTAGTGCGCTCAACGCACAACCCGGCAAGCCCGCTCCGGCCAGCGCACCCACGGCCAGCGACCTCACGGTCACCACCAACTACCCCACGGTGCGGGTGTCGGTCGTAGATGGTGTCGTGAAAGCCACGCTCCCGACCACTGGGACCGCTGTCGAGCAAAGGTTTCGCGTGCGATTCATCCGGCCCGATGGCACACCGATCGCCGGTGCGGCCGTGGACTTTGAAGCCAAATCTGATCACGAGGCTATTGGTCTTCAGGAGAGCGCGGTGGGTTCGGTGCCTCCAACGTTTCGTGTCGTAACAGACGCGAATGGCTGGGCACGTCTGGATTGGACCATCGACACCAGGTACAACGCGATGGAGGTACGCATTGCTGGAGCCGACAGTTGGACGAATAGCTTTCTGAGTGGTATCGCTGGCACATGGACGCTTACTAATCTTGAACTTATTAAGGCAGGCATCAGGCTCTGCCCCCGCCGCGTTTCTCTTCGCCCCTCGGGAGGGGAGCATGAGACCATCTTTGTGTTTTACAAACAGCGTAAGGTCGAGATGTTCGCCAACGTGCCCAAGCCGCAGCCGTTGAAGTTTTATCGGTATGCCTGGCTAGTGCCGAACTGTCCAGAGGCAGCAAGCCAAATGGAACCGAACCGCGTCGGCTTCTACACGCTCAAAGTCCCCAAGTCACAGCGAGAAGTGCTGTGCTTCTTTGAGGTCAAGTCGTTTTCAACAGTTATCCCGATCCCCCCGGGCGATGGCGACATCGTGCTCCCGCCGTTCACGCTCCCCGAGCCGGCCCGAAGCGTTGCGGTTCAAGTTACATCGCCCGTCCCAACCGTCCCCGCTGATGAGATGCGTGCGCTTGGGGCTGGTGTGTTTCTTCTCGCGCTCGATGGCTCCTCTTTCTGGATTCTGAACTGGAAATCTCCGGCCGGACAGCCAAATCGCCTCTCAATGTTCGCACCTGAAGCACAGGAGCCAATCGCAGTCTCGGCGGGGGTGTACTACATGATTGTTAATGGCTGGCAGCGGCGTTCCCACATCCTGGCACCACTGATCGCAGCCGCCCGTGCCGGCCGAGATCTGACGCAGCTCGGCATTCCCAAGCGCACGCTCGTCGCTGGGCAACCTTGGACGGAGCAGCTGGATGTGCAGCCGCATATCGTCGCGGTCGATGCCGCCGTGGCCACCCTCCGTGCCGAGGGCTTCGGGAGGTACTGGGATGAGCCAGAGCCACCCGCCGGGCCGCCGGTAGTACCTCCCCGGTAAGGTTGCGTCTTTGAATTCTTCCGGGCGCGGTGGCGGATCGGACCGATTGTGTTTTCCGCCTGATCTCCACTTCAATCACGCCCTTGGCACGTCCTGGCGGGGAGGGGCAGGGGTGGGGTTGGCACACCCACACGTACACCGCGCACACCACTCACTACTCACTACTCGTCGCTCGTCGCTTCTTTCTCCAACCAAAAGGGGCGTGGCGGAACCGAGGCACGCTCTGACCTGGCTCGTCCTTGGCAGCCGCTGGTAGCAGCCTGCTGCGCAGCCCGGTCAGAGCGTGATTCGGGGCCTCGATCCGTCGAGGTTCCCGAGGCGGGGGGGTCCGTCCGCCCGCCGTGGCAGATCCCTTGGTTCCGCGACACGCCCTTCTTTCGCCAAGCCCCGGCGTGGTCCGTCGCGCCCGAGGCCCGCAAGCAGACGCAGGCCCCTTAGGGCGTGCGCGTGCGTTTATTTCTTATCTTACGAGCACCCCAGGCTCGCCCCGCAGTTCAGGCACTTGTGGCACGTGCCGTTGCGCACCGTGATCGTCCCGCAGCTATCGCACGGCGGGCCGTCGCCCGACTGCTCCATCGCCTTGGCCAGCATGTTCTCGCTGGCCGAGAGCGTCCCTGTGCTGCGGACCAGATCGGTCTCTTCGTCGATCGTTGTAACTGTCCTCTCGACGACCATGTGCTTGTGGGTGTGCTGGCGGGATACGCCGAGCGTCATCGACGCGCTGCCACCCTCGGCACCACTTCCGCTACCACCCCCACCATCATCGTGCCCATCATCGGCGAAAGGGAGCGGGTGCTCCGTGCGTTGACGGTCGGCCTTCTGGGTGCCCACGGCCGCGGCGATGCGGCGCGCCATCGGCTGTGCGTCGGCCTCGCCGCGCTGGTGGTCGCGCTTCGGTGCGTTGGCCTCGCGATAGCCTGGGATGAACTGCATCCCCATCCAGCGGAAGATGTAGTCCGTCAGGCTCTTGGCAAAGGGGATGTCGGCGTTCGTGGTCATGCCCGCCGGCTCGAAGCGCTGGTGCGTGAACTTGCCGACGAGGCTGCTGACGGGCACGCCGTATTGCAGCGCGACGCTCGTGGCCGTGCCCAGCGCGTCCATCAGCCCGCCGATGGTGCTCCCCTCCTTGGCCATCGTGATGAACAGCTCGCCGGGCATGCCGTCTTCATACAGCCCGACGGTCAAATACCCCTCGTGCCCGGCGACGTTGAACTTGTGGGTGATGCTCGCCCGCGTCTCGGGTAGCCGGCGGCGCATCGGGCGCTCGACAACCTTCTCGACCACCCGCTCGACGACCTTCTCAACCACCGCCGGCGCCGGGGCCTCTTCCTTCTTGTCCACCGTTGTGTTGAGCGGCTGGCTGAGCTTGCACCCATCGCGGTAGAGCGCGTTGGCCTTGATGCCCAGCTCCCAACTCCGCTGGTAGCACCACTTCATCTCCTGCACCGTCGCCGAGTTGGGCAGGTTGATCGTCTTGCTGATCGCCCCGCTGATAAATGGCTGTGCCGCGGCCATCATGCAGATGTGCCCATCGGGCTTGATGAACCGCACGCCATACTTGCCGCAGGTATTGGCGCAGTCAAAGACCGGCAGGTGCTCGTCCTTGATGTGCGGGGCACCCTCGATCGTCTGCCGGCCACAGATGGTGTCGTTGAGCGCATCGATCTGCGACCGGCTCAGGCCGAGCTGCTGCAGGAGGTTGAACCCCGCGTCCCCCTTCGCCTCGGCCGGGTCTAGACCCAGCTTGCTCAGCAGCGCATCGCCCAACGCCCAGGCGTTGAACGCAAACCCAATCTCAAAGACCCCCGGCAGCGTGTCGGTGATCTTCTTGAGGTCTCCCTCGGCGAAGCCTTTGCTCCGCAGCAGAGCGCTGAGCGTCTGCGTGCCGGTGCCGTTGCCGTTGGTGCTGCCGTTGGTGTTGGTGCCGTTGCTGGTTGTGTTTGTGCCGGGGATCGGCACGTCCAGGCTCAGCGTCCCGAGCAGATAGACCATCATCTCCTTGATCTGCTTCTCGCTGTACCCAAGCGCTTCAAGAGCTGGACGCACGCTTGCGTTGGCAATCTTGAAGTACCCGCCCCCGGCCAGTTTCTTGAACTTCACCAACGCAAAGTCCGGCTCGATCCCCGTCGTGTCGCAGTCCATCAGCAGACCGATCGTCCCCGTCGGGGCGATCACCGAGACCTGCGCGTTGCGGTACCCGTGCTTGAGGCCCAGTTCCAACGCATCGTCCCACGCGGCTAAAGCGTGCTCCAGCAGCCCGCCGGCGTTCTTGACCAGCAGCCGGCCGCTCTTGAAGATCGCGTGGTCGATCGGCACCGGGCGCGTGCGCGGGTTGATCCCCTCATACCTCGCGCTCTCGCGTGCCTCGCCGTGCGCGGCTAGGCGGTGGTTGCGGATCACGCGCAGCATGTTCTCGCGGTCATCTGCAAACCCGGCGAACGCGCCGAGCTGCCCCGCCATCGCCGCGCTCATGCGGTAACTGCGCCCGGTCAAGATCGCCGACAGCGCGGCGCACACCGCGCGACCCTCGTCGCTGTCATACGCCAGCCCGGCCTGCATCAGCATCGCGCCCAAGTTGGCGTAGCCAAGCCCGAGCGTGCGGTAGCGGTAGCTCAGCCGTGCGATCTCCGCGGAGGGGAACGCCGCCATGAGCACGCTGATCTCAAGCACCACCGTCCACAGGTCGATGGCGTGCTCGTACCTCTCGATATCAAACTCGCGCGTCTTGGCGTCATAGAGCGTGATCAGGTTGATCGACGCCAGGTTGCACGCGGTGTTGTCCAAGAACATATATTCGCTGCACGGGTTGCTGGCATTAATCCGACCCGCGCTCGGGCACGTGTGCCAGGCGTTGATCGTGCTGTCGTACTGCATCCCAGGGTCCGCGCAACGCCACGCGGCGTACGCGATATCACCCCACAACTGCCCCGCCTTGAACGTCCGCGCGACCTTCCCGCTCGTGCGGTACGTCGTGCTCCACTGCCCGTCAGCCGCGACCGCCTCCATGAACGCATCGGGCACGCGCACCGAGTTGTTGCTGTTCTGCCCGCTCACCGTCTGATAGCTCTCGCCGTTGAAGTCGTAGTCGAGCTTCAGGTTCATCTTCTCGCACGCCGAGGCGATGTCCTTGTCCGCCTTCTTGATCGCCTT
>Ga0068872_10003911_pt1 | contig 11313 bp, 11 predicted proteins | sample NOAtaG_7_FD_66441 | JGI IMG/M metagenome (GOLD analysis project Ga0068872, IMG submission 66441) | Freshwater lake microbial communities from Lake Erie, under a cyanobacterial bloom - NOAA_Erie_Diel1S_2200h metaG | ecosystem: Environmental > Aquatic > Freshwater > Lake | place: USA: Ohio, Lake...
CGTTACTTGCCGGGTTGCGCAGGCGCCATGGGGGCCGGTGCAGGAGCTGGCAATGTAGCCGCTGGCGCCGCTACCGGGGCGGTAGTAGGTGCTGTTGCGGGTGTTTGTACAGGAACGGGAGCACTGGTTGCATCCATAGAACGATCAGGTCCGTTACTAGTGGCATTCTTTGGTATAAATAGGATCGATAAAAGGCAAAGGGCGGCAACCACGCTGCCAAAGATCCATGTTCCTTTTTCAAGAACGTCAGTTGTTTGCTTAACGCCCATGAACTGAGTACTAAAGCCGGCGATGTTTCCGGAAAGACCGCCACCCTTGGGATTTTGTATCAATACAAAAAAACCAAGCGCAATGGCAGCCACTACAATGAGGATAACGAATAAGATGGTCATATGCGAATCGATTTACTTAATTTAATTCACTGATTTTCGAGGCAAAATAAGCGCTTTTGGAGGGCTCCAGCAAACTTAATTTATGGTAAACCTCTTTGGCCTTTGTCGTATTGCCCTGTTTGATCCATACTTCGGCCATGGCTTCTGTGACCACCTCTTCGCTGGTAAGGGACTGTCCGGCGTTCTGCTCCACTTTTCTTTCTTCTTTCGGGTCTACCGACTTTCCGAGTTCGGTTAGCGGAAGTCTCTTCATCACTTTAAGCCAATCGGTAAAGCTTTTGAGTTGTTGACCAAATTTGTCGGACGGAGCCTCTTCGGGCTTGTATTGAATGCCCTGCGAGGCAAAGTAGTCGACTGTATAATAGGGTTCGAACAGTAATTCGTTGTGGTCGCCTTTTTTTTCGTCTGACGTGGATGAGGTCATCAAAAGGGTGGTCCACTCCGCATCGGCAAAATAGGGGTGTGCTTGCTGCCACTCAGTTTTCCAGGCCGGATCTTTTACTTCTTGCAGTTTTTTGATCAACAGCAGGCGGGCGGCTGCCAACCATGGGTAGTTTAAAACTAGCTTTTTGAGATCTTGCAAACTCGCATCGTCTAGCCGGGGCTTGTTCACCAAGGTTTGTGTCAAAAGGTTGATGCGACTATTCATACAGTTGGTTACCAGTTCGAAAATAATTTATTGAAGATATCATCGGTGAGCGTCCGGGTCATTTCTTCGCCTAGGCTAGCTTCTGCGGCTTGAAATGAGAGGGTGCCCTTAAATTCAAAACTTCGGCTAACGTCAAATCGTCGCGTTTCGTCGGAAGTGCGATCAAAGAGCACTATTTGAACACCAACAGTGAGTCGGTTGTTAGATGCTTGCTGCCCTGCAATGGCCGAGGTGCTAAAGATATACTGCGTAATGGTGGCTGTTATCTCCCAATCCGCATTGTCGCGATTGGTTTGAGTAAGTCGGGTCTGGGCAATTATTTTCTGGCGCAATTTATCGGTAAGGCGAGGACTAAGCTGTGGATTGATATACGAGGCCTTATTCTCTATAAAGTTGACTTTGATGGTTTTGATACTGTCGGGTACCGAAGCATCGGTAAATCGATAAACGCCACATCCCGTTAGGGGAGATGCCAGTAGCCCGGCAAGCACAAAGGGTAGTAATGCTATGAGGAATTTTAATTTCATTCTTCTATATCGTATTCTTTAAGCTTTCTATATAGTGTTCTTTCCGATATACCCAGATCGAGGGCGGCATCCTTTCGTTTGCTTTTGTGTTTTTTTAGTGCTTTTATAATTAGTTCCTTCTCTTTATCTATGATGTTTAGACTTTCTTCTACTTCCTCGTGTTCTTGAATGGCTGCTCCTGTACGCGCGTAACCGGTGTGGATGACCGGTACGGAGGGGACCGAGGTAGATACGCTTGCGGCGGGTGTGGTGTTGGTCGGGGGCAATAGGTCTGAGGTGACCGGCCCTCTCCACTCTTGTAGTTGATGTACGAATTGTGGATGAGTGGTGGCCAGCTCGGGATTTTGGAGTAAGTCAACGAACATGCGCTTTAATTCCGTTACGTCCTTTTTCATATCAAAAAAAAGTTTGTAAAGGATCTCTCGTTCGTTGGCAAATTCCGGACCTGCAGCGCCTGGACCCGATTGCACGACCGGTAGGCGGTTTTTGGGGTAGGGTTGCAGAAACTTTCCCAGTGCGTCGGCGCCAATTACTTTGTCTGTAGAAAGTACCGAGATCTGCTCGGCGATATTTTTTAATTCACGCACATTGCCCGGCCATGGATAACCGACCAGAAGCTGAATGGCCTCATCGTTCAATTGTACCGAGGCTACCTTGTACTTATTGGCAAAGTCGGCTGCAAATTTTCTGAAAAGTAAGTGTATGTCCTCGGGTCTGTCATGCAAAGAAGGGACCCGTATGGGAACAGTACTGAGTCGGTAATAAAGGTCTTCTCGGAATTTTCCGTTTTGTACCTGTTGTAAGAGATCGCGGTTGGTAGCGGCCACGACGCGAACGTCGGTCTTCTGTACTTTGGAGGATCCCACTCGTATGTACTCACCCGTTTCAAGCACGCGCAGTAGTCGTGCTTGTGTGCCAAGAGGTAGCTCTCCGATCTCATCTAAAAAAATGGTGCCCCCATTAACGGTCTCAAAATATCCTTTGCGGGCCTCTACCGCACCGGTAAATGATCCTTTTTCGTGCCCAAAAAGTTCTGAATCGATGGTGCCCTCGGGTATGGCCCCACAGTTGACGGCTATAAAGGGATTATGCTTGCGAGCAGAAAGGGTATGAATGATTTGCGAGAAAACCTCTTTTCCAACTCCGCTCTCGCCGTTGATGAGCACGGTCAGGTCGGTCGCAGCCACCTGTGTAGCCACCTGTAACGCATAATTGAGAGCAGGGGAGTTGCCAATGATATTAAAGCGGTTTTTGATGTTTTGAATTTCCATAGTATTACTTATGAGACCAGTTCGCCCCTTAGGGTGGCTTGGGTACATTCGGTGACCCTCACTTGAGCATAAGAGCCCTTATCTAGCGTGGTATCGGCCGATTTTGGAAATACGATCACTTTGTTTTGACTATTTCTTCCCTTCCACTCGCGGTCATTCTTCTTACTATCGCCCTCAATTAACACCGTAAAGACCTTTCCCAGATCACGCTGGTTGCTTTGCAGGGAGAGCTGATTTTGTTTTTCAACGATCTCCTGCAATCTTCTTTTTTTAGTGGCTTCGGGTACGTCGTCTTGGTAGCGGCGAGCGGCCAGTGTGCCGGGCCTTTCGCTATAAAAGAACATGTAGCTAAAATCGAACTTAGCATACTCCATTACCGATAACGTGTCGATATGATCCTCTTCTTGTTCGGTACAAAATCCGGCGATGATGTCGGCACTTATGCCGCAATCGGGTAAGATGGACCTGATTCGGTCTACCTTGGCCTTGTACCATTCTTGGGTGTAAGTGCGGTTCATCAGCTGCAATACGCGGGTAGAGCCACTTTGTAGCGGGAGGTGAATGTACTTGCAGATATTGTCATAGCGTTGCATCGTGTACAACACTTCATCGGTAATATCCTTTGGGTGTGAAGTGGAAAAGCGCACGCGCAGCAATGGCGAGATCTGTGCCACTTTTTCAAGCAGCAGGGCAAAGGTTACAGGCGCTGCTGTCGCTGCGGTAGCCTCGTCAGAAATGTAGTAGTACGAATCTACATTTTGCCCTAATAAAGTTACTTCGCGATAGCCCTGCTCAAACAATTCTCTGCACTCGTTCAATATGCTTTGGTCGTCTCGACTACGTTCTCTGCCGCGCGTAAAGGGCACTACGCAAAAAGAACACATGTTATTGCATCCTCGCATGATACTTACAAAGCCGCTGACACCATTTCCGTCTAGGCGAACCGGGGCGATATCTGCATATGTCTCTTCGCGACTCAACAGGACGTTGACAGCCTTTTGTCCGCTGGCCGCTTCACTTACCAACAGCGGCAGCGATCGGTAGGCATCAGGTCCTACCACCAGGTCGACTAGTCGCTCTTCTTCCAAGAATTTTGCCTTAAGGCGCTCGGCCATACAGCCTAGCACACCGATCAGTAATTCTTTGTTCTGTTTTTTTAAGCGTTTGAATTCGGTCAATCGTTTACGAACGGTCTGCTCTGCTTTTTCTCTGATGGAGCAGGTATTCACAAAGATCAAATCGGCCTCTTCGAGATTACGGGTGGCGCCAAATCCCTCTTTGTTTAAAATGGAGGCTACCACTTCGCTATCCGCAAAATTCATCTGGCACCCGTAGCTCTCTATGTAAAATCGCTTGGAATAGATGATCTGGTCGGATTTGGTCGGTGCGAGGGCCTCGCCTTGCCGCGATTCATCATGTGTTTTATCGATGAGCAATGTCTCCATGTACCCGTACAAATTTGGGAGGACAAATATACCACTATCCCATCGATTCTGACAGGATGTCACACCGCTTTAACAGTATGGTCAATGCAAACCGTATATTTGGTAAAATTTGCTAGGATTGCGCCTTGTAACAACATACTTCTTTTTGTTTTTTGTATTGTCTTTCAATGTAATAGCGCAAAATCAGCGGCCGGAGGGAACGATATCCGGGCAGGTGCTGACCCAGCAGGGAAAACCGATTGAGTCAGCCTCGGTCAGACTTTTTTTATTGGCAGACAGTGCCGTTTCTTTTGCATCGGTCACCGATAGACAGGGTGATTTTATGCTAACATCGATACCGCCGGGATACTACCGTCTTTGTGTAAGTTATGTTGGTCTTAGCCAGTTTTGTCTGGATAGCCTCTGGTTTCGAGTTGAGAAATTAAATTTCAATATCGATAGTATCATATTGAAAATTAATGCTTCAGATCAATTAAAGGAAGTGGTTATTTATGCTGAAAAGCCATTGTTCGAATCAAAGGACGGCGGTATTACCTATAACGTTTCGGAGTCTGCAGCTGCTGCAGGATCTTCTGCGGCTGAGTTGTTAACACAGGTGCCGCTGGTTACCCGCGATCCGGACGGAAAGATCTCTGTTCGCGGAAAAGAGCCTCGCATCTTGATAGACGACAAGCCGGTGGAGCTAAACCTACAGCAGTTGCAAGATCTGCTTGAATCGATGCCGGGCAGTTCGATCGAAAAGATAGAGGTGATGACGCAGCCTCCTCCGCAATATGCCAACGAGCAAGGGGGTGTTATCAATATCGTTACTAAAAAAGGAAGGGTCGGAAAGAGCGGTCGCCTGTCACTGGCAGCTGGCACACGTGGAGAGGTGAATCTTAATGCCAATTTCACGTATAGAAAGAAGGGGCTGGTGCTGACGCTTGCGGCTGGTTTCTCTGACAATCAATTTGCCGGAGAAAGCTCCTCGCTTAGAAAAAATAGTTACACCGATAGTAGTAATTACCTCTCGATCGGTAATCAAAATCAAAACCGTACTCGGCGACCCATGGCTCGCTTATCGCTCGATTACGAGACAGGCAAGCGATCTGTTTTTACTTTTTCGTTGCAGCACAATGGTCAGCGGTCGCACAATAATTCCGATACCCGGTTTACCAACCTCAATCGGTTTAACGCCATCAGCAGGGCCAGTGACCGGATGGTGTCCGGGTCCACCTCCTCGGCAAGTCCTGCACTCTCGTTAAGTTATCAATACAAGCCCAAGGCTGGTGAGACCTTTAAAGTGGTGGCCAACTATAATTATTCGCTCACTGATAACGACCGTGAATTTTATCAGCGTTATTATACCGATGCCATGCAATTTACCGGTGTTGACTCGTTGCAACGCCAGCAGATAGACCAGGCCGTAAGCACCTATACCATTCGGATATTTTACGATAAGATGCTGGCCAATAAAAAAACATTTCTATCGGCGGGCAGTTATTACCAATACGGGTCGCATCATGTGGTAAACGAGGCCAGTTTTAAAAAAAGGCCAGAACAGATCATGCTTCCCTTGCCGGGACTCAGTAATGATCTTTGGTTTTATCAGGGTGTGGGTAACTGGAGATTATCGGTTCGACAACTGCTTGGAAAGCAGTTCAGCGTTACAACAGGAGCGGCCCTGGAGCAAACGACTATCTTTTTTGATCTGCTCACCGAAAACAAAAAAGTCAGTAACAGCTACATGTCGTGGCTCCCCTTTGCCAACGTCAATAAGAATTGGAAAGATAAATTATCGTTGACGATGTCTTATCGTCGCACCATCAACCGGCCCGGGCTGGGACAACTTAACCCGACGGTCGATTTTTCTGATCCTTATAATGTTCGATTTGGAAATCCTTTTCTGGAGGCATCGAGCGCCCACAATTTCGACCTGATCGTAAGTCGTACGCGCCCCGGCTATTTTTTGAATATTGGATGGGGGTATAACCAGATCGAGGATATATTTAGTCCGGTTCGCACCTTACTGGAGGGGGGCAAGACACAAGTTACTTGGGAAAACATCAGTGGTAGAAAAGAAGTGGAGTTCAGTAGTTGGAATGGGGTCAACCTGTCCACTCGCTTAAAGATCAATGTAAATGCGAGCGTAACTCTGCAACGCTACGGTGCCTACGACATTGCGGTACGTAAGTTCAGAAATGGGGCTTCATTCTCTTCTTCTGTGGGATACGCCTGGGTAGCCAGCGATGTATGGAATTCGAACGGTACCATCAACATCAACCGTTTTGCCAACCCACAAGGATTTGCCAACTGGACAGCGGCCATTCAGCTGGCCGTGCAACGAAAGCTGGTAAAGAAAAAATTATTGGTCACCGCCACCGTAATCGATCCGCTCATTAACCAGCAACGAAAGAGCTACACCTATGGCCCTAATTTTTCGTTGGAGGGTTTTACGCTCACGCGTACGCAGAATTATCGATTGACCGTGGCGTACTTGCTCAGTGCTCGAAAGACTGCTTTACCGCGCTAATTTCTTTGCCAGCCAACTTTTTGATACGGGTATGATCCAGTTCGTTTCCAGATCTGCCTTGGTGGCAACTGTATTGTTAAAATAGAGGGTGTCGCCGGTTATGAAGCCTTTCTCGATCGCATAGTCGATCTGGGCCAGGGGTAATCGTTCGATTTTGTCATTTACGACAAAGGCCAGCTGTGTTCGGTCTAGTAGCGATGTAGAAAATTCCTGCTCTACTCTTTTTATCAGGGCCACCGAACTGTCGGTGCTGCAGCCACTGACCATTGTCTTCGATTCATCGGCTAGCAGTACAATGAACTGCCCAAAAAATAAAAATCCTTTTGCTTGTACTGGTTGTCCGTGCGATTGCCATTGTGCCGTAAAACTGTCGATGCGCTCTTCGATAGTAAAGGCCTCCGTTAACGAGAAAAGCCGCGTGGCTTGATAGATCCACACTCTTGCACTGGCAGAAAAATTGGCCGGCAGCAAATGTGTATAGGCTAAGTTCATAGAATTCGAGTAGGAGGGATGCTGCGGGTTACTTGTTCAGTTGTTCTGCGATGAGCTCGGCCACATCCATTACTTTAACTTGCTCTTCTTTTTCGGCCAGCTTTACACCATCGCTCAGCATGGTATTGCAAAAGGGGCAGGCCGCAGCAATGATGCCGGCGCCGGTGGCAAGGGCTTCTTGACTTCTTTCGGTGTTGATACGAACGTCCCCTTTTTCTTCTTCTTTGAACATTTGGGCTCCACCAGCACCGCAACAGAGTCCTTTTGAGCGACAGCGTTTCATCTCTACCAGGTCGGCATCCAACCACTCCAAAATCTCGCGGGGCGCCTCATAAATGCCATTGGCTCTCCCCAGATAACAACTATCGTGATAAACGATCTTTTTACCCGTAAAGGAACCGCCCTCCTTCAATTTGATCCGGCCTTCGTTGATGAGTTGCTGTAAAAGTGTGGTATGGTGAATGACCTCGTAGTCGCCGCCCAACTCGGGGTACTCGTTCTTTAGCGTATTGAAACAATGCGGGCAGGTAGTTACGATCTTTTTGATCCCATAGCCATTCAGTACTTGAATATTTTGGTAGGCCATCATTTGAAACAAGAACTCATTGCCGGCACGTCGGGCCGGGTCGCCAGTACAGCATTCCTCTTTTCCTAAGATGGCATAGTTGATCTGTACTTGGTCTAATATCTGTGCAAAGGCCTTTGTCACACGCTGGGCACGTTGATCGAAACTGCCGGCACAGCCAACCCAAAATAAGATCTCCGGGGTTTTTCCTTGGGCCACTAGATCGGCTACGGTAGGTACATGCATGAACCTTTGATTTAGATGATAAAATTACAGCTTTCGAGGGCATCCCTCAAATTGAGCTTAGCCTTTTGCACTTACTTTTGCTGCAGCCTGCATGAAAAAACTATACCGCCTGTTGACCAACTGGGAGCAATGGAATTTCTTTGTGCTCTACTTACCCCTGTTGCCCGTGTGGGCCTGGTATTGTATCAAAAGTAGGTCGCTTTGGTTCTTTTCGGCCTCTAACCCTACCATAACGTTCGGAGGGCTGGAGGGAGAGGGTAAAAAGGAAATGTACGATCAGTTACCCGACAGCTACTATCCTAAAACGCAATACGTGGAGCCCGGTACCGATGCGGACCAAGCGTTGCAAGCTATTCGAGCCACAGGCTTTGAGCTGCCCTTTGTGGTCAAGCCCGATATTGGCATGAAGGGGATCTTGTTTCGAAAAATTGATCACTGGCAGCAGTGGGAACACTATCATCGTCAACTGCCTGTTACTTACCTGGTGCAGGAACTGGTGGAATATCCAATGGAGATCAGTGTTTTTTATTACCGGTTTCCCGACTCCGAAAAAGGGGTGATCTCAGGATGTATACAAAAAGAATTGTTGCAAGTAGTTGGCAATGGTCGTTTATCGCTACAAACATTGATCGCTCAACATCCCAGGGCCTCACTACGTTGGCAAGAAATGAAGCATCGGCACGGGGACCGGTTTGATTGGATCGTACCAGATGGCGAAGCCTATTTTCTATCGTACGCAGGCAATCACAACCGCGGTGCTCGCTTCATAGATCTGATGCACGAGGTAGATGAATCAATACTCTCGTTCTTTGATCGGCTAAGCCGGCAAACCTCTTTTTATTATGGTCGCTACGATATAAAATGTCTGTCGTTGCAAACCCTAAAGGAGGGGCATTCGTTCTCTATTTTGGAATTCAATGGCTGCGGTGCCGAACCCAACCATATCTATGACGCGGGTCTATCCATTTGGCAAGCCTATCGCATTCTTCTTCATCATTGGAGGGTTCTGTACCGGATCAGCGCTCATAATCATCGTAACGGACATCACTATTGGTCTTTTTTGCGTGGCTGGCGTTTTCTTCGAGGAGCACGCCGGCATTTTGCCTTACTAGAGGCCATCGACTGATCGGCTTGCTTATATTTACACCATGAATTTTGCACGGGTTTTCTTTGTGGGCTTACTGGTTAGTTTTTTGGGTTCACTTCCCTTGGGCACGCTGAATATTGCCGCCATGCAGATCGCCATTGGTCAGGGCATACGGGCGGCCATGTTATTTTCGTTGGGTTCGCTACTGGCAGAAATGATCTATGTGCGCCTTTCGCTGGTTGCCATGGACTGGGTGCTGAAGCAAAAGCTGTTACTGCGCATACTGGACTGGCTAACGGTACTTATTGTAAGCGCACTTGCGCTGTCTAGCTTCTATACCGCTTCACAAGCCGAGCCGGCCCCCAACCCGGTGCTGGGAGTCTCGTTACCTAAAGTGATGTTGGGTTTTATGATGAGCGCACTTAATCCGGTACAAATTCCGTTTTGGTTTGGCTGGAGTGCCGTCTTGTTCTCGCGAAAGGTGCTCATGCCCGACCCTTCGCAGTATTATTTCTATATTCTGGGCATTGGATGCGGTACTTTCTTGGGAAACTGTGTATTTATTTTCGGCGGCCAATATGTAGCCTACCGGATCGAGAACAATCAACAAACGTTGAACTGGGTCATAGGAGGTGTATTTGCTTTTACGGCATTATTGCAACTCTATCGGATCTTGCGAAAAAAAGATACGTTGCAGCAGATACACGAAAAAACGAATCGCTGAATGAGCGTATACTCAAACCGTACGGGTCCAATTATCCCGATCGTCGGGACTGAACTTCCAGGGGGCAAAATTATTTTCCACGTTGCTAAAGAGGGCTGCCCACTCGGCGGGAGTGCGGCTTTCTTCCATTACCAGATTACGGCGTAATTGTAAGATAATATCCAGTGGATTGATGCTGACCGGACAAGCCTCTACACAGGCGTTGCAGGTAGTACAAGCCATCAGCTCCTCGGTGCTGATATACGTGTGCAGCAGCGACCTTTCATCTTCTTGAACAGCGCCTTTTAGGTCGAGCTGGCGGCCGACCTCTTCTAGTCGATCACGGGTATCCATCATGATCTTTCGCGGAGAGAGCAGCTTTCCTGTTTGCTGGGCCGGACAAGCGGCCGAACATCGTCCACACTCTGTACAACTGTAGGCGTCCATTAAATTTTTCCAGCTCAGGTCCATTACATCGCGGGCACCAAAACGTTGGGGTGGGGCCACTGCATCGGTAGGGGCTAATTCGGGTTGCATGGCATAGAGGACCTCTTGCTGTATGGAGGGCATATTCTCCATTTTTCCGGAGGGCTGCAAGCGTGCGTAATAGGAGTTGGGAAAGGCAAGTACGATGTGCAGGTGCTTGGAGTAGGGGAGGTAATTTAAAAAAACAAAGATCCCTACAATGTGCAGCCACCAGCTGGCTCTCTCTACTACGATCAATGTTTGATCGGACAGCGATTGCAAACTATCGTGCAGCAGCGAAGAGATCATAAAATTTCCGGTAAGATGATCGGCGTAGTGGCCAACCGCCCTTTGCTGCAGTAAGGTGTCGCTGGCATTCATCAACAGAAAAAGACTCATCAGTACGATCTCTGTAACCAAGATCAGGTTGGCGTCCGTTCGGGGCCAGCCCTTCAGGTCGCCACTGGTAAATCGTTTGATGGATAGCCAATTTCTTCTGATCAAAAAAATAACGCATGCAATTACCACCAATAGTGCTAAAATCTCGAAGCTGTTGATCAGGTATGGATAGAGTGAGGGGATAAGAGGAAATAAGATGCGGTGCGATCCGGTCAGACCATCGATGATGATCTCGACGATCTCTATGTTGATGATGATAAAGCCGGCATACACCCACAAGTGCAAGATGGCCACCAGCGGATTGTGAAACATCTTTTGCTGTCCCAATGCCAACAGCAACATATTCTTAAAGCGCTTGGCCGGTTGATCGTTGATCGTTTCTTTACGTCCCAGCAAGATATTGCGTCGTATGGTAGCCGTCTTTTTACTAAATAAGACTACAGCTACCGCAGTAATAACAAAAAAGGCAAGGGGTTCAATAAAAGACATCTCGCAACAATTGAAATGCTAAATTATGACAAATACGATCAGAAATAGAACGGATGCACCTTCCATCTTCC
>Ga0068872_10003912_pt1 | contig 11313 bp, 13 predicted proteins | sample NOAtaG_7_FD_66441 | JGI IMG/M metagenome (GOLD analysis project Ga0068872, IMG submission 66441) | Freshwater lake microbial communities from Lake Erie, under a cyanobacterial bloom - NOAA_Erie_Diel1S_2200h metaG | ecosystem: Environmental > Aquatic > Freshwater > Lake | place: USA: Ohio, Lake...
CTAGTCGAATTCGACGCGCGCCAGCCAGAGGCCCGGCGCCGCGATTTCCGCGGGGGTGGGCAGCCGGTGCGCCGCGGTGAACATGCGGGCGAGAGCATCGCGTCCGCCCCGTTCGACGACCCCGTTGACGAACGCCCGCCCGGCAGCGACGCCTTCACGATCGAGGCGCAGACCGAGCAGATTCTCGACGACCGTGCGTTGACTCGATTCTTCGACGCGGCGCCGGCGCACCGCTTCGCTGATGCGCGACGACGAACCCAGTACGCGGTTCGTCACTTCGTCGACGGACACGTCGACGAAGCCGATGAGCGCCGCCATCGCCGCGTCGAGAATCGGCTGAATCCGATCCTGCTCCGGTGAGCGTACGGCTCCGATGAGCAGCGTCGGATCGTCGACGAAGCGTTGCATGAGCGCCATCGGATCGGCCGACGACGGATCGACGTCGGTGAGCCCGTGCATCAATGCCTCGGGATCGGGACGGAATGCGCCGGCGAATCGGGTGATCAATGCGACGACGTGGTTGCGAATATCGGCGACGTTGAACACGGCATGAGTGGCGAGTTCGTGCACGACGACCCACATGCGCACGTCGTCGGCCTCGAGCGACCATTCATGCGCGAACTCGTCGACGTTGCGCCCGATGATCCTGATCGCTCCGTGCGGATCGCGGGGCAGCGGCAGGTCGTAGCAACCGAACGACGTCGTCGAAAGGGTTCCGATCATCGATCCGATCGACATGCCGGTCATTGCCGGTGCGATCATCCGCCCGACGTTGGCGAGCATCGCCGCCACGGGATCGGCATCGCGATCGGCAGGGGGCTGCAGCGATCCGGCGAGCGACGAAAAGAAGGTGCGCCACTCGGCGAGGGTGTGGTGAACCCACGACGAGCGGTCGACGACCGCGATGCTCGAGGCACTCACCTCGAGTTGGGTGACGTCGCGCACGTGCATCTCGGCGATCGGCGCGAGTCGTTCGATGGCAATGCGGGTCGTCGGATCGACGTTCACCTCGGGTGAACCTCCGGTTGCGATCATCATCGCCGTCTGTCGGGCGACGTCCCAGTGAATGGGACCGCTTCCGGCGAGGGCGCGCGCCATCGGACCGAACAGGGGATGGCGCAGCGGATCGTTGCCCGACTCGTTACCCGAGTCGTCACCCGAGTCGTCGCTCACGACGACGATGCTATGGCGCGGCGTTCGGACGGTCGGTCGTGCGTTGCACGGTACGATGATTCCGATGCCGCGTCACGATCACGCAGTTTCCGGCGACGCGATCGATCGAATCGAGCTCGCAGCCGACGTCATCGACGTCGCCGACCTGTACTCCTGGGCGGTGACGAAGTCGTGCGGAGCCGTGGTGCTGTTCTCGGGAACGGTTCGCGATCATGCAGACGGTCGCCACGACGTCACGACGCTCGCGTACGAGGCGTACGAGGAACCCGCGCGTCATCGCATGAGCGACATTGCCGTCGAGATGCGACGCCGGTGGCCCGACCTCGGTCGAATCGGCATGGTGCACCGGGTCGGAGTGTTGCAACTCACCGACTCCGCGGTCGTCGTCGTCGTGTCAGCACCGCACCGACCGGCGGCATTCGAGGCGGCACGCTTCGCCATCGACACGCTGAAGGACTCGGTCCCGATCTGGAAGCGCGAGACCTGGGCCGACGGCAGCGATTGGGGAACCAATGCGCAGCCGATCACCGATGTGTCGGCAGCGAGTCGAGGGTGATCGCCGTGGCCGGAACCCTGAGCATCATGTTCGCCGCAATCTCGATCGTGTCGGCGGGCATCCTCGCGTATCTCGTCGCCGCCGACGGTGGTCGCACGCGTCAAGTCGACGGTGCGGAGCGATTCCGTCAGCACTTGCAGGCCTTGTCGGATGATTCGCGGGCGCACTTGCGCGATCAATTGCGTGCCGGTGCGCGTTCCGGAAAGTCGGTCTGATCGTGGCACGTGACCTTGCCATCGACCTTGGTACCGCGAACACCCTCGTGTACATGCAGGGACGCGGCATCGTCATGAACGAGCCGACCGTCATCGCGAAGAACCGCCGCACGAACGAGGTGCTCGCGACGGGCCGTGAGGCATGGGACATGATCGGGCGCACGCCCAGTTCGATCGTCGCCGTGCGACCCTTGCGCGGCGGCGCGATCACCGACTTCGAAACGACCGAGCAGATGATCCGACTGCTGCTGAAGCGTGCGGGTGTTTCGCGATTCCAGCGGCCGAAGGTGCTCATCTGCGTGCCGTCGGCGATCACCGAGGTCGAGCGCCGCGCGGTTACCGACGCGACGCGCCGCGCGGGCGCCGCCGATGCGCAGTTGCTCGAACAGCCGATGGCCGCCGCGATCGGCGCGGATCTTCCGATCGACGAGCCGGTGGGCAACATGGTCGTCGACATCGGCGGTGGTACGACGGAAACCGCCGTCATCAGTCTCGGTGGCATCGTCACACTGAAGGCAGAGCGCGTCGGAGGTTTCACCCTCGACGAGGCGATCCAGACCCACGTTCGTCGCGAACACGGCCTGGCGATCGGTGAACGTACTGCGGAGGAAATCAAGATCAGTATCGGCAGTGCACTTGCATCGCCGGCCGACCGCGATGCAGAGGTGCGCGGGCGCGACCTCGTCACCGGTCTCCCGAAGATCGTCGTGCTCACCGCAGCCGAGATCCGCAGCGCACTCGACGAGGTCGTCACCCGGATCATCGATTCGGTGAAGGAGTGTCTCGCCGCGACGCCGCCGGAGTTGGCGCAGGACCTCCTCACGCGCGGCATCTACCTCGTCGGCGGAGGAGCGTTGTTGCGCGGTCTCGCCGAACGACTGCAGCGTGACACTCGCGTACCCGTCAACCTTTCCGACCAGCCGCTCGAGGCCGTCGTTCTCGGAGCGGGCCACTGTGTCGAGAACTACCAGGCGTTGCGCGGAATGTTCATGGATGCGCGCCGCTGAGGCGGGCGTGATCCCTGCGTCATGATGCGGTGCGCATGACGACGTTCATCATCAACGTCGTCGCGTGGGTCGTTGCCGGCACGATCGTCGGCACCTGGCGCGCCCGCCAGTCGCTCGAGGGGGTCGCACGCATGGGCCCTTGCACGCGCCTGCGTTCGTTCGAGCGCAACGGCGAGTTGTACGTGCGGCTCTTCCGCGTACGCGCGTGGAAGCGTCTGGTTCCCGAGGCGGGAACGTGGTTCGGCGGCATGAGCAAGCGCCGGCTCCCGAACGTGCACGAAGGCGGACTGCAGCGCTTGGCCGTCGAGTCGCTGCGCGCCGAAAAGACGCACCTCACGATGCTCGCCGTCACGCCGGTGTTCGTGCTGTGGAACGATCCGGTTCCGTTCCTCGCCAACGTGTGCTTCTCTCTCGTCGTCAACGTCCCGCCGATCGTCGTGACGCGGTTCAATCGCCACCGTCTCGCACGCCTAGCCTGAACACGATGTTTCTCCGCGGTCGACTGCAGTGGACGCTGCTCGTCGTGTCGCTCGTGTCCGGAGTTCTCGCTCTCGTCACGGCCCGGGTGGCTTCGCAGACCGAAGCCGTTCCGGAAACGACGACGACCACGTCGACGACAACGACGACGGTGTACCAGGCGCCGATCTTCTACGCCATCCAGCCCGGTGACAATCTCTTCCAGATTGCACAGACGTTCAACGTCGACATGAGCGCGCTCATGAGTCTCAACGGCATCACGAACCCAGATCGCATCGAGGCCGGACAGATCCTCGAGATGCCGCCGGCAACGGGATTCGTCCCCGTCGCACCGTCGACGACGATGTTGCCGTAGCGACGCGGTTCTTGCTAACGCGTCGCGCGCGCGGACGACACCAACTCGACGATGTCGTCCATGATCGCGGGAATGTCGAAGTCCTTCGGCGTGTACACGCGGTGAACGCCGATGTCGATGAGGCGATCGCGATCCTCCTCGGGGATGATTCCACCGACGATGACGGGAGCCTGCACACCGTTCTTGCGCAACTCGGCGACGACGACGGGCACGAGTTCGAGGTGCGATCCCGACAAGATCGACAAACCGACGACATCGGGGTCCTCGTCGCGTGCCGATGCGGCGATCTGGTGCGGTGTGAGACGGATTCCGCTGTAGATCACTTCCATGCCGGCGTCGCGGGCGGCGACGGCAATCTGCTCGGCGCCGCTCGAGTGACCGTCGAGCCCGGGTTTGGCGACGAGGAAGCGCGGCGGTCCGCCGGCAAGTGACGCGCTGCGCCGGGCGATCGCCGCGAGGCGCTCGCTGCCGGCGACGCTGCGCACACCGACACCGGTCGGTGCGCGGTACTCACCGAAAACGTCGCGCATTGCGGCGGCCCATTCGCCCGTCGTGCCACCCGCAATGGCGAGCTCGATCGACGGCGGCATGACGTTGTCACCGCGTTCCATCGCGTTTCGAAGTGCATCGAGGGCCCGCTGCACGGCGGCTCCATCACGTCGTGCGCGCCACTGCTCGATGTCGGCGACGAGCCGCGCCTCGACACCGGGGTCGACGCGCAAGATGTTGTCGCTGCCACCGAGCGGCGACGTCTCCGATTCGGTGAAGCGGTTGACACCGACCACCGTTTGGTCGCCCGACTCGATGCGGCGAACGCGCTCGGCCATCGACGCGACGAGCCGCGACTTCAGTTCCTCGACGTTCGCGTACGCCCCGCCGAGAGCGAGGATCTCGTTCACTTCGGCCCATGCACCGTCGACGAGTTTGCGCGTGGTCTCGTCGATGACCCGCGAACCGTCGAAGATGTCGTCGTATTCGAGCAGGTCGGTCTCGTATGCAAGTACCTGCTGCATGCGCAGCGACCACTGCTGGTCCCATGGGCGGGGCAATCCGAGCGCTTCGTTCCACGTGGGCAACTGCACACTGCGGGCGCGGGCGCGCTTCGACAACGTCACGGCGAGCATCTCGAGAACGATTCGCTGGACGTTGTTCTCGGGTTGCGCCTCGGTGAGTCCGAGCGAGTTCACCTGCATGCCGTACCGGAATCGCAGCGCCTTGTCGTCGGTTATTCCGTAGCGCTCGCGACCGATTCGTTCCCACAATTCGACGAAGGCGCGCATCTTGCACGTCTCTTCGACGAATCTGATACCGGCGTTGACGAAGAAGGAGATCGAGCCGAACACGCCGACGAAGTCGTCGGCGGATACCTGCCCGCTGTCGCGAACGGCATCGAGAATGTCGATGGCATTGACGAGCGCGAAGGCCAACTCCTGTGTCGGGGTCGCACCCACCTCCTGCAGGTGGTACGAGCACACGTTCATGGGGTTCCACTTCGGTGAGTTCTTCGCGCACCAGGCGATCATGTCGACGATGAGCCGGCGCGACGCGAGCGGCGGGAGGATGTACGTGCCGCGCGAGAGGTATTCCTTCAGCAGGTCGTTCTGTGTCGTGCCGCGCAGTTGATGGTCCTGCACTCCTTGTTCACGGGCGTTGGCGACGTACAGGGCGAGCAGCCACGGCGCGGTTGCGTTGATCGTCATCGAGGTGTTCATGTCCCCGGGTGGAATGCCGGCGAGCAGTGTGCGCATGTGCCCGAGGTGCGCGACGGGGACGCCGACCTTTCCGACCTCTCCGCGCGCGAGTTCGTGATCGGGGTCGTAGCCGGTTTGCGTCGGGAGATCGAATGCGATGGAGAGACCGGTCTGGCCCTTCGACAGGTTGAGGCGGTACAACTCGTTGGACGCCTCGGCGCTCGAGTGACCCGAATAGGTCCGCATCATCCACGGCTCGTCCCGTCGCGATCGAGGCGTCGCGGAGCCGTTCGTCATGCGATCAGGATAAGCGTCAGGCCGTCCCCGTGGCCGAGGCGAGACGACGGAGATAGTCGTCCCGGGGAACCGCGACTGCCCCGAGGGATTCGAGATGGGGTGTCAGCCACTGGGTGTCGAGCAGCGACATGTCGCTCGCCCGCATGAGTTCGACGAGTGCCATGAGGGCGACTTTCGACGCATCGCGAGCGAGGTGGAACATCGACTCGCCGGCGAAGAATCCGCCGATGCGCACCCCGTACAGACCGCCGACGAGCACGCCGTCCCCGTCGTACGTCTCGATGCTGTGCGCCCATCCGAGTTCGTGCAGCCGCGCATAGGCGTCGACGAAGCGGTCGGTGATCCATTCCCCGTCGTCGTCGCCGTTGCTGTCGCGATCACCGTCCCGTGCACGGGATGCACAGCCGAGAACCGTGCGTACGAAGTCGTGGTTGATGCGCACCGAATAGCGCCGCGCGCTGCGCCGCATCGACCGGGTGATGCGCAAACCGTCCAGGGGAATGATTCCGCGTCGTTGCGGTGACCACCAATAGATCTCCGTCGGGTTCTCGTCGTCGACTCCTTCCATCGGAAAGAGGCCGCGTCGGTATGCATCGATGAGCGTCGACGGGTGGAGGTCCGCGCCGCGGGCGATGACGTCGCCCTTCGTCGGCCATGATCCGGCGTCGGGCCAGACGTACTTCGACGGATCGACGACCGCCGGCGGCACGTCCCAGCGGCCGTCGCGCCGCGCGTCATCGATGGGGAATGTGTCGTCGAGTCCGGCCACCGCGGTCACCGCTCACGCATGCGCGGGGTGCAGCGCAGTGCGACGACTCAGCTCTCGCGAATCGTCACCGACTCGATGCGAATCTCTCCCGCGGGCGGCACGCCGTTCGCGCCGGGGTCGGGATTGAACAACGCGGCCATTGCGGGAACCGTCGTGTCGAGTCCGTTGATCACCTCACCGAACAGCGTGTAGTTCGGCGGCAGGCCCGCACCGTCGTTGCCGGTGATGATGAAGAACTGGCTGCCGTTCGTGTCGGGTCCGGCGTTCGCCATGGCGATCGACCCGATCTTGTACTCACCGGCCCGTGGCAGTTCGTCGGCGAACTGGTAGCCGGGGCCACCCGAACCCGTCGCGGTCGGATCACCGCACTGCACGACGAAGTCGGCGATGACGCGGTGGCACGTCGTGTCGTCGTAGTACTTCCAGCGGGCGAGCGACACGAAGTTGTTGACGGTGCCGGGCGCCAGGTCGGGAGCGAGGCGGATGGTGAAGTCGCCGAGGTTCGTCACGACGTCGGCTTCGTACGACTTCGCCGGATCGATGCACAACTGCGGGGCGGAGGCGAATTCGCGTCGCTGTTCGGCCGAGCCGTCGGCGGGCGGACATTCGCCGTCTCCGTAGACGAACTCGCGCGTCTCGGTGGTCTGCGCCGGGTCGACGAGGGTCGTTGCCGAGTCGACGGCGGGGGTGGAGTCGTTGCCACCCGAAACGAAGACGACACCGACCATGCCGATGATGATCGCGGCGACGATGGCGATGCGGATGCCCCGCGAGCGTGTGCGGCGGCGCTGGACCGATCGCGCACGCGCCTCGACGACCTGCTGACGATTCTGTTTTTGGCGTTGGCGCTTCGACGTTCCCATGCTGCACGAAGCCTATTGGTCGACGCTGCGACGGATGCCAGCAGACGGATTGAGGCTGACGAATTCAGGCCGACGAATTCGGGCCGACGGTCGGTTAGGAAAAACCTGCACGGCTAGCGTGAAGCCGCCGTGGCTCTCATCGTTCAGAAATATGGCGGGACGTCGGTCGCCGATCCGGAGCGCATGCGCAACGTGGCCCGCCACGTCGCCGAAACCCGTCGTGCGGGCAACGATGTCGTCGTCGTCGTGTCGGCAATGGGCAAGGCGACGGACAATCTGCTCGAACTCGCCCGCCAGGTGTCGTCGAATCCGCCGAGCCGCGAGATGGACATGCTGCTGACGACGGGCGAGCGCATCAGCATGGCGCTGTTGTGCATGGCGCTGCACGACTGCGACGTCGACGCGATGAGCTTCACCGGAAGTCAGGTCGGCATCATCACCGACACGGTGCACACGAAGGCGAAGATCCTCGAAGTGAAGGGTGACCGCGTGCGCGAAGCGCTCGCCGCCGGGAAGGTCGCCGTCGTCGCCGGCTTCCAGGGCATCAGTACGACCAAGGAAATCACGACGCTCGGTCGCGGCGGCAGCGACACCACCGCCGTTGCACTCGCCGCAGCGTTGCGCGCCGACGCGTGCGAGATCTACACCGACGTCACGGGTGTGTTCAGTGCCGACCCGCGCATCGTTCCCCGTGCGCGCAAACTCGCCTCGCTCGAGTTCGACGAGATGCTCGAGATGGCCGGCGCCGGCAGCAAGGTGCTCGCACTGCGTTCGGTCGAGTTCGCCCGCAATCATGACGTTCCGATCCACGTCCGCTCGAGTTTCACCTGGGAGCCGGGTACGTGGATCACCCATCGCAATCACGAAAGGCAACACAAAGCCATGGAAGCACCGATCATTTCCGGCGTCGTGCAGGATGCCTCCGAATCGAAGATCACCATCCTCGGCGTCCCCGACCGACCGGGTGTGTCCGCCGAGATCTTCGAGAGTCTCGCCAACGCAAACGTCAACGTCGACATGATCGTGCAGAACACGTCGATCCAAGGCACGACCGACATCTCGTTCACCGTGCCGAAGGCCGACCGCGAGACCGCCGAGCCGATCGTCGGCAAGGTGGCGAGCGGTTTGGGCGCGCGGGGAGTGCAGCACGACGACGACATCGCCAAGGTGTCACTCGTCGGTGCCGGAATGAAGACGAGCCCCGGCGTGGCGGCGAAGATGTTCCGCGTGCTCGCCGACAACGGCGTGAACATCGAAATGATCTCGACGAGCACGATCCGCATCTCGGTGGTCGTGCGCGGCGGATCGATGCAGACCGCGGTGCGTGCCCTTCATTCGGCCTTCGATCTCGACGGCGGATCCGAGTACAGCGCGCCGCTTCCGGAACGCAAGTAGGTCGCGTTGAACGTCGCCCGCCGTTTGCTCGAACGACTCCGCCGACCCGAGGGGGTTCCGTGGCGCAGTGCCGGGCTGATGACCGAGTCGATGAATGCCGACGAAGCCGTGCGCTCCACGGGATGGGTGTTCAACAACATGACGGGCGAGGGAGTGTCGCTCGCGCAGTTCGTCGCCCAGGGTGACGCCGAGTTCGCCCAGTACTCGCGGATCCTGCGACTCGATCCCGAACGCGCACGCGAACGATCGATCCTCGAGATCGGCAGCGGAATCGGTCGCATGACGTGCGCGATGACGAACGCCTACCGCCAGGTCATCGCCAGCGACGTCGACGCCGCATTCCTCGAGCGGTGCCGCGAGTCGGTGTTCGCACATGGAACGCCGATGCGACTGCGCACCCTGCACGTTGCCGACGGTCGCACGATCGACCTCCCGGACAAGTCGGTCGACGTCGTGTTCTCCTACATCACGCTGCAGCACTGCGATCGTTCCGATGCGCTCGCGCTCACCGCACACGCGGTGCGAGTCGCCGCTCCGGGTGGTCGTGTCGTGCTCAACTACCGCACCTGGGTTCCGTTCGACGTCGCGCTCGTACCGCTCGGCATGCTCGTGCGCCTCGCTTGGCGCCTGCCGAAGGTGGCGAAGTACATGGCCCGTTGGCGACCGTTGACCCGGCTCGGTTGGCAGGCCAATCGTTTGCGACCGCGCGAAGTGTTCGCGTACCTCGCCGCCCGCGGCGTGTCGTCGCGCCTGTCGAACGTCGAGATCGTGCGCTCACCGCACGCGTCGTACCCGATCCCCGACACGGCGAGGGACGTGCGCGCGCGACGCATCCATCGCAGTCACTGGTGGCTGGTCGCCGACGTAGCCTGAGGAGCATGGCTCTTCACGGACGCAAACCGAACATCGGTGTCGTCGGTGCCACCGGAATGGTCGGCAGCGTCATGCGCACCCTGCTCCTCGAACGCAATTTCCCCATGGAGAGCGTGCGCTTCTTCGCGTCGGCGCGATCGGCGGGCACGAAGCTCGAGTTCGACGGCCGGATGATCGAGGTCGAGGACGCAGCCACGGCCGACGTGTCGAACCTCGACATCGCGATCTTTTCCGCAGGAGCAACGACGTCACGCAACCTCGCTCCGCGCTTCGCGGCGGCAGGCGCGATCGTCGTCGACAACTCCTCATGCTGGCGCATGGATCCCGAGGTTCCGCTCGTCGTGTCCGAGGTGAATCCCGAGGACGTGAAGCTGGCGAAGAAGGGCATCATCGCCAACCCGAACTGCACGACGATGGCCGCCATGCCGGTGCTGAAGCCCCTGCACGATGCAGCAACACTCGTGCGACTCACCGCGAGCACGTATCAGGCGGTGAGTGGCGGTGGCATCGCCGGTGTCGGAGAATTGAACGAGCAGGTAGCTGCGGCACACGGCGTCGAGGCGCTCACCTACGACGGCTCGGCGGTGAGTTTCCCCGCGCCGAAGAAGTTCTCCCAGACGATCGCGTTCAACGTCCTCCCGCTCGCAGGCACGATCGTCGATGACGGCGAGCTCGAGACCGACGAGGAAAAGAAGTTGCGCAACGAGACTCGTAAGATCCTGCACATTCCCGGTCTTCCCGTGTCGGGGACGTGCGTGCGGGTGCCCGTGTTCACCGGTCACTCACTGTCGTTGCACGCCCAGTTCGCCCGCGACATCACTCCGCAGCAGGCCGTCGACATCCTCTCTGGGGCACCGGGAGTCGCCGTCGTCGACGTGCCCTCACCGCTCATCGCAGCGGGCAAGAATCCGAGTTTCGTCGGCCGCATCCGCCGGGATCAGTCGGTCGAGGGCAACAAGGGCCTCGTGCTGTTCGTGTCGAACGACAACTTGCGCAAGGGCGCGGCACTCAACGCACTGCAGATCGCCGAGATCGTCGTCGCATCGCTCTGAGTCGGGGAGGGGAGATTTGAACTCCCGGCCTCCACGTCCCGAACGTGGCGCGCTAACCAAGCTGCGCTACTCCCCGGATTTGAAGTAAACGCCCGGTCAGCCTAACGGTCGAACGAGCGGGCGGGACGTGCTCAGGCGAGCTGCGTCATCGGTGCGGCACTTTCGTGCCACGAGCCTCCGCCGAGAATCTCGCCGGCGGCGCGGCGCAGACGCAGCGAATCGAGCGGCTTGATGATCCACCCTTCGGCACCGCTGCGCCGGGCGAGATGCACGTCGGCGAGTCGGTCGAGGAGCATGAGCACGGGGACGTGCGGGATGCGTCCGCCGCTGTGGTCGAGGCGCAGGTTCATCGTGACGGCCATCGCACCCATCGAACCGACCTGAAGGTCGAGCACGGCGAGATCGGGAGTGCGCTGCAGAACCGCACGAGTGACGTCGCGACCGTCGCGACAGACCGTGAAAGACGTCTCGGCCGTGCCGAGTGCCGACAACACCTCGTCGAGAACCCATTGGGCGTCGGTGGCGACGAGTACGTGCACGCGCCAAGGTTACCAAGCGAGCACTACCGTGGGCGTGCCGTGTTCAGCACC
>Ga0068872_10003913_pt1 | contig 11311 bp, 9 predicted proteins | sample NOAtaG_7_FD_66441 | JGI IMG/M metagenome (GOLD analysis project Ga0068872, IMG submission 66441) | Freshwater lake microbial communities from Lake Erie, under a cyanobacterial bloom - NOAA_Erie_Diel1S_2200h metaG | ecosystem: Environmental > Aquatic > Freshwater > Lake | place: USA: Ohio, Lake...
CATGAACCGTTTCGACCTCTCGTGCTTTGGGGGGTCAGAAGATGCCAGGGTTCGTCGTGTTTGCTGCTCATTCTCTTGCATCGAGTAGTCGTGCAAATATAAATGCAGGATGAATTTCCTAACAAGTAATCAGAAATTTTTTCTTTCGTCTGATCTTCTGTCCTAACGAACAGAATCAGGTTGCTCGCGCATGATTTTTCACTTACTACACTAGCCATAGGAGTCATTAACTTTAAACTATGGTCGAGGTGTCCCATGATCCGTAGCCTTTTGCTTGCTTCCTTATGTGTCTCCGCTCCGCTCTTTGCTGCTCCAGTTCAGTATGTATGCCAGGCAGTAATTGAGCCTTCGTCTCAGATTCGATTCGAGTATGAGATTAAAGCCGTCCTTGACTACGATACCGAACTGGGTCGCCTCGCGAGCGCTTCCGACACAAGCCTTTCGCTGACCAAGCTCTTCAACGGGAATCCGACAGATACCTTCCTTGTCGAGCAGGATCTCGATATCGCAAGACTTGGGACTCAGTCCGTGTCTCTCAAGTACTCCCCTGCTGCTTCCGCTCTGAGCGTGCGTCTGAGCGTGTCGGAGGATGGTAAAGCTGTCAGTGCTACGGTTTATCATAGCCTGGCACTGGACGAGAAGGTTCTCATCTCTGAGACTCTACCTTGCGAAGCGCGCTCGATCTGATCGCCTCCATCAAGGGCGGACCTTGAGTCCGCCAGTCCTCGAATCCTCACCGGCTTATCACTCAAAACAGCTGCGACTCGAGCTCGACTTGAAGTCTCCGAACTCTCGGGGTCTGTTTTGTGCGAGGTGATTAGCAAAGAAGAGCGAGTCATGAAGTCTTTTGATTGGATTACTCTTAGATTTCCTTCCTACTGGTAGGTCTTTCGCAACGTCTGATACGGCGGCTATCTCGTCAAAAGCCTCTCGTGCTGGGATTGGATACTTTAGCATGATTTCTTCACAAAAAATTAAACATGAATTCATTTGTTCCAAGCAGAGTCTATCTCTATAAGACGGCGGCATGGACTGTGTTCAGGAGTTGGTAACTTTGATACGGGCTCGGTGACCATCGAGCAGTCGGCCGGATTCTTGTCGAGGATCTGGGAGTTCACCACTTAGAGCGCAAGCTCCTCGCCTCACGCCACGCTGCAAACGAAGGAGGAATTGTATGAGGACGCTAGGCATTCGATGGAAGCTCACGACGGTGGGTCTTCTGAGCCTGATGGTTTGCCAATTCATGCTGAGCGCGTGTCTCGAGCCCGACGGGGGTGGTAGCAAGCCTCCGCCGAATGGTGCTCAGCTGAACGAACCTCCTAAGGGTCCAGGCCAGGGACCACAGATACCTGGGCAGGGTCAAGCGGGTGAAGGGGATAATAGCGGCGTCCAAGCTCGTTGCAAAGTGCCTGAAAGTGCACACAGCTTCGCCTTAGCGACACTCTCGGGTACACCGGAGACACCGACAGTCGCCTTCGAAAGCTTACGCAACGAGTTGAATCTGGCTTGTAAATCTTGTCACCTGGCTCCAGGTGCCGATGTCGGAGGCTTTTCGTACATCGATAGCTATGAGGACCAAACCGTCACTGTGAATGATGAGCGGGTTCTGGTTGGTGGAATCGCGAGCCAAGCCGAGAAAATGCGCTCTGTACTGCTAGACGGCAGCATGCCACCCGCAGCCATTCGGAAGCTTAAGCCCGAGGCGTATGAAGCGCTCGGAAAAAAAATGCAGGCATGGATTGACGCGGGGAAGCCTCAGTCAGCAACAGGTGAAGAGGTGGGTCGTGCGTACCCTCAGCTTTGGGGATTGCACAAAAGCCAGGTTTTCACAGATCTTGGTAACTGTCTGCCGGATGAGAAGACTCTTGGGACTGATACCAACACGGACTATTTTTTCGAACGCACCCTCGAGCTACCTGAACTCCTGAGCAACACCGACCTCTCCAGTCTTGATTCGGAGGTCCTGGCCAAGAACGGTACGGTCGCTTATAACGTGGAGTATCCACTCTGGAACGACCACATCCAAAAGTTGCGGCACGTGCATATTCCGGCAGTCATAGCCGGAGGTAAAGCCTTTCGTCCGGGACCTCTCCAGCTCATGAAGCAAGCGCGTGGTGAAGACCCCCAGTTCGATTTTCCTGATAACACACGCTTCTACAAGACCTTCTTTAGAGGGGTGAAGGAAAAAGACGGTCAAGTTAGGTTCAAACCTGTGGAGACTCGGCTCATCGTGACTCGTAAGGCTCCGCGTAAGCCGCTCTATGGGACTTACGTTTGGAACGACGAGGCCAGTGAAGCCAAGTTACTGACGACTCCCTATCGAGATGGGACTCCTTGGAAAGACCTAACGCTGTCTCTTGATTTTGATCAAGAGCGCGGGGCCAAACGCCCTTACATTGTCCCAGCCAAACACCGCTGCGAACAGTGTCACATGGGTGCGGATCATGGAAGTTTCGTCTTGGGCTTTACCCCCTTGCAGATCAATCGTCGGGATCTAGGCGAGGCTGGACGAGATCTGCCTGTGGGGGCCGATGAACTACGGCAAGTATCGAGGCTGATCGCCTACGGCCTTCTCACACCAAAAGACGCTGCTGGTCTGCCGAAACTCGAATACTACCCCTCGACGCGCATGCTTGACGATCACACCCTGCGGGCCCAAGGGTATATGCTCGGGAACTGCGCTCAGTGTCATAATCCGAGGGGTTATGCCAAACTTCAGGCTGAGGTACCACTGGACTTCTCTGCAGGCCGAATCTTTAACTTCGATACCAACCTAACTTCGAAATCATTTTCGAATCGAAAGATCGTCCACCACCAGGGTGACCTGTCCCAGAGCTATCTTTTTCATCGAGTCGCATCGACCCAAGCAGAGCTCAAGACGGAAGTCCGAATGCCTCTACACAGTCTTGGTTCCCCTGATTGTCGCGCAGTCAAGGTCTTTGCTCGATGGATCAAAACCTACGATCCAACGTTGAGCCCCTTCGACATTGACCTTTTTTCACCACAAAAGCCCTGCAACGAGGATAGCGATTATGCGGCTGCAGAGATCGATGCGCTGGAGCAGGACCCGACCGAAGCAAGTGGGCCCTACCGTCCCAGGCGGGAAGACTGGAATGATCCAACGACAGGCATGGCTCCCTGGTATCGAGATCTTCGTTTCAACGATAGTTTGCACCTGATTGCAAAGTCTCGCTACGCAGTTGACTATTGGCAGGACAAAGCAGAGTGTCAGTTCCCGGAAACGACTCTACAGCCTGACCAGATCAAATCCTGGATGATGCGTGCAGATCGAGTCACACCCGTCAAGCCCTTCGGCCAACTCTATTGGACGACCCCAGGTGCGTACTTCTATAACATCACCTGCACCAAGTGCCACGGACGATTGGGAGAAGCCGATGGACCGCTAGCCCAGAACCTCGCGACCTGGTCAGGTGGCAGTATTCGAGTGGCTAACTTCCGGCGTGGCATGTTCGGCGCTGAGGGAAACAACATCCTTAACTTTGCGAGCCGAGACGGAGAGGGTCGATCCTTAGATCTCAGCGGTAACTATTTTATATGGATGGCCCTCGAAGGCACCAAGATGAATCCCCCACCGGAAGTTGCCGAGCTCCTGGGTAGCAACAAAGCTCAGATGCTAAAGACCATTATGGATCGATGTGCAAGACAGATCCCAAGCAACAGTAAGGCAGCCAAACCCTTCTTCCGAGACTACGATCTGTTCAACGAGGTATGCACCCATGATAACTGGCCGCTTACAGACGAGCGCATTCAGTATGACCTCGAGACAGGCTTAGCAAAAAATCCTGGAGAGCTCGATGTCTGGTTGCGTAAGGCAGCCTCCAACGCGGGTTGGATGATTTATGATTACGTGCGTTCGCAGATCTCAAAAGGCGTGCAGCAGTATTCACAGGGGGAATGTGAGGCGGTCTTTTCGAAGCCGTAGAAAGCTTGCACAATATCGTAGCTCGAAGTTGGATACGACTGACCCAAGAGTAGGGGCTCAGGCAGGGACCATATGCAGCGTGGCATCATCATACGAAGTCTCCTCTGGGTTCCCTTTCGACGGGAGACTTTGGATCATCTGATGCGGAATGTCTGGATTCTGTCCGAACAGAGAAAAGAAGTTTCCAGACAGACAAAAATTAATGAAATCTTTTTTTGCAATCATTCGCATGCAGTCTTATAACGAAGCTGCCTAGCGCATACATGAACAAGGAGAACAGTCATGAAGCTTCGCCATTTGATCCTCGGTTCACTTTTCTTTACAGCTCCTGCATTCAGCCAAACAGCCTCGATCCAGGGTTCTGACACGCTGGCAGGCTACATCAGCGACATCATCGTTGCGAGCGGGCTTGACAAGAAGCTTGTCTATCAGGGCGGCGGCAGTGGTTTGGGAGAGACAGCCCTGGTCGCAAAGACCCAGGGCCTTGCTCCTATGTCGCGTGCCATGAAACCAGAACTGCTGACCAAAGGTCAAAATGCTGGTTTAAAGATTGAAGGCTACGTCGTAGGCCTCGACGGTGTCGGTCTCTTCGTCAATAAGTCAAATGCCCTCCAGAGTCTGACCATCGACGCGGTGAAAAAGATCTACTCTTGCGAAGTCACCAACTGGAACCAGGTCGGTGGACCGAACCTCGCGATCACGGTCTATCGGCGGAATGATAACTCGGGCACGACAGACGCTTTCAAATCCTTAGTCGGAATCAAGTCCTTCGGAGCCTGCGTGAAGGTGGTGGCGGAAACTTCTGACATCGCTGCTATCACCTCAAGTGAAGTGACGGCTGTCGGATACTCAGGACAAGCCGCTATTCGTCCCAACAATCGTGAGCTTGCCATTGCCAAAGATGCCGCTTCGCGCGCTTTCTTGCCGACCCCTGCTAACATTCGTAATTCGAGTTATCCTCTGTCTCGCAGTCTCTATGTCTACGCGGCCGTGAATACTCTGAGCGCAGCTGAGCGCATCCTCCTGGACAACATCTTGGATCGTTCATTTTCGGATCCTATTCTTCAAGACAATAACTTCATCACCGTTGACTGATCGAGATTTCGTACTGGCGTGAACTGGACCCCGTGTCTCGTCCCGAGACACGGGGTCCTTTGGTAGCAGGCCGCTGTTTTGCCATTAGAACCCAATCGCTCCCTGGACGGCATCTCCTGGAGGAGACTTCCCCAAAGAGGCGATTTGGCTGATATCGAGACGCAACCGGTGGATCTCACTTTTTCAGTTGGGCTGGATCACCTGCTTCCTGGTCTTTGGCTTGGGTGTAACCACAGGTCTTATGAGGAGCTTCGCGAATCTTGCGAACATCCCTGATGCAGACGGCTTGGGCGAGGTCGATAGGTCGGATTTTTTCTGTCAGATCGAGTTCGTTCATCGCTTCCCTGTAGAAGCGATGGTCGGCTTGGCCTCTGATCTTACAGAGGAGAGCAACGGCGAGCATCAGGCGATTGCACGGATTTTGGGGATCAAAGGTCGCGGCTTTTCGATGAAAGTCGATCGAAGTGTCGATGTTTCCTCTCACGCCAAAGAGCCACTCGATAATTTTCAGATCCGGGACGACTCGGTAGAACACGCCAAGACCAAAGTGCGCGATTCCCTGCAGGCTCACATTCGGCCGAAATTGGAGATTGACCTGGGATCGGGTGACCTTCAGCCATGTGTCATGAACATCCTGAGCATAGCGAAGCGAGGCAAAGACTCCATCAATACTGGCGATGCGAGCTGTGAGCGATCCATTGAGAAACTGGCACAAAATCTGCTGTGGATTTTGTTTGAGACAGTTCTCTGTTGCCGATTTACCATCGACCAGAATATCTCGGGCTATCGCATGTTGGTCGGGATCGAGATAGCTTGAGCCGAGCTGGAGTGATTCGCCCGCCAGGAGCCAATAGCCGTCCAACCATTCTGGTTTCTGCTGCAAAATTTTCTTGAGGAAGTCGATCCGCCATCTGTGCTCTTCACGGCTGAGAGGCTGTGTCTCATAGGTCTCCTGTAGTTGTTTGTAGGTACGAGCCCCATCGGGAATCAATTCCATGGGGCTCACGTCGACCTGATAGAGCTCATAGTTTTTCCCAAATACCGTCGAGGATACGGAAACAAGACCTAGCAGAATCAACCCGACACACATCTTCATGTCAGCCTCTCATGATGATCTATTTTCGTCTGGATCAGTAACAATCGTTCGTCGTCGTTGCCGTTTAGAATCCCGATGCCATGGGGTCGTCTCCTCGATCGAGCGGAAGTGTGATGACCAAGGCAAAGTCACAAAAAGTTCCCTCGGCGTCCTTGAAGGTTCCAATACGGAGATTGACCTGTCCTCCTGCTTTCTCAAGATAGGATCGAACCGCATCCATGCCGACTCCTCGACCTGATATATTCGAGACCTTCTTGGCCGTCGATAGGCCTGAAGCGAAGATCAGTTCAGCAGCCTCTTGAACGGATGAACTTTGCGTCAATCGACCCAGTTCGAGCCCCTTTTCTCTCAGGCGTGCGATGGCGAGACCCCGCCCGTCATCGCTGACAACAAGGGTCAGGAACCTGTCATCCATAACCGAGCCTTCGATACGAATACAGCCTTGGATATTCTTACCCGCTGCCTTACGCTCTTCCGCCGTCTCGATTCCATGATCGAGAGCATTTCGCAGGATGTGAATCATACAATGATCAAGCACCATGTGCATGTCTCGCGATATGACCGTATCGGGAATGCTCAAGACAAAGTTTGGCGCCTCTTTGCCCAAATCTCGAGCGATCCGCGTGCCCTTCGTCTTGTAGTCTTCAAAGAGGGTTGGCAGGTGATCGAAGACAATGTCAGTCAGTTGCTCACTTTGAGACCTTAGGCTATCCAGAAATGAGCTGACGGGTTGATTGACATCTTCCATGAGTTTTTGAATGAGCTGATACTGTCGTTCTACAAATTTACGACTGAGAGAGATTTTATTGAGGTCAGCACCGCGATTGAGCTTCTCGCTGTTGATAGTCTTGTACTGGAGATACGTCCGTATCACCTGCTGGTGATCTATGCGAAAGGCTTCCAGATCGAGGGGGACCTGATTACGTAAGAAACTTGAGTATCCTTCCTCCGCCAAATGCAGGGCCTCTGCGAGGCCGGATAAATGAAGGGTACGCGCTGCTCCCTTCACCGTATGCGCATTCACAAAAAGCAATCGGACATCGCGGGGCTCCAGTGAATCCTGTGCTGACTGAAGGATATGACCCATCTCCTGGAGGAGACCCTCCGATGTCTCAAAGAACTGGGCAAGACCACTCGGTGCCACAGAGATGAGCTCTTGAATAATCTTCATCTCCTGTCTCTGGCTTTCAGCATCTTTCTCGAAGGCTTTCTCTTGAGTGATATCAAGAAGTGTGACAAGAACGTTTTGCACGATGTCTTCTTTGATCTTAGGGTTCCAGGTTACCTTGAAATAGCGAGTATCCTGGCCATAGATGAGTGGTAGCTCCCTGGGTAGCTTGTCAGAGTTCACTTCCCAGTTCACTTCGTTCTCACCGATTGCTGAAAGTATCGATTGCCAGGCTTGGTCTTTGCAATCAGCAGACAGACTGCTTCTATCCAGCACCAAGGATTTGAAACTTTGTTTGGCTATGTTCGATGACGGCAGAATCTCATTGAGGTGGGCCGAGTAATCTGTACCGATAAGACCTTCGTTTTCGATTGATAGGACGCCCTGTGGGATGTAGTCGAGTAACGAACGAATTTGCTCCGTCTTCTGTGCAACTAGCGATTCGAGGTTTTTATTGAAGAAGGTAATTTGTGCATTTTTTTCCTCTAACTCCTGGCTTTGGCGGATGGATCGCCGGTAGGTCACCGCGAATTCCCTGGCGTTGACCAGCGCCAGTGATAAAGCCATGCCGAAGTTAGCGAGAATCAGGCCGAAGCCATACTCTCCCGGTCGCAAGCCAATCATGGTTCCCAAGACGGGAAGTTGCAGGCCGAGGTTTAGGAGCGTTCCGATGATGAAGAAGATGACACCATCCAATTTGTGACGGATGCCCAGTGTGAGCGTGGCGATAATCAGAAAGAAACTGAAGCCTGTCATCAACAGGAAAGAAAGTCCGATCAGCAATTTTGCCTGAAAGACTTGAGCTGTGAGGGAGATAAAAGTCAAGCTGGCAGTGAAGATAAGGCCGAACCGATACTGCCGTGCAGACACATAGGATCGAATCTTATCCAGCAGGTAAAGTTCCAAGAGAGCCACCGAGAGAATATTGATGCCGGAGATGATCGTTGTGGCCTGTAAAGGATGGAGCGGCACGATTGTGGTGAAGATACCGCTCATCACAAACAAGGTGAGAGCATAGCCGCTCAAATAGAGTGACGAGCGATCTTGCGGTCGGAAGCTATAAATAAAGCCATAGAATAGGGCCATGATGAAAAAACTGCCGACGATGGCTCGAATGAGGAATTCACTGATATCGAGCGTGTGCTCCAGTTTCGGCCCTGAGCCCAAGAGAAAACTCGACATGTTAAGGGTGTTTTTCCCTTCGTGGAGCTGCGAGGAGGCATGCATGAACAGGTAGAGATCTCCGGCAGCTGGCAGAGCCTCTGCGATCGCCAGTTGGCCCCCCCAGCTGCGGTTTTTTTCAGGGTCTCTGGCGACTGTCCCCAGTCGACCCATGGGTTTGATCCTCTCCTTCGTGGCGACGGTGAGAAGAAAAGGGTGATACCCGCGTAGCATGCGAATCGTCCAGTCGCCCTGCGGTGCATGACGGATGCGGAGAACGAAAGTCCCGTAGTTGCTGTCGGTTCCTTGAAGAGGAAAGGGAAAGGGCTTCAATTTGAGGTCAGCACGCAGGTTGTTGGGATTGTTTATCATCGCTTGCCATTCATCGTCGCCGAGCATTCTAGGTTCCAGAAACTCTCCGGGTACGAAGAGGACCTCACCCTGGACGTGCCAGTAATCTCCTGCTTTCAATCCCCCGAGGTCGAGCTCACCCTGATGGGCACGAACCACTCGTTCGTCTGCGAACCTCAGGAGCAGCAATCGATCGAGCCAAGATGTTTGAGCCAAAGCATCGCTTCCCAGGCCACTCAAGAGATAGGTGAGCGCGAGCCAGATCTTCGGGGCCAAGTGTATGAGTCGCGTTTTCATGACATACCCCTGCAATTTTTGAGCTTAAATAAGCCTGCTTTTGATCGCTAAAGCGTCGTCTCGGGGAGAATCGGTTTCTCCGGAAAGGAATTGAGTAAAAACTGGAAGGTGCCAGGGAAGGGGATTGGTAGATCGATAAGAGCCCCCTAAAAAAGCTGATTGGGAAGCAGGTTCTCTTGATAGGGGGGGTAGCGGGTAGCGGGTAAGCACGAGATCCTGGTAGGGCGGATCGGGGAGAAGCTCGTATGACTTCGGGCCTGGTGATGTGCGGGCTGCTCGTGGCCCTGGGCGGGAGGCAAGGGGTCGAACAAGCAGGCTGTCGACCGCCAGTCTATGGATGATCTTGGTGTGAAGACAGCCTTGTGTTAGCGCCCTCATCGATGTTAGCCTGGGAGAGCCCCAAATCATTTTTTCATAGTGAGTTCAAGAGGACAGGATGCAGTGTCGTCCCAAGCTGATTTTCGTTATCATTTTTCTTCTCACTGGTGCCTGTATCGACCGTCCGGTGTGCATCGAACCGGGAAAAGAGGTTGCTGTCACCTACACGGATGCTTCAGGGACTCAGATCGAACGAGTGATGGTTGGGGCTGATTTTGGTAAGCTTGCAGCTAATAACGGGTCCTATCAATGTATGGGGCGATGTGGAATAGACTGTGATTCCGATCCGCGTGTAGGTCCTTGGCTCCTCAATTGTCTATCGCACGATATCTGTAGCTTTCGTAACGCAAGTCGGGACTTTTTCTTCGATTCCCAGTGTGGAGATGAGGCTTGGCTCGCTTTTCGTGACGCTTTGATTTATCGAGTTCGGGGCTGCTCAGCTTTAAACCCCGAGGTAACATCCCCTTGAGCTTGTCAAGTCGCCTACTTTGACGGAAGTTTCGCTCGTGATATAAGACAATATGACATTTTTGTTGGGATGGCATAATTGCAGTACGATAGCCTCTGTTGTCTCTTTTGAGAACGCCTGCCGAGTTGTAACTTTAAAGCCGACTGTTCAAGCGTCCTATCCTCCTGCCACTGCTTACGGTATAGCTGCTTACCACAGGTGCGTATCACATCGAGTGCTAGATTGGGATCAGCTTGTTCGGACACGGAGGACTGCATTTGTTCCCGATAGGACGCTGGTAAAAGTTCCCAGACCAGCTTTTGATCGTCTGATCACAGCATGGAAAACCAATGAGCAAGCGAACGACCATCACAGGTGAGCAGAACATTCTGAGCGATATCTTGCGAAACCCCTCGCAACAAATCGGGGTAAAATAGGTTTCGCAGCCGGGGTTTGCGGCCCTGACGTTCGAGGTGCAATCGCTGTTCTTCCGTCACAAGGACAAGCATCAGACTCAGTAACATGGCTGCGTCCACAGGCAGATTGGGACCCATATTCTGTTGGCAGGATACCTTGGGTGGAACACCCTGAAATAAGGTGTGCACGCTTTGTTCCCAACCGTCTATCCCTTGCACCGACACCCGATTTTGTTTCCAAAAGCTTTGACTGAGCTCGTAGATGCTGGACGGTGGAATATGCTCAAGAACCTCGCGTAGCAGACTGAACGGCAGCACAGCAAGTAGACAACGCCGAGCTTCAAGCTCCTGGCTGGTGATTATTCTAGCGAGATCTTCGGGCCCAAAATAGCGAAAGAGTCTCTGGAGACCTAGACCAAGAGTTCCCGGAATCTGGCCCCTGAGGGCAAGGAGTTTTTCGAGAGTTTCGACCACCAGTCTGTTTTGTTCGAAAGTGGACTGAAAGCCCTGACTAAAACGCTCAAATTTTTCGAGAACTATCGTATGCTCGGGCCCCAGACGCAACTGCAGGGGCGCAAGGGGAGACACCAGAAGGTTGTTTCGCCGGTTGGTATGGCTGATAGGCTGGTTTCCAGACGCATTCAGTTTTCCATCGGGTCTCGCGCAGATCGATTGTCTCCCACCGCAGTTCGCTTTGATCAAGAGCCGAGGCAGTGATGGGTATATAACGATGGGAGCAGGCCCCTGAGAGCATGAGTGCTGCTGCTACCGTGATTGTATGACACATCAGAGACGCCTCCAAGGAACCCGCCCGATCGTAAGAATTCTGATAGGACTTCGGTATGGATTGGAAAATCTTAAGGGAGAGCAATGGGCAGGACGTGATGGGGAAGACCCGAGATGCTTTCTGGAGCCTGCTAGGGGCCTGTCTCGGCAGACAGGGTCGAGTTTATGCAAG
>Ga0068872_10003915_pt1 | contig 11309 bp, 13 predicted proteins | sample NOAtaG_7_FD_66441 | JGI IMG/M metagenome (GOLD analysis project Ga0068872, IMG submission 66441) | Freshwater lake microbial communities from Lake Erie, under a cyanobacterial bloom - NOAA_Erie_Diel1S_2200h metaG | ecosystem: Environmental > Aquatic > Freshwater > Lake | place: USA: Ohio, Lake...
ATTATATTCAGGAAAATCGTCTGCTCACCAATTGATCCAGCAAAAGAGCCGCTGCACTTCCCTTAACATAACCGGGCTTTGCCTTGATCTCCTTTTCGATCCAAAAAGAAGCCTCAGCCAAAATGCTAAAGGCATCGATCGTTTTGATGGCCTGCTCGAACCTTTTCTCGTCTCCCTCAAAAAGATCTTGTATCAACAAGAAACGATCATTGAGGGCGATCGCCTTCTTAAGTTCCCGAATGGGTTCTCGGCTTAGCGTATCGGCCAGCACGGGCTGCGCGGGTGCGATCCGCTCGTTAACGGACACCGGCTCTGTAACAGGGAGCGTCTCATTGACCTCCGCTACAGGCTGAGTAAGAACCTGCTGAGGAGATACACTAGGGGCCGCCCCGGCCGGCATCATGACAGCGATCTTGGCCGTGCCTAAGTGAAGTGGCTGCACGGCACCCTTCGTCACTAGTTCGGCCTGCAGTTGTGCGAGGGTCTGCAATAGAATTTCGGGTGATTCTTTTTGCTGATACTGCTGTTTGAGTGTATTGATTAGCAAATCGATTCGATCCATTCCAGTATCTTTGAAAAGTTTTCTAAAGTTACGGCACAACAGCCACATTGCACAAACAGCTATGTTTATAGAACCCAACGTAAGGGGGATTGCCAGAGGAAGTCTCGAAGTGATCTGCGGATCGATGTTCAGCGGAAAGACCGAAGAGCTGATCAGACGTTTAAAGCGGGTACGCATCGCCAATCAGCGCTTGTTGGTAGTAAAACCCCTGATCGATACACGATATGCCAAAGAAAAGATCGTATCGCACGATACCAATTCATTTGTTTCTACCCCTATCGAAGATCCCATGCAGATCCTTTCGATGGCCGAAGACGTAGAGGTCATTGGTGTTGATGAGGCACAGTTCTTTGATGAAAGTATCACTGATGTCTGCGAGCAATTGGCTACGCGGGGCATACGCGTTATCGTGGCCGGACTCGATATGGATTTCTCCGGAAAACCCTTCGGCCCTATGCCCCAACTGATGGCAAAGGCCGACCATGTGACCAAACTGCACGCCATTTGTGTGCGATGCGGGGCCATGGCTAACTACTCGTACCGCATTGCGGCCGGAGAGGACCAGGTGCTACTGGGCGCCACCGATAGTTATGAACCCCGCTGCCGTCAATGCTATTCGCAACCCTGAGAATAATTGCCGATGAAACGCATCCGAGCCCTGCTGGCCAAAGAACTCTTGCTTGAGACCAGGCAGCAATACAGCTTTTACGGATTACTTCTCTACATAGGAACCACCTTGTTCGTACTTTTCATGGCCATCGATCAACCCGATGCGGCCGTTTGGAATGGACTTTTTTGGGTCAACCTGCTTTTTATATGTATCAATGCCGTGGCCAAAAGTTTTTTGCAAGAAAGCCGGGGCCGCATGCTCTATTTCTACACACTCAACAATGCCACCGAGTTTCTACTGGCCAAATTATTGTTCAATGCGCTATTGATGATACTTATGAGCAGTATCAGCTTACTGCTTTTTACATTTTTACTCGGCGATCCAATGGAGCAGGCCTGGCCATTTATTGGGCTTGTGCTGCTGGGCGGCACCAGCCTTAGCCTGGTATTTAGCTTTTTGGCGGCCATCGCGGCTAAAGCCCAGCAAAATGCGGCCATCATGGCCATTCTGGGATTTCCCGTGATCATACCCCAACTGGTGCTATTGATGCGTCTTTCCAGCGCTACCTTTAGCCCGCTGCTCAGCGTTTCTGGATCGGCGGTTGGTTTATTGATTGCCTTGGACGCGCTGATCGTACTGATGGCCGTGATCCTTTTTCCATTCTTATGGAAAGATTAAGATTCTATAATGCGATTACGAACCCATCTCCGTAATTTTGCCACTCCGATCGCATGAAGAAGAAATGGTGGAAAATATTATCGGCCGTCTTGCTTGTCTACACGATTGTGGCCGGATTACTCGGGCCCGTTCCTGCCCTACCACTACTGCAAGAAACCATACGCAATCTTTACTTTCATGTATGCATGTGGTTCGCCATGATGATCCTCTTTACCGTTTCGGTGGTATACGCTATCAAATACCTGCGTAGCCTCGACCTTAGACATGACATCTATGCCAGACAGTTTGCAGTTACCGCCATGCTGTTAGGTGTACTTGGATATGCCACCGGTGCCATATGGGCCTCTTACACCTGGGCTGACCCCAATAAGCCCCTACTCAACTCGTTCAGCACTATCGCGCGTGACCCCAAACTGATCGGAGCCGCCATTGCGTTGTTGGTCTACAGCGCCTATCTGATCTTGCGTGATGCCATATCCGATATCGACAAAAGAGCACGCATAAGTGCCGTGTATAACATATTCGCCTACGCCATTCTTTTTCCGGCCATTTGGATCTTGCCCCGCATCTTACCAAGCTTGCATCCTGGTAACGATGGCAATCCCGCCCTCGATGTAAAGAACGACATCAGTGCTTCGATGCGCGTTGTTTTTTACCCGGCCGTTATTGGCTGGACCTTATTGGGCGTATGGATCGCCACTCTTAAGATCAGATTTCAATTGATCACCGATAAAAAATTGATCTCATGAAAATAATTAACGGCCTTCTCGCAACACTGCTGATGCTGGCCTTTACGGCCACTCCTGCGCTGGCTCAAACCTCCCCCACACCGATGGCCGACCTGATGCGTAGCGAGGGTCGGATCTATGTGGTGATCGCCGTTATGCTGACCATCTTAGGGGGATTGCTGCTGTACCTGGTTCGACTCGACCGAAAAATCTCGAAGCTCGAAAAAGAATAAACCGACCTTTTTTTTGATACGATTGCTAATGCTTAAACCTTGAATTATGTCTGACAAACACTACAGTTTTTTTGGAGCCGTAGAAAAAAGTTTCGACAAGGCCGCCAAGTTCACCAAATGGGACAGCGGGCTGCTTAACCAGATCCGGCAATGTAATTCCGTACTACAACTTCGTTTTCCCATCAAAAGAGACAACGGCACCATTGAGGTGATCGAAGCCTACCGTGTGCAACACTCTCATCACAAGACCCCTTGCAAGGGAGGTATTCGTTTTGCCGCCGAGGTAAACCAAGATGAGGTAATGGCCCTGGCCGCTTTGATGACCTACAAATGCACCATTGTTAACGTACCCTTTGGCGGTGGTAAAGGAGGTATTAAGATAGATCCCAAGAAATATTCCGTAAACGAGTTGGAGCGCATCACGCGCCGATATACGTCGGAGTTGATCAAAAAGAATTTTATCGGACCCGGCACCGATGTGCCAGCCCCTGACTATGGCACCGGCGAAAGAGAAATGTCTTGGATATTGGATACCTACGTATCGATGCGCCCCGGCGAAGTGGATGCCGCAGGATGTGTTACCGGCAAACCCATTACACAAGGTGGTGTGCGTGGTAGACGTGAGGCCACCGGACTAGGTGTTTTCTATGGTACTCGCGAGGTCTGCAATCTCCCGGATCTGATGAAAAAACTGGGACTCCCCGTTGGCATCGAAGGAAAACGGGTGATCGTACAGGGTCTGGGCAATGTGGGATACTGGGCTGCTCATTTCTTTGAAAAAGCAGGAGCTAAAATTATTGGACTGGCCGAATACGAGGGAGCCATCTTATCTGATAGCGGTCTGGATGTGGAGGCCGTATTTCAGCATCGCAAAAAAACAGGCTCGATCTTGAATTTTCCTGGGGCTACCAATGTGGCTAATTCATTCGATGCACTCGAAGCCGATTGCGATATTTTAATTCCGGCCGCTCTCGAAAATGTGATCAACGGAGAAAATGCACCCCGCATAAAAGCCAAGATCATAGGAGAGGGTGCCAATGGTCCGTTAACGCCCGAGGCAGATGAGATACTGGCACAAAAAGGTGTGATCGTGATCCCCGACATGTATCTGAATGCTGGCGGGGTAACCGTATCATACTTTGAGTGGCTAAAAAATCTGAGCCATGTTCGCTACGGAAGAATGGAAAAGCGTTTTACTGAAAATGTGAATACGACCATCCTAAAGCAAATGGAGCAGCTGAGCGGTAAAGAGGCCGATAGCAAGGCCAAGCAAATGATCATGCATGGCCCTGACGAAGTAGACCTAGTCTACAGTGGTCTTGAAGAGACCATGATCACTGCAACGCACGAGATCATGAATGCCTGGAAAGAGAACCCCTCTATTCCCGATATGCGTACGGCAGCTTATGTGGTCGCCATCAACAAGGTAGCTACCATCTATGCCGAACTTGGCATCTTTCCTTGATCTAACGATCATCTTCTTAGTATACAAAGCTGTCTCTTTACAGAGACAGCTTTTTTATTTGACCCCACCTTTACGCCCAGGCAACGATCAATTGACAGCCTGCGCCAGCTGAAATAGTCCCCATCCCCAACGGTCATGGCGGTTGGGAAAGTTGCTACTATGTTGTTGTAATCGAGCGAGCAGTTCGGAAGCGCTCCACCAGGGATACCGACTCCAAAGTAACGCGGCCATTGCGGCCATGGTTGCCGTTGCCACGGATGATCCGCCGATCGTAGAGGGGGCATCTCCGACATCCGACACAGTTAGGGGATGCTTTTTATCGACCGTCCTTTCCATCACCACCACAAAATCGACCTCAGGGCCGCTATGACATGACTCGCAAGATTCCACGGGTGAACCGGTAGTAACGCCCGTAACGGCTTGCACCTCGTTCATCGTTGCAGGAAATATAACCCCGGCCCATCCTGCCGTAAAGGGCAAGGACGTGCCCGCAGCACAGAAGATCAATTTTCCTTTTGCCCGCGCATACAAAATAGCGTCACGCAACTGCGAACTGACAGTAATTCTGCCCATACTCATGCTGATGATGTTAACGTCAGCTCTATTACCGGCCGCTACAAAGGCGTCGCTAACCCCACGCACTTCTCGAGCCTCGTCGATGAACACATCGGCAGCCGCCCGACAAGAAACCAAATGGACATTGTAAGCCACTCCCGACATATTGCCATCGATACCTCTTGGAGCCGCAAGCACACCGGCCATCGCAGTACCGTGACCGCAGCGATCTTCGGGTGTCTCCGGCAAGCCCACATTAAAAATTCCAAATAGTTTTTTACGAGGAAGCGTTACCATTCTTTCTAGTCTTCGCTTTTGCGAAAGGCCCTGATTGAACTGCGAACCCAGATTCTCCTGTTCGTAACCAATGCCCGTATCGATCAAGAAAACGGTGATACCCGCCCCTGATACCACACGCCAGGCATCCAGCAGACCGTGATAAGGATAATTCCAGGATGCCTTGGCAAAGGGGCTCACGATACCATAATCGATACCGGCTACCAGCGATGCATCAGGCAGGTTTGCCGCGCAACCACTTTGTCGCTCCGTTATCGCAGCATATAAGTGGGTCTCATACTCCAGAGGCTCCAAATAACGGACCCGGGGATCATACCGGAGTTCGATCATGGTTTCGTACGAGGTGATAAGCACATTGAACAGTGGCAAGACCTCTTCGGGCCACAGCTCGATCGCTGCCCTATTTACTGCGCTGTTATTTTTTTTCTCCAGCTCGTAAATCCGATCGAGCAATTGATCACGTATGAGCTGTCGCTGCGATCGGTAAGCAGGGGGGCCGATCTCCTCTTCTACCCGATATCCCAAGGAAACAACATGTCCGCCGTGCACCAAGGCACTCCATAGCATTCTGTCCGAGGCGGTCTTCCACTCGAATTGCCCGAATGCTTTTAGCTGGGCTGCAATAAAATTATTGATCGAGTCGACCGGCATCAATTTATCCTGCGTCGAGGTGAGTCGGTTTGGATGCGATGATTTTTGGCAAGCCCATAGCAGCAGGCAACAGCCCGCCACCAGCAACGTTTTTTTCATAGAAAAGGTTTATTCCGATCAAAATAGCCGGAAGCCTTTTCGGATGCCAGTGAATTAAACAGTAATCGAAGGTATTTTTTGCAATGGGATCAAGGTCTGTCCTGTTCGCTCCCAACCCATGCAATGGGCTCCGTTGGTGATAAGAAGATAGCGCACAGGAACACTCATGTTATAACGTAGCAGTTGGTCCAAAACAGCGTCATCGAGTGCTACAGTTTCTGCTTTGCATTCGATCATCATCCAGGGTTGTTGCGATCTGTCGTACACCAATAGGTCGAATCTTTTTTGCATAGCGCCCAGCGAAATGGTCTGCTCCACGGCCATCAACGCCGTGGGAAACCGATGGGTCTCTGAGAGCAATAAAATGAACAGCTGCCTCACCCACTCCTCCGGACTCAACTGAACCCACCGCTTGCGGACGGGATCAAAGACCTCCTTGGTACTGCCACCGGATCGGGTCTTAGGTAGAACTTCGGGATAACGCAGCTCGATCATGGTTCAAATCTAAATGATTAAATTTGAGCGATGAAGTCAAAAGAAGAGATCGTACAGAATTGGTTGCCCCGCTACACGGGGGCAAGACTGGATCAATTTGGAAAATATATTCTGCTGACCAACTTCAGTAATTACGTAAAACTATTTGCCGATTGGAACAAGGTCGAGATCATGGGTGCCGATCGCCCCATGCAATGTGCCACGGCAGGCGATATTACCATCATCAATTTTGGTATGGGCAGCCCCACGGCGGCCACCATTATGGACCTCATCACGGCCATTGAGCCCAAGGCGGTCTTGTTCTTGGGTAAATGCGGCGGGCTAAAAAAACGAAACAAACTAGGCGATCTTATTTTACCCATCGCAGCTATTCGCGGCGAAGGAACCTCCAATGACTATTTTCCCAGCGAAGTACCCGCCTTGCCAGCCTTTGCGCTGCAAAAGGCCGTTTCTACCACTATACGCGAATACGAAGTGGATTATTGGACCGGCACCGTCTATACCACCAACCGTAGGGTCTGGGAGCACGACGAGCCATTCAAAGAGTACCTGCAAAAGATCAGGGCCTATGCCATAGACATGGAGACGGCTACCGTATTTACCGTGGGTTTCTACAACAAGATCCCTACCGGAGCTTTACTGCTGGTCAGCGATCAACCCATGATACCCGAGGGGGTCAAAACCGAGGAAAGCGACAAGGCCGTAACCGCTCAATATGTTGAAAATCACCTTCGCATAGGGATCGATTCACTCAAACAACTGCTCAACGACGGCCTGACGGTGCGGCACCTTAAATTCTAGGACCGGAGCGCCTGTTTCAAAAAAATAATTCAAAGGGCTGTTTTTTTTGTAATTTTGCACGCCTATAAAGCGGTCATGCTTACCCAACCCGGCGCCGTAAGGCCGGTGAGGTTCACTTCGATTCGTGGCTTTTTGCCCGGGATGCGTTTGCAAGACTTCCATCTAAACCCATATGCATGAAGCTTTCGCAATTTCGTTTTGATCTGCCCCTAAACCTGATCGCCCAGCATCCCGCCAAAAAAAGAGAGGATGCCCGCATGATGGTCGTGCATCGCCACACGGGCGTAATTGAGAACAAACATTTCAGGGATATCATCGACTACTTCGATGACAAGGACTGTTTTGTGGTCAACAATACCAAGGTATTCCCGGCCCGCATGTATGGTCGCAAAGAAAAGACCGGCGCCAAGATCGAGGTATTCTTGCTACGCGAGCTCAACAAACCCAATCGCCTGTGGGATGTGATCGTAGACCCTGCCCGTAAAATTCGGGTCGGCAACAAACTTTACTTTGGCGACAACGAAGACCTGGTAGCCGAAGTAATTGACAACACAACCAGCCGGGGTCGTACCATTCGATTTTTGTGGGAAGGAGACGAAGAAAGTTTTCGCGCCCAGCTCGAAAAACTAGGCGAAACTCCACTTCCCAAATACATTAAACGCAAACCCGAAGAAGAAGACAAGGAGCGTTATCAGACCGTATATGCCAAACACGAAGGAGCCGTAGCCGCGCCAACTGCAGGTCTGCATTTTAGTCGTGAGCTGATCAAGCGTCTCGAGATCAAAGGAATTCGCTTTGCAGAGGTGACCCTGCATACCGGACTGGGTACATTTAGACCCATCGAAGTAGAGGACCTCAGCAAGCATAAGATGGATGCCGAGTATTATCACATAGACGAAACGGCGTGCAAGATCGTGAACCGGGCCAAAGAGTATGGACACAGAGTCTGCTCTATCGGCACCACCACCATGCGGGCCATGGAGTCTTCTTTTACCGCCCAGAAACTATTGAAACCCTCCGAGGGATGGACCAACATGTTCATTCATCCTCCCTATGATTTTAATATTGCCGATGCCATGGTCACCAATTTTCATTTGCCCAAGACCAGCCTGCTGATCATGACCTGTGCTTTTGCCGGTTACGAATTGGCCATGGAGGCTTACAAAAAAGCGATCAAGGATAAATATCGCTTCTTTAGTTACGGAGATTCCTTGCTGATCATCTAATTGTGCTGGAGCGAAAGCGAGAATTGAGCGGCCACGTTATGAAGGTCCTTTACCACCGAATCTTCGAGGGGAATGCCATTGGCCATACGTAGCTCGAAAGCTTCGCGCTCAGGATCGCCGGGTACCATGACCCTTTGCTCATTATGGATTGGAGCGGCCGCCCTGAATCCCCCGATCCAGTCATCCATCGATTGCTTGAACTCATCTGCACTTCTGAATGCATCGATGCGGAGCGCCCCTAAAAAATGACCGATGCCTTTTCCTGGTTGGCGAGCGGGCATCGGCACATAGGCCGGAAAAGGCGGCACCCAGGGAGCATAGTTGGCCCCACTTAACAACGCAGAAAAAAGATCGACCACTGCTCCCAGGGCATATCCCTTATGAGAACCATGCTCGCGATCGCTTCCTAACGGTAACAGCGCCCCGCCCTTTTTAAGGATATGAGCGTCGGTAGAGGGGGCTCCCTCTTTGTCTTGCACCCATCCGCTGGGGGTATCTTGCTCTTTGCGTTGCAGAATTTCCAGTTTTCCATTGGCCGCCGTGGTAGTGGCCAGGTCGGCTACAAAGGGAGGCTGCTCCCCTGCGGGGGCTGCCACGGCGATCGGATTAGTGCCTAGCATCTTGTCGGAAGAAAAAGTGGGGGCCACTAACGGACTGGCATTGGTCATGGCCATTCCGATCATATCGTGTTGCAACGCCAGCATGGCATGATAGCCGGCAATGCCAAAGTGATTACTGTTTTGAACACTCACCCAGCCAGTGCCTACCTGTCTGGCCTTTTCGATAGCAATATTCATGGCCTCTTGCGCGACCACCAACCCTAACCCTCCATCTCCATCCAGCACCGCGGTAGAGGGTGTTTCGTGTACTATGCGTAAGGAGGGTGTTGCGTTAATGCGACCTGCCTCCCAAAGACGTATGTACCCGCTGAGTCTGGCTACCCCATGAGAATCTATTCCCCGCAAGTCGGCCGCCAACAGCGCCTCGGTAGCCATGGTGGCATGTGTGGGAGAGCATCCCATCTTTAAAAAAACAGCTTCGGTAAAAGACCTGAGCGTAGAGTAAGGATATAAAGTGGGCATCATGCTGCAAAGAAACAAATAAAAATGCCCCGGTAATGGTACCGAGGCATTAAAGAAAATTCATTGATGACGGGATCAGAATGGAAGATCGTCTGATTCTTCTGCACCACCGGAAGGACCCGCATTGGTGGCCGCCGCTGCAGCAGCTTGAAAATTACCACCACCGGCCATCTCTCCACGACCACCCAACAACTGGATGTCCTTTACACGCAATGAAAGAGAAGAGCCGGGCGTACCATCGTTTCGTTGAAACGATCTGGCTTCGGGTTGCCCCTCGACATACACTTGCTTTCCCTTTAACAAATACTGCGAAACAGCGGTACGGTCGGTCCAATACGCACAGTCGACCCAAGTGGTCTTCTCTTGCTGGTTACCCTGACTGTCCCGATACTTTTCGGTGTGTGCTACCGTAAAATTGATTACGTTCTTACCGTTGACCGTGTTGACCACACAATCCTTTCCCAAATTTCCGATTACTTGCATCTTGATCATAGTGCTCGTTTTTAAATTGACATAAATTGATTGAGCGACTAAACTACTACTAATCGCCGGGCTGCGCAATACTGTGCACAACTAATTATTCCCAATTTCGACCGCCGCCAAGATCGATTACCTGGCCAAAAAACAGCGCATTTAGAAATAACTTGCTGCCTCCCAACCAATAGGCTCTAAAATTAGGGTTGTCGGCAATGTTGATAACACGGCCACTGCCCAGTGAAGACACCGTTACTGCAGCAGACCCTGAGGCAGCTTCGCGGTTCTCTTTGCTCATCCAGCCGCTTTGCATCGGCTGCTTACCATACACAAAGGGGGTCTGGTAAGGGTTCTTACTTTTCTCCATGTAGATCCTATTGGCCTTAAATAGACTCACTTCCTTTTGACTGTATCCAAAAGCTAACGGATGAGAGGGATCGTAAGTAGCCCCTAAAATGGCTCCTCTTACCTGCTGCGCACCGGCTACTTCATCGCGTGATTCATACGGCCTGAACTGCGTACTGTCGGTAGCCGATCTAACTCTTTTGAAAGAAGCTGTGCTGATGCCGCTTTGCACGGCCCAGTTGATGGCTTCTTCGAGCACCACTAACGTGCCTCCTTGTTGTACCCAGTTTTTGATCTTATCCTTATCGAGGTCACTGTAGTTTCCTCCGACCATTACGATCGTATTGTAACGACCCAGGTCAATTCTTTTTACGGAAACGGGTTCAATATGCGAAGCGGTTATGTCCATTCGCTGATCGAGCAAATGCCAGATCTCTCCGGCATCGGTGGCGTTAACGCCCGATCCGGTCAATAAGGCAACGTTTGGCTTTTCGAGGGTCACGAACTTAGAACTACCCAGATCTACGCCCGCACCCGAAAATCCGGTGGCTACCGGATAAACTACAATGCGATATTTTTCGATCAGTGAATTGACCAGTTTTTGTAACTCTGCCTTGGACATACCGGATTGCAGTGCCGGTATCAACAGCGTGCCATATTCAAAACGGCGGGTAGCCCCACTCACAGCGATCTCAAAAGGCTGAGTGGCTACTTTGACCATCACTCCACGTTGCTGCAATTGATACAAGGCAGCCGGTGCAAATAGATTATCCCACTCTACCAAAAGCGCATAGGTAGTGGCACCTATAGAGAGGTTAGGCAATGAAGCCCCATCCAACTCGGCAAGTTGCGAAGTGGCAATGGGCTCGCCCATTGACGCGGGCATGGCCGTTAACTCCTTTGCCTGCAACCCCATTGCCAGCGGCAGGGTCCAGGAAGTAATGTCGTAAAAAAGGCTGTCTTTGTAATCGGCGGTTTTTTCGAAGATGGTGCGAATGAGCGTGTGTT
>Ga0068872_10003917_pt1 | contig 11302 bp, 8 predicted proteins | sample NOAtaG_7_FD_66441 | JGI IMG/M metagenome (GOLD analysis project Ga0068872, IMG submission 66441) | Freshwater lake microbial communities from Lake Erie, under a cyanobacterial bloom - NOAA_Erie_Diel1S_2200h metaG | ecosystem: Environmental > Aquatic > Freshwater > Lake | place: USA: Ohio, Lake...
CCGCCCACAAGGTGACCGTCCGTTTAGTGACCGTCCTCGTGGTGGGTTCGGCGACCGCCCACAAGGTGGTGGTTTCCGTCGCGATGGTGATGCCCCTCGTGGCGACCGCCCACAAGGTGATCGTCCGTTTAGTGACCGTCCTCGTGGTGGGTTCGGCGACCGCCCGCAAGGTGGCGGCTTCCGTCGTGATGGCGATGCGCCTCGTGGCGAGCGTTCATTTGGTGACCGCCCACCTCGTAGCTTCGGCGACCGTCCACAGGGTGGCGGCTTCCGTCGTGATGGTGACCGTCCGCAAGGTGGCGGCTTCCGTCGTGATGGTGACCGTCCACAAGGTGGTGGCTTCCGCCGTGATGGTGACCGTCCGCAAGGTGGTGGCTTCCGCCGTGATGGTGACCGTCCGCAAGGTGGCGGCTTCCGTCGTGATGGTGACCGTCCGCAAGGTGGCGGCTTCCGCCGTGATGGCGATGCGCCACGCCGCGACGGTGACGATTCATCGAGCTTCGGCGGCGATCGTTCACGTCCACGACGCCGGTTCTAAATCAATCAAAACGGGGTGCGGCAATTGCCGCACCCCGTTTTTGTTTATCATCTACGCATCAAATATGCTGGGCCTGTGCTTGCGCCTGCAATGACAGTTCCGCCGCTTTGAATGTATGCGCTTGCGTCATTGCATGCTCAGTACGCTCAAGACAATCACGCACCAGCTGGCCAAAGAACGGATAACCGATTTGGCCATCCACGTCAGCATGATGCTCACCCTGTTGATCAACCCAATAGACCTGATTGCCTTTGCCACGCGTCACATCGACGTACTTGCGCAACTCAATATACCCCTGCGTACCCATGATGATGGTGCGACCATCGCCCCAGTTGCTCAGACCATTCGGGGTAAACCAGTCCACGCGGAAGTAATTCGTCGCGCCGTTATTGCCGACAATTGTCGCATCGCCGAAGTCTTGCAACTCGGGGTACTCGGGATGCGCATAATTGGCCACCTTGCTATGCAACACATGACCATCTGTCGCACCGCTATAGAACAAAAACTGCTCGACCTGGTGACTGCCAATATCACACAAAATGCCGCCGTACCGCGCCAGCTCAAAGAACCACGCCGGACGGTTCGGGGCACCGAGTCGATGCGGCCCAAGCCCAATCACTTGTAGCACGCGCCCAATAGCACCGCCATGCACTAATTCGCCGGCGTACAAGGCGCTTTCGTTGTGCAAACGCTCGCTGTAATACACGGCATATTTACGCCCTGTGTGGGCCACGACGCGCTTGGTCTCAGCCAATTGGTCGAGCGTGGTAAACGGGCATTTATCGGTAAAGTAGTCTTTGCCGTGCTGCATCACGCGATTACCCAACGCACTCCGGTCAGCCGGTACTGCGGCAGCAGCAACCAAGTGAATTGAGGCATCTTGCAAGATTTCTTGTTCACTCCGGGCGACACGAGTCCCTGGGAACCGCTCCACAAATGCGGTTACCTTAGCAGGATCTGGGTCATAGACGGCAGCTAGCGTGGCACCAGCCTCGACGAGTCCGTTGCACTGGCCGTAGATATGCCCATGATCGAGACCAATCGCCGCAAAGACGAACTCACCCGGTTTGACGACCGGCTGCGGTTTGCCTTTGGGCGCATAGTTCATTCCGTCCGACATGCATCCTCCTTCGCCCTACACCTGTGGCGTCATGGCGCGCAAATTGGTCAGACTGGTGTTGAGTGCGTCGAGTGGATCGCCGGGACAGATGTCTTGCTCAACTGCATACCATTCAATGCCATTGGCCTCGCCCCAGCGCAGAATCGGCACGAAGTCGATACTGCCGGTGCCAATCGCCCCAAACGACCCATCGGCCGCCATATCTTTTAAATGGATAATCGGCATACGGTGTGAATATGGTGCAATAAATGCCAGCGGATCGGCGCCGCCTTTTTTGACCCAGTAGACATCAATCTCGGCCAGAATCGCATTGTCGGCGCTCGGCTCAAGCAAGTACGCAAGGGCCGAGACGCCGTTGATGGTCGTGGCAAACTCGAAGTCGTGGTTGTGGTAGCTCAAGCGAAATCCAGCGGCGTTCAGTGGTTTAGCCAAGGCATTCATGTGGCTCTTAAACATCTGATAGCCGAGCTCGTTTTGATACTCACGTGCGAGATAGGGCACGATGATATCACGCGTCCCGTAGAGTGTGGCTTGGCGCATCACATCCGCCATGTCGTTGGTCAACTCAGCAATCGAGATATGCATACCGGCCGTTTTGAGCTGATGTTCACGCAAAAAGCCGGCAATCTGCTCGGGTGTATAACCGCGGGTACCAGATACCTGCACCGCCTGCCAGCCTTGCTCGCGCAGGGCTTTGAGGACACCGTTGTAGTCCTTCTCGAGGGCGTCGCGCACCGTATAGAGTTGGGCGGCGTATTTATGGAGCATACTTAGGCCTCCCCACGCACATTACGGCGCTGGTTGAGGAGCGCTAAGAATTGGTTCTCGTCGAATGGGACATTGACCCAATTATCGGTCCACGTCGACATGTACATGGCATTAACCAACGTCAGACCATGGATACCCTCGTGGCCGGGCGCAATAAGCGGCGTCCCCCTGAGTACTGCATCGGTGAAGTTTTGGGTGATGCCAGCATGCTGTGGGCCACCACTACTATCGACGGGGAGCTCGATCTTCCAGTTCTCAGGCATGGCCCACATCGAGGTATTCGTGGCATTGAACTCAGGCTCAGGCATGCGCAAACGCCAGAACGTGACTTTGTTATCTTCGACGACGATTTTGCCACGCTCGCCACTGATTTCGTAGCGATTCGTGCCAGGCGCATCACCAGTAGTGGTAATAAACACCCCCGTGGCGCCGTTTTCGCACTCCATATAGGCGGTCACATCGTCCTCGACCTCGATGGCACGGTGCTTACCAAAATGACAGAACGCGCGCACGCGTGAGGGTTGCATGCCCAGCGTCCAGAGCATCAAATCGATGTTGTGCGTGGCCTGATTCATCAAGATACCGCCGCCCTCATGAGCCCAGGTGGCACGCCACGAACCGGAGTTGTAGTAGGCCTGGCTGCGGTACCAGTCGGTGATAAGCCAATTAAAGCGTTTAATCTTGCCGAGCTCCCCGCTCTGGATTAAGTCACGAACTTTCTGGAAGACGGGATTCGTACGTTGGTTATACATGATGCCGAAGACTTTGCCACTCGCTGCGGCAACTTCGTTCATTTGACGGACTTGTTGTGTGTAGACGCCAGCTGGTTTTTCAATGATGACATGCAACTGATGGTGGAATGCCTGCACAGCCAGATCTGGGTGGAAGTAATGCGGAGTCGCCACAATCACGGCATCAATCGCACCCGATTGCAACATTGCCGCATACGAATCAAAAAAGCGCACGCTATCGGGAAGCGACTGTTTGGCCCACTCCTGAGAGGCCGGACTCGTATCGCTGACGGCACTCAGCACTGCGCCTTTAACTGCACCAGCCATCAAGTAATTGGCGTGATTACGGCCCATACCACCTAATCCGACAATCCCATAGCGCACAACACTCATGGTGGACTCCATTCATCATCGAAACGCCGAAACGTCCTAATTTCCGCTACATTGTACGGGTGAACGAGGAATTGCGCCAACCAGCCACTTTTGCCGCAATGCGACAAATGTCCCATCATCGTCCGCATCAGCCAAAAAGCGGTTGAGCGCCTCGTGGAGCAACGGCGCATCGTGCGGCACAACCAGCACGTACGGCACATACGAAAGCGCTTCAACGCGCCGAATAGACGCATCATAATCGTGCATTGCCCACGCAATGGACTCCTCAACGATGACCGCATCCACCACATCGCAGGCAAACAGTTGCCACAGTTCAGCCGTCGTCTCACCATATACAGGAGTTACCGCTCGTCCCTCGTGGTGCATGCGCCGAAGCATCGTGTCAGAATCTGCCCCAAACACCACACCTATACGCTTTATCGGCACGGTTTGGCGCTGAAGCAAGACTAATCCATCGTCGAAGTAGACGGTCGAGAAGCGGGCGCGCCAGCCTTGTTCGGGGGCATACGGCATCGCCGAGGCAATCATATCAAAGTGCCCTTGTTGGAGTTCGTCGTAGGCGGCATCAAGACCGGTTGGTACAAACAACACCTCGACACCGAGTGTTTCGGCAAATTTGGTGGCCAAATCAATGTCGTGGCCAGCGGCGTGGTTGTTGATAATTGTGGTAAATGGAAGCGATCCTGGGTCATACCCAACCCGCAGTTGTGCACGCGTACGGATGCGCGTCAATACAGGATCAACGACAATTCCACCGGTTGGCTGGATTTCGCTGATTGTAATCACCAATAGATAAATTATTAAAAACCCCAATCCGATACGTTGTAACATTCTCACCATTCACTCATCTTATTCAACTTGCCAAAAGTTGGCATTCGTTTTTATACTCATACTAGCGATAAAAATCGTCGGTTGGTTGTTTTTTGTTATAAACCAATCCATCACTCCCCGCAATTCACACACTGGAGCACAGTATGGCAATTGAACCATATCGCCCGCAGGGCGATCCGCCATCAGACAAAGAGCGGGCATTTGAGCAACGTCTCGAGAAGCTCTTTGATCGTTGGCCGTACAAATTGATGCGTGGTATCCGTTGGATAGCCATTGTATCAGGCGTTTTGTGGTTGTTGTTCAACGTCGTTCCATCGGCATGGACGTTTCTGACAACCCAGGAGCTTGCGCCGCTCATTCTGCAACTGATTACCACGATGGGGTATCTGTTCATCTTCATCGGATTCCAGTTCTTCTTGATGTATTTCTTTATGGCACGTACCCGCATTTATTGGGTGCGCCCTGGCGAGACTGGCATCAGCTTTGCAGATTATCGCGGTAACCCTGAGGTACTCGAGGCAGCCCGCCGGATTGTGACACTGCTCAAGGGAGCCAAGCAATTCAAACAAATGGGTGGCGAGATTACCCGCGGTGTCTTGTTGATTGGTCCTCCAGGTACCGGCAAAAGCTACCTGGCCCAGGCTATCTCGACCGAGGCCGGCGTTCCATTCGGCTATTTGAGTGCGCCATCACTCACCTCGGTGTGGATGGGCATGGGTAACATCAAAGTCATGATGCTCTACCGAAAGGCACGCAAACTCGCCAAAGAGTACGGTGCCTGTATTCTGTTTATTGACGAAATCGACGCCATCGGTATGGCGCGTAGCTCATCCTTGATGGGTGGCGCAGGGTCCGGTCCAATGTCGCAAGGCATGAATACCGGCGGTCAAGCCAATGTGATGATGGGTGGTATGGGCGGTATGGGTGCCGGTAGTGGCTTGCTCAACGAGCTCTTGCTCCAGATGGATCCACCACCCGAGGATCCAAGCTGGTTCGGCAAAATCTTGCGCTCACTCGGCATCCGCCGCAAGAAGCCCGAAATTCCTGCCGTCTTGACCGTGGCAGCCACCAACTTGGCCGAGACGCTCGATGCCGCCTTGTTACGCCCAGGTCGTTTTGACCGCAAAATCGTCGTCGAATACCCCGACGCCGATGGTCGCCGTGACATCATGGAGTACTACCTCAGCAAGGTCAAACACGAGCCAATGCCGATTGACCGCATGGTGTCAGACACAATTGGCTATACTCCAGTGGCGATTCGCTTTATTGTCAACGAAGCGGTCATTCATGCCCACTTCGACAATCGCCAAGCAATCAACTACTGGGACTTCACCCGTGCGCGTGAGATGCATGAGTACGGTCTGCGTCAGCCGATTCGTGGTATGTCCTACGAAGAGCGCCGCCGTATCGCCTACCACGAGGCTGGTCACGCCTATGCAGCCGTCAAGTTGTTGCGCAAACAACGCTTGACCAAGGTGACCATCATCCGTCACGGCAATGCACTCGGCTTTGCGGCCTGGAAGCCCCAAGAGGAGATCTATACCAGCTCCAAAGAAGAGTTGCGCAATCGCCTGCAAATCGCCCTTGGTAGCCGTGCAGCCGAAGAGCTCTTTCTTGATATTCAAATGAGTGGTGTCACCGGTGACTTGCAATCAGCCACCAGCATCGCCGCCTACATGGTTGGTGCCTACGGCATGGATAACAGCTTCTACTCGTACCTCGCGTTCGGCCCTGAGGCGATGCGCAGTGGCGAGCTCAAAAAGCAAATCGAGGCCATCCTGGCTGAGGAGTATCGCCGCGTCAAGCACTTGCTCGACCAGAACCGCGAGGCCGTGATTGCCATTGCCGAGGCGTTGATTTTGCGCAATGAACTGACCGATATCGACGTCAATGACATCTTGGCCCGTATCGAGGCAGTGCATCCATACCACAACGTGCCGTTGACTGAGGCAGCATCGTTGCCCAATGTCCCCAGCGAAGTCGTTGTCGACTCAAGTGTGGCAACGCCGAGCAGTACACAATCAGCACCACCGATGACTGAGGGGAGCACCGCGTTCCGACGCGAACCACTCGAATAACCGGTTGCGTGTGGCATCCATCACTAACAACGTCGGAGACTTGCGGGTCTCCGACGTTGTTGTGTGCAACGATGCACTATAATAAAGCAATTATCACGTTGATTTGGTAAGATAGCAGCATGAAGATATTAATTACCGGCGTCAATGGATTTGTAGGCGGTCATTTGGCCGAACGCCTCGCCGCGAATCCTCGCTATCAACTCTATGGCATCGCCCGCTCATCAACCCTCGCTTTACCGTCGCTGACCGGCCGTATGTCGCTTGTCAATCTCGACTTGCGTGATACAGGGGCACTCAAACAGTGTTTAGCCGAGGTCGCCCCCGATGTCATCATTCACCTCGCCGCCCAAGCCAGTGTTGCCAAGTCATTTAGTGACCCACTCGGCACCATGCACGACAATGTCATGCCCAGCGTTGCCCTGATGCAGTATGCCGTTGAGCTCAAACTCGACCCACTGTGTATTTTTGCCGGCAGCAACGAAATCTTCGGTATGGTGGCCCCGGACGAAATGCCCATCAACGAACAACAGCCGCTCCGGCCAGTCACGCCATATGGCGTCAGCAAAGCCGCTGTTGACATGGCTGCATACCAGTGGTTTGTCTCACACAAGGTTCGTACCATCCGCTTGCGCTTGTTTAGTCACATTGGACCCCGCCAGAGTGACGCCTACGCCATTTCGGCATTTGCCGCCCAAATCGCCAAAATCGAGGCTGGCCTGCAAGAGCCGATTCTCAAGGTGGGCAATCTCTCGGCGCGGCGCGACATCACCGATGTGCGCGATGTGGCAGCCGCCTATGAGGCCTTAATTGACCACGGTCATGCCGGGCAAGCCTACAACGTCGGTGCCGGTCAATCCCACGAGATTCGCCATCTACTCGACCAGCTCGTGAGTTACAGCACTGTCCCTATTCAGGTTGAGGTTGATCCAGCGCGCTTGCGCCCGGTCGACGTGCCTGATGTGGTATGTGACAATCGCTTACTTACTCAACACACTGGTTGGCAACCACACATTCCTGTTACCCAGACGATGCACGACATATTGGCCTACTGGCGACATACAATCAAGGAGTCAAAGGCATGAAAGCCGTTATTTTGGTTGGTGGCTTGGGCACGCGTTTGCGCCCACTCACCTGTAACACCCCCAAGCCGATGTTGCCGTTAGTTGGCATGCCATTTATCGAGTGGATGTTGACCAACTTGCGCGACCAAGGCATCGACGAAGCCGTATTGGCGGTGCAGTATTTGGCAGACCGCTTTCGTGCCAGCCTCGGCGACGGCTCACGCCTCGGTATGAAGGTGCATATCATCGAGGAGCCCGAGCCACGTGGTACTGCTGGCGCCGTCAAGCACGTCGCTCATTTGCTCGACGATACCACGTTCATCTTTAATGGTGACGTGATGACCGATCTCGATTTGCAGGGCATGTTGCGCTATCATCGTGAACGCAACAGCGAGTTGACAATTGCCCTCACGCCAGTCGAGGATCCTACTGCATTTGGCTTGGTTGAGACGACCGCCGAGGGCCGGATTACCCGCTTCCTCGAGAAACCACGCCCCGAGGAGGTCACTACCAACATGATTAATGCGGGCACATACATCATGGAGCCACATTTGCTCGATTATGTGCCAGCACGGCAACACTACATGTTTGAACGTGGCCTGTTCCCCACCGCACTCCAGAACAATCATGCCATGTACGGCTTTGCCAGTGATGCCTATTGGACTGACATCGGCAAACCACAAACGTATCTTGAGGTACACCACGATATCCTCAATGGCAAGGTGCGATTCGGTCTGCCAGGGCATCAACAGCGCCCAGATTTGTGGGTCGGCGAGAACAGCATTATCCACCCCAGTGCCCACATTCATGGGTCAGTGGTGATTGGTAACGGCGTCACCATTGAGGCAGATGTGACTATTGTTGGACCGACCGTTATTGGTGCAGGCACACACATTGGCGCTGGTACGCACATCAGTGGCAGCGTGATTTGGCAGCTCAACCATATCGGCACCCAGTGTCATATCGATCATGCCGTGATTGGCAACCACAACTATATTGCGAGCCAAACCAAAATCGCGGCAGGCACAATTGTCAGCGATCGTTGCCGAATTGCTAGTCACAACCATCTCGCCAATGGTGTGCGTGTGTGGCCCAACAGCACGATTAGCGAGCAGTCGATTACGTTCTAACTGTGTGGCAACATGATACAAAAACGGGCCGGCAGGAGGTGTATCCTGCCGGCCCGAACCATGAACTCCTCGATTACCCTCGATAGCCGGGTGAATACCCATCTTGTGAGTCGTCATCCTCGTCTTCATCGTAGAAATCGTTCTCTTCGTCGTTGTCTTGGTAGTCATTCATATCACTAAAACTACCACTCACCGAAGGGTTATAGGTTGCACCGAACAAGCCGCCTGCCAAACCACCAGCAGCCAAACCACCTACTGCGGCATCAGTCGCAGATGGAGGGTTCGAGGCATTAAAGCCACTCGACACACCTGGGTTATACGTGTTATACGTTGATGGTGTACCAGTTGCTGGAGCATAGCTCGAAGGATAGCTCGTTGATGAGGTAGTCGAGGTGGTACCATACGGTGATGCCGGTGGTGGTGAATATGTTGATGAATACCCCGGATTCGTTGCCGGTGGTGTGTATGAGGTTGACGGTGAATACCCGGGATTGGCCGCAGGTGCCGTATACGACGTTGACGAGTAGCCAGGAGTCGCTGCTGGGGTAGCAGGCGTCGCAGAGTAACCCGTGTTATATGATGGCGCACTATAACCTGTCGATGTATTGGTGTAGTTTGACCCGGTCGTCGGCGCACTGTTGTAGCTTGCGTTATACCCTGTGTTACCTGTTGCGATACCGTATGGTGGTGTAGCACCACTTGTCCCCTGATACGTTGCAGGTGAGTACGACGATGGTGCAGGCGCCTGACTACTCATCGGCGCGTTCGTGCCACTTGCATCAGCATCAGATTGCTTCTCGCTGCGGCGGAACCACCCACCAAGACTGCTGAACAACCCCTTCTTCTCCGTGTTTTCTGCAGCAGGTGGCGTAGCAGATGCACCACTCGAAGGATTGAACGACGGGTTGAATCCACTCGTCGGTGACGAGTATTGATAGCTCGTCCCCATGGTAGCTGACCCTGTTGAGGGTGGTGGCGTGGTATTTGAGGTGCCCCGCAACTTGGCCCACGCCTGCTTGAATTTGCGCACCGACGACCACCCGACGATAGTCAATACGAGCACGCTGGTAATCCATGGCAAGCCGTCAACAACCATACGATTGAAATTGAAGCTTTGGCCATCACCAAAAATGGTTGCCGAGAACGGCGTGTTCAGCCCCTGCATGTACACCAACACCGTAGCGATGATGAGGTACGCATTAAATACCCCCAACAAACTCGCCATGATATTATCGGCACGTGTTTTGGGATCATTTTGGGCAGGGAGCAAATCACTGGCGTAGTAGCTGATAATCAACGAGACAATCACTAGTACGCTCGTTTTGACTAAGACCAACACAGGGCTGACCTCGGTTGTACCGATGCTGGCCGCCATCCAGATACCAACTGAGGTTCCCACGACGTTTGCCGTCACAATGGCAATTAAGACGCCGGCCAATGACCACACGCCATAGGCACGGTGACGAAATGTACCGAGGAATCCACCAGCAACCAGCGATATTATCGCCAAAACTGCTACTATCCAAGCCATACGGTCTACCTTTCACAACCAACCGCACACTGCACTTTAAATACGTTATCTTGGCACATTGTAGCACAGGTTATGTCTTGAATACAGAGGAAGCGTGTTGCGTGGTATAATTTGGCGCAGAACGTAATCGCAGGACCTGCGTATCACAACGATGCGATACGCCAACACGCAATGATGCACAGCCCACGATGCGCACGGACATCTTTTTACATGTGAGGAGTTGAGCAACAATGCCACGAGTCGCCATCAATGGTTTCGGCCGCATCGGCCGCCAGAGCTTCAAGGCCATGCTGGCCAACTACGGAGACGATCTCGAAATCGTTGCCGTAAATGATCTTTCGAACGTCGCCACATTGGCCCACCTGTTGAAGTACGACTCAAACTATGGTCAATTCAACGGTGATGTGCGGGCCAACGGCAACGTTATTGAGATCACCTACTACGATGACGAAGGCAACGAGCGCCAGATGAATCTTCAGGTCTTGGCAGAGCGCGATCCAGCCCAGTTGCCATGGGGCAAGTTGGGCGTCGATATCGTCGTCGAGTCAACCGGCCGCTTCACCGAGGCCGACAAGGCCAAGGCTCACCTCCAAGCCGGAGCAAAGAAGGTCATCATCAGTGCTCCTGCCAAGGGTGAGGACATCACCATTTGTTTGGGCGTCAACGAGAACAAATACGACCACGAGAAGCACAACATCATCTCGAATGCATCGTGCACAACCAACTGTTTGGCCCCAGTCGCTAAGGTGCTCAACGACAAGTTTGGCATCAAGCGCGGCATGATGACCACCATCCACGCCTACACGATGGACCAGAACTTGCAGGACAACGTACACAGCGACTTGCGCCGCGCCCGTGCTGCCGCCATGAACATGGTGCCGACCACCACCGGTGCTGCACAAGCTGTTTCATTGGTTATCCCAGAACTCAAGGGCAAGTTCACCGGCTTCGCCGTACGCGTGCCAACCTCAACCGTATCAATGGTCGACTTCGTCGTCGAGCTCGAGAAGGGTACGTCAGTCGAAGAGATCAACAAGGCCTTCATCGCCGCCTCAGAGAGCGAAGAGCTCGAGGGCATTTTGGCCGTGACGAACGAGCAATTGGTCTCAACCGACTTCCTC
>Ga0068872_10003918_pt1 | contig 11300 bp, 8 predicted proteins | sample NOAtaG_7_FD_66441 | JGI IMG/M metagenome (GOLD analysis project Ga0068872, IMG submission 66441) | Freshwater lake microbial communities from Lake Erie, under a cyanobacterial bloom - NOAA_Erie_Diel1S_2200h metaG | ecosystem: Environmental > Aquatic > Freshwater > Lake | place: USA: Ohio, Lake...
GCGGAGTTTCATTGCTATTCCTCGATCCAATTCAAGGTACGGGTGACGGCTTTCTTCCAGGCTGCATACTGCGTTGCACGCGTTGATTCGTCCATGTTCGGCAACCAACGTCGATCTTCGCGCCAGTTGGACGTCACATCGCCAAAGTCTTGCCATACGCCCACGGCAATCCCGGCCGCATAGGCAGCCCCAAGTGCCGTGGTCTCGTTGATAACCGGTCGGATGACCGGCACGCCGACCACATCGCTTTGGAACTGCATCAGCAAATTATTGACCGTCATACCGCCATCGACTTTGAGTTGGTTGAGCGTAACACCACTATCCTGTTCCATGGCGTCAAGCACCTCGCGCGTTTGCCATGCTACTGACTCAAGTGCAGCGCGTGCAATATGCGCCTTGGTGATATATCGGGTCAGCCCGGTAATGACCCCGCGTGCATCGCTCCGCCAGTGAGGGGCAAATAACCCCGAAAATGCCGGCACAATCACTGCCCCGCCATTGTCAGGCACACTCGCTGCCAGGGCCTCGACATCACTGCTTTTGGCGATGATACCCAAGTTGTCGCGGAGCCACTGAATCAATGCACCAGCAATCGCAATCGAGCCCTCAAGCGCATATACGGCCGGTTGGTCACCAAACTTATACGCCATTGTCGTCAATAATCCATGATTTGACGGGACAATTGTGGTGCCCGTGTTCAGCAACATAAAGCATCCTGTCCCGTAGGTGTTTTTGACGTCACCCGGCGCAATACATGCTTGCCCGACCATGGCTGCATGTTGATCGCCGAGTGCCCCAGCCACGGGTACGCCGGCTAATAATCCGGTCGCAGTCCCATACACCTCACTCGATGAGCGAATGGTCGGCAGCATCTGTCGTGGAATGCCCATCATCGCAATAATCTCGGAGTCCCAATCGAGCGTGGCCAGGTTCATCAGCAGCGTCCGTCCAGCGTTGGTGACATCCGTGATATGGATTCCGCCGTTGGCACCACCGGTTAAGTGCCAAATCAAAAATGTATCAATCGTGCCGAACAAGGCGTCGCCAGACTCAGCATCCTCGCGGAGTCCGGGAATATTGCGCAACAGCCAGACAAGTTTGGGACCAGCAAAGTAGGTCGCTAACGGGAGCCCTGTTTGTTGACGAAAGCGATCGGCACCCGTTGTGTCGCCGAGTTCACGACAAATCATATCAGTGCGCATGTCTTGCCAGACGATGGCGTTGGCGTATGGACGACCCGTGCGTTTGTTCCACACAACAGTCGTCTCGCGCTGGTTGGTGATGCCGACGGCGGCAATGTCATCGTGGCTGAGCTTGGCAGCTGCGAGTGCACCAACAATGACTTGTTGGGTGCGTTGCCAGATTTCGTCGGGGTCATGTTCGACCCACCCTGGTTGTGGGTAGATTTGTGCATGTTCGTGTTGGGCAACGCCTAATACGTGGCTGTTCTGATCGAAAATCATGCAACGGGTGCTAGTGGTGCCCTGGTCGATTGCAAGTACGAAACGGCGCATGGCGCAGGCTCCTGCTGTGTGCTTTAGTGCTTTCTCCGTCTATTATACCGTCTGTCGTCTCTCCGTGATTTGGCTCTTGACAAGATTTTGAGATATCAGTATATTTTATATAGGATTCTTTTTGCATTCTTGCCGTCTAGGCATAAAGGAGGTGGTGCTCATGGGTTGTAGTCACAAGCGCATGGGTGCTGCCGCAGTGGTGGCCCGCTAGTCACCGTTCGGTAGTACCCGATCCTCCACAGCCACAGGGTTTATCCCTGTGGCTGTAGTTTTTTTGTTGTGTTTTTATTTGATAGTGCAGTATCACAAAAAACCGCCGCGACACAACGTCGCGACGGTCTGTGTTTGTGTGTGTGTGTTGAGGTCAGCTCTTCACGACGAAGTCAACGTGAATCACTACGCGCGTCACTGGGTGGCGCTGGAATGCGTGAATGTTGGCAGTCATTGGCTTGTGGCCGTCGATGTGCAACGTCACGTCAGTGCTACGACCTGCAGCCTTGAACTGTGGGCCGAACTCGCGTGCGTTGATTTGCACGTTGATTGGCTCCATACCCTTGCCGTATACGGTGGCTGGCAGGATACCCTCGTTGCGCAATGACTTGACCTTCTTACCAGTGATGGTGCGCAACTGCAATTTAATGTCGATTGCCATGATACAACTCCTTGTGTCAGTACCTTCGCATGTGCTGCTATGGGACGTTCCCGGCACAAGACAGGATTATAGCAGATTTGGCAGTGAATTGCGAATAGGCCGTTATGAATGACTCATACACATTTCTAACGTTATTACTATTGAACTTGTCGACCAAACAATTACAATAAAAACAACTCGTACGATGATTACATTGTCGCCATGGTAGTTGTGATTGCTTACGACTGAATGCGACCAAACTCTGTGTAATCATGAGAAAGGGCTAGATAATAACATGAGTAGAATCATTGGAATTGACCTTGGGACCACGAATTCGTGTGTAGCCGTGATGGAGGGTGGTGATGCCGTTGTCGTCCCCAGCTCCGAGGGTAATCGCACGACGCCATCGATTGTAGCCTTCACCAAGAGCGGTGAGCGGTTGGTTGGTCAGACTGCCAAGCGCCAAGCCACCGTAAACCCTGAGAACACGTTCTATTCGATCAAGCGCTTCATTGGTCGTACCTACGGCGAAGTTGAGTCAGAGCGCGAGATGGTGCCATACAAGGTCGCCCGTGGATCACGCAACGATGTGCGTTTGTTCTCGAGCCATAGCTTTAATGAGTATGCGCCACAAGAGATCTCAGCCATGGTCCTGCAAAAGCTCAAGGCCGATGCTGAGGCATACTTGGGCGAGCCAGTCCGCCAAGCTGTCATCACCGTGCCTGCCTACTTCAATGATAGTCAGCGCCAAGCTACCAAAGATGCCGGCAAGATTGCAGGCCTCGAGGTGTTGCGCATCATCAATGAGCCGACGGCTGCCGCTTTGGCCTACGGTCTTGACAAGAAGAAGGACGAGACCATCCTCGTATTCGACTTGGGTGGTGGTACGTTCGACGTATCAGTGCTCGAGGTCGGCGATGGCGTAGTCGAGGTCAAGTCAACCAACGGTGACACCCACTTGGGTGGTGACGACTACGACCAGCAGGTTGTTCGCTGGATGATTGACGAGTTCCGCAAGGATCAAGGTATCGACCTTGGCAAGGATCAACAAGCGTTGCAACGCCTCAAAGAGGCCGCTGAAAAGGCCAAAATTGAGTTGTCAAGCATGTCAGAGACCGAGCTGAACTTGCCATTCATCACTGCTGATGCCAGCGGTCCAAAGCACTTACAGATGCGCTTGAGCCGCGCCAAGTTTGAGCAACTCACTGCCAGCTTGACTGAGCGTTTGCGCGGTCCGGTTGAGCGCGCCCTCAAAGATGCCAGCATGCAAGCCCACCAGCTTAACGAGGTGGTGTTGGTCGGTGGTTCAACGCGTATGCCAGTTGTGCAAGAGTTGGTCCGCAAGCTGACCGGCAAAGAGCCAAATAAGAGCGTGAACCCTGACGAGGTTGTGGCCATCGGTGCCGCCATTCAGGCTGGTGTGTTGGGCGGCGAGATCAAGGACGTCGTGTTGCTTGACGTGACACCGTTGTCACTGGGTCTCGAGACCTTGGGTGGCGTGATGACGCGCTTGATTGAGCGCAACACGACTATCCCAACCCGCAAGAGCGAGATTTTCTCGACTGCTGCTGATAACCAGACTGCTGTTGACATTCACATCTTGCAAGGTGAGCGCGATTTGGCCAACGATAACATGTCACTCGGTCGCTTCCGCTTAGAGGGTATTCCACCAGCGCAGCGCGGTATGCCTAAGATTGAGGTGACGTTCGACATTGACGCCAACGGTATCTTGAACGTGTCAGCCAAGGATCAGGCCACGAACAAAGAGCAGCGTATTACTATCACGGCCAGCACCAATCTGAGCAAAGAGGAAGTCGATCGCATGGTCAAGGACGCTGCTGTGCATGCCGAAGAGGATATGCGCAAGCGCGAGATGATCGAGCTCAAGAACCGCTCGGACAGCTTGGCATATGACAGCGAGCGCTCAGTCAATGAAATGGCAGATAACTTGGATGCCGGTTTGGTTGAGCAGATCCGCAAGGCAATTGCAGATTTGCGCCAGGCCATCGGCGAAGAGAACACTGATGCCATGAAGTCACACGGCGAAGCATTGTCACAACTTATGGGGCAAGCAACCCAACAAGCCAGCGCTGCTGGTGAGAAAGGACCCAAGAAGACCGATAACGGCGACGTAGTCGATGGTGAGTACACGGTAGATTAAGTCGTTACATATTGACTTCATAACACGGCGTCACGTATAAGTGATGCCGTGTTGTTTCGTTAATAGATTGTGTCAGTGCGATGTCATGTAGTCTGCCGATGTCACTATGTTATGTTAAAACCCATATATATTTGGTGTATACTTTGCATACAAACGTTGCCATTGTGGGGTTATAAAATGACATTGGTTGATCTTGCAGTTGTATTCATCATGACGATGTTTACAGTGCTTGGTTTTTATTGGGGTGCCATCCGACAACTCCTTGCGATTACAGGGTTAATTGCGAGTTTGGTAGTTGCTGGACGCGTATCAATACAGTTTGCCGATCTCATTCAGGTATATGTTGTCGATCAATCGATTGCAATGTTGTTATCTGTGCTAATGATTATGCTTGCCGTCAACGGTGGGTCGAGCGTGTTAGCATCGCTTATTCAACAATATTACGGTTTGATTGCACTAGGGACACTCGATCATGTGATTGGGGGGGCCTTAGGGTTTGTGCAGGCGATTGTTACATTGGTGGGATTGCTGTTGATACTCGCGGCGTTCCCTAATCAATTATGGATTGATGCATTGCGTGCATCCACAGCGGTCAATTTGATCGTCTATTTATTTGGAGGGATGGTTATACCGGCCATACCGGAGCCATTACAAAGTGCAGTGCGTATGGTGATTTTTCGCTAACGTGTTTACAAAACATAGTGCATTTGCTACTATGGTGGTGTGTGGGGGGGACCCCTAAAATGATTGGAGTGGCATGGATACACAGGCATTGGCACGGCGCATTGTTGAGCTTGCCGAAGACAAACAGGCAACTGACATTGTGTTGTTGGATTTGCGCTCATTGCGGACATTTGCTGACTTTTTTGTTATCTGCAATGGTGAAAGCGATCGCCAACTTAAGGCAATACTTGATGCAGTTGACGAGGGTGTTGACAAGGAATTTGGCCTCGAGGCTAAGCCTGAGGGACAGACACAGTCAGGTTGGGTACTTCTCGATTATGGCGATGTCGTAGTGCATATTTTCTCAAAAGAAATGCGTAGTTTTTATACACTCGAGCGTTTGTGGCACGAAGCTACACCGCTCGTGGTAGTACAGTGAGGTGAATCATGGATTCAGGACGTTCACGGATCATGGCGTTTAGCCTCGGTGCCGCAATTGGTAGTGCAGTAGGCTTGATTCTCGGTTCGTTGTTGACATATTGGATTGGCGATGAGACGATTCGTTCGATTCGTAATAGCATGCAACGCCAAGCCGATCAGCCAAACTTCGAAAACTTGTTGCAGTAGCTTTTTTCGTTTTGAACCACCCTGTGATGATAATTCATCACAGGGTGGTTCTTGTGTTGAGGTGCGGCTATCTATGCATGAGAATCAGGTGTAGCCGTTGCGAATATTGCCATCCAGCGTCATGACCTTGGGTTGTCGTGTGTGACGTCGTGTATTGTTGAACTTGCTCCGTTCACGGCTACATCCCAGACCCGCCGTGTAAGTGCTCTCATCACCATACAGTCAACAATAACTGTTACGCTCATGCGTTGGATTTGTTGCGTGCCATGTACCCTGACTATCCACGGAGCACAATCGTAGCATGTGGTGCAAGACGGAGTTGACTCTCTGCAGGACGTTGTTCCCCATCGTGCCATACCGCATGTGGCAGGTGTAATGCAACTGTTGTCTCATGAGTAGCATGAATGGTACATGTCTCAATGCGCCCTGCTTGCCAGGTGACATCGACAGTCAGACCTCCACGTGCGCGCAGTCCGCTAACAGTACCGTTTGGCCACTGTGTCGGTAAAGCCGGCAAGATCGACAACCGGTTGCCATGACTTTGGAGGAGCATCTCGGCAATGGCAGCCGGTGCACCGAGGCTGCCATCGATTTGGAAAGGTGGATGCGCACCAAGCATACTTGGGTAGGTTGAGTCACGCAACAAACGATAGAGAATCTCGAGCGCCATCTGGCCATCCTGCAGACGGGCAAAACAACAGGCAAACCAGGCAGCACTCCAGCCCGTATGCCCGCTCCCGTGGGCGAGGCGCTGGAGGAGACTTTGGCGGACCGCCTCGGCGAGTGCTGGGGTCTGCCACGGTGTAATCTGTTCAGCCGGATATATGCCATACAAATGTGAGATATGGCGATGCCCCGGCTCGGCCTCGGCCAACTCATGCCGCCACTCCTTGAGTCGTCCTAAGTGATCAATCTGCGGTGCCGGGAGCTTGTTCAGCGTCTGCCGAATGGCATCAGTCCATGGCTCGTCGTTGATCCGGAGTCGATCTGCTAGTTCGAGCGTTGCCACAAAGAGTGCACGGGCCATGCTGATGTCCGCCTCACTACCAATACTCAAGGCGCCCGGTTGTCCATCTGGCGCCACGAACAGGTTCTCGGGCGATGTTGACGGTGAACTTTGGAGCGTGCCATCAGGCTGTGGTTGGAGCCAGTCAACAATGAATTCGGCGGCGTCGCGCATGATGGGAAGTGCAGTGTCGCGGGCAAAATCATCATTCTGGGTAAACTGCACCTCTTCGTAGAGATGAAGGCTCAACCACGACGCCGCAAACGGCCACAAGAACCACACTGCCTTGCCTTTGACGGTATTCGCCGGCGCCCAGATGTCGGTGTTGTGATGGGCTGTCCACCCGCGTGCGCCGTAGCTTTGGGCGACCCGACGGCCATCGACCTGAAGATTGCGGATGAGTTGTGTCAATGGTTGTTGACACTCGACGAGATTGGTTGTCAGTGCCGCCCAATAATTCATCTGCGTGTTGATATTGATCGTGTAATTACTGCTCCACGGTGGTCGCGGATTATCGTTCCAGATACCTTGCAAGTTCGCCGCCTGACTACCGGGTCGCGATGAACTGATGAGCAAGTAGCGCCCCATGTCAAGCAATAGTGCGACGAGCCCGAGATCGTCGGCAGGTATTGCAACCGGATGCATTTGGCGCTCGGTTGCGTGATAGCGGATTTCATGTTCGCTTTGGAGTGGCGCATCATCGGCCAAGCGGCGTAAGCGTTCGTCGGTTGGCAAATCGTCGCGACTCGGCGTGAGTTGCAGTCGCATACGCTCGAAGATCGGCTGGTAATCCTGCACATGTGCTTGCCACAGCTGTGCATGACGTGCCTCAGCTGCATCGACGATCGCTCGTGCGTTCGCATGTGCATCGGCCGTTGCCGGCTGATCAAATGCTACAAAGCTTGTGGCAATTCCAATCAATACGGTGACATGACTCGCGTTGCGGATATGGAGCGTGTCGCCGTGTGGATTGAGGGACCCATTTGAATCGACGACACGCACGATCGTGGTGGCGTGCATCCCTTGACCGACGCCTTGCACTGCATTATCTGTATTGACATAATTTGGTTCAACGTGCAATGGTGCGACCGCATGCAATGTCACCTCGCGGTTGGCGGCAACACACGCCTGGGCATAGTGACTTCGTAGAGTCATGTCAAGGTTGATGGTCGGTTCATCGCTTTGAATGGTCATCACGATGACGTTGTCGGGATGTGACGCAAACGCGTGTTGACGGTAATCGGCATCACCACGACGGTATCGCACATCAATTGCGGCAGTGGTCAGGTCAAGGGTGCGGGTGTAGTCGCTGATGGTGGCTGAGGAGTGATAGGTTAATAACAAATCGGCCACGGGCAGGTATGATTGCGTCCAACTGCCGGTCAGATGCGCCTCAGCGTACTGTTCGGCTGCTCGCATATCGCCGTTGGTCAGCATGGTGCGTATGGTCTGCACGGCTGGGCGGCGATCAGGGTGTTCACCAGTACGCGGTTGTCCAGACCAGAAGGTGTCGTGATTGAGGGCAATGCGCTCATGGTGTGGGTTACCGAACACCATGGCGCCGATTTGTCCATTGCCAATCGGCAAGGCCTCAACCCACTCATGGGCCGGCTGACGATACCATAACGAAGACATCATTGGCTCCTTTGGTTGATTGAGACCGCGCCACAGGATTCCTGTGGCGCGGTGTCGTCATTGCTAGTGATTGATAAGGCTCATGCCGGTCATTTGTGGCGCCGGCGTGAGGTTCAGCAGGTCAAGCACCGTCGGTGCAATATCGCTGAGTCGCCCGCCAGTGCGTAACGACACATGTTGATACGGCGATCCATCAGGGGCGACGAGTATCACTGGTACTTGGTTGATGGTGTGGGCGGTGAACGGTCCCCCAGTATCGCCGTCAATCATGTATTCAGCGTTGCCGTGATCGGCGGTAACGAGGGCGACGCCTCCTTTGGCGGTCACCGCATCAACGAGGGCTCCGATACACTGGTCAACGGTCTCGACCGCAGTAACTACGGCAGAGAGCACGCCCGTGTGGCCGACCATATCGGGATTAGCAAAGTTGACGATGATGACGTCGAATTTTTCGTCGGCAATCGCCTGCAAAATACCATCACGAATGCCGGCAGCGCTCATCTCGGGCTGGAGGTCGTACGTCGCAACCTTGGGTGATGCAACCATCAATCGCTCTTCGCCGGGGAATGGGATCTCGCGGCCGCCGTTGAAATAAAACGTCACGTGCGGATACTTCTCCGTCTCGGCGGCGTGGAGTTGTGTCAGCCCTGCGTCGGAGATGACCTTGGCGAGTGGCGTCTCGACGTCGTCGTTGGCGAAGGCAATCGTGACGGGTAGCTCTTTCTCGTATTCTGTCATACAGACATAGTACAGATTTGTCAGCATGGTGCGTTCAAACCCAGCAAAATCTGGCGTGACAAACGCCCGTGTAATTTGGCGCATGCGGTCCGCACGGAAGTTGAAGCCAATAATGGCGTCATTTGACTGAATGGTTGCCACAGGTGCCCCATTGGCCAACACGACTGCCGGTTTAATGAACTCATCCGTCACATCGGCGGCATAGGCCTTTTGGATGGCCTCAGTAGCGCTTGTGACCTGCTCGCCCACGCCATTAACCATGGCATCGTAGGCCAACTTGGTGCGCTCCCAGCGCTTATCGCGATCCATGGCATAGTAGCGCCCACTGACCGTGGCGATGGTGCCGATGCCAATCTGAGCAATGGCTGTTTCGAGCTCGTGCAAAAAGCCTGCGCCGCTGCGCGGCAAGGCATCACGACCATCAGTAAAGATATGCAAGAACACGCGTTGAACGCCGGCGCGCTTGGCAAATTGGAGCAGGGCGATTTGGTGTGCGATGTGACTATGCACGCCGCCATTGCCGAGCAGTCCAATCACATGCAAATTGCTGTTGTGTTTGCGTGTATGGGCAACCGCATTGAGGAATGCGTCATTATGATAAAAGCTCCCATCCTCGATGCTACTGTCGATGCGCGTGATATCTTGCATCACCACAAAACCGGCCCCGAGATTGAGGTGACCGACCTCGGAGTTCCCCATTTGGCCGGTGGGCAGACCAACGTGCTTTTCGGCGGCATAGATCAATGTGGTGGGGCACGTCTCACGCCAGCGATCCAGATTGGGCGTATGCGCCTGTTTGACTGCATTGCCTACGATTTCGTTGCGTTCACCGAGCCCATCAAGAATCGCCAAGAGGACCGGACGTGGTCGAGCATCAACCATAAATGTGACTCTCCTGATAACAGACGACGCCCTACCATAACAGGAGAGCGTCGTTGCACGATGATGAGTATATCCTAGCGGCGTTGCTTGCCGCGAGCGACCGTTGATTGGGTAGGTGTGGGAGTTGCAGGTTGTACAACGCCACCCTTTTGTTGGAGCAGAATCAGTAACTCTTGCTCGCGCCCGAGATGACAGACCTTAAACTTACGCCCACTACCACACGGACACGGATCGTTGCGACCCGGCAAGCGGTTATCGGCACGAACCGGCTGCTTACCCGTGGGCGCAGCGCCACTTTCGGCAACTTGTGCTTGCTGGGCCGCCACCATGCGTTTGAGTTGCTCGGCTTCGATTTGGCGCATCGTCTGCTCATATTGGAACGAGACGTGGATGATTTGGTAGACCACATCGCGCTCAATGTTGTGCTTGAGCTCCTCAAAGAGGGTATAGGCGTTGCGCTGATACTCGATGAGTGGATCGCGTTGGGCAATGGCCTGGAGACCAATCTCTTGGCGCAAATCCTCCATGCCGGTCAGGTACTCAACCCAGTGGCGGTCAATCACACCGAGGAGCATGCGGCGTTCGATGTAGCGCATATTCGTGCTACCAACGGCTTGTTCGCGGGTGTCGTACGCCACTTCGAGCTGTGCATGCAATTCTTCGCGGATTTCGTCACGTGACAAGTCAATCAGGTCTTCTTCGATGCCGTCAGGGAGCAATGGATTAATGGTGCGAATCGGGCGCATCAGCGGTGCGAGATCCCACTCTTCGGGGTCCTCGCCGAGGTGCTCTTCGATCAGGCTATCGATTTCGGCCTGAATCATGGCAATCACACGTGGTTTGAGCTCCTCGCCATCCAGAATGGTACGACGATCGGCATAGATGACTGTGCGTTGCTTATTCATGACGTTGTCGAACTCGACGGTGTGCTTGCGTACATCGAAGTTGTAGCCCTCAACGCGGGTTTGGGCGTTCTCGATGGATTTATTAATCAAACCGGCTTCGATTGGTACATCGTCGTCGACACCGAGGCGTTCCATCAGGCCTTTGACGCGCTCCATCGGGCCGAAGCGACGCATCAAATCATCCTCGAGCGACAAATAAAACCGCGATGAACCTGGATCGCCCTGACGACCGGCGCGACCGCGGAGCTGGTTGTCGATGCGGCGTGCTTCGTGGCGTTCGGTACCAATGACATGTAAACCACCAAGTGCAACAACTTCGTCACGTTCAGTTACGGTGCGTTCTTTGGCCTCGGTGAGGGCTGCGGTCACTTGGTCAGGTGTGGCCTCTGATGGTTTAATCTTTTGTTCTTCGAGGATGAGTTCGACCAAGCCGTCTGGGTTACCACCGAGCAAAATGTCGGTACCACGACCGGCCATATTGGTGGCGATGGTGACTTTGCCGAGACGGCCAGCTTGGGCGATAATTGTGGCCTCACGC
>Ga0068872_10003924_pt1 | contig 11292 bp, 9 predicted proteins | sample NOAtaG_7_FD_66441 | JGI IMG/M metagenome (GOLD analysis project Ga0068872, IMG submission 66441) | Freshwater lake microbial communities from Lake Erie, under a cyanobacterial bloom - NOAA_Erie_Diel1S_2200h metaG | ecosystem: Environmental > Aquatic > Freshwater > Lake | place: USA: Ohio, Lake...
TCGACCCGCTGGGCGCCGCCGATCGAGAGCACCACGTCCGCCTCGGCGAGCGTGCCCGCTCGCACGCCGCTGCGCTCGGCGCCCATCACCAGCACGGTGCGCTCGCGGAACGCATAGCGGCGCGCGTCGATCGTGCCGCGCGCATCGGCCGCCGCGATGGTGCTGCCGCGCGCCCGCACGGCCGCGAGCAGCGGCGCGATCTCGGCCCGCCCGATGCCGACGTGCTCGGCCCCGCCCTCGGCGACGCGGACTGCGGCGGGCGTCAGCGCGGGGCCGGCGCTCGGCGGAAGGACCAGCGTGCCCGCACCGAACCACGCCATCGAGCGCACGATCGCGCCGAGGTTGTGGGGGTTCGTCACGCCGTCGAGCGCGAGCGTGAGGCCCGACGCCGCGCGCTCGACGAGGGCGCGCCCTTCGAGAAGCGGTCGGGGGAGGGTGGCGATGCAGACGCCCTCGTGATGCGGCGAGCCCGCGATGCGCTCGAGGTCTTCGTCGCTGCGCTCCTCGTAGGCGACGCGCCGCTGGGCAGCCTCTCGGAGCAGCTCGCCGAGTTCGTACCGCGCACGCTCGCCGTAGGCGATGCGCGTGATGTCGCCGGGCCGCGCGGCGTGCACCGCGAGCACCGCTCGGAGGCCGTAGACCTTCTCGATGGAGGAGCGCACCAACGTGGCCGTGTGTACAACACGGCGTGCGCGCGACCGAGGATTTTCGCCCCGAGCACGTCGCGGGCTGGCTCGTGCACCTCGACGCGGGCCTCGCGGTCGTGAGCAAGCCGGCGGGCTTGCTCTCGCAGCCGGGGCCGGCGGGCGAGCCGGACCTCGTCACCCTCGCGCGGCGTCACCTCGGCGATGCCGGCTCGGGGGTGCTGCACCGGCTCGACCGCAACGTCTCCGGGCTCGTGCTGCTCGCGCGAAGCGCCGAGGTCGCCCGTTTCCTCTCGGCGCAGATGGCACGGGGCGAGATCGTCCGCGAGTACGTCGCGATCGTGCGCGGCCGACCGGAGAGCGAGCGCTTCGTGATCGATGCGCCGCTCGCGAAGGACCCGCACACGAACGTCGTGCAGGTCGCGCCCGAGGGTGACCGGGCCCGAACCGAGGTCGAGGTCGTCGAGCGCGCGCAGGGCCTCATCGGTCGCCTCGTGCTCCTCCGCGTCCGGCCGATCAGCGGGCGCAGCCACCAGATCCGCGTGCACCTCGCGCACGCCGGGCTGCCCATCGTGGGCGACCCCAAGTACGGTATCCCGGCCCGCGGCCTGTCGCGGCCGCTGCTGCATGCGTCGCGCATCACGCTCCGGGACGAGCGGAGCGGCGAGGCGCGGAGCTTCGAGGCGCCGCCGCCGTTTCGGCTCGACGAGGTCAGGACCCTGCGCCGCCTCGAGGGCCGCCGCGGCTGAAGGCAGGCTCAGGCCGGGACGGCCGCGAGGACCTCGGGCTTGCTGCAGTCGATGGCGGCGGTGCGCTTGCGGAGCAGGGCGATGATCTCGGCCTCCGAGCGCCGGGTCGGGCGCAGGTCGACGAAGTGGCGTGCGAGCGCCGGGTAGTTCTTCGTCATGAGGAAGAACCACACTCCGTGGAAGTCGATCCCGTCGAAGATCACCGCGTCGGCCTCCCGGTACTTGTCGACGTTGTCGATGAGCTCCTGCGGATGCTCGGACCAGTGGCGGCTCGCCGCGAGGTGGTGCGAGATGTGGTAGCCGTCGTTGAAGCAGCGGCGGTTGTACCGGACGTTGATGCAGGTGATCGAGCTCTTGTAGGACGAGCCCGGATCCTCGGGGCAGATGAAGGCGTGCTGGCCCCAGTTGCCGGCCATCATCATGAAGCGCGCGATGAGGAAGGGCGCGAGGAAGACGGTGGTGGTCGCGATCGGCGCGACGTAGAGGCCGATCCCCAGCACGACGTAGAAGGCGCCCTCGCCGAAGGTCATCCAGAGAAAGAGCCGCGTCCGCCCCTTCTTCAGCTGGTAGGCCCCGAGCCGGAAGATGCTCAGGAAGAAGAAATCGAAGAAGTAGGCGAGGAACTCGAGGAACGAGTCGCGCTGGTAGCGCATCGTCGAGCTCAGATCGCGCGGGAGGTTGCCCTCCTGGTGGTGCATCGTGATGTGGTGGATGAAGTAGGTCTCCGGGGACTCGCCGGCGAAGGGACCGATCACCCACGGGATGTAGAAGTTCAGGAACTTGTACTCCCGCTTCCACAGCGGCCGGTGGCTCGTGCAGTGGAGCATGAGGATGTACTTGTCGGCGAAGAGCCCGTACAGCACCGCCCAGTACGCGAGCGAGACGAGCCACAGCGAGGGCAGCCACGGGACGAGGGCGAGGCCGCCGAGCTCGAGCCAGTACAGACCCACCATCGCGGGGATGAGGACGCCGCTCATCCCGAGCGTCAGCCACACGAAGGGGAGGTCGCGCTCGTCGCGGATGAAGCGGAGGAAGAAACGCTCGAGCGCGCCGCGCTGCGCGACGGGGACGAAGGTGGGATCGGTGAGCTGGGGGAGGCTCGAAGAGGTGGCGTCGGCCATGGGATTCCTCGGGAAAAAACGCCCAAGGGTAGGCGGCGAGTCCCTTCGAGCAACCGGCGGCGTGCAAAAGCTCGCGGGCCGCGTCCGGCCCATCGCGGCCCCGTGTTCAGCCGGGGTGCTGCTCGGCCCAGCCGGTGAGCAGCCGGGCGGTCTCGTCGGGCGCTTCGGTGGGGAAGTCGTGCCCGCGACCGGTCAATGTCCGCAGCGTCGCGCCGGGGATGCCCTCGGCGATGGCGCGGCTGTTCGCCGGCGGCATGAGCGAGTCTGCGTCCCCGGTCACGACGAGGGTGGGGGTGCGGATCGCCGTGAGCTCATCGGCCGCGTCGTGGCGGGCCGCGGCGAGGAGCTGGCCCACCAGCGCGAGCCGGCGGCGCGGCTCGTCCTTCGCGATCTCGACCCAGGCGTCGACGATCTCCGGGTGCGCTGCGGCGTAGCCGGGCGCGAGGGTGAGCGGCGCGGTGAAGCGCATGGCTTCTTCCGTGCCCATGCGCGCGGTGCGCAGGAACGCCAGCAGGGTGCCGGCCGCGATCGGGGTGCGGCGGTGGCCGCCCGCGGTCGTCGCGCCGAGCACCAGCGAGCGGAGGCGCTCCGGGTGCCGGATCGCCAGGCGCATCGCGATCATCCCGCCGAGCGAGAGGCCGAAGACGTGCGCCCGCTCCACGCCGGCCGCGTCCATCACCCGGGCCACGTCGTCGGCCATGTCGGCGATCGAGAAGAAGGGTCGGGCGATCTCGGTGCGGCCCACACCGCGGTTGTCGAGGACGAGGACGCGCCGGCGCGTCTCGAGCGCGGGTCGAAGCCCGAGCCAGTAGCGGCTCGAGCGCGAGAGCCCGCGGATCAGCAGGTGCACCGGCGCGCCCTCGGGGCCCGAGATCTCCCAGTGCGTCTCGACGCCGGGGCCGCGCGCGATGGGCACGTCAGGCCACCGCCACCGGGATGCCGGTGCGCAGGAGGAGTGGCTCGAGCGCCGGCTCGCGTCCCATGAACTTCACGAAGAGCGCCATCGGGTCCTCCGCGTCGCCGCGGCTGAGCACGGTCTCTCGGAACGCCTTGCCGGTCTCGGGATCGAAGATGCCTCGCTCGAGGAAGCGGGAGAACGCGTCCGCGTCGAGCACCTCGGCCCACTTGTACGAGTAGTAGCCGGCGGCGTAGCCGACCGAAGAGCTGAAGAGGTGCGAGAAGCTCGTGATCATCGCGAAGCGCTCCGGCAGCGGCGTCGGCGCGAAGGGCGCCATGAGCGCGCGCGCCTGATCGAGCAGCGCCGCCGCAGGATCGAAGCGTCGGTGCAGCGCGAGGTCGAGGGACGCGAAGCCGATTTGCCGCATCTGCTGGCTCGCCCCGCGGAAGGTACGGGCGCGCCGCATCTTCTCGAGGAGCGCGTCGGGGATGGGCGCGCCGGTCTCGACGTGGCGCGCGAAGAGGTCGAGTGCCTCGCGCTCCCAGGCCCAGTTCTCGTGGATCTGGGAGGGCAGTTCGACGAAGTCCCACGCGACGTTCGTTCCGGCCAAGGATCGCACCTCGACCGACGAGAGCATGTGGTGGAGCAGGTGTCCGAACTCGTGGAAGAGCGTCGTCACCTCGTCGTGGGTGAGCAGCGCCGGGCCGTCGCCGCTCGGCGGGGTCGCGTTCGCACAGAAGAGCGCGACGTTCGGCACGACGCTCCCGTCGGCGTCGGTGCCGGCGGTGAGCAGACTCGCCATCCACGCGCCCGCGCGCTTGTTCTCGCGCGGATAGAGGTCGACGTAGAAATGCCCGAGCGCGCGCTCGCCGTCGAACATCGCGAAGGTCCGCACCGCCGGATCCCAGGTCGTCTCCGGCTTTTCCTCGAAGCGCACGCCGTAGAGCCGGCCGGCGATCTCGAAGAGGCCCCGCAGCACCCGCTCGTCGGCGAAATAGGGGCGCAGCTCTTCTTCGTCGAATTCGAAGCGCGCGGCGCGCAGCTTCTCGGCGTAGTAGCCGACGTCCCAGGGGGCGAGCGGCGGCGCGTCCGGCCCCTCGAGCTCGCGGCGGAACGCCCGCAGTTCCTCGGTCTCGGCGGCGAACGCAGCGCGGGTGCGCTCGGCGAGATCCTGCAGGAACGCCTCGGCCTTCGCGCCGCGCTGGGCCATGCGGTCCTCGAGGACGAGGTCGGCGAAGTCGGCCTTGCCGAGGAGCTTCGCCTTCTCGGCGCGAAGCGCGAGGATCTCGACGACGAGCGGCGCGTTGTCGTGCGGGGCCTCCGCGGCGCGCCGGTTGTATGCCTCCCAGACCGCTCGGCGGATCGCCGCGTCGTCGAGGTAGGTCAGCACGCCCATCACGCTCGGCGCCTGCAGCGTGAAGCGCCAGCCGGGCTTGCCCTTCGCCTCGGCGGCGGCGCGCGCGAGCTGCCGCGCCGAGGCGGGCAGGCCCGCGAGCTTCGCTTCGTCCTCGACGAGCAGTTCGAAGGCGTTCGTGGCGTCGAGCACGTGGTTCGAGAAGCGGTGCGTGACCTGCGCGAGCGCCACGTCGATCTCGGCCAGGCGCCGCTTGCCCGCCTCGTCGAGCTCGGCGCCGTGCCGGCGGAAGTCGGCGATCGTCTTGTCGAGGTGCCGCCGCCGCACCGGATCGAGCGTGCGGGCCTCGGCCTCGCGTCGCTCGACCGCGACGAGGCGGGCGTAGAGCGCGGGATCGAGCGGGAGGCTGCCGTAGAACTCGGCGACCTTCGGGTGCACGGCGCCGTAGGCCTCGCGCAGCGCCGGCGTGCTCGCGACGCCCTCGAGGTGCGAGAGGACCGCCATCGCCCGCGACAGCGGCTCGAGCGCGTGCTCGAGCGCGCCGAGGACACGCGCGTAATCGTCGGCCTCCGAGGCACCGATCGCGGCGACGTCGCTGCGCGCGCGGACGAGGAGCGCGTCGATCGCCGGCACGACCTCCGCGACGTCGAGGGAGGACCAAGGGATCTCGGCGCCGAGCGCGAGGAAGGGGCTGGAACTCACGGGCGCGACGGTAAGGGGCGCGGGCGCGGGCCGCAACGGCCCCTCGCACAGGCCCTGCCCGCGTGCCGTTCGCGGCACAGGCTGTCCCTTCCCGTCCCGCCGGAGTACCGTCACTCCATGCGAAGGCTCGCTCCGCTGATCGTCTTGTTCGCGCTCGCCTGCGACGAGGGCGCCCGCCACGCCCGCGAGGTGATCCACGACGAGCACGCCGCCCGCGTCCGTGAGGTGATCCACGAGGACCTCGACCGCACGATGCGCGGCGTGCGGTCCGCAGCGGCGCGCCTCGCACCCGGTTTTCAGGTGGAGGATGCCGCTCAGCGCACGCTCGACATGCGCCACGCGCTGCGCATCCTCCGCGGCGATCCGCCTCGCGGCATTCCCGACATCGTCCTGTCGCCGATCTCGTTCGTCGCGGCGGTGGGGCTCGATGGACGGGTAATCGCGCGCGACACCGAGAGCGACTCCGATCCCGACCCGATGGCGGGCTGGGATGCGGGCAGCCTCTTCGCGCCGGTGCGCGCCGCGATCGACACGGGAGCAGAGGGCTGGGGCCTCGTCGAGATCCCCGGCTTCACGCCCGAGGACCCGACGATGCCGGCCTTGCTCTTCGCGGCGCCGGCGATGCGCGGCGGCGAGCGCACCGGGGTGGTCATCGCCGGGCTGCCGCTTTGGCGCGAGGCGCAGAAGCTCAGCCGGCAGCTGCAGGGCGAGCGCCCCGACACGACGCTCGTGCTTTGGGTCTACCTCTACCGCGGCGACACGCTGCACCACCACGGCGCGCCCGCCGACCTCACGAACGCCGTCCCGGACGCGTCGGCGCGTGCGGCGGGGCTGGCCCGCAGCCCTGGCGGCTACACCGGCGAGGTGATGCAGTTCGGCCGCTGGTACGGGTTCGGCGTGCTGCCGCTGCCGGAGCTCGGAGAGGACGTCGGCGCCGTGATCTTCCGGGCCGATCCCATCCACTGACGCCACCCCTCAGGGCAGGACGTGCGGCGTCCCCTCCGGCTCGGTCCACCACAGGGCCTCCGGCGGAAGGGTCTCGGCCATGCGCACGTCGCTCCAGACCCATCGCAGCGTGTTGCCCGCCTCGTCCACGACCAGCAGGCGGGTCGGCGCGCCGCTCGGGCCGATGGCGACGAGCGCGCGGTCCCAGCCCAGGCGTCCCCGCGGCCGCACCTCGAGCACGTCGCCGCTCGCCGAGGGCCCGAGCTCGCGCACGTCGAACGTGTCCGCGAGCGTGCCCGTCCCGGCGAGCAGACCGCGGAGCTCGACGAAGTCGTCGTCGTCCAGCGTGCGCTCGTGCGTGAGGCCCCGCTCGCCGACGTCGGGGTCGAAGGCGACGAGCCGCGTGCCCGCGAGCCAGAAGACGCGCCCGTCCTCGAAGCGCACGAGAAGCCGGGAAGGGCGGCTCATCGCGAGCGTCGCGCGGCTCTCGACGTCCCGCTCGTGCAGCCGGTCGTGGTAGCGCTGCTCGATGTGGGCGGTGAGCCCATGCAGTCCCGCGAGGAAGGCTTCGGCGCGGGCGATGGGGCCGGGCGTGGCCTCCTGGGAGCGCACCTCGCCGGCGAGCGCCGAGAGGATCGCCAAGAGCGCCGCGGAGCACGCCGCCCGCGAAACAGATCGCCGCGCTTCGTCGTTGATCGTCACGTGCCGGACACGTACCATCGTCTTCGCTTGCATCACATGTCCGTGTTCGACAGCGCAGTTTGAACGCATCGAGTCCCCTCGGCCCGCCGCCCGAGGTACTCGGGTCGCGGGGCGAGGATCAGCCACGACGGAGGATCCATGTCGAAAGCAGGAACCGAGCGCGAGAAGGAGTTGACCCGGCTGGAACATCGCCACCGGAAGCTCAAGGCGAAGGTCGCCGAGTACGAAGCGCGCGCGTACCTCACGCCGGCCGAGCAGGCGGAGGTGGCTCGATGGAAGAAGGAAAAGCTCGCGACGAAGGATCAGATCGAGCTGCTCGGCACCTGAGCCGAGCGTGACGTGGAGCGAAGGGCGCGTGGCCGTGAGGTCCGCGCCCTTCGTCGTGGATCGGAGGCCCCACCGTGCCGGCCTCGTTGCGCCGGCCTCGTTGCGCCGGCCCCCGTCGCGCCAGCCGGTTCAGCGCCCGCGCCAGGCCGGGACGCGGGCCAGCCATCGGCGCTCGCCGAGGCGCTCGGCGATCTGCTCGGCCCGTTCCCGATCGGCGCCTCGGAAGGCCAGCGCCTCGAGGTCCTCGGGGAGCGCCGGGACGTCCTGCCTCAGCGTGGCGAGCGTCCGGAAGAGAACGGCGTCGTCCCACCGCGCGTGAAGCGACTCGGCGAGCGCCGCCGCGCCGCGCACCGGCACCTCCCAGGCAGCCGGATCGCGCGGGATGCCCTCGAGGTGGTTCCAGCGTGCGAGCACCGCGGCGGCGCTTCGCTCGCCCCAGCGTGGCAGGCCCGGGATGCCGTCGCTCGCGTCGCCCACGAGCCCGAGCCAGTCGGGGATCGAGGCGGGGCCCACGCCGAACTTCTCGCGCACGCCGGTCTCGTCGAGGGTCCGTCCGCGCCGCCGGTCGTGCAGCACCACCCGGTCGCCGCGGACGCACTGCGCCAGGTCCTTGTCGGGCGAGCAGATCCAGACCCGGTCTGCACGCTGCGCGAAGCGGGCGGCCAGGGTCGCGAGCGCATCGTCCGCCTCGACGTCGATCATGCGCAGCACGACGAGGCCGAGCGCTTCGGCGACCTCCTCGGCGAGGGAGAACTGAGCGGCGAGCGCGGGGTCGATGCCAGCGCCGGTCTTGTAGCCCGCGAAGAGCCCGTTTCGGAAGGACTCGATGACCGTGTCGAAGGCCACCGCGACGTGGCTCGCGCCCTCGCGGGTGACGAGCCCGAGGAGCGTGCCCACGAGGCCCCGCGCTGCGCCGACCTCGCGCCCGTCCACGCGCGCGGAAGGTGCGCCGTAGAAGGCCCGGAAGAGCTCGTAGGTGCCATCGACGAGGTGCAGGGAAGGCATCGCACGACCCTAGCGCGAAGAGCGCTGGCCGAGGCACGCGGGCCGCTCGCCAAAGCTCGGCGAGGGCCTCGTGGTCACAGGACCCGAATCGGCGACGCCGCCTCGCGCACGGCGAGGGGCGTTCCGCTCTCACCCTCACCGATGCAGTTGTGCGCGCCTTCCCTTTCGCCTAACACTCGCGCCCTCGACGGGTGCGTCGCCTTCGTGTGGGCGATGCGCGGGTCGGTCCCCATGGGTGACGAGCGCGAAGCACAGCTGATCGAGAAGTCCAAGCGCGGCGACCGGGCCGCCTTCGGGCAGCTCATCCGCATGCACCAGCGACGTCTGCACGCGTGCGCCGTCCAGATGCTCGGCGATCGGGGCGAGGCCGAGGACGCAGTCCAGGAGACGCTGCTCCGTGCGTACCGCGCCATCGATCGCTTCGATGGGCGCGCGGAGCTCTCGACCTGGCTGTACCGCATCTGCATCAACGTCTCGCTCAACACCCTGCGGCGCCGCAAGCGCGGCACCGTCGACGTGGACGATCCGCGGGTTCCCGAGCCCGCCGCCGACCCCCACCAGGGACAGACCGATCCGCGCGGCGCCCTGCAATCGCAGCAGCTCTACCGGCGCCTCGCGGAGGCCCTCGACCAGCTCTCGCCCTCGCTGCGCGCCACCGTGGTCCTGGTGCTCATCGAGGGCGTCCCTCAGAAGGACGCCGCCGCGACCCTCGGCTGCTCCGAGGGGACCATCGCGTGGCGTGTCCACGAAGCACGGCGGCGTCTTCGGGACCTCCTCGGAGAGTTCCTCGAGGACGACAGCAGCGCTGGCGCGAAGGCCGCCGCGCCCGAAGGGAGTCAGCCGTGACGAAGAGCGGCAAGCCCATGATCGACGAGGCGCTCGCGCGCCGGATCTCCGATGCGCTGAGCAGCGACGAGGGCCTCGCGGCCGACGCCGCGCTCATGGAGCAGCTCGCGGCCGAGCCCGCCGCGGGACGCTACGCCCGCGACATCGGGCGGCTCGACAAGTGGCTTGCCAGCTGGCCTGCCGCGACGCCGAGCGACAGCGAGTTCGAGGCGATGGCCCAGCGCATCGAGCAGGGCCTCAAGCAGCTGCCCACGGGCCTCATGCAGCCCTTCCTCGCGCCCCCGGCCTTCGACGACGAGGACGCGCGGCGGGACGCCCAGGGGCAGCTGCCCGCCAAGCCCGGGCCCTACAAGGCCGCGTTCCCGAAGCCGGGCGCGATGGGCACTGCGGCGAAACCCTCGATCGCGGCCCTGAAGGCGAAGGCCAGCGGCGCGCCGCCATCGCTCGTCGTGCCCGCCCCGAGCGCGTCGGCAGCAGGCGCGGGGGCAGCAGCCGCGGGGGCAGCAGCCGCGGGGGCAGCGAACGCGCCCGAGGCGGCCCTCGCGGCACCGCCCGAGCCCGCGAGCGTGCCGGCGGCTGCGCTCGGTGCTCCGGAGATCGCTGCGAGCGAAGCGGCCGCGTCGTCCGAAGCCGCCGAGGCGCTTGCGGTCGCGGCGCAAGGGCCGGCGGCGCCCACCTCCACGGCGCAGGCGCGCGACCCGGCCGCCTCTGCGGAGGTCGAGCCCGCTGCGGTCACGGCGCCGGAGGCGGCACCGGCCCGCGAAGATCTGCCGGCGGCCGTCCAGCCCGCTGCGGCGGCCGCGCTCGATTCGGTGCCAGCGCCCCTAGGCGCATCTGCCGGGGGCGCGACCGGGGAGGAGGTCGAGATCCCGGTCGACGCCGACGAGCCGCCCCCCGTGCTCGACCCCGGTCGGTCGACGATCTCCCTCATCCCCGAGGCGATCTCCCTCGTGCCCGAGCCGCTTGCCGTCGTGTCGCGGCCCGCGCCGCCGAAGGAGGCCGCGAAGCCGAGCGCGACGAAGTCCACCTCGGGCGTGCCCGCGGCGTCGCGCTGGGCCGCCGCGAAGGCCCCGGTCGACGATCGCTTCTCCATCCCGGTCCCCGCACCCCGCGCCCCGGTCTTCAGCCTCGACCCGATCCAGAACGTGCCTCCGCCCGAGCCCGAGAGGCGTACCCGTGCGGCGTGGCCGATGTGGGCGGCGGCGGCGGCGGTGGGCCTGGCGGTCGCAGCCGGAGGGACCCTCTTGCTTCAGGGTCGGTCGGACAGCGCAGCGCCGCTGCTCGGGGCCGCGGAGGCGGGGGCACCCGCCGCGAGCGCCACGGCCACGGTGGCGTCCGCGAGCCCGCCGGCGCCGGAGCGGGAGGCAGCCGAGGTCGCTGCGCCTGCTTCGCCGGTGATGGCCGCGCCGGCGATGGCCGCGCCGGCCGAACCTGCGCCGACCGAGGGAACCCCGCTGGCCAGCGGGGAGGTTGTCGCTGCGCCGCGCGCCGCGATGGGCGGCGCAGGGGGGGCGGGGCTCGGCGGGGCGCCGGTCGGAGCCGCGCTCGCGGACGCTTCCGACCCGACAGGCGAGGCGAGGGCGGCAGGGCGTGTCCCCGCTTCGCCCCTCCCGCGGCGTCGTGCCCCCGCGCCGGCGTCCGGCGGCGGGCTTGCCGCCCGCGAAGAGAGCGCCTTGGCGCCGGCCACTGCCGGCCCGACGCGGGGGGCCAGCGGCGGCGCCGCCGGCAGCACCGCTCCGGCCGCCGCGCCCGCGACGGCGGCCGCGTCGCGGAGCGCCGAGAGCGACGCGGAACTCCCAGAGACGCCCGACCGCAGCTCGGTGCGGGACGCCCTCGAGGGGGTCGCGCCGCAGGTGCAGGCGTGCTTCGGCGAGGAGCACGGCGTCGTCGACGTCGTCGTGATGGTGGCGAGCTCCGGCCGCGTGACCACGTGCACCGTCTCGGGGCGCTTTGCCGGTACCCCGGTCGGCTCCTGCATCGCCCGAGCGGTCCGCGCCGC
>Ga0068872_10003935_pt1 | contig 11284 bp, 4 predicted proteins | sample NOAtaG_7_FD_66441 | JGI IMG/M metagenome (GOLD analysis project Ga0068872, IMG submission 66441) | Freshwater lake microbial communities from Lake Erie, under a cyanobacterial bloom - NOAA_Erie_Diel1S_2200h metaG | ecosystem: Environmental > Aquatic > Freshwater > Lake | place: USA: Ohio, Lake...
CCGGTGGGCGTGATCGTGGGCGACTTCGACTTCGACCGCGACTGCGACATCTTCGTGCTGAACGAGCAGGCGCCGAACGAGTGCTTCCTGAACGACCGGCTGCTGAAGTGGGTGCCGGGGCGGCCGCCCGGACTCAGCGAGCAGCAGCTCGGCGAGTCGGCCGCGTCTGCGGCGGTGGTCGAGCTCACCGACATCCCGTTGCGGCGCTTCGTGCTTGCGACCTCGGGCTATCTCCAGTTCCCGACGCGGAACGAGACGTACGCGCGCAACGCGAGCCCACGCCTTGCCGTCGGCGACGTGACCGGCGACGGACATCAGGATCTCGTCGTCTTCGGCGTCGACCGCACGGAACTCAGGGATCAGTCGGGCCGCCTGCTCGTCGACCTGCCGGTCCCGCCGGGCCGGCTGCGCTCGGCGCTCGTCACGCTCGACCCGCTCCGTGGCCCCGAGATCATCACGCTCCGCGTCGATGGCGGGCCGCTTGTCCATCGCGCGGGAGCCGCGCGCGGGCCGTACGCTGCGATCCGCTTCTCCGGCCGGACCGATCCCTCGCAGTCGATGCGCTCGAACACGAGCGGAATCGGAACGAGCTACGCGGCGCGCATCGGCAACGAGTGGTTCGGCGGAGAGACGTTCCGCGCGAGCGTCGGACGCGGCCAGTCGCTGGCGCCGGTCTCGATCGGAACCGGTCCGTTCGACCGGATCGACTACGTCGAGATCGAGTGGTCGGACGGCGTTTTCCAGTCGGAGCCGGCGCTCGAGGCCGGACGCCTGCACGCGATCACCGAGACGCAGCGGCAGATTTCCTCGTGCCCTGTGGTCTTCGCGTGGAACGGCTCGGAACTCGCGTTCGTGACCGACGTGCTTGGCGTCGGCGGCATCGGCTACCTGCTCGAGCCCGGCGTCTACAGCGAGCCGCGGCCGCGCGAGACGATCGTGCTGCCTGCAAAGGCGCTTGTGCCGAAGCCGGATGGAACGCTGTCGCTCTCGCTTGCGGAGCCGATGGAGGAGTCGTGCATGCTCGACGCCGTGCGGCTTCTCGCGGTGGACCTGCCGGAAGCCTGGGATGTCGCGCCCGACGAGCGGATGGGCATGGGCGGCGCCATGCCGACGGGCGAGCCGATCGCGTGGCGCTCGGAGTGGCTGCCGACGAACCACGAGGCGCTGGCGCAGGCCGACCTGACGGCCCGCGACGTGGGCCCCGTCGACACGCGCTTCATCGGGAGGCTGGCGAGCGAACAGATCGTCGACGTCGAGTTCGATGTCGCCATCGACTCGATCGCCGAGCCGTGGCTCGTGATCGACGGCTGGATCGAGTATGCCTACGGCCAGACCATGTTCGCCGCATCGCAGGCCGGCGCGGCGTACACGGCGCCGAGCCTCGAGGCCCGCGCCGCGGACGGCTCGTGGCAGGAGTTGGTCGCGACCTGGGGCTTCCCGGCCGGCATGCCGCGGCGCATGGCGCTTCCCATTCCGAAGGACCAGTTGCCGAAGGGCACGACCGCGCTCCGCATGCGCACGAACATGGAGATCTACTTCGACGGCATCCGGCTTGTCGCGCGCGAGCCGTTGCCTGCGCAGCCGGTCGAGCTCGAGCTCGTGCGCGCGACGCTCGCGTCGGTTGGATTCGCGCACCGGACGACCGGGCCGCAGAAGCAGCCGTTCTACGACCGCGGCCGGCTCCTTCCGCTGTGGGATTGCCGCTTCCAGCGCGGCCTCTACACCGAGTTCGGCGACGTGCGCGAGCTTCTCGCGCGGGAAGACGGCGCGCTCGTCGTGTTCGGGCCGGGCGAGGAAGTGGCGTTCGACTTTGCGTCGCCTCTCGCGGCGCCGGCGCCCGGCAGCACCCGCCGATATCTCCTCGATTCCCGCGGCTGGTGCAAGGACATGGACATCTTCACGCGGGACGGCGAGACGATCGAGCCGCTGCCGATCGAGCCGAAGGACGATCGGGCCCGCGAGCTGATGAAGTCGACGCGCACGCGTCCAGCGGGCGGCAGATCCTGAGTTTGGCGGATTGACTTCGGCGGAGGTCGAGTATCTTGGCGCCGTGGCGAAGTACCGTCCCGCGGTTGGTCCGAAGCTGAAGTGGCTGCTTGCAGCCGTGTTCGGCTTGTTCGCCATCCTGGCGGTGAACAGCGTCTACCTGTCGACGGTCACCTTCCTCGAGTGGAGATCGGGCGAGTCGATCCAGGGGGAGTTCTATCTCTGGAACTTCCTCGCGCACCTCGTGCTTGGGTTTGCGATCGTCGTGCCCACGATCGTGTTCGGCGCGCTGCACTGGCGGAACGTCTCGAACCGGCCGAACCCGCGGGCGATCGCCGCCGGCATCGCGACCTTCGCCTCGGCGATCGTGCTGCTCGCGACCGGCATCGCGCTGACCCGCGTCGAGCTGGGCGGGGTGGTGGTGGGCGTGCGCGAGCCCGCCGTCCGCGAGACGGTGTACTGGCTGCACGTCGCCGCGCCGTTCGTGGTGGTCTGGCTGTTCGTCGTCCACCGCCTGTCGGGCCGAAGGATCAAGTGGAAGACGGGTGCCGGCTGGGGCGGCGTGGCCGCCGCGGTGTCCGCGCTGGCCGTCGCGGCGCACGCGGTCTGGCCCGAGGCGAAGGTGCGCGTGCCCGAGGACGGCGCGCAGTACTTCGAGCCATCGCTTGCGTCGACGACCACCGGCGGGTTCATCCCCGCCGAGGGGCTGATGGCGAACGAGTACTGCCTCGAGTGCCACGCCGACGTCGTCCATTCGTGGGCGCACTCGGTGCACGCGGTGAGCTCGTTCAACAACCCGCTCTACGCGGCCAGCGTGCGCGAGACGCGCGAGCGCGCGTTCGCCCGCGAGGGCAACGTGCACGACGCGAACTTCTGCGCGGGCTGCCACGACCCGGTGCCGTTCTTCTCGGGCGCCTTCGAGGATGCGCGCTGGGACGACCCGCTCTACGACGCCGCAAACGATCCGCTCGGGCGGGCAAGCATCACGTGCACCGTCTGCCACGGCATCGTCTCGATCGACAGCCCGCGCGGCAACGCCGACTACACGATTCAAGAGAGCCCGCACTATCCGTTCGCGTTCAGCGAGTCTGCGGCGCTGCGCTGGGTGTCGAGCCAGCTGGTGAAGGCGAAGCCCGCGTTCCACAAGCACACCTTCCTGAAGCCCGAGGTGCATCGTTCGAACGAGTTCTGCGGCGCATGCCACAAGGTGCACCTGCCGGAGGCGCTGAACGACTACAAGTGGCTGCGCGGCCAGGACCACTACGGATCGTTCCTCTTCTCGGCGCGCAGCGGCCACGGCGCGCTTGGCTGGTATCAGCCCGAGAAGGCGGCGACCACCTGCAACCAGTGCCACATGCAGGCGGTGCCAAGCAACGACTTCGCCGCGCGCGACCGCGATGGCAGCGGCACGCGCAGCGTCCTTTCGCACGCGTTCCCGAGCGCCAACACGGCGATCGCCTGCGTCACCGACATGAGTGCGTCGGCCATGCTTCGGAACGCCTACGCCGAGGACATGCCGCCCGCGATGGCCGCGGAGACTGCGGAAGAGGCGCGCGCGAAGATCATCGCGGGCCACGCGGCCTTCAACGCGAAGACGCTGCGCGTCGATCTCTTCGCGGTGCGCGACGGCGGCGCGGTCGATGGCGCGCTGCGCGTGATCGGCGGCGAGCTTCCGGTGCTCGAGGCGGGCCAGACGTATCTGATCGAGGCCGTCGTGCGCACGCTCGACATCGGCCACGAGTTCACCCAAGGCACGGCCGACTCGAACGAGGCGTGGCTCTGGGCGCGCGCGTCGCTTGGCGGCCGCGAGGTCGGCGGGACGGGCGGCCTCGACCCTGCGAGCGGCGCGCTCGATCCGTGGTCGAAGATCTTCAACGCCTTCGTGATCGACCGCGAGGGCGGGCGCATCGACCGGCGCAATCCGCAGGACATCTTCCTGCCGCTCTACAACAACCAGATCCCGCCGGGCGCCGGCGACGTGACGCATCTCGTCCTGCGCGTGCCGCCCGATGCAGCGGCGCCGCTCGAGGTCGAGGTCGAGGTGCGCTACCGAAAGTTCGACACCACGTACATGCGCTACGTGTACGGGCCTGATCGCGTGAACGATCTGCCGGTGATGGTCCTGGCCCGCGACAAGGTGACGCTTCCGGTTCGCGCCGCGGACGGCGCCGTGCACGGCGCCACCAGCGCGTCCGCCGCCGACTCGGTTCCCGCGTGGCAGCGTTGGTACGACTACGGGATCGGCCTCTTCCGCGAGGCCGATCGAGGCGCGGGCCGCGGCGCGCTTCGCCAGGCGGACGAAGCGTTCGCGGAACTCGCGACGCTCGCGCCGTCGCTGGGGTCGCTGGCACGGGCGCGGCTTGCGATTCGCGAGGGCCGTCTCGACGACGCTGCGGCGTTCCTGTCGACCGCGGCGAAGGGCGAGAAGGGCGAGGCTGGCGCGCCTGCCGCGTCGCCGTGGAGCCTGACCTACTTCACGGCGCTCGTCGACAAGCAGCACGGGAACTTCGCCCGTGCGGTCGAGGGCTTCGAGCGCGTGCGGACAACCGACTTTGCGGGCGCACGCGAGCGTGGATTCGACTTCGCGCTCGACACGCGCGTGCTTGCGGAACTGGCCGAAACGCTGCTCGAGCAGGCGCTGACCGAGCCCGGCGCCGGGCGCAAGGCGCTGGCCGAGCGTGCGCTTTCGGTTGCGCGTGCGACGCTCGAGGTCGACCCCGAGCATGCGCAGGCGTGGTGGCTGGTGAACCGAGCCGCGACGGAGATCGGCGACGAGGCGCTGGCGGCGGACGCGCGCACGAAGCACGCGCGGTACAAGCCGGACGAGAACGCGCGCGACCGGGCGGTGCGGCTTGCACGGGAGAAGTACCCGTGGGCGAACGCAGCGGCCGAGGCGACGGTGCTGTACCAGATGCAGCGCGAGGGCCGGCCGACGGGCGACCTCTTGCCGGGAACCCGCGTCGAACTTCCGAGATAGAGCGCTCGCCGCTGCGGCGGCGAGCTTTGGCGTGTCAAGGGCGTCGTGGACTCGGGCGCAGCGATGGCGGCGATCCTCGGCGTGGACGAGGGGCTTGAAATCCGACAGTGTCTGACTCGCGGCGGGTCTATGCTGCGAAGCACACCCCATGCCCGCCCCGACGATCTCCACCCTCGCCGAACTCCGCGCCTCCGGCTGGCGCTCCCGCAGCGTCAAGGACGAGCTCCGCGCGAACTTCACCCGCGCGCTTGCCGCCCACGAGGAACTCTTCCCCGGCATCGTCGGCTACGACGACACCGTGATACCGGAGATCGCCAACGCGATCCTCGCCGGTCACGACATGCTCTTCCTCGGCGAGAAGGGGCAGGGCAAGAGCCGTCTCATGCGGCTCCTGCCCAACTACCTCGACGAATGGGTGCCGTACCTCGACATCCCGAACTCGCCCGTGCACGAGGACCCCGAGCGCCCGATCACGCGCGCGGGGCGCGAACTCGTCGCGTCGATGCCGCCCGAGCGCGTCAAGATCGCGTGGTGGCACCGCAGCGAGCGCTACGGCGAGCGCCTTGCGCCCGGCACCAAGTTCGCCGACGTGATCGGCGAGATCGACCCCGCGAAGCTCATCGGCGGCATCAGCATGTCGGCCGAGGATGCGCTCCACTTCGGACTGATCCCGCGTCAGCATCGCGGCATCTTCGCGATGAACGAGCTGCCGGACCTCGACGAGCTGGTGCAGGTCGGTCTCTTCAACATCCTCGAGGAGCGCGACGTCCAGATCCGCGGATACCCGATCCGCTTCGATCTCGACATCCTCGTCCTCTTCAGCGCGAATCCGAGCACCTACAACCGCTCCGGCAAGGTGATCCCGCAGCTGAAGGACCGCATCGGATCGACCATCCAGACGCATTATCCTCGCGCGCGCGACCTCGGCGCCGCGATCACCCGGCAGGAGTCCGGCATCGACCTTGGCGGCGAGTTCCCCGTCGTGGTGCCTCCGTTCATGGAGGCGCTGGTCGAGGAGATCTCGCGTTGCGCGCGCGCCTCGCGTTTCGTCGACCAGGCGAGCGGCGTTTCGGCCCGCTTCGCCATCGCGAACTACCGCACCATGGTTGCGAACGCGCGCCGCCGCGCCATCGCGCTCGGCGAGAAGCCGGCCGTTCCGCGCATCAGCGATCTTGCGCACCTGAAGGCGAGCGCCGTCGGCAAGCTCGAGCTCGACCTCATGGGCTCGCACCAGCTGACCGAGGCGCAGGCGATCGACGCGATCGTCGCGGAGGCGATCGCGAAGGTGTTCGAGGAGTATGTCGACGCGCACGGCCTCGGCGACATCTCCGATGTGTTCGCGAAAGGCGTGCGCATCGAGGTCGGCGACATGCTGCCGTCGTCGCACTATGCGAAGGTGCTTGCGAGCGTGCCCGAGGCGTGGAACAAGGCGTTCGAGGTGAACGCCTCGGACGACGAAGCCGTGCGCGCAAGTTGCGTGGAGTTCGTCCTCGCGGGACTCTGGGCCACCGAGCGCATCTCGCGCGTCGAGAAGCATGGACGCGTGAGCTACGAGGTGCGGTCGCGGTGAGCGACGACACCGCGTCATCACCGAGCGGCGATCCCGATGGTTCCCCAGGATCCCGCGAGTCCTTCGCGGGATCCGAGAAGCCGCCCTCAGGATCCCGCGAGTCCTTCGCGGGATCCGTGAAGCCGCCCCCAGGATCCGTGAAGTACGGTGGCATTACGCACACCTACCTCGGCTACGACCCGCTCGAGTTTCCGCCGCCGACGAAACCGCGTTCGGGCGACGCCGCCGACGCCATGCTCGACCACATGCTGATGTACGGCTCGCGCCGGAAGTTCACCGACCGCGAACTCGCGGAAGCGATCCATCTCGATCCATCGCAGATCAAGGGCTTGGGTCCGAGCCTCGACGTCCTCAAGGCGATGCTTGAAGAGAGGAAGCGCAAGCTCCTCGAGCGCTACGAGACATCGCACGTACGCGACCTCGCGAGCGACGCCTTCGATGCGGCCGCCGCGAAGATCGAGGTCCCCGACGCCCTCGCGCCGAAGCTCAAGCCCGCGCTCGATGCGGCGCTCGATCGCCGGCAACTCGCAGACCTCGAGCGCATGCATCGCCGCGTGCCCGACGCGACGCCCCTCGCGCACACGCTCATGCGCGCGATCGCGCGCCTCCGCGACCAGTTCGCGGTCGAGCAGCTGCACGCGAGGCATCCGTTCACCGGCCGCGAGAAGATGGATGTACCGACCGCGCTCGCCGTCAAGGAAGAACTCGAGAAGATCGACAAGCTCCTCAAGCAGATCGAGGAGGCGCTCAAGAACGCGAAGCCCGCGATCATCGACATGGACGCGCTGCGCGAGTACGCGAGCGAGGAGCAGATGGCCGACCTCGACCGCCTGCAGCGGCAGGTGAACGAACTCCTGCGAAAGATGGCCGAGGAAGCAGGGCTCGAGCGTTCGCCCGATGGAAACCGAGAGGGCTACAAGGTCTCGCCGCGCGCGATGCGCACCTACCAGAAGCATCTCCTGGCGACCATCTTCAGCGACCTCGCCGACGCGCGGCGCGGCCGGCACGACGGCGTCGACTCGCGCGACGGCGCGGTCGAGCTTCCATCGACGCGCGCGTACGAGTTCGGCGATTCTCCCGCGAACCTCGATGTCCCGCAGTCGATCCTGAACGCGGTGGCCCGCACGGGCCGCGGGCGTCCGGCCGCAGAGGACCTCGAGGTGCACCGCACCCGCCGCGCGCCGAAGTGCGCGACGGCGCTCATCCTCGACATGTCTGGCTCGATGCGCTACGGCGGGCAGTACATCGCCTGCAAGAAGATGGCCCTCGCGCTCGACGGCCTCATCCGCAGCGAGTACCCCGGCGACTTCCTCCAGGCGATCGAGATGTACACCCTGGCCAAGCTCCGGCCTGCGGGCGAGATCGTGGAGATGTTGCCGAAGATGGTGTCGATCAACGACCCCGTCGTGCGCCTGCGCGCCGACATGTCCGACCCCGAGATCGGCGAGCGCGACCTGCCGCTTCATTTCACGAACATCCAGCGCTCGCTGGCGCTTGCCAGGCAGGTGCTCGCGGCGCAGGACACCCCCAACCGCCAGATCTTCCTGCTGACCGACGGCCTTCCCACCGCCCACTTCGAGGGAAGCGACCTCTACATGCTCTACCCGCCCGACCCGCGCACCGAGCGCGAGACGATGCGCGAGGCGATGCGCTGCAAGCAGGAGGGGATCGTGGTGAACATCTTCCTCCTCCCGAGTTGGTCGCAGTCGGAGGACGACGTCCAGTTCGCGCACCGCCTCGCGGAGTCGACCGGCGGGCGCGTGCTCTTCGCCGGGGGCGAGGACCTCGATCGCTTCGTGGTGTGGGACTACGTCAAGATGCGCCGCACGATCATCGGCTGACGCCGCGCCCGGCCGTACACTGCGGCGGTGACGAAGGCGACTGATCCCACCCCGACCGAAGAAGCCGAGGGCGACGACCGTGCCGTCGGGCGCGGATTCCGGCGTTCGATCGCGGTCCTTGCGATGTTCGCGATCATCCTCGGAGCGTTCTTCTACTTCCGACCCAGGCCTGTGGCGAATCCCGGCTCGGCCGCGCCCGTCGTGCCGCCGGCGCAGTCGCCGGCCGCGGCCGCTGGGCCGATCGCGGGCGTGCCATTCCGCGATGTCGCCGCCGAGGCGGGCGTCGACTTCACGCACGAATCGGGCGCCCGTGGCGGCAAGTTGCTGCCAGAGTGCCTCGGCGGCGGGGTTGCGATCGTCGACCTTGATCGCGACGGCGCGCTCGACCTCGTCTTCACGCAGGGGCAGCCGCTCGAGCCGGCTGCCGGCGACGCCGCTGCGGGGAAGGGCGGCATCCGCATCTACCTCAACACGTCCCGTGCGGGTGGCGTGCTCTCCTTCATGCGCCTCGGCGGCGACGAGGACCTGCTTCGCGACGCATACGCGCTCGGGATCGCAGCCGGCGATGTCGATCTCGACGGCCTGCCCGATCTCCTCGTGACATGCGTCGGGCAGGATGCGCTGCTTCTCAACCGAAAGACCGCCGGTTGTCCGGTGAAGTTCGAGCGGGCGCCGCTTCCCGAGGAGAACGAGTGGGGCACCTCCGCCGGCTTCCTCGACGTCGATGCGGACGGCGACCTCGACGCCGTCATCGCGAACTACGTCGAGTGGAACCCCGAGATCGACCGCAGCGTGAACTTCACGCTCGACGGGATCGGCCGCGCCTACGGACCGCCGACCGGCTTCGAGGGCACCGTGCTCGCGCTGCTTGTGAACGACGGCACCGGCGCCTTCCGCGATGCCACCGCCGCCTCGGGCGTCGCGGTGAAGAACCCGGTCACGGACGGGCCCTACGCGAAGGCGCTCGGGCTTGTGTTCGTCGACGCCGATCGCGACGGCCGCACCGACATCCTGGTGGCGAACGACAAGACGCCCAAGTTCCTCCTGCGCAACGAAGGTGTCGCTGCGGACGGCACGCCGCGTTTCCGCGACATCGCCGTCGAGTCGGGCTTCGCCTACGACCGCGACGGCAACGCGACGGGTGCGATGGGGATCGACGCCGCATGGCCGCGCAACGACGATCGGCTGGCCATCGCCGTCGGCAACTTCGCGAACGAGCCAAGCTCGCTCTACTTCGCAGGCGCCGCGCAGGACACGAGCAGGATGCCGGCGTTCGCCGACGAGGCGCTCGGACAGGGCTTCGGCGCCCCGACGCGCGCGCTGCTGACATTCGGCCTTGTGTTCGGCGACTTCGACCTCGACGGCGACGAGGACATCGTCCAGGCGAACGGCCACCTCGAGCCAGGGATCGCGCGCGTGCAGCCGAGCCAGACCTACCCGCAGCGCGCGCAGTTCTTCGTGAACCGCGGCGCCGCTGCCACGCCGCTCTTCGTCGAGGCCGCGCGCGGAACCTGCGGCGACCTCGAGACGCCGTCGGTCGGCCGTGCGCTTGCGATGGGCGACCTCGACAACGATGGCGACGATGATCTCGTGCTGGTCGATCTCGGCGGCAAGGCGCGCGTCCTCGTGAACGAGCAGCGCACCGGGAACAACTGGATCGCGATCGGTCTTGCGGATCCCGCGGCGTTTGGCGCGGAGATCGAGGTCGAGGCGACGATCCGGGGCAACGTCGTCATCCAGCGGCGCGTGCTTTCGCCGACGCGCAGCTACCTCTCGCAGAACGAGCCCGTCGCCAGTTTCGGCCTTGGCGACGCGAGGCAGGCTGCGCGCGTGCGGGTGCGGCTTCCGAACGGCGCCGTCCGCGAGTGGACGGACCTTTCCGGCGGGCGCGGCCACGTGCTCGGCGTGCGGGAGTGACCGCGGCGCCTTCGCGGGAAAAAGCCCCGCGGGGAAGAAAAACCCCTCGGGGAAGAAAAACCCCTCGGCGAAGAAAAACCCCTCGAAGGACTTCGAGGGGTGATTGCACTTGAAGGGGAGCGACGAAGGAACTCAGAGCTTCTTCGTCTTCTCGAACTTCGCCTTGTCGCGGGCGATCGCTGCCTTCTCCTTCGAGTCCTTGTCCTTCGAGTCCTTGTCCTTCGAGTCCTTGTCCTTCGAGCCCTTGTCCTTCGAGTCCTTCGACGAATCGGCTCGGCTCGTCTCGGACAGGAAGAGGATGCGGCGGCAGGCCTTGCACTGGACGGCCGCGTCGGAGTTCGAGGAGAGCCGGGCGAAGGTCTCGAAGGGGACCTCGATGTTGCATGCTCCGCAGGCGAACTCGCGGTGACGGAGGCTGACGACGGTGATCTCCGCCATCGCCTCGCCCTCGGTCTCGTCTGCGATGAGGTTGAAGAGCTTGCGCTCGCGGTCGGGAACGAGGTCGGCCGCGCGCTCTCGCTCGCGCTCGAGCTCGGCAAGCCGCTCGCCGACATCCTTCATGCACTCATCGAGCTGCGCCTTCGCCACCTCGCGCACCTTCTTGCGCTCGACGATGGTGGCGTCGTGCGTCTCGAGGCGCTTCTTGGTGTCCTCGGAGCGCTGCATCTCCTCGACGGCGCGCTTCACGACCTCGTCGCGGTGCAGTTCGAGCGACTTCAGCTCGTTGAGGATCGCCTTGTACTGCTTGTCGTTGGTCGACGTGTTCAGCTCGGCGCGCAGCTTCTCCACGCGGCCGGTGGCCTCGGCCTGATCGAGCTCCAGCGCATGGACGTTCGCCTGCAGCTGCTTGATCTGCGTCTCGAGCTCCGTCCGCTGCCGGGCGAGCAGGGCCAGTTGCTTCTCCTGCGCGTTGAAGTATGTCTCTGCCGAGGTGACGCGCGTGCGAAGCGCGCGAACCTGGCTATCGACCCGATGAAGTGTCAGGAGGTTGTC
>Ga0068872_10003941_pt1 | contig 11277 bp, 5 predicted proteins | sample NOAtaG_7_FD_66441 | JGI IMG/M metagenome (GOLD analysis project Ga0068872, IMG submission 66441) | Freshwater lake microbial communities from Lake Erie, under a cyanobacterial bloom - NOAA_Erie_Diel1S_2200h metaG | ecosystem: Environmental > Aquatic > Freshwater > Lake | place: USA: Ohio, Lake...
CGGTACAGGGACCAGAGGGGGCTCCAGCCGCGGACGATGCCCTCGTTCGAGGGGAAGGCCCCCTCGGCCAGCGCCAGCACCTGCAGGCGCTCCCGGCCCTCCCGGTCGCGGGCGTGCTGGAACAGGGGCCACAGCGCCCGGCGGCGATACTCGGCGCCGTTGCGGCGGTCGCGCTCGGCGAGGTCCACCCAGAGGTAGAACACGCTGCGGGTCTGTTCCCGGTCGAGGTCCTCGGCCAGCAGGCGCTTGTGGGTGTAGAACGGCCACAGCACGAAGTCGCTCTGCAACTCGGCGTTGGTGGCCCGACCCCAGAGCGGCCACAGCCGCCGGGCGTGTTTGCCGGGGCCGTCGGCCCACCCGACGAAGGGCCACGGAGCCCCCCACTCCACGAAGCCACGCTCCCGGTCCTCGGTGCGGGTGAAGAACGGCCACAGCACCGTGGTGTTGTCGCGGGGCTTGGACCGTTGCCGGGAGAAGAGCGGCAGGGCCAGGGTGTTGGTCACCGGAGTGTCGGAGCCGATGCCCTGGCGGTCGGTGATCCAGAACGGCCAGGCGACGAAGCGTTTCTCGTGGCCGGGCACGACCTCGGGCAGGTCGCTCAGGGCATTGGTCCGCACCAGCGGCGCGCGATGTTCCTGTCCGTAGAATGGCCACACCTGCCAGCCCTGGGCCGCGCCGGAGCGCACGTGGACGAGCGGCGCGAGGTAGTTGTCGGTGACCACGTCGCGCTTGCGGGTCCGGACCCAGAGCGGCATCGCGACGAAGCGGATCTCATCGCGGAACAGGCGTCCCTGCAGGCGGCCGTAGAACGGCACCAGCGCCCGGTACGACTCGGCCGGGTCGTCGGAGTGCTGGCTGAACCAGAACGGGAACAGCGTGAAGCGGTCCTTGCCCGGGCCGGCATTGCCCTGACCGCCGCTCCAGCTCACGAACTGCAGCAGGTGGAACCGGTACTGCGAGCCGTACTGGTCGAAGGACACCAGCGGATAGAGGAACTCGGCCTGCGTGCGCTCGACGCCGGGCTCGTGCTGGTACGACACCCAGGGCGAAAAGCCCCAACCCCACGCCTCCGGCGTCTGCTGCCAATGGAAGAGCGGCCCCAGCGCCTCGCCGCGATGCCCGGCGCGCAGCGTCAGCGGGAACTCCTCGGCCAGCGGCCCGAACCGCACCTCGGAGCCGGGCTCCGCCAGCGCCGGCACCCCACCCCCGCCGGCCAGCAGCAGGGCGGAAAGCAGGGGCCTGAGGGCGCGGAGCGGCTTCGTCATCGACAGGCCCCGAAGGTCTCGCGCCCCCCGATGCGGGTCAAGGTGCGGGGGCCGTGCTCCCGTCCGGGGGGAGGACCGACAGCAGCACTGGGATAGGCAATGAATTCATGGAGTCAGGATGCTCGCGGTGGGCGGTGGAAGTGTCAGGGAACGGCAACATCGGGAGCGACGCGAACCCAAGCGGCCCGGGACGGTTTCGCCACGTCGGGGATTGCGCCGACGAATCACGGCTTCCCTCCCTTTCCGGACCGCGAGGCGGCATGGTTTCGGGACATGGGTGTCGCTTCGGGTCGCTGGGGTGCCGCCTCCGGTTCGTGATCGGATCGGCGGCCTGGCGCCAAACCAGGCTCCGGGTCGAGAGCCGTCGCCGTGTCCGGCCCGAGATCCAGACGGTAGCCGACCCCATGCACGGTCTTGAGGAATTTCGCGGCCCCGCCCCCGGACGATCCGGGCTCGAGTTTGGCGCGCAGGCTGGCCATGTGGGTGTCGACCGTCCGGGTGGTTGGGAAGGCTCCGACACCCCAGACCACGTCCAGACACCGCTCGCGGGAGACCGGCTGGCCCGGGGTCTCGGCCAACAGGCGCAGGAGGCCGAACTCCTTGGCGGTGAGGTGCAGCGGTCGGCCACCACGACGGGCCTCCAACCGGACGAAGTCCACCGTCACCTCGCCCAACTGCAGCTCCGTGGGTGCCGCCGCACCGCGATGGAACCGCCGCAGGAGCGCCCGCACCCGGGCCAGCAATTCGTCGCCGCTGAAGGGCTTGACCAGGTAGTCGTCGGCACCGGAGTCCAGGCCCCGGACGCGATCTTCCACGCGACCCTTGGCCGTCAGCATGAGGATCGGCACGGCACGCCCCAGGCGACGCACCTCGCGTGCGAGGGCGAACCCGTCGAGGCGGGGCATCATCACGTCGAGCAGGAGCAGGTCGGGCTGCTCGGCCAGAGCCCGCTCGAGGCCCTCGGCCCCCTGCGCGGCGGTGATCACCCGGTACCCCTCCGACACGAGCAAGTCGCTCAGCACCGTGCGCATGGCCGGCTCGTCTTCGATGATCAGGATGCGGGACATTGTCGGGGCGGGTTCCGGTTCGACGGTTCAAGCCTTCAGGCGGTGGGATCCGATCCCGGGTGCGCATCGGATGCAACGTCCGACGCAGGGCCGGGATCTGTCGGCGACGGATCTGACGCCGCGATCCATGGTGTGCGGGAAGGCTCCTCCCAGGGCAATTCCATCACGAGGCAGGCCCCCGGGCCCGGCGTGTCGTCGACCCACACCCGGCCCCGATGGGCGCCAACGATGTGCCGCACGATGGCCAGGCCGAGTCCCACACCCTGGGTCTCGCGCCGGAGTTCCGAGCCGCGCCGGAAGAAGCGCTCGAAGACCCTCTGACGGTCTTCCGGGGGAATGCCCGGACCGGTGTCACGCACCGAGATCCGCACCACCGACGACGGACCCGCCGAGGGTGACGACGGCTGACCGGGCGCCGCGCGCCAGGTCTCGACCCGCACCGTCACGGCACTGCCCTCGGGCGCGTGCTTCAACGCGTTGTCGAGGAGGTTGGAGAGCGCCTGTTGCAGGGCGACGCCGTCGGCGAGCACCTCGATCACGGCCTCCGATCCGCCGCGGGGCTGGAAATCGGCCGGCTCCGTCCACGCGATGTGGACTTGGCGCTCGGCGGCGAGCGGTTCGAAGGAGCGCACCGTGGCCGAGACGAGCCGGACGAGGTCGGTGGGCTCGAACTGGTATTCCTTCCGCCCCTGCTCGATGCGCCCGAAATCGAGGACGTTCTCCACCAACCGACCGAGGCGGCGGGTCTCCTGAAGCAGCAGGCCGGCGTATTGGCGGCGCTGGTTGGGCTCGGCGACCCGACCGGAAGCGAGGCCCTCGGCCAGGAGGCGTAGGCTCGCCAGGGGGACACGCAGCTCATGGGACACGCTGGCGATGAAGTTCGACTGCTCCTCGTTGAGCGCCTGTTGGCGCTGGATCAAGCGCTGCATCTGCCAGGCCGCCAATCCCGCCACCGCTGCCGCCGCCAGGATGATCCCGCCGAAGAGCCACTGCCGTCGCTGCTGCGCGGCGAAGACGACGTCAGGATCGCTGAGGTGGATCCGGACCACGAAGTTGGGACGATCGAGGCCCTCGAGGACCTTGACCTGACCGGACTTCGGATTCCACCGGTCACCCCCGACGATCCCGGCTTCCTCGGCGAGCACGGGCAACCTTGACGCCTTGGGAAACATCGGAAAGGGCAGTCGGCGTCCCTCCCATTCCACGGAAAGGGTCCACCCCGCGGGAAGGGTCGGTTTCGCCTCCTGCCCCGGTTCCTGCGCCCAGGCTTGGTTCTTGAGCGCCATGAACGCCGCCCAACCAAGGCTCTCGGATGAAAAGAAGGTCACCTGCTGCGCATCGGTCCCTTCGTCGGCGAACCCCCACCACGTTTCCCGGCCCCAATACACCCAACCCATCTTCTGGGAGCCTGTGGAATCGATGGGGCGGATGGCCCACATCCTGTGCAGTTGGCGGGATCGCTCGTCCAAAGACCATGCCAGCCGCAGACCCATCGGGGTCTTGCTGAGTTCTTCAAACGGTCGCGCGATGGAAGTCAGCGGCGGCGGATGAGATCTCAACAACGCATCAGTCATGACGCTCGGTTGCCGGAAGGTCAGGCCTCGAAGCAGCTCCAATTCTTCCTCTTCTTCGGAGGGAGAACCGGCCCGCCTCACGACTTCCTGATAGGCCAGGGCTCCCAGCGGCAGCCCGGAGATCGATTCGACCCGATGCGTCACGGCGCTCAACCCCAGGTCCAACAAGTCGTCCCGCACGGTTGAGAGCCCTTCGGGTGCCCGACGGAGCGTCAGGAACCTCGCCCAATGATCCACCGAGAGATCCTTGGACTCGGCCCGGACCGCGCGCAATTCGGCTTCCATCTCCTGCGGCGACAACGGCGCGGAATCCTGCAGTCGCTCCAAGGCGGCCCGGACCCGGGGCGAAAGCTCCAGAACCCAGGCCGGGGGTTTCGGGACCTTGGGATACCCCGGGGGTTGCACCAATCCCCGGGAGTTCGCGACCACTTGGACAGGACTCCCCAGGAATGTGTTCGGAAACCACCATCCGTGGGATGTCCGAAAGACGCGGGAAAGGCCATCATCCACCTTCAGCTCAGCCATCAGGTTCAGATCCTCCACCCTCAGTCGATCCTCCGTCCCGGGATGCGGCCGGTAGGCGGGATCGGCGGACCTCCACTCGAAGCGGTTCCCGTCCTTCAGGGCCCCGAATTCCGACTCCAGCGTTCCCAGCCATGACGGCCAAGACACCCTCAACAGGGCCGAGAAATGCCGGGCCCACCGTGCCGCCTCCCGGCGGGTCTCGTCCTCCACCGAGACGCGGTCCCGGACGACGGCGATCCACCCCACCACGGCCAGGATGGCCACCGGCATCAGCACGAGCAGCGCCGTCCACCTCGAAGAACTCCTGGAGGCCAGAGATCCCGGGCGCGGGTGCCTCCGAGGCATGCGGTCCCAACCGAGCATTCCGCCGGCGACCAGGAGGCCCGCGATCACCAGGAACAACAGTCCGTCTCTCCAGTTGACTGAACTCGACATTCGATGGGCTGGGATTGTCTTCGAAGGTTGTAGACCCATCCTGCCTGCGGGCGGCAGCCGATTCGTCAGGGAATTGTCAAATCGGCGGCGGGAACCACAGGGCCCGAACCGAACCCGAAACCTGTCCAAAGAGCTGTCCCCCCATCGGTCCTTGGGCCGGGTGTCGGTCGGTCGCCGGAGGACGGGCGGAGGATCGATCCCGGCGGGTTGAGAACTGCAGGCCTTGGCGCACGGCCGATCCGGATCCCGGAGAGGCAAAAACCGGAAAAACAAAAACCGGCCTGTGGGGCCGGTTGTTCCGCGGGAAAAGTGGCGGGAGTGGCGGGGCTCGAACCCGTAACCTCTGCCGTGACAGGGCAGCGCTCTAACCAGTTGAGCTACACCCCCGCGTTGGGGAGCGGAAGGTGTTCGCAAAGCACCCTCCTCGTCAACGATTTTGTCGGGGATTCACCAAAGTCACCGGCTCACCGAACGCTTTCCCGGGCACGCACCCGGGTCCCGGCGGAACCGTCGCCACGGGCGAGGGGGAGCCCGGAAGGTCGGGAGGTGCCAGTGGACGATGGACACGATGAACCGACGGGCAAAGACTCCCGGCCCATCCCATGAACCGCGCATTGTGGCTCGGCCTCGCTGGCCTCGTGATCGCCTCCCCTCTCCTCGGGACCGACCCGACGGATTCCTCCACGGCTCCGGCCACGACGGCCGCCCGGGACCCTTCCACGCCGGCGCCCTGGCCCGGTGCCCGCCAGGACCGCTGGCGCGGGTTCGTGCGCCACCGGTTCACCGTGGATGGCGCCACCGGCTGGGTCGTCGAGCCCCGGCAGGCCGCGCCGGGCAAGCCCTGGACCTGGTGCCTGGAGTTCCCGGATGCCTTCACGGAACGGACCGGGGTGCTGCAACTTCTCGAGCAGGGGTTCCACCACGTCCATCTGGAGGTGGGCAACACCTTCGGGTCCCCGCGGGCCCTCGAGCAGTTCGACGCGTTCTATCAGGCGCTTCGGCGCGGCGGGCTCGGGCCCAGGGCGGCCCTCGTGGGCATCAGCAGGGGTGGGCTCTACGCCTACCGGTGGGCAGCCCGGCATCCGGAACGGGTGGCCTGCATCTATGGCGACGCGCCGGTGTGCGATTTCAAGAGCTGGCCCGGCGGCAAGGGCACGGGCAAGGGCAGCCCGGGTGACTGGACCCAACTGCAACGCCACTACGGCTTCGCGACCGAGGCGGAGGCGTTGGTCTTCACGGGGAACCCCGTGGACCAACTGGCCCCGTTGGCCAAGGCGAAGGTGCGGCTCCTCCATGTGGTCGGGGACACCGACGACGTCGTGCCCGTGGCCGAGAACACCGCGGTGGTGGCATCCCGTTACCGGGCCCTTGGCGGCCGCATGGAGGTCATCCACAAGCCCGGTGTCGGCCACCATCCGCATGGTCTTGACGATCCGGCCCCGGCGGTGGCCTTCGTCCGCGAGAGCTTCGGAACCCGTTGACCACCTGGGCATTCAGCGACCAAGGGCCCGGGGACACGGACGCCTCCTGACATCCCCGGGAGGGCCGCCACCCGCAGGCCTGGAGGTCCATCCTCAGGGCTCCGGCTCTCCCGGTTTGTGGATGGATCAATACAGGACGGTGACCGAGCCGTCGGACTCCCGCCAGGCGGCGACGGAACCCCAGACAGGCACCCCGGGAAGGCGTTGCACGGGCGAGTCCTGTGACGATGAGTTCAGTCCGACGGTGCGCCAGGCCAGCTCACCGCCCCGTTGCCAACCCGTGCCCTCGGTCCAGGCGACCAGCACGGAATCCGTTCCCTCGAGCGGCACCACCACCGGGTGGTTGGCCTTGCGGCCCGGTTCGGAGACGGCACGGACCGGATCGGCGGCCCCCGGGCGTCCGCACCGGATGCGCCCCTCGGAGAGCCACACCGCCAGGGCCGAGCCTTGGGCCCAACCCAGTCGGCTGGTCGAGAGCGGGCATTGGTTCAGCTCCCAGGCGTCGAGGGCGGTGGTCTGGAACTCCAGCGAACCCGCACGGGCCTTGAGCAGGCGCATGCCCCGCTGGGTCTTGCCGGCGGCCCCGCGCACGAGCACCCAACCGGAGCCGTCGGGCCCGAACCCCGCGTCGAGGGCGCAGCAGGCGCAGACACCCATGCCAGGCGGATCGATGCGGCGCGGCGGATCGAAGGTGCGGCCCTCGTCGCGGGAGACGGCCAGGAAGACGGCCCGACGGGTCTCGTCATCCCCCTCGGGCGGAGGGGTCGGCAGGGCGGCATGCCAGACCACCCAGACAGTTCCCCGACCGTCGGCTGCCACGGCCGCGCCGCCGTCCAGGTGACGGGTCATCCCACCGATGGCGCGCTGGGGCTCGAAACCATCCGCTCCCGGCTTCGACCGCGCATGGAGGAGCGGGGCTGAACCGGAGGCGGTCGGCCGCAGCTTTGAGGAACCGTTCCAGACCACGTGCAGGATCCCTCCGCCGCCGAGAGCCACCCGGGCCCCTCGCACGGTGCCGAGGGCCACGGCGGCACCGGCCTGGGAGTTGACCGTCTGCGGCCGTGACCACGCGCCACGTCCGGGCCCGCGGCTCACGCAATGGATGTCCGCCGCCTGGGGGTCGCCGCTGAGATAGACCAGTCGCACCCGACCCTCGGCATCCACGCGGGCATCCGGTTGGAGGCCCCCTCCCGGCACGCGCTCGGGCCGGACCTCCGCTCCCCGAAGCCTCGTCGATGGGCCGGCGACCACCGACAGCAGGCCGATCAAGGTCACGAGTCGCGCAGACCGATGGAACAACGTCCGGATCATGCGCCCATCAACCGGCAGGCGGCCGCCGTTGTCCATCCGACATTGCGACGGGGCGGAGACTGGCCATCCGTCCGTCGCGATGCACGGCCGTCGACGAGGGCGGGAACCAAGGATCCGAGGCAACGACCCGAAGCACCTCGCCATCGCCCACGAGATCGGCGGAAAACGCGTGCTGAACAAACTGTTGCCCAGTCGGGGGCGGGTTCCTAAGGTCAACGTCTCGGTTGCGCGGGTAGCTCAATTGGATAGAGCGTCGGTCTCCGAAGCCGAAGGTTGTGGGTTCGACCCCCGCCCCGCGCACCATGGTTCCCCCCCCGGCTTGGCTCCTTCTGGTTTGGCTCGCCCCGGTTCCTCCCTCAGTTCTCCCGCAGACACCCCTGCGGCAACGGGGCCCGATCGGTTCCCCTCACCCGACGGTGCTTCGGTCCGGGATGAACCCCCTGGCGAAACTCTCCGGCATGGGTGGTGTGGCCCCGGGCCGGGTGCACACATGATCGGCGACCCGGTGCGCGAGGCGGACGATCTCCCCTGGCGGATGACCCACCAAGAGACCCATTGCCAGGGCGGCCGTGTAGCTGTCGCCCGCTCCCACGGTGTCGACCACCTCGACCACCGAGCCCGGCCTGTCCACGCATCGGCCGCCACTCCACAGCAGGCTGCCCCGGGCTCCCCGGGTCAGCGCGACCGCCCGGAGATCGAACCGCTCGGCCGTCCGGGCAAGGAAGGCACCGGGATCGGTTCCCGGGCCCGGACCTCCCAGCACCTCGGCCAACACCGGCAACTCCTCGTCGTTGAGCTTGAGCACATTGGCGGCTTCCAAGGATTCCAGGATCACCTCCGGCGACCAGAACCGCTGACGCAGGTTGAGGTCGAAGACCCGCAGGGCCTCCGGCCGGGTGGCTTCCAGCACGCGCCGGATGGACTCGCGGGCCACGGGGTGACGTTGCGCCAAGGTCCCGAAACACACCGCATCGGCCCCGGCCGCGACCTGCAACACCCCGGGGCCTGCCTCCAGGAAGTCCCAGGCCACGTCGGGATGGATGGTGTAGGCGGGCTGACCCGAGGGGTCCAAGGCCACGCTCACGGTCCCGGTGGGGGCGACGGGGTCGATGGAGACGCCCGCCGTGGAAAGCCCCAGACCGCCCAGGCGCTGCAGGAGGTCCCGGCCGAGGTCATCCGACCCGACCCGTGAGATCACCCTGCCCTCGCCACCCAACGCATGGGCATGGTAGGCGAAGTTCGCCGGCGCTCCGCCCAATTGGCGACCCGTCGGCAGGAGATCCCAGAGGACCTCGCCGAGGCCGATGCAGAGGAACGGGCGGGATTTGGGGATCACGCGGGTGGGCGGTGGAATCGTTGCGTCGTCACCGGGCCTTCCACGCGGAACGGAGTCCATGGACCTCCAGCCGTTCGAACCGGACGGGACCGCCCACGGCCCGGACCGACAGCGAGAGATCCCCGGCCTTGGGCGGCACGGGCATCGGCACGTAGCACAGGCCACGGCTGGCGAAGACCTCGAGGCCGGTGCGATCGCAGTAGACGGTCAGGTCGAGGCTTCCCTGGTGCAACGGGGCCGGAGCGCGGTGGCCATCGACGACGAGTTCCTGGCGTTTCACGTCGTAGGTCACCGGAACCCCGCGCACGGTGAAGGCCACCTCGGTCGCGTCTCCGGGCCGGATCACCGCCCGGACCTCCTGCAATTCCGCGGCGACCGCGGCCAGGGGATTGGGAGCCCCGATGGCCAGATCGACGGGACCCGGCGCCTGGAAAACGGTTGAGCTCCGCAGCGCCTCCAGTTCACGCACGGGGGTGAAGGTCAACCGGGGCCCGTCCGCCGTGCCCAGCAACCGGAGCTCCAGCGGCACGGTCATGGACTGGTTGAAGGCCATGCCCTTGGTGGCGGTCTGGAACCAGCCGATCTGGATGCGGCGACCGTCCGAGGCGGGAAGGTCGCTGAAGGTCTGTGGCGCGTAGAAGCCCTTGCCCCGATGGCCGGTCAGGTTGCTCTGCTCGGGCACGAAGCGTGCGCCATCGAAGGTACCCACGGCATAGGCGCTGTTCGCGGCCAGCAGCACCCACTTCCGGCGGTTCGGGTCGCCATCGACCGGCAGCTCGAAGAAATCGGGGCATTCATAAAGGTAGGGTTTGCCGGTGACATCGCCCTCGACGATCTGGCCCAGAGTCCAATCGCGGAGATTGGGCGAATGGAAGAAGTGGATGGTGTGCTTCTTCTGCCACTCCACGTAGAGCACCATCACCCAACGCTGGGAGGGCTCGTGCCACATCACCTTGGGGTCGCGATTGCCGCCGGTGATCTGCTTGAGCACCGGGTTGCCCGGGTATTTGGTGAAGGTACGGCCGTCGGTGCTGTAGGCCAGGCACTGCACCGTGGGATTGCCGGCGGCGGTGTAGATGAGCACCAGCGGGGGCTTTCCGTCCTTGCCGAAGCCGCTGGTGTTCTTCCAGTCCACCACGGCGCTGCCGCTGAACATCGGCCCGAGGTCGTCGGGCAGGAGCTTGTCGCCCAGCTCCTGCCAATGGACGAGATCGCGGCTGACGGCATGGCCCCAGTGCATGTTGCCCCAGTCCCAGCCATAGGGGTTGTGCTGGAAGAACAGATGGTACTCACCTTGGAAGAAGACCATCCCGTTCGGGTCGTTGTTCCAGCCACGCTTGGGCGAAAAGTGGAACTGCCCGCGCAGGCGCTCGGCATAGAGCGTGTCGGCATCGCGGATCTCATCCCCTTGCCCGACCGAGGCCAGCGCGGTGGACTCGGCCGGCAAGCGGTCCACGTGCAGCGTCACCGTCCGCCCGCGCCAGGCCGACACGTCCATGGGCGCCCACCAATCGGCGGGGCCGTCGGCCAGCTCGATGTCGTTGCGCACGATCGTCTGGCCATCGACCCGCAGCGTGACCACCCGCTTCGGGGCGCCATGGCGGATGGGCAGGTGCAGGTAGCGCGCGGTCACGGCGATGGAACGCTCGACATCGATCTGCGGGCCCTTCGGCCGGACATCGGTCTGGCGCAGGTGATCGACATTGAGATGGCCCCACCCGCCCTTGGCCTCGTCGACGATGCGGATGGAAGCCGTCCGGCCCATCAGGTCGGAGACCTCCCAGGACCCGGGTTCCAGGCTCTCGCTGCCGCCGCTGCGGTCATTCGGACCCGTCGCCGAGCGGACCACCCGGCCATCCACCAGCAATTGCAGGGCGAGCTTCTGCTCGTTCTTGCCCCCGCCGATGAGGAAGGCGAGGTGGCGCCGCTCGATGCGGAAGGGCGGCGAGGTGAGGGTGCCCATCGAGTCGTCGCCGCCGCGGAAGGTGTTCACCAGACCGTTGCCCTCGAAGCCATCGACCCGCATCTGGCCGGGCAGCGTGCCACGGGCCGGGCCGTCACCGAAGGCCTCACCCATGGCCTTCCAGCCACCGTAGTCGGGGCCCTCGAAGTCGGCGATGAGCAGGTCGTCGGCCGCGCGCGCCACCGCGGTGGTACCCAGGGCGAAGGCCAACGCGAAGAGGGTGTTCCGGAAAGGGATGTTCACAGGATGGGACGGGAGGGTTCGAAGCGGGGAAAAAGGGAGATCGGTTTGGAAAGGAGGCGTCGGGTTCCAATGGTTCA